>Ga0070713_100003096_pt1 | contig 10940 bp, 8 predicted proteins | sample LARL82metaG_FD_65465 | JGI IMG/M metagenome (GOLD analysis project Ga0070713, IMG submission 65465) | Corn, switchgrass and miscanthus rhizosphere microbial communities from Kellogg Biological Station, Michigan, USA - LAR L8-2 metaG | ecosystem: Host-associated > Plants > Roots > Rhizosphere ... | reverse complement strand
GCCGGCGCCGCGACATGGAACGCGAGCGCTCGCTCGGTGACCGCGACACGGCGTCCGGGGAGGTGGACTGGTGAGTATTACCCCGGTCAGCGCGGCCGCTCAGGGGATACGCGCCCACCTGCAGATCGTCCGGCCTCGCGATGACACCCCGATTCCGCTGTGCTTCAACCCGACCGAATACCAGCTCAGCAAGGCCAATACCTTCGCTGACATCCCGATCCCCGGACTGGAGACGCCGCTTCTGCAGTACGTGCGCGGCGATAGCGAGAAGCTGTCCGTCGAAGCGCTGGTGGACAGTTCCAACAAGCTGGAGGATGTCCGGGTCCTCTACGTGGACAAACTGCGCAAGCTGATGTCGATCAACTCGCAGGAGCACGCGCCGCCACTCGTCGCGTTTGTGTGGGACCGGCCCGTGCTCTGCGGCGTGCTGGAGAGCCTGGCCGTTAGCTATGTGCTGTTCACCTCCGACGGGATCCCGCTGCGGGCCAAGCTGACGATGTCGCTGCGCGAGTACCGGGCGGCGGCGGTCCAGGCGGCCAGGACGCCGCTCCAGTCGCCGAACGTGGAGAAGACCTTCGTGGTGCGCCGCGGGGACACCCTGGCCAGCATCTCGCAGGCGCTGTACCGCAGCCCGGCATTCTGGCGCGAACTGGCCGCCGCCAACGGCATCACGGACCCGCGCCGCCTGCACCCCGGGCAGGTGCTCACCGCGCCGAGGCTGAGCCAATGACCACCCAGTCCTCGCAGGTCGTGGCCGTTGCGCCGGACCCAGGGTACGCGCCCGAGTTCGCCGTCCGCGTGGATAGCCAGCCGCTGGGCGAGCGGGGTAAGGACGACGTGCTCGAGATCCACGTCGTGCTCGATCTCGACCAGATGGCCAGCTTCGAGATCACCTTCAACAACTGGGACGACGAGCTGCTCCAGTTCAAGTACTCCGAATCGGAAGCAAGCAAGGAACTGTTCAAGATCGGCGGGCTCGTGGTGGTCGAGCTGGGTTACGCGGACGAAATCGTCTCGGTGGTCGCCGGGCAGATCAGCGCGCTGAACCCGGCCTTCCCGGCGTCCAGCTCGCCGACCATCAGGATCAGCGGCACCGACGGGATGCAGAAGCTCAAGGACAGCAAGCCGCGTCCGGGTCAGCAGGTCTACTACAAGAACAAGGCCGACTGGCAGATCGCCGAGCAGATCGCCAAGCGTGCCCCCAACAACATGAAGGTCGACATTCCCGACCAGACCGGCCCGCAGCACCAGCTCGTTGTGCAGAAGAACCAGGACGACGCGTCCTTCCTCATGGAGCGGGCCAAACGCATCGATTACGACTGCTATGTAACCAGCGATGTCTCCACGGGTCGCCAGACACTGCACTTCGGGCCTCCGGCCGACGGCCGCAACGGCACGCCGGTCCGCCTCTTCCGGCTGGCCTACGGGCCCGGGCTGGCCGCCGAACAGCAGCGCGCCGCAGACGCGGCGGCCGCCTCAGGGACCACCGCGTCGGCCGCGGGCAGCCCGCTACTGCCGAACCTGATCGAGTTCACCCCCACCCTGACCGCGGCCGCTCAGGTCAGCCGCCTCACCGTCCGCGGCTGGGACCCCAGGACGAAGACGTCCATCGACGCCACCGCGACCGCCGACAACCTGCCCAGCGGCCGGGGCGGCGGCCTCACCGGGCCCGGCGCGGCCACTGAAGCCCTCGGTGCCCGGGAGGACACGGTGATCGACGCGCCGGTCGCCAGCGTCGAGGAAGCCCGCGAGCTTGCCGCCGCGCTGCTGCGGGAACGGGCCTACCAGTTCATCACCGGTACCGGCCGGATCGCCGGGCTACCCCAGCTGCGCGTCCGGGACGTACTGGAAATCCACGGGATCGGCCTGCGGTTCAGCGGCAACTACTACGTCACCCGGGTCGAGCACACGCTGAGCGCATCCGGCTTCTTCACCGGGTTCCGCGCCCGCCGCATCGCCGATGGGAGTCACGGATGACCAGCACCCTGCCCCGGTCGCGGTCCACCGACCGCCGCTACTACGGCGTGGTCGAGGCGATCGTGGCCACGGTCACCGACGACCCGGAGCACGAGTGCCGGGTCACGCTGCGCTTCCCGTTCTTCGACGGCGCCACGGCCGAGTCGGACTGGTGCCGGGTCGTCCAGCCCTACGCGGGCAACGGCTACGGTGCGGTGTTCGTCCCCGAGGAAGGCGACGAGGTCCTGGTCGCCTTCGTGCACGGGGACATGCGCTTCCCGATCGTGCTCGGCGGCCTCTACAACGGGGTGGACAAGCCGCCCACCGACCGGACCGCCAGCCAGGACCAGAAGCTGATCAAGACCAAGCACGGCCATCAGGTCCTGCTCGATGACAGCCAGGGTCAGGAGGCCATCAGGATCACGACCGCGGGTGGCCACGAGCTGATCCTCGATGACGCTAGCGGCACGGTGGCGGTGACCGGCAATGGCGTGAAGATCACTCTCGAGGACAACACCGGAACGGTCACCGTGCAAGGGACGACGGTCACCGTCGAGGCCGATCACATCAACCTGGGTTCGGCGCAAGCGTCCCATCAGCTGATCCTCGCGGACGAGTTCATGTCTATCTTCAACTCCCACACCCACGGGCTCCCGTTCCCGCCGGTCGTCGCCACCGTGCCAGGTACCGCCCTGCCGCCGCTGACCCCGGCCGTTTTCTCCCAGGCCGTCATGGTCGCTGAGTGAGGTGATTGCGGTGAGCGACGGATTCCTCGGCGTCGGCTGGGCCTTTCCGCTCCTGCCGGATCCGTCCGGCGGGCTGCGCTACGCCGTCGGAGAGGCGAGCATCCAGGATTGTCTCCTGGCGCTCCTGCAGACGGCGGTGGGGGAGCGGGTGATGCGCCCGGACTTCGGCACCAACGCGCCCGGCTTGGTGTTCGCCCCGGGCAGCCCGGCGAACCTGCGGATGCTTGAGTCCTCGATTAGCACCGCCATCTACACGTACGAGCCCCGGGTGGAACTCGACAGCGTGATCGCCGAGCCCACCCCAGGTCAGGAGAACCAGGTGGTCGTGTCGGTCTCCTACCGGATCAGGCGCACCAACACCAAGGCCAACCTGGTGTTCCCGTATTACCTCGACAGCGTGGGCGGTGAGCTGGGATGACTCTGGCTCCGCTCCAGCTGGACGACCTGACCTGGGACGACATGGTCGCGGCGATCCGACGCCGGATACCGGCCGAATCGCAGGGCAACTGGACCCTGCACGCCCCGGCTGATCCCGGCATCACGCTCCTTGAACTGTTCGCGTTCCTCACCGAGCAGCGCCTGTACTGGCTCAACCAGGTCCCGGACGCCTTCGTCGTGGCGGTGCTGAGGCTGCTCGCCCTGGACGGCCCGAAGCCCGCCGCGCCGGCCGCGACCGTGTTGCAGGTCACCGCGAAACTGGATCCCCCGGCGGTCTTCGCAGTGCCGGTCGGCACCGGATTCACCAGGGACCCGCGCGGGGAGGTCGTCTACACCCTCGACGACGCGGTGACCGTGCTGCCCGTCCGGAGTCTCACCCTGCAAGCCTGCGAAGAGAACCGCACGGCTGACCTGGCGATCGGCCGTGACGTCGACCTGCTGCCCGCCAGCGGAGGCTCCGGCCAGGCCCTGATCACCCTGGACCTGGCCACGGGCGTCTCGGGCGGGTACCTGAGTCTGCTGGTCGACCTGGCCACCCCGGGCGGTGCCGCGCAGCCCATCCCGCCCGCCTGGTCTCAGGAGCACGTCGGCGACGTGCCGCCTCCTGCCGCGCTCACCTGGGCCTACGACGACGATCACGGCGGCTGGACGGAATTCGACGCAGCCGCGGTCACAGACGGCACTCAGGGCCTGCGGCGTTCTGGCATCGTTCGGCTAGCCGTCCCGCCGACCTGGAATTCCGGCGCCGGATTGCGCAAGCTGCGGCTGAGCACCGGCCAGGCGACATTCGCCGCCCCGCCCCGGCTGCATCAGCTTCAGGTCAACGTGGCCGCTGCCCGGCACAGCCAGGACTTCAGTCACGGGACCCAGGACAAGTCGGACGACCTAGACCGCCAAGTCAGTGACTGGCTGCCGCTCCCTGGTCAGCACCTAGACCTGCCCGGCACGCATGGGCGCCTGCTCACAGCGTCGCTGAAGCTCCGCGAGCGGGATGGCCAGGAACACGACTGGATCCCGGTGAGCGACTTCGTGTTCTGCGGCCCCCAGGACCGGGTGTTCGTCATCGACCGGGCCGCCGGATCGCTGCGTTTCGGCGACGGCCGCACCGGGCGGATACCCGTTTCCGATCCGTGCGAGCCGAGTAAGGCGCTCACCCTGGTCACGTGGACCCTGGGCGGCGGCACCGCGGGCAACGGCGGTACGACCGCCAACTGGCGCGGTGCGGGCGACGCGGCCACCGGGTTCGCCGCGGCGAACCCGGTGCCAGCCGCCGATGGCGCGGAAGCCGAGACGATCGCGCAGGCCCGGGCCCGGGCCGGCGCCGCGCTGTACGAAGTGCACCGCGCGGTCACTGTTGCCGATCACGAGACGATCGCCCTGAACGCCCCCGGAGTGGCGGTCGCCCGGGCGCACGCCGCGGTCGGGGACCATCCCGTCTTTCCGTGCGCTCTCGTGCCCGGGGCGGTCTCCGTCTACGTCGTGCCCGTAGCCCCGCGTGGTGACCCGGACTGGGACCAGCTGGATTTCGTGGTCGGCCCGCAGCCCGATCCGGGACTGCTCAGCCAGGTGACTGCCACGCTGAACGCGGCGCGGCTGCTCGGGGAGGAACTGTTCGTCAGGAAGCCCACCTACCGTAAGGTCCGGCTGCGGGTCGAGATCACCGGGACGCCCCGCGAGCCGGCCGACGTGCGCAAGCGCGTGACGAAGGCCGTGCGCCGTTACCTGGACCCGCTGACCGGTGGAGACCAGCTGGATGGCTGGCAGTTCGGCGCGCCCGTACGACCCTCGGCCCTGCTGCGCGTCGCCCAGCAGGCCGTCGGGCACGATGGCGACGTCAGCCGCGTCGCCATCGCCCTAGACGCGGGCACCGCCTGGGAGGAGTGCCGTGACGTGGCCATCGGGCCACACGAGCTGGTCACGCTCGCCGGGCCTGCCGACGTCACGGTCCTGTTCAGCCCGGGCAGCAGGACCGGGCCCGCGGGCGGCCTGTCATGAGCCCGCAGGCCGCCGAGGTGTGGTGGGGGAGGGAGGCCGAATCCCGGGGCCAGCCCGTGGTTACCGACGGGCCGGGGCTCGCGGGCATTCAGCCGGTCCTGCTCCCGGCCAGCAAGGAAGCGGTCCGCGCGGCGGTTCAGGCCAGGATCGCGGGTTTCACCGCGGACTGGACCAATCCCGCTCCCGATGACTCCGGCGTGGCCCTCGTCCGGCTGTTCGGCATCCAGATGAAGCCGCTACTCGGCCGGGTGAACAAGCTCCCGGAAAAGGCCCTGGTCGAATACCTGCGCATTGCCGGGGTGACGCCGCTGCCTGCCACCGCGGCGGACGCGCTGCTGACTTTCACGGTGGCGCCTGCCGCGGGAGCCTCAGTGCCTGTCCCGGCCGGCTTCCAGGCCGGCGCGTCGCCCGCCGCCGGCGGCAGCGGCCAGGTGATCTTCGAGACAGAGCGCACGGTGATAGCCACACCGGCCACCCTGGCGGCCGTCGCGGTAACGGTGAACGGAATTACCTCCGCGGTGAACCCCACGCTGGACGGGTTCACCGCGTTCGGTCCGGCGCCCGGCCCGGGCAACATGATGTGGATCGGGCTCGCGGCCCCGGCCGGAGTGGCCAGCCCGGCGCCATCGGTATCGCTGGCCCTGGTGGCCGCGGAGACTCCGGGCGTGCTGCCGCCGCCCGTCGCCACCGGGGGAGGGGCACCCGCTACGGAGACCGCCCCGCTGGTCAGCTGGGCCGTGCTGGACGGTGGCAGCCTCACCCCAGCCACCGTGGCCTTCGACGAGACCGGGGGACTGAGCAGCGGCGGCATCGTCGAGCTCAGCGTGCCCGCGCAGTGGCGACCGGGCCGCCCGCCCGGCTCGGTCAGCCTCCCTGAGGCTCTCTGGCTGCGGGCCCTGCTGGAATACGGCGAGTATCGCGCGCCGCCGGTCTTCGCCGCTGTCCTGGTCAACGCCGTCCGCGCCCTCGCCACCCAGACGATCCGCGACGAGCCACTGGTCATGCTGCCGGACAGTCCGGAAGGGCTGACCCAGATGCAGCTGAGCCAGACCCCGGTCGTTCCCGGCAGCGTTCAGCTCGAGGTGGACGCCGACCCCGGAGGCGATGTGTTCGGGACTCTCCCCGGGCTGAGCACGCCATGGAAAGAGGTGCCCAGCCTCGGCGATTCCGACGCGGAGGCCCAGGTGTTCGCCGTGGACTACGGCACCGGCGTGGTCACGTTCGGCGACGGAGTTCACGGCGCACGGGTGCCCGCCGGGTTCCGCAACGTCCGTGCGACCCAGTACCAGGCCGGCGGCGGGGTGGCCGGCGCGGTCGCGGCCGGCGCGGTCAACGCCCCGCTGACCTCGGTCGGATTCGTGACCGCGGTCAGCAACCCTTACCCGGCCACCGGCGGGACGGATGTGGAAGCCGACTCGCGCGCGATACTGCGCGGCGCGCAGGAACTGAGGGCCGGCAGCCGGGCGGTGACTCCGGCCGACTATGGCGTACTCGCGGTCAACGCGCCCGGCGCCCGTGTGGCCCGCGCCCAGGGTGTCGCCGGCCTGCATCCCGGCTACCCAGGCGTTCCGGTTCCCGGTGTCGTCGGCGTGCTCTGCGTCGCCCCGGATCCCGGCACCGGCGTTTCCCCGGTACCGGCCGAGGACGACCTGCGCGAGGTTACCCGCTACCTCGCCGAAAAGGCCGCTCCGGCCGGGGTGCAGGTGGTCGCCGCTGCGGCCGTGTTTCACCCGGTCACAGTCGAGGCGTGGCTGGTGCTCGATCCCGGCTACGGTCAGCCGGACCTGCTCAATGCGGCCGGGACCGCGCTCGACGGCTACCTGCATCCGCTCACCGGCGGTGATGCGGGGGCCGGGTGGCCGTTCGGCGGACCACTCGGCCATATCGCCCTGGTCCGCCGCCTGCTCTCCGTCCCCGGGGTACTCGCCGTGCCGCAGCTGACCGTGACGCTGGACGGGATCAGGTACCGGCCGTGTACGGACGTCCCGATCCCGGGGAACACGCTCCCCTGGCCAGCCGGCCACCGGCTGCTTCCCGTGCCCGGAGTCGCCTCATGAGCTGCGCACCTGGGCCACCGACCTACCGCCTGCTCGACCACCTGGTCGGGTGGGATCACCTCGACGTCTGCCGCCTGACCGACCCGGACGACCCGGACGGCATCCAGCTCGCCCCGCTTCGCGGGACCGGCCCGGACCGTGGGGATTTCCTGCCGTGGCTGCCTGACCCGCGGCTGGCCCCCGGCTGCGGCCGCTGCGCCTGGTACCTGGCCGCCTCGCGGCGCGGGCTGCTCCGCAGGGAACCCTGCGGTGGCTGGCAGTCGGCCTGGTCGGCGGGCTGCGATCCGGGTCTGGCCGGCCGTACGAGGGCAATCGCTGCCCGTGGGCACCTGCTGGCCGTGGCCATCGGGGAAGCGGTATATCTCTGGCGCCGCGAGGGGGAACAGCTCGCTGCGGTCATCCCGGGCCGTGTCACCGCGCTGGCCATCGCTCCGTGGGGCGAGATCCTGCTGGTCCGCGACGGGTCTGTCGATGTGAGCCGCTACGACCTGGCCGGAAGCTGGCTCGGCCGCATCACCACCGGGATGACCGGGAGCGTAGAAGCGCTCACCACCGGCCGGGCGCTCGCCCCCGACCGCCATTGCACCATCTGGGCGCTGACCGAGGCCGACGGGACTTGGCAGGCCTGGCGCGGCACCAGAGGCAGCCGGGATCCTTTCCAGCAGGCAACGCCGGACGAGCTCGCCGCTGTGGTGGACCGGACCGGCCTTACCGCGGTCACCGATCAGGGATTCTGCCTCACCGAACCCGGCCCAGACGGGGATCCGGTTACCCGCTGTCTCAGCTGGGAAGCCGAGCCTCTCGACAGCCTCTCACCCGGGGCGGCTACCCTGCAGACGACCGGCCAGCTCCTGACCAGGGCGATTGACAGCGGCCAGCCACGCTGCCGCTGGCACAGGGTTCGCGTCGACGCCGATGTGCCGCCTGGGACCAGTGTGCTCGTGGCCGTCTCCACCAGCGAGGAACCCACGCCGCTCGGCTGCCGTCCCTGGCTGCCCACGCAGGACTGCCCGGCCGGCCCGCCGAACTCGGACGACTGGCAGGCCGGCGGCGCGGCGTCGGCCGATTTCCTCGTGGACCAGCCCCCCGGCCGGTACCTGTACGTGCGGCTGCGGCTGACTGGGAACGGCATCATCACCCCTGTGGTGCACCGCATCCGGCTGGATTTCCCGCGGGTCACCAGCGCCAGCCAGCTGCCTGCCGTCTACACCCAGGATCCGGCCGCCGCGGACTTCACCGAGCGGTTCCTGTCTCTGTTCGACGCCGCCTTCGAGGACGCCGACCGCGCCGTCGAGCGTTACCCGGCGCTGCTCGACCCCGGTGGCGTACCCGACGAGGTGCTGCCCTGGCTGGGCGGCCTGCTCGGCCTCTCGTTCGACCCGGCCTGGGACGCGACCATCCGGCGTGATCTCCTGGCCGCGGCCCCGGCGCTGTACCGCGGGCGCGGCACCCCCGCGGCGCTCCGCCAGGTCATCAAGATCGTATTCGGCATTGACGTAGCCATCAGCGAGCTCGCCACCGATCGCAGCTGGGCGGCGCTGCGCCAGGCCAGCGAGCTCGCCGCCGACCCCAGCTTCGCGCCCCTGCGCCCGACTGCCCAGCTGGGAGCTACCCGGCTGTTCAGCCTGTCCCGGGCCCGGTTCCGGGTCGGCGGCTCGGCTCTGTCCTCGGCGCCGGTCCGCAGTTTCGGTAATCCTGACGACGACCCGCTGACCGCCCAGGCCAACCGGATTCAGGTGCTGGTGCCCTCGTCACCGGGCCGCGGCGGCCCGGACCCGGCCGCGCTGCGTCAGCTGGTCATGACCCAGGCACCGGCGCACACCGTGGCTGAGGTCCGGCTCGGCGGGTTCGGCCTTGTTGTCGGCGTGTGGTCCGCGGTCGGCGTCGACACTGCGCTGGCTCCGCTGCCCGCTCCCGTAATCCGGCCCAGCGGTCCGCCGGGCGCGGCCCAGCCGGTGACCCTCGGCCGTCACAGCGTGCTCTGGCCGTCGGCCCGCGGATCATGGGCAGGCATCCGGCCGGGAGCGGGCCTGGCCGTCGGCATGAACACGGTGGCCCAGTGACAGACCCAGTGAGAGGACACGTCATGAGGACAGGGCTTTCCGAGCTCCCGGACTTCCTGCGGCTGAGGTACTTCCACGGTCAGATGCTGGCCGCCGGTGACTTCCAGCGCGAGCAGGCGTACTTCGTCGAGAAGCTCCGGCTACGCAACCGCTGCCTGCACGGATACGGTGTCGCCTGCGGCCTGCTGGTCAGTCCGGTCCCGCCCGACGACTCGTGCGGCAGCGCCCGCGACCCGCACCAGCCGCGGGTGACGCTCCACCCGGGCGTGGCCGTGGACTGCCTCGGCAACGAGATCGTGATCCGCCGCGACACCACGTTCGAGCTGCTCTCCCTGCTGTCCGATCAGGAGCGCGGCAGGTTCCGCGACGGCGGGCGCGTCTACCTGTGTGTCGAGTACTGCGAGCGGGCCGTGGGACCGACCCGGGGCGTGTACGCCGACGCCTGCGGCGCCACGGCCGACTGCGAATACGGCTGGCGCCAGGACGGCTATCGCATCCGGGTCACGCTGACCGAGCCTGACAACGACGGCTGCGCCGACCCCTGCTGTGACTCCTGCCCCGGATCCGGCCAGGACCCGTGCCTGCTGCTGGCCCGCATCGACGACGTGCGGGAGGGCCGGCCGGTCCTCCAGGGCGCGATCCACCTCGGAGTACGCCGGCCTCTGGGTCGTTACAGGTTCACCACCATCACCGGGATCAGCTGGCAGCACGGCGGCTACTACACCGCCGGGGAGGCCGCGGAGATCCTCGGCACCTACGACGACGACGGCGGGCTGCGGGTGCGCTTCTCCAAGGACGTGCACGCCAGCTGCCTAACTCGCGGGATCGTGGACGTGCAGGTCACCGAGGCTGGCCACGGCCGTGCCGACACCTACCTCATGGGGGGCCACATCGAGGACCGGAAGGCTGAAGGCTTCACTCGCCAGCTTCGATGGCGCCAGACATCCCGTGAATCGCTTCAGGACGGTGACCGGGTCCTGATCACCATCCGGACCCCGTTCATTCTCGACCGCTGCTGCCGCCCGGTAGACGGCACCCACGTCGGCGGGCGGGTTCCGCTGCTGCCCAGCTGTGAGCCGACGCACCACGAGCCGGATCTCTGTAGTACGCCGCCATCGGGCGCCGGCCCCTGGACATCCGGCACGGGCACCGGCGCTGGCGTGTTCGAAAGCTGGTTCTTCGTCAGGGAGAACCATGAGAAGGAAAAGCCAGGCCGGGGAAGGGAGTCACGGCGATGAGCGTGAACGCGGCGCTGGCCAAGCCGGGTTGCGGGTGCGGCGGTAGCGGTGGCGGCAACAGTGGCTGCGGTTGCGGCGGCGGCGTGGCTAGCGCGAACCTGGCCGCCACAGCTTTCGTCCGCCCGAGATTCTTCGCCGGGCAGCTGCTGACCGAGGACGACCTGACCGCGCTGACCGACTACACGACCGCCAAGAACCGGCTGCACAACCGCTACCTGTTCGGCGCGGGCGTGGTCTGCGGCCTGTGGGTGAACTGCGATCCGTGCGGCGGCAGCACGGTCACCGTCCAGCCTGGCTACGCGCTTGACTGCTGCGGCAACGACCTCATCCTGCGCTGCGCCGCCACGCTGGACGTCAACGCCATGATCCGCGACCTGCTGGCCACCCAGCTCGGCAAGGACTGCGGCGACCCCTGCGCCGACCAGGGCACGTCGTCCTCCAGGAGCC
>Ga0070713_100003095_pt1 | contig 10942 bp, 8 predicted proteins | sample LARL82metaG_FD_65465 | JGI IMG/M metagenome (GOLD analysis project Ga0070713, IMG submission 65465) | Corn, switchgrass and miscanthus rhizosphere microbial communities from Kellogg Biological Station, Michigan, USA - LAR L8-2 metaG | ecosystem: Host-associated > Plants > Roots > Rhizosphere ... | reverse complement strand
CACAATTTCGGAATAATTAAATCCCGTGCCTCCGGAATCCTCCTTGGTAATGACCACCCGGGACAAGGCATACGCGGTGCGGTGGAAAAAACCTCCATGGCCGAGGGTATAGTAGCGACCGTCTTCATGCATAATTGCGGGCACGATCGCCTCCGTAAAATAAGAACCCGACGCCTGATCGACAAAGGCCCTCCAATAATACCGGGCATATCCGGCCGCCCCGGTGCCTAACTCCGGATATGACTTCAGAGCCATGCTTTGGCCGGCAACCATTCCCGCCCAGATGAAGGCCGAATAATCCACGCTATCTTCGCTGGCCATCTTGAATTTTTCCGAAGCGCTCTGCGGGGGAAGTTGCGTATCCGCGCTCACCGCGGCGAAGTTGGGCACGACCCACATGATGCGCGAAGTCTGCTTGCCTTCGGAATCATCTTTTTTCTTGTCCTGGTCGGACGGAGCAGTCGCCTGGGCTGAAGCAGGTGCGGGCGCTTGAGCGTTGGACGGGGTTCCGTCGTCTAAATGTGGCGCACCGTCGGCGCTATCAGCGTGATCCAACTCCGTGTTTGATTCCGTTTTTTGAGCCCGGAGAATTGCGGGAGACAAAAGGAGAAATAAAATAGACGAGATACTTTTTGTTCTAAGCAAGACGCGCTCCATTTCCGAACCGGGACAGAAGTGGAATTCAAAACTTGTGAATTCCCGCCTTTGATGAGATGCCCTTTGCGGGTTGCCGGGTTTGTTCCTGCCGCACGCTCGACTGGTTATTTCAGCATTAGGCGCCAGCCAGTTTGTCTATCGCATCGCGGCCGGCAACAACTGCTTCGCTGATTTTCTGCTGTCCTTCATCCATCAGTTCTTTCACTTGCACACGAGCCTTCCGAACTTTCTTATTGGCTGTATCGATGCCGTTCAGGCACTTATTCGCGAGCCATTGGCGGGTTTCCGCACCGGATCTGGGAGCCAGAAATATGCTTAACGCGGCGCCGATCCCTAGTCCGATCACCAAGTACCCGAAGGTTGCGCCCCGGTTGCCAATCGGATTTGCCTCCACTCGAACTTCATGTTGGTTATTCATAATTCCTCCCATGCATCTTATTTGTCATTGTGTCCTGATTTCGCCTTCAAAAGGACCGGAAAGCTTGCTTCACCTTACGCAGTGGTTGGCTCCCTGTCTGTTCGATTCAGGTCACTTGCCGGCCTTCTGCTTTCCGCAGGAACTCTCGGTTTTTGGCATGTTAACCACGAGAAGGTCTCGCATTCTCTTCCACTCGCGCTCTGGACCTGCCTCTCATGTCCTGCTACTGTTCACGGCTGCGGAATTTTGCGCATCAATTCTCTGCGGGAGGCCATTGCTATGATTGTCGATATTTACACGCACATCATGCCGCCGGAATTCCTGAAATCCATGGAAGGACTGGGGTCGAGTTCGGGACTGGTGAAGCGCATGGCGGCCATCCGCGAGCTGCACGATCTGGACGCGCGATTCCGCGCCATGGATGAGTTTGGCGAATACCGGCAGATTTTTTCAATACCTAATCCGCCCATCGAGACGGTAACCACTCCCGAGCAGGGACGCGAACTGGCGCGCATCGCCAATGACGCCATGGCTGAAATGGTACACCGCCACCCTTTGCGATTCCCCACTTTTATCGCCGCGCTTCCGCTGCACTCCGTGGATTCGGCTTTGGAGGAATTGAAACGCGCCATTGATACGCTGGGCGCGCGCGGTATCCAGATCTTCACGCACGTGAACGGGCGGCCGCTTGACGATCCGCAATACGAGCCGCTGTTCGCGGCCATGGCTAAATACGATCTCCCCATCTGGCTGCATCCCGCGCGCACCGCGGCCATGACGGACTATGCCGCGGAGAAAGTGTCCCGGCTTGAGATGTGGTGGTGTTTTGGCTGGCCGTACGAGACGTCGGTAGCGATGTCGCGCCTTGTGCTCTCCGGGATATTCGACCGCTACCCGAAGCTGAAAATCATCACGCATCATCTGGGCGGAATGATTCCTTACTTCGACAAGCGCATTGAGGATGGCATGGCCCTCTTGGGCACGCGCACCCAGACGGAGGATTATTCCGGCATACTGCCTTCGCTCAAGCGGCCGCTCATTGATTATTTTCATATGTTTTACGGGGACACCGCGCTGTTTGGCGAGTCGCGCGGGCTGGCCTGCGGCCTCGATTTTTTTGGGGCGAGCAATGTGGTCTTCGCCACGGACGCGCCGTTTGGGCCGGTGGCCTCAACCCGCAAAGGTGTAGACCATCTGAACCTGGAGAAGTCGCAGCTCGATGCCATCCATCATCACAACGCGGAAAAACTGATCAACAAGAAGATTGTGTAGCACAGGCACTCTTGCCTGTCCTCCGACGGCTCAATCCCACGGCAGGCCCACATAATTTTCAGCGAGTGACGTCATGGCGGCTTGCGAACCTGTCAGGTAATCGAGTTCCGCAATCTGGCGGCGCTGATCGAAGGGATTGTCGGCATCGAAGCGGTGAAGCATGGTGGTCATCCACCAGGAAAAACGCTGCGCCTTCCAGACGCGACGCAAGCACTTTTGCGAATACTCTTCCAGCAAGCGCGTGCCGCCGGAAGAATAGTATTCAGCGAATGCCTGCGACAGCCAGCGCACATCCGCCGCGGCCAGGTTCAATCCTTTCGCCCCGGTTGCCGGAACAATGTGCGCCGCATCTCCGGCCAGATAAAGCCTGCCGTACTGCATCGGCTCGGCGACAAAGCTGCGCATGGCCGCAAGATTCTTCTGCAGCACGGGCCCTTCGGTAAGTTTCCAGTCTCCCTCAATGGCGAAGCGGGCGTGCAGTTCCCGCCAAACCAGCTCGTCCGGATAATCTTTGAGGTCCGCATTGGCCGGAACCTGCATGTACAGGCGTCCAATCTGCGTGGAACGCATGCTCAGCAGAGCGAAGCCGCGCTCGGAATGCGCGTAAATCAATTCATCGGAAGAGGGCGGCGCCTGGACCAGAATGCCCAGCCAGGCGAAGGGATACGTCCGGTCGAAGAAGGTGAGCACTCCCGAGGGAATGCTGGGCCGGCACACCCCGCGAAACCCATCGCACCCGGCAATAAAATCGCAGCTCAATTCGCGGGCCTGGCCGTCTGCCGTAAAGCGAATCAGTGGGGTTGTGCCGCTGAATCCTTCGACGCTCACTTCCCTGGCTTCAAAAAATATTTGCCCACCGGCGGCCAGCCGCGCGCTGACGAGATCCTTGACCACTTCCTGCTGGGCATAAATTGTGATGGCCTTGCCGCCCGTCAGCTCATACAAATTGATGCGATGCTCCCGGCGGTTAAAGCGCATGTGGATTCCGTGATGCACCAGCCCTTCGCGCTTCAGGCGCTCTCCCACGCCCGTTTCCACCATCATGTCCACGGTGCCCTGCTCGAGAACGCCCGCACGGATGCGGTGTTCGATGTAGTGCCTGCTGCGCGCCTCGACAATAACGGATTCGATGCCCTGCAGGTGCAGCAGGTGCGCGAGCAGCAATCCCGCAGGCCCCGCTCCGACAATTCCGATCTGCGTGCGCAAGTGTTTTCCTCTCGGCGGCCGGAAGGTACGCGAAGAACCGCTAGAGTTTAGACGCGCAAAGCGCCGCTTGTCCACGGCGCTCCACTCGCTTTCAGGAATTTAGTTTGGAAAAAAGACGAATCGAACTTATTCGTTGGCCACGGGTCGCAGCACGGCGATCGCGAAGTGCGCCAGCAGCGGTGCGCCTTCATCCAGCTGCAGCCAGCGTACCACGCAATTGTCCTTCAGATATTTTCCCACGCGAGGCTCGGCGATGCCCAGGTGTTCGGCAAGTTTCTCTTTCAGGTTCGCGCCTTCGCGGCTGCCGCGCCCGCTGCGCAGCAGGTTGCCGATTCCCACACGCAGCGTCTGGCACGATTCAATGTAGTAGTAGCAGGTCTGGTCGGTATCGGTGATGAGGAAAACGCCAGGGCCCGCCGGCGCATCTTCCGACGTATCCACGGAATGCAGCGAACAGGCCAGCAGGCGGCGCAGTTGCGATTCGAGCTTGGCCATGCGCGAGGAAAGCGCCGGATCCCCGGCGCGCGCGCGCATCTGCAAGGACGAACCGGCAGCGGCCGTTTCAAAGCTGCTGACAGGCTCCGGCTCGCGAGTGCGGCTCTCAGGTGACTCCTGGGAAACGAAGGGACGAACGATGGGCGCTGCCTGCACTTCTCCCGGGCGTTCCAACGCCGGCGGCGCAGCGGCTACCGGATTAGGTGTTGCGCCAGCGGATGGAACAACGCGGGGGCCCTTGTGCCGCCCTCGCCCGCCTCTACGGCCGCGGCGTTTGCGGCGGTGACCTGGAACTGCTTCAGCCACCGGCGCAATCACCGGCGCTTCCGGCGCGTGTTCGAAAACTGTTTCTTGCTGGCCGCCGTCGGGTTCTCCGGCGGCTTCGGAAATCTGTGCTTCAGAAAATTCAGTAATATCAGTAATAATAGGCTCCAATCGAGGTGCGGGCTCGGCCGCGGATTCGCTCCCGGGTGTGGCAGCAGGCGTCACGGGAATCGGCGCGCCAAGGCGGGTAAGAGCTTCTTCCGCTTTTTGTTTCCATTGCGCCCTTCGAAAACGCTCGGCAGCCGCGGTGTACCAGCGCGCCGCCTCCAGATTCGCACCAATCTTCTCATGGATTTGGGCCAGTTCAAACGCAACCATGGCGTCGCGTGTGCGTTCATACAACGCCGCGAGCTGTCCTGGGGGGTCCGCGCTGGTGCGCGCTTTACGGATGCGCGCCTGAATCTGTCGCCAATCGCTCACTGCTCCACATTGTATCAGCCGCGCGCGTGCGGGGCCAGCGATACGAACGCGCAGCACAAGCGCCCCTGCCTGTCCTCTATACTCGCCGCACTCAGACCGAGCCCTCGCTCGATCTTTGCCACGATACCGTCGCATCCAGGCCGGACAGGCAGGAGCGCCTGTTCCACTCGCGTTCCACGCGAAGCTGCGGCAGAATCGTAACCATGATGAGAACTGAACGCGCCGCGAGAGTCATCGATATTTCGCGCGAAATGGGATTCGATCGCTGCGGCATTGCCGCCGCCGAGGAGTTTCCCGAACTTACGCGTCTTGAGGAATGGCTTACGCGAGGCTACGCGGGCGAAATGCGCTACCTGCACGACGCGCGGCGCAATTCGCCTGAAAAAGTTGTGCAGGGCGCGCGCAGCGTGATTGTCTGCACCCTCAATTACAACACCTCCCTGCCTTTTTCCACCGAAGTGCCGCACGAAATTGCGTCACTGGACGGCCCGCGAGGCTGGATCGCCCGCTACGCCTGGGGCGATGATTATCATCATGTGTTCGGTGAAAAGCTGGATGCTCTTGTTGATGCGCTGCACAAAGAATTCGCGGAGCCGTTTGAAGCTCGGCCTTATGTGGATACGGGGCCAGTGGTAGAGCGAGTCGCGGCGAAATATGCGGGGCTTGGATGGCTGGCAAAGAATACGTGCCTCATTCACGAAGAATCGGGTTCGTGGTTTTTTCTGGGCGTCATCGTGACCACGCTCGATCTCGCGGAGCCGGCGGGGCCGGCCGAAGGCCCGGCGGCCGATCTTTGCGGAAATTGCCGCCTGTGCATTGACGCCTGCCCGACCGCCGCGATTGTGGAACCCTACGTTCTCGATGCGCGACGCTGCATCTCCTATTTGACGATTGAGCTGCGCGGCGCAATTCCCGCGGAGCTTCGCGAACCGATGGGGCGGCACGTCTTTGGCTGCGATATTTGCCAGGACGTATGTCCCTGGAACCGCCGCGCGCCATTGACTGCGCAATCGAATTTTGAGCCGCGTCGCGTGGGGCAGCATTCGCTTTTTTCCCCGGACCTCGAATGGCTGCTATCGCTTACCGAGGAAGAATTTCGTGAAGTGTTCCGGCATAGCCCGGTGAAGCGCGCCAAAAGGAGAGGCTTGATCCGCAATGCTTGCGTGGCGCTGGGGAATTCCGGCCTGGGTACTGGAGATCCGCGCTACAAGCAAGTCTGCGAGCGGCTGGCGATGTTGGCCGCTGGTGGCGATGCAATCATAGCCGAACATGCGCGCTGGGCGCTCGACCGGCTCAAAGCCAGGAGCAAGCTTCCACAGGCTGCGCCGCCGCAGGTTGTGCCGCCCAGCGCACAGCGCTAGAATGCCAAGTGCCTGGCGTTATCATCCAAACCGCACTGAGGAGGCACCGATGGCACAACAACAGGCCGCAACATCACAAAAGGAGGGTCCCTTGGCCCACGTTCTCCCCCCGCTCCCTTACGCAGCCGATGCGTTGGAGCCCTATATCGACAAGCAGACGATGGAGATTCACCACGGAAAACATCATAACGCCTACGTTACCAACTTGAATAAAGCCCTCGAAGGGCATGCCGATCTTCAGGCGCTCTCTATCGATCAATTAATGATCAGTCTGGACCGCGTTCCCGAAGCCATCCGCACGGCCGTGCGCAATAACGGCGGCGGCCACTGGAACCATTCCATGTTCTGGAAAATCATGAAAAAGGGCGGCGGTGGCGAACCTGCGGGCGCGCTGGCTGACGCGATCAAGGCCTCCTTCGGTTCCTTTGCCGATTTCAAAGGGAAATTCGCGCAAGCGGGCGTGGGCCGGTTCGGCTCAGGCTGGGCCTGGCTAATCGTCAAGGATGGCAAACTGGCGATTGAGTCCACCCCGAACCAGGACAATCCCTTGATGTCCGGGGGAAAGGCCGTTATGGGCCTGGATGTGTGGGAACACGCTTATTATCTGAAATATCAGAACCGTCGGCCGGATTACATCGAAGCCTGGTGGAACGTCGTGAATTGGCAGGAAATCGACAACAATTTCGCGGCGCTCAGGAAATAATCGAAATTCCGCCTAAAAACCCGACGGCCCGTTCAGAATCATTTCTGAACGGGCCGTTTGCATTTTGCGACGGACTGATTTCAAGTGGCGAAACGCTCGCGCGGAAACATGGACGAAAAGACACGATTGCGCGTCCGGCGCTCCGCGGTAGCGGGCGGGGACGCATCTTGCGATTGCGGAATCTGCTCCGGAACTTTATTCTCGCGATCACGAACCGGATAGCCGAACAGTGTGGCGATGGGAATCTGCCCGTCCACCGTGGCTGCCGGTATGCGTCCAAGAGAAACTTCCCTGCTTAACGCAATTCGATCGCCCACTCCAAACTTTGCCAGAAGAGAAGATACGTGAAATTTTACGGTGCGTTCCGAGACGTTCAGCCTGCTGGCGATTTCCTTATTACCGAGTCCTTGCAGCACGCCATCGAGAACTTCCTGCTCGCGACGGCTGATTTTCACTCCTGTTCCAATGGCGCGTCCGGCAGCCAGCAGCTGCTCGGCCCGCTCGGAAACAGTGTGAAGAAGGGACTCACGAGCCACAACCATGACCTCGAAGTCTTCCGGCGCCTGGCCACGCACCAGGCAATGCATCGCCAACAACCCCGCAACCTGCTCGACCGGCATCGCACCATCCGGCTCCGCTTGTACCCGGAATCGTACTGCGCCTGAAGACCGCTCACAAAGGACGAAACTATCGGGCCGAAACGATATTTCTTTTTTCTGCGTACGCAAAGGGATGGACTGCTTTCTTCTACGAATCAAATGGGCCTCACATTCTTAAGTCCGAAGCAGGCAACGGACTAATTTTTTATGAAAATCGAAGGTTTTGCAGTACGAGTGCCTATCTTTTCGTGCTTGGCGTGGTCAATCTGCGCGTTCCCCGTAGCTGGAGGGGGTGGGGATCGCTCCAGGAACCTGAGAAGGCGTGCCGAAGGCACACCTTGAAGTACCGAATCAAGAATATAAAATTCTTAATACCCGAAAATTCAGAACCACGCCGGCGCTTTTACGTGCAAACGGCCTGCCACCCCAGCCAATCATTTGCCCATAAATTGCACACAAATTAAGGGATTTGTCTGGCGCAGGCCTGTTCCTCCCATCAGAACCTGCCAGTGCGTGGTAGAGTTTTCCCTGCCCTAGAAAAAATTGCACCCTTTTCTCTATTGCCCCCATGTACAGGCACGGCCCATTGCAAATTCACAGGTGAACAAATAGAGTCGACACGCGTTTTCCGGCGAAATGCCTGTGGAAACTCGCTGACATCTCGTAGTACAGGCTTCAGCCTGCGTGATTTTCGTTGGATGCCGCAGAAGTCAACGGCGCACTGCTAGCTGAAGAGAGATTTCCACAGAAATTTCGCCGTAAAACGCGTGGGTGTGTTGCAGTGTGCCCTGAAGATTAACCTTTTGGCATACAAAGGTTTATCCGGGCCGTGCAAAACAGGGCGGATCCAAGATTCATTCCGAGTTTTCCACAGGCCAGCCCGCATATTCCGCGTTGGGAAGACCTTAGGCGCGGAAACTCAAGTATTGAGCTCAGCGTGTGAGGATGCGTGTCTGGCCAGGCGAAAGAAGCAGGTAACGTATGCCCCGCCAGCGTATCTTCCTGCTGAACAAGGCCACGGCCGTATTCCACAAAGCCAGGAACGGTACAGCCGCTGCCAACAGCGTCCATACCCAACTCTCGGCCAGCAACTTCGATTTCCAGGCCGGAAGTATTTCCATCGCGGCCGTCAATCGCAGAACCCCGCGCGCCATGGACAGCACCGGCGGCAACATGGCCAGTAGCAGGAGATGAATTGCCGGACCGCCCTGAATCAATTCCGAGAAATAAAGTCCGACGCCCAGCAATACCGCGCCACAGTACAACAGGTGCGCCAGCCCGCCCTGCGTCCAGAGCCTTGATTCGTAAACCCGCAAGATGATGATTTGCCGGTTCGTGAATTCCAGCAGCTCTGCGGCGTCGCAATCGAACAGCGTGGGAACCATGCATTCGGGAGCGAAGGTGATAGGAGCGCCCATGCGGCGCAGCGCGGCGGTCAGCGATAAGTCGTCACTGACCGAGCCATTCCAGAAATCGAACACGCTGGCCTGCTCAAACCGTTCGCGGCGGATCGCCGTGCCTCCTCCCCAGCAAAAATTATGGTCATGTTCGCCGAGGTAGGTTGCCGCGGGAGCGTTCCAGGCGGAGGCCAGGGCGCTCCAGAATCCATGACGCTGCTGGAAAAACCAGCGGAAGGTGGTCACCGCGCCGAGATGAGGATCAGCCAGGGGCGCCACCAGATGCGACAGCCAGCTGCGCCCCGGGCGTCCGTCCGAGTCGCAAAAGACGAAAACCTCGTATCCATCTTTAGCTTGCTCCACCGCGGCGCGAAGATTATTCACTTTTTCGCCGCATCCTTCGGGGCGCCCGGCAACGATTACGTGAGTCTTATGCTTGCTGGAAGCCACGAGTTTTTCGAGAATCTTACGGGCGGGGTCCTCGGCGCTGGCGATGGAGAAAAAAATGTCGTAATCGGGATAATCGAAGGAAGTGAGCGCGGCCAGGTTTTGCTCGAGTCCTGGCTCGATCCCTTTGACCGGACAAAACAGCGCTACACGCGGCGCGTAAAAACCGGCGTGGCTGCCAATCCTCCGCTGCGCCATGTGCAGCCAGCGCAGCCCGTCCCACAAGCTGTAGAGTCCCTGCAGGACCTGCTCCAACACGAGGAGGTAGAAGAGCGTAAGCATTCTCGCCGGCCCCTTGCCATACCGTGCAGCGCGGAGCATAACAGATAAAACAGGCCGTAAGACACAGCGGCGTCGGAATTACAGGTGAGCCGTATTCAATTCGTACATGAGGCGACGCGGGGCTTAGCGCTTTAAGGAGACGCCCAGCAGAATACGGCTGGCAACGGGGCGTCCCGCGTTAAATGCGGGAATGAACTTCCAGGTAGAGGTCGAATTAATCAGGGCTTCGTCCGCTGCCTGCGCGCCCACCATTTCGACCGATCGAACTTTTCCGGCGGAATCAATGACCAGTTGCAATTCCGACTCCAATTGCGCCAGACCGAGTTCCACCGCGTTCGCCGGAGGGGGGCGCAGCATCAAGATGGCCTTGGGCGTGGTTATTTCCAGCTTGAGGTCCACACCTTTGGGCGTCACTCCAGGCATGGTCGTCGGCACGGTGGTGGCGTCAAATATTTTCGTTTGCACCTCGCGCCCTGTGCGAACTTCAGCCGAAATACCATCCACTTGAGAGTGGATCCCGCGAGAGCGCGCGTGTAAAAGCGCGGCACGAATCCGCTCCACATCCGCGGCTGGCCACAGCTCGGCGAGACTATGCCAGGCCTGCTCTTCGCGGCCGCTGTAAAGATAACACCACACGATTTCCAGGATTTTCATTTTTATAGTGCGCAGGTGATACAGGCGGCTGGCCGAAACGTCCGCGGAGGCCGCCAATTTGGCGTCGCTGCTCTTGAATTCTTCCACATCCTGCGGCGAGAGCTTGGCGCGTTCCTGGGCAATTTTGCGGTCGAAATAGGGCTGAAATTCGGAGCTGGCGTCGAGCAAACGTCCGCGCACGAAGCGCAGTACCACAGGCGGCGCAAAGTCCAGTTCGCTCAAAAGGTAATTCTCGAAACCGCTTACCGCGGCGGCGTCGTCGGTCCAGATTTCCACGCGGCCATCCAGATCAGTGTCCGCGGCGCTGAAGAATTCTCCGCCGGAGATGCTGCGCAGCAGCGCCGGTGGACTGCGCAGGGAATAAATCTTGTATTCCATGCAGCAGTCGGCGGCGGATTTCTTCACCTGAAAGGCGACTACAGGTGTCCCCAATCCCAGATCGACGCCAAACGCGTCGACATCCAGTTGCGAAGCGCCGGCGGCGATCGCTAAGCTTCCCTTATCCCAGTGGAACGCGGCATCGCAGAGCCGTGTCGCCAATTCGCCGTTTCTGGACGCAGCAACGCGCACCCTGACGCCGGTGCGGAATTCCTCCTCAAAAACTCCGTCGCCGTTGTTGCAGATCACATCGCGATTTTGCGCAGGGCACGCGCGAGGCATGAGGCCGAAAAGAAAAAACAATCCCAGCAAGGAAGCCCGACGATAAC
>Ga0070713_100003091_pt1 | contig 10950 bp, 9 predicted proteins | sample LARL82metaG_FD_65465 | JGI IMG/M metagenome (GOLD analysis project Ga0070713, IMG submission 65465) | Corn, switchgrass and miscanthus rhizosphere microbial communities from Kellogg Biological Station, Michigan, USA - LAR L8-2 metaG | ecosystem: Host-associated > Plants > Roots > Rhizosphere ... | reverse complement strand
TCCTCGCGTCAGCGCGTCCAGCGCCGAGAACGGCTCGTCCATCAGCATGATCTTTGGCGTGATCGAGAGCGCACGCGCAATGCCGACGCGCTGCTTCATGCCGCCCGACAATTCCGACGGACGCTTGTGCTCGGCGCCGGTCAGGCCGACCAGATCGATGAAGGTTTGCGCGTGCGCCTTGACCTTGCCGCGATCCCAGTTGCGCCATTTCGACGTCACCGCATAGGCGACATTGCCGAGCACGGTGCGCCAGGGCAGCAGCGCATGGCTTTGGAAAATCACCGCGCGGTCGAGGCTCGTGCCTTCGATCGCCTGCCCGTCGACGATCACGATGCCCTCGCTCGGCTCATCGAGGCCGGCGAGAATGTTCAAGACGGTGGTCTTGCCGCAGCCCGAATGGCCGATCACGCAGGCAAACTCGCCGCGCGCCATCGACAGCCACAGGTTCTCGAACACCGCGATCCGGCCGCCATCGGCGCCAGGGTAGCGTTTTGCGATACCCTCGATCGAAATGAACTTGTCGGTCATCGCGCTCATTCCGGAAACGTGACCATCTGCGTGAAGCGCGCCAGGATCTGGTCGAGCAGCATGCCGACGAGGCCAATCAGGAGGATCGCAATGATGACGTTGGTGATCGAAAGGTTGTTCCACTCGTTCCAGACGAAGTAGCCGATGCCGGTGCCGCCGACCAGCATCTCGGCCGCGACGATGACGAGCCAGGCGATGCCGATCGAAATCCGCATGCCCGTGAGGATCGTCGGCGCCGCCGCCGGCAAGATCACCGTGAAGGCGCGCCTGACGGTGCCGACCTCCAGCGTCCGCGCGACATTGATCCATTCCTTGCGCACGCTGGCGACGCCGAACGCGGTGTTGAGCAGCATCGGCCATACCGAGCAGATGAAGATCACAAAAATCGCCGAGATGCCGGAATCCTTGATGGTGTAGAGCGCGAGCGGCATCCAGGCGAGCGGCGAGATCGGCTTCAAGACCTGGATGAACGGATCGAGCGCCTTGCTGATCAGCGGCGACATTCCGATCAGAAAGCCGAGCGGGATCGCGACCAGCACCGCCAGCAGATAGCCGAGGCCCACCCGCGCAATGGAATAGCTGAGCTGGATGCCGAGCCCCTTGTCGTTCGGCCCGTTATCGTAAAACGGCCGCTTCAGGTGCTCCCACAATTTGGCGCCGACATCGAGCGGACCCGGCATCGCCGACTTGCCCTGCGTCGCGGTGACCCCCATCAGCTTGGCGTATTCCGGGCTCATCGTAGCAACGGCACCGGTGCTGCGCGTGGCGAGGTGCCAGATGCCGATAAAGGCAAGGAACAGCGCGATCGACACCACCGCCGCGCGGAAGCGAAGCGAAGACGTCATCTCGCGTTCCTGTCCTTCATCGCACTCACGTCACCTTCCTGATCTTGAAGCTCGCGAGATAATCTTCCGGCTTGGCCGGATCGAAACTCTTGCCCATCACCGAGAACGACTTGTAGGAGGTCTCCGGCGGCGCAAGTCCCATCTCCGCCATCAGCTTCTTGGTGTCGGTGGCGAGATAGACTTGCTCGGCCACCGACGTATAGTCGACGTCGCCCTTGATCTGGCCCCAGCGCTTCATCTGCGTCAGCATCCAGACCGCAAAGGACTGCCAGGGGAACGGATCGAAATCGACGCGCTTGGCGTCGGTTTTGACGCCGCCCAGTCCGTCGGCATAGGTCCCGGTCAAGACCTGCTCCAATACGGTGACGGGTGCGTTGATGTAATTTGCGGGCGCGATGGCTTCCGCGATCTGCTTGCGGTTCTCGGCCTTCGACGCATAGGCGGTCGCGTCCACAATGGCGCGCGTCAGCGCTGCAAAGGAATTGGGCGATGTCGTGATGAATTCGCGGCTGGCGGCGAAACTACAGCAGGGATGGCCGTCCCAGATTTCCTTGGACAACATGTGCATGAAGCCGACGCCGTCATAGATCGCGCGCTGGCAGATATTGTCCGGCGCGAGGAAGCCGTCGATGTTGTCGGCGCGCAAGTTGGCGACCATTTCCGGCGGCGGCACCGAGCGCAACTGCACGTCGGTATCGGGATCGAGGCCGTTTTCCGCGAGATAATAGCGCAAGAGATAATTGTGCATCGAATAGTCGAAGGGAATGGCGAACTTCATGCCCTTCCAGTCCGCAGGGTTACGCTTGTCCTTGTGCTTCATCGCGAGCGTGATGCCCTGCCCGTTGATGTTCTCGATCGCGGGCACCGCAAACGGAATTGCGTTGGCGCCCAGCCCCAGCGTGATTGCGATCGGCATCGGCGCCAGCATGTGCGAAGCGTCGTATTCCTTGTTGATGGTCTTGTCGCGGATGACCGCCCAGCCGGCGGTCTTCACGACTTCGACGTTGAGCCCGTGCTTGGCGTAGAAGCCGAGTGGTGCGGCCATGATGATCGGAGTTGCGCAGGTGATCGGGATGAAGCCGACCTTGAGGTCCTTCTTTTCCGGCTCACCTCCTGCCGCAAACAGTTCCGTCGCCGTCTTGATCGGAAAGAACTGCGACAGCGCTGCAAGCGCGGTCGAGGCGCCGACCGATTTCAGGAACGCGCGCCGCGCGGCATCCTTCGGAAACATCGCGCGCACCAGGGCCGATGCGACCACGCCCTCATAGCGCTTTTCTTCGCTTTGAACTTGGCTCTCGACCGGCTCGCAGCGCAGCGTCCGCGCGGCGTGGTCGTGCTCGGCGGCGGAGCGATGCTGGCCGCAGACGCAGCCCGACAGCTCGCGGTTTGAATCGAAGGGATCATCGAAAGTCGACATCGCTTGCGCCCCTTTGTCGCATCGGCGCGGCGAAACCCTGCCGCCCGCGAAAAATTCACCGCCCAGCCGCTTTTGGCGCGGCCGGGCGATGGAAAACATGCACGTTCTATGCCGCTTTGCCTGTTAACCGGGCAGCCGTCGGCAGGCCTTCATCGATCGGCAGCGACGGATCGCGCGACCATTCGTTCCAGGATCCGAAGTACATCCGGACGTCCTTCACGCCGGCATTCTTCAGCGCCAGGAAGGTGTTCGACGCCCGCGCGCCCTTGAAGCAGTAAAGATAGACCGGCGTGTTCTGCGAGATGCCGACGGTCGCGCATTCCGCCAAAATCTCGTCCTTGGACTTGAAGCGCGGCCCCTCCGCCGTCGGTTTCATCATGCGGTACCATTCGAGCCAGACCGCGCCAGGGATGCGTCCCTTGCGCGGGCAGAAATCCTTCCCGTAAGGCGAGGAGCTTTCGCCGATCCACTCATCGACGTCGCGCACGTCGAGCAGCGCGACGCCGGGCTTGCCGACCGCGGCCAGCATGGTCTTGGCGTCGATCAGGATGTCGGCCGCTTCCGGCACGATCGAGAACGAGGCTTTCGCGGGTTTCGGCACGTCTTTGGTGACCGGGAGCCCCGCGGCGGCCCATGCGTCGTAGCCGCCATGCAGCACCTTGATCTTGGGATAGCCGAGCATGGTGAGGAGATAATAGCCGCGGCAGGATTGGCCGAATCCAGAGTTCATCGACTGCTCATAGATGACGGCGGTTTCCTCGCCCGACAATCCGGCGCTTCCGAACGCGTCGGCGAATTTGGTCTTCAACTCGGCCATGCCTTCCGGCGTCGAGGTCGCGAGGAAGGTGAAGATCTCGTGCACGTTCACGGCGTTGGGGAGATGCCCGGCGCCATAGGCGTCGGGATTGCGGGTGTCGATGACGACACACGGCTCCTTCTTTAAGAGATCGGCGAGTTCGCTGGCAGAAATCAGAACGTCCGTCATGGCAGGCCTCTCCTGTTTTTGGGTTGCAGTTTGGGTCGAACCGAAAATCCTGTTGGCGTCACGCCTCCGCGAGCATCTTGCGGAGCTGCTTGGTGGCGGGCGTGACGATCGCGACGAAATAGGCCTCGCGCAGCCGGCGCTGGACGCGATGACTCTTGAGATAGCCGCGCGCGCCGCAATGAAGCATCGCCGCATGCGCGGCAGCGACGCTGGCGTCGCCGAGCCGCAAGCGCAGCGCCAGGACGCGGCGCCAATAGCTGTCCTCCGCATTGAAGGGATCGCGCGCCAGCGCCATGGTCTCGGCTTCGAGATCGGCGAGCAGATCCCGGAACTGCATCGGCTGCTGCGGCAGATATTGATTGATGTGGCCGAGCGAGCCGTCGACCTCGTCCATGATCGCAATGCAATCCCTGATCAGTCCGATGCCCATTCCGGCCTGTAGCAGAATGAAGCCGGCGCGGATTTTCTGCACGAACGGCCCAGCCTGTTCGGCGAGGATAAGATCGTCCGGCACGAAGTAATCGCGGAACTGCACGCCATAGGTGCCGGTGCCGTCCATCGCGAGGAACGGCTTGCACGGCTGCAACGTGATCGCGGGATCGGCGCAATCGGCGAGGAACATCACGATGGCGCCGGGCTCATCCTCGCGCTCAAAGATGGTGCCGAAGAAATGGTTGCGGCCAAGGTTGGAAACCCAGGGCAGCGCGCCGCGCACGACATAGCCGCCGTCGACCTTCTTGCCTTTGAGTTTGAGTTTCTCGATGCCGAAGAAACTCTTCATCGGGTTGGAAAGCCCGGTGCCGCCGAGCACCTGCCCGCTTGCGAATCGGTCGGTTAATTTCGCTGCCAGCTTCGGATTGTCCGAATTTGCGGCGTACCAGACGAGTGTGTTTTGGCACCACGCCATGAAGGCGGTGGCGCCGCAGACCTCGCCAATCGCCGCCATCGATTGAATGGCGCAGCGCAGATCGGCCGCGCCATTCTTGACGAGATGGCTGCCCCAGGCGCCGACGTCACCAAGACGGCGGAGCAGCTCTTCCGGATAGACTGTGCCGGCATCGATGGCGGCGGCCTGCGGTGCGAGGTTCTTGCGCGCGATGGCCGCGACCTGATCGGCGATCGATGCCGATGAGATATCTTCGTCGTCAGCTAGTCGCGATACCGCCAGAGAACCCATCACACCCTCCGTTCTTTCAAGTGTTTGCCGCGACGATCAGGCGCTGACCTCGAGATTGACGGGCCGCGTGAAGGTGTTGGCGACCGGCGACCATTTCTTGACGTGGGCCACCAGCGCATCGATCTCGCTTTTCGGAACGCCCTCGCATTCCATGTCGACCTTGACCCGCACGTCGGTGAAGCCGACCGGTTTCTCGCTGACGTCGCCGGTGCCCCATACCGCCGTGATGTTGAGGTCGCCTTCGAGCTCGAGCTCGAGCTTGTTGACGATCCAGCCGCGGTGAACCGCGTTGGCGTGTAGCCCGACCGCAAGGCACGAACCGAGCGCGGCGAGCGAGGCTTCCGACGGATTGGGTGCGGTGTCGTCGCCCAATAGCCCCGGCGGCTCGTCGACGATGTAGGGCGCGAGGTTGCGGATGTAGTTGGCGTGGCGGAACTTGCCCTCGGCCACCGTCTTGCATTTCAAGGTTTTGATGACCTTGGGGTTGGCCTTGCCGTTGGCGATGAGCTGTTCCAGCCCGCCTTTGTCGATCGGCGCGAGGCAGCCTGTCAGCACCGTTTTTTGAGCGACCGCAGTCATTCGTTTTCTCCCTAGGAGTCAAGGAAAGTGAAGTGGAAACGCAGGATACCGAACGGTCTGTTTCCTGCACGAAGTGTGCCAGACAAGGCCAAAATCAAAAGCTGAAGCTTTGGAGCCGCTTAAGCGGAATCGCCTTGGAATTGGTCCGCCGCGCCTTGCTCAATCGCGATGCAACTGTCGCTTCGCTTGCGATTTTTTTGAGCGGATGAAGATGCGACTTGCTGAAATCGCCGCGGTTCGATTAACTAGCGCGCATGGGCAGATCGACATCGAAGAAGAATTCCACGGCAATGCCGGCCGTAGCCGATGACGAGTCGGCACGCGGGCGGCTGTTGAGCGCGGCGACACATTTGTTCTGCAAGGACGGCATCAACGCCACCGGCATCGACGCCATCATCAATGAAGCCGGCACCGCGAAGACCACGCTCTACAAATTGTTCGGATCGAAAACCAATCTCGTGCATGCGGTGCTGGAGAGCGAAGGCAAGCAGTGGCGCGAATGGTTCATCGGCGCCATCGAGGCCGGCGGCGGCGATGCCGAGAAAAAACTGTCGCGGATCTTTCCGGCGCTCAAGAGCTGGTTCGGCGAGGAGCGCTTCTATGGCTGTCCCTTCATCAACGCGGTCGCCGAGCACGACAAGGATCAGAAGCAGTTCCGCAACATCGCGATGAAGCACAAGAAGGTGGTGCTGGCGCACATCGAAAAGCTCGCCGCCGAAATGGGCGCGGCGGAGCCGGAAGTTCTAGCCCATCAGCTCGCATTGTTGATCGACGGCGCGATCGTGGCCGCGATGGTGTCGCGTAATCCCGGTGTCGCGGACACCGCGGGCCTTGCCGCCTGCTCCCTGTTCGGGCCTTCAAAGGTGAAGAAGCCGAAGCGGGCAAGTGCCGCGCCGGCGCAGCTCGTGGCGGTCTAAAACGGCCTCTCTACAAGTCGTCTCAGTCCGTCATCCTGAGGCGCGAGCGAAGCGAGCCTCGAAGGATGAGCGGCCGGGCCGTCAGCCCTTCGAGACGGCCGCGTTGCGGCCTCCTCAGGGTGACGGGGATAGTTAGCCTCGCTCCCGCAGCCTCGCTTCAAGCCGCGCAAGCTCGCTCGCCAAATCGCGCTCGACATCGGCGACATGCATCTCAATGACGCGGTAGCCGCGTTGCTCCAGCCAGGCCTGGCGCGCGGCGCGGTCCTTGGCGATGGCCTCGGTCTCACCCGCGTTGACGAGCTCGATCGCGATCCGGTGCACGAACGAGACGAAATCCGGGATCTGCCGGCCGACCGGGGTCTGGCGCTTGAACTGGCCGGCAAAACGTCGGTCACGCGTCAGCGAGTGCCACAGGATGCGCTCGGCGTCGGTCGGATTTCGTCGCAACAGCCGCGCCAGCCCGCGCACGGTGCCGCTGGTGTCCGACAGCGAGGTCGCCTGCTCGTGCTCGGCCAAGAGCGCGCGCAGCCGCGTCGCCTGCTCGCTATCGAGCACGCCGCCCTTGGCCGGGCCCTTGCGCCCCTCGGCGATCGCCATCACCACCCCATGCAGCGTATGCATGTCCTGCTTGGTCGGCTCCATGCGGGAGAAGATGTTACGCAAATTCACCAGCATGGTGTCGCGCTTTTCCGCCGGCCTCAAAAATTCGACCCGGTCGAGCTCGCGCACCAGATTGTCGAAGAACGCCTGCATCTGGTGCTGGGAGGCGCGCTCGGAGCGTTCCGGCATGGCGAACGGCAATTCGCCTGCGGTCGAGAGCTTGAACCATTCGTAGCCTATCAAGAGCACGGCCTGCGCGAGATTGAGCGAGGCAAAGCCGGGATTGACCGGAAAGGTGATGATGCGGTTGGCGAGCGCAACCTCTTCGTTTTGCAGGCCGTAGCGTTCCCGGCCGAACATGATGCCGGCGCCGCCGGCAGTGGCCATGTGCGCCACGATCTCCGTGGCGGCCTGCGCGGGCGCCACCACCGGCTTGGCCTGGTCGTGGGCGCGCGCGGTGGTCGCAAACAGCAGAGTAAGATCGGCGACCGCCTGCTCGACCGTGTCGAACAGCTCGGCGCGCGCGAGGATTTGGTCGGCGCCGGCCGCGGCGCGCTGCGCGGCCAGGTTCGGCCAGCCGTCGCGCGGATTGACGATCCGCAGGCGAGACAGCGCGAAATTGCCCATGGCGCGCGCCGCCATGCCGATGTTCTCGCCGAGCTGCGGCTCGACCAGAATGACGACGGGCCCGGCAAGATCGAAGCCGGTCTTGGTCTTGTCGGTGCCCGCACCGGTCATTTCGTTCCACTCTTCTGTTCAAGTTCAAGGCTTTGAATCAAGCCTCGAACAAAACGATCCAAGCCGCCCAAAGGCCGATCCTTTCGATTGCCCGTCCGGCAAGATTTCTCAAGCGAAATAATGGGTTGGATTCGACTTTTGGCTCGCCGCTCGAACCCTTGGGCGGAACGCCACATGGCGGCCGGTAGCGGGCAGCTAAGCCGCGGGCGCAGGCTGTGCGCCGAGCCAAAAGATGAGCTTAAAGTGCACAACCCCTTGGCTTCCGCCCACGCACGAGCGGTGCTATAGCGCGGATATCCCGCTTCATCCCGCTTCGCGCGTTCGCAAAAGGCCTTCCCGACCATGGCAAAAATCAAGGTGACCAACCCCGTCGTCGAACTCGATGGCGACGAGATGACCCGGATCATCTGGCAGTACATCAAGGACAAGTTGATCACCCCGTTTCTGGATATCCAGCTGCAGTATTTCGACCTCGGGATGGAACACCGCGACAAGACCAACGACCAGGTCACGGTCGATGCCGCCAACGCCATCAAGAAGGTCGGCGTCGGCGTCAAATGCGCCACCATCACCCCGGACGAGGCGCGAGTGAAGGAATTCGGGCTCAAGGAGATGTGGAAGTCGCCGAACGGCACCATCCGCAACATCCTGGGCGGCTGCATCTTCCGCGAGCCGATCATCTGCAAGAACGTGCCCCGGCTTGTGCCGGGCTGGACCAAGCCGATCATCATCGGCCGCCACGCCTATGGCGACCAGTATCGCGCTACCGACATCAAATTCCCCGGCAAGGGCACGCTGTCGATGAAATTCGTCGGCGAGGACGGCACCGTGATCGAGCGCGAAGTGTTCAAGGCCCCTGGCGCCGGCGTCGCGATGGAAATGTATAACCTCGACGATTCCATCATCGATTTCGCGCGCGCATCGCTGAACTACGGCTTGATGCGCGGATACCCGGTCTATCTCTCGACCAAGAACACGATCCTGAAGGTCTATGACGGCCGCTTCAAGGACATCTTCCAGGACATCTACGACCGCGAGTTCAAGAAGGAATTCGAGGCCAAGCGGCTCACCTACGAACACCGCCTGATCGACGACATGGTGGCCTCAGCCCTGAAATGGTCCGGCGGCTATGTCTGGGCCTGCAAGAACTATGACGGCGACGTGCAGTCCGACACGGTCGCGCAAGGTTACGGCTCGCTCGGCCTGATGACTTCAGTGCTGTTGACGCCCGACGGCAAGACGGTCGAGGCCGAAGCCGCCCACGGCACCGTGACCCGCCACTACCGCGAGCACCAGAAGGGCAAGGAGACCTCGACCAACTCGATCGCCTCGATCTTCGCCTGGACCCGCGGGCTGTCGCACCGCGCCAAGCTCGACAACAACGAGCAGCTTGCGAAGTTTGCTTTGACCTTGGAGAAGGTTTGCGTCGACACCGTCGAGGCCGGCTACATGACCAAGGACCTCGCGCTCCTGGTCGGCGCCGACCAGCGCTGGCTCTCCACCACTGGCTTCCTTGACAAGGTCGCGGAAAACCTCACCAAGGCGATGGCGGCCTAGGCCTCGACGGGAGAACACATCGATGTATCGAATCACGAGCAGCGCACTAGCGCTGTCGCTGCTGTTGGGGCCACTTGTCGGCGCGGCGGCAGCCGAAACACCCCTGCCCGACGCCATCGCCGCGCCGGGAGCGACTGTCGTGCTGTCGGTGCATGCCGAAGGGGCGCAAGTCTATGAATGCAAGGTCGGCGCCGACGGCAAGCCGGCCTGGGCCTTCCGCGAACCGATCGCGACGCTGTTTGCCGACGGCAAGACCGTTGGCCGCCACTATGCCGGCCCCAACTGGGAGGCCAGCGACGGCAGCGCCGTGGTCGGCAAAGCCGTCGGCAGTGCGCCGGGCGCCACGGCAAACGATATTCCCTGGCTGAGGCTTGAGGTAGCCTCAAGCCGCGGCAACGGCGTGCTATCGGGCGTGACGACGGTGCAGCGGATCAACACCAGCGGCGGCAAGCTCGAGGGCGCTTGCGACAAGGCCGGCACCTTCAAGAGCGCGCCCTACTCCGCGGACTACATGTTCCTGAAGAAGGGCTGAGAGCGGCGCGTCCACACCGGAACGTCATTGCGAGGAGCGAAGCGACGAAGCAGTCCAGTCTGCCGTGCCATGGATTGCTTCGCTTTGCTCGCAATGACGGCAGCAACGCTCACGCGTCGGCCATCGCCTTTTCGATCGCCGACAGCGCGGCGCCCGCCTTGGCGCCGTCGGGGCCGCCGGCCTGCGCCATGTCGGGCCGGCCGCCGCCGCCCTTGCCGCCGAGCGCTTCTGAGCCCTTGCGCACCAGCTCCACGGCGTTGAAGCGCGATGTAAGATCGGAGGTCACGCCAACGACGATGCCGGCCTTGCCATCTTCGGTGACGCCGACGATGACGACCACGCCGGAGCCGATCTGCTTCTTGCCGTCGTCAACCAGGCTCTTCAGGTCCTTGGTCTCGACGCCTTCGACCGCGCGAGCGAGCAGCTTGACATTGCCGACCTCGCGCACGCCGGCGCCGGCCGCAGGTCCGTTCGCAGCGCCGCCGCCCATCGCGAGTTTTTTGCGCGCGTCCGATAAATCGCGCTCCAGCTTCTTGCGCTCCTCGATCAGCGAGGCGATCCGCGCCGGCATGTCCTCGACCGTCGAGCGCAGCTCGCCGGCAGCAGTCTTTGCCAGCGCCATGGTATCGTTGGCGTGTTGCCGTGCGTGACGACCGGTCAAGGCCTCGATGCGGCGCACGCCGGAAGCGACCGCGCTTTCGCTGGTCACGGAAATCAGCCCGATATCGCCGGTGCGACGAACGTGCGTGCCGCCGCAGAGTTCGACCGACCAACCGAGCGCGTTACTACCTTGCTCGCGCGCGCCCTTCCCCATCGACACAACGCGGACCTCGTCACCATATTTCTCGCCGAACAGCGCACGTGCGCCGGCCTCGCGGGCATCGTCGACCGCCATCAGGCGTGTGGTGACTTCATCGTTCTCCAGCACCACGTCGTTGGCGATGTCTTCGACGCGGGCGAGCTCTTCCGCCGTGATCGGTTTTGGGTGCACGAAGTCGAAGCGCAAGCGGTCCGGCGCCACCAGCGAGCCGCGCTGCGCGATGTGGTCGCCGAGCACCTGCCGCAGCGCTTCATG
>Ga0070713_100003089_pt1 | contig 10952 bp, 9 predicted proteins | sample LARL82metaG_FD_65465 | JGI IMG/M metagenome (GOLD analysis project Ga0070713, IMG submission 65465) | Corn, switchgrass and miscanthus rhizosphere microbial communities from Kellogg Biological Station, Michigan, USA - LAR L8-2 metaG | ecosystem: Host-associated > Plants > Roots > Rhizosphere ... | reverse complement strand
CCGTTCAGGAAACTGCGTTCGGTCTCCACCTTTGCCACGCCGCGAGCGCACTGCGCTTTCGCGTCGATCTCCGGCGGAGGCACGAGCCCGATGACGAACGAGTTCTGCCACTGCTTGTCGATCACGGTCGGCGCCGCCGGCGCTCCGGTGATGACCGTGACGTGGTAACATCCGCCGCACAGTACGACGAGCGCGGCCGCGGCTGATAGGTAGCGTCGCATTGAAGTCCTCGAGGTTGAGATCAGAAGCGAAGTGCGACGGCTGCGTGAGTTTCGGCCGACGTTTCGATCGCCTGGCGCACGATCTCCATCTCGGCGTCCTTGGTCGCGCCGACCGGAATCGTGAGCTCGCGCATGCCGGCGGGCAGGCTTGCCGACCGCGACGCACAGGTGATTCGCACGTGCTGCGGCGTGTAGATGCCGATCGTCACCAGAGACACGATGCCGTTGAGGAAACTCTGCTCGGTCTCGACCATGGCGACTCCCATCGGACAATCCTTGCGGACGTCGACCTCGTCGTTGGCGACGAGCCCGAAGATCCAACCCGGAACCCATTCCTTGTCGATGACCGTCGGGCCCGCGGCCTGTCCTGTTTGTACGATCTGGTGGAAACAGCCCGTGCCCAGGAAAGCAACGAGCGCCAGCGCAGCCCAACGCTTCCGTTGTTTCATACTCTGCTCCTGTTTGGAATCCGGCGGGGGGGCGAACTTCCACGAGCGGACAGGGAGGGGGTCGGCTCGTGTCAGCGCAACAGTACTGTGCTCAGCCGTTCCGCGCCAGCAAAGGCCGGCGGGGTTACACCCCTCAGACACTAATGGGACTGGCCACCGGGGCGCCGCCGGCCTACGATTCGGGAAGGATCAGCGCGACGCCTGTCCCACGCCGCGCGCCCGAGCGAATGTACACCACCTGTCTGTTCTGCCACGTCGATCTTGGCGCGAATCACTTTCTCCCGACGTTTCCCGTAGGGCGACGGCTGGCGTTCGATCCGAAGAAGGGGCGCTTGTGGGTGATCTGCACGCGCTGCGGCCGGTGGAACCTGACGCCGCTCGAGGAACGCTGGGAAGCGATTGACGAATCCGAGCGGCTGTTCCGCGGCACGCGTCTTCGCATGTCGACCGACAACGTCGGACTCGCGCGGTTCCGCGACGCATTCGAGCTGGTGCGGATCGGACCGGCGCTGCTGCCCGAGATTGCGTCGTGGCGGTATGGGACGCGACTCGCCCGCCTCCAGGCCGAACGGGAACAGCCGCGAAATGTCCTCGTTCGCGGCACGCGCCTGATTGCGCGGGCAACCGCGGGGGCGCTCGTCGGCTACGCGCATTCGGTCGGCCTGAGCGACGACGCGGTGCTGCGCATGCGCACGTTCCGTCGCGGGCACGGCGTTCTGTTGCGCACGAGCGACGAGTACAGTCGGCCGATCGTCGTGCGCTATTCGCACCTCGGCGCCGCGGAGCTCGTGCGTCCCGAGCAGGACGCCCCGTGGCAGCTCAAGCTGCAGCACGACACGGGCGTTGCGACGCTCGCCGAGTCGCCGGCGCTGCGCGTGGCCGGCAAGATGTTGGCGACGCTCAATTTCGGTGTGGCGAGCGGATCGGAAGTCCAGCACGCGATCGCGAAGCTGGACGACGCAGGCGATCCCCTCGGGTACTTCACCCGCGTCGCATCGCTGGCGATGCGGACGTCGTGGGGGCGATTCCCCGATGCTCCGCAGCACGGCGAGGAGCAGCCGCGAGGGTCGTTCTCCGAGCGCCTCGCGCTGCAACTGGCGAATCGCTCGTTCTGGGGACGAGGCGGGACGGGCAGCGAAGAACAGACGCCGCTCTACCGCCTGCCGGCCGTCGACCGCCTCGCGCTCGAGATGGCGGCGAACGAGGACATCGAGCGACGCGCGCTGGCTGGTGAGCTCGAGACGTTGCACGCCGCGTGGCGCGACGCCGAGGAGATTGCCGCGATCGCCGACGAGCTGTTTTCCGACGGGGTCCTCGAGGAGTTCAAGCGACAGTACTTCGAGCGAATTGCCGCGGGGGACGCGGCGACATAACACAGGGGAACGGTTGTTGATTTCGCGTTTCCATTCTCCGTTCTCCGTCCTCCGTTGTCCGTTCTCCGTTCGCTATTGTAAGTCGTCCGTCGTCCGTCGCGCGGCTCCAAGCCAGTCGAGAACCGTCGCGGTCCATCAGTCGCTCAAGACGGACAACGCGCAGCGGAAAACGCAGAACGGAGAACGGAAAACGCAGAACGGAGAACGGAGAACGGAGAACGGAAAACGGGTCATCGACTCCGCCATCGCGCCCGTCGCGCCATTCCACGCATTCGCGCCAAGTATGGCACTTGCTACATACTTGAGCCGACCCGGCCCGGAGTGGCGATGAAGCGTGGAGAACTGCTACGACTCGCGATGATCGGCATCGGTGCGTTCGCGTGCAAGCCATCCGGTCCGCCGCCGAGCAGCGACAGTTCATTCGTCGCCGGCGCGAAGATTGGCACGCCGCCGCCGGCCGTCGCGGACGGCGAGTGGAGTCTTCCGGCGCGCGACTACGCCAACAGTCGATTCAGCAATCTCGCCGAGATCACCCCGGCGAACGCGAAGAACCTGCATGTGTCGTGGACGTTTTCGACCGGCGTGCTGCGGGGCCATGAAGGGCAGCCGCTCGTCGTCGCCAACACGATGTATCTGGTGACGCCGTATCCCAACGTCGCATACGCGCTCGACCTCACGCAGCCGGGATTTCCGCTCAAGTGGAAATACCGGCCGGAGAACGCGCAGACGGCGGTCGGCGAAGCGTGCTGCGACGTCGTGAATCGTGGCGCGTCGTTCGCCGATGGAAAAATCGTCTACAACCTGCTCGACGGACACACGGTCGCGGTCGACGCGGCCACGGGGACGGAACTCTGGCGCGTGAAGATGGGCGACGTCAACCGCGGCGAGACGATGACGATGGCGCCGCTGATCGTGAAGACGCGCGTCATCGTTGGCTCGAGCGGCGGCGAGATGGGCGTACGCGGTTGGATCGCGGCGCTCGATTTGGGGACGGGGAAGGAGTTGTGGCGCGCGTACAACGTCGGCCCCGATTCGGACATCAAGGCGGGCGCGCGATTCAAGCCGTTCTATCCGCAAGACAAGATCGCGAACTCGGGGACCGCGTCATGGCCGGGCGAGTCGTGGAAAGTCGGCGGCGCCACCGTGTGGGGATGGATCTCGTACGATCCGGAGCTCAACCTCATCTATCACGGCACGTCGAACCCCGGACCGTGGAACGGCCAGCAGCGCCCCGGCGATAACAAGTGGAGCGCCGCCATCATCGCGCGCGACCCCGACACGGGCGACATGGTCTGGGCGTTCCAACCGACGCCGCACGATATCTGGGATTACGACGCCGTGAATGAGAATATTCTCGTCGACCTGCCCCTCGACGGCGCGGTGCGCAAGGTGCTCGTGCACTTCGATCGCAATGGCTTCGCGTACACGATCGACCGGGCGACGGGACAGGTGCTGCTCGCCAAGCCGTTCGTGCCGATGAACTGGGCGTCGGGCGTCGATCTCAACACCGGTCGGCCAAGCGTCAACGTCGACAAGGCGACGGCGCAGGGAAAGAACGTGAAGAACATCTGCCCGTCGCTGGAGGGCGGAAAGAACCAGCAGCCCGCGGCGTTCTCGCCGAAGACGGGATTGTTCTACGTGCCGACGAACAACCTCTGCATGGATTTCGAGGGACGTGAGGTCACGTACATCGCCGGCACACCGTATATCGGCGGCAACGCACCGGAGACCGGCGGCCCGGGCGGGTACAAGGGCGAGTTCATCGCCTGGGATGCCGTGCACGGAAAGAAGATCTGGGGCATCAAAGAACCGTTTCCGGTGTGGAGCGGCGCGTTGGCGACGGCCGGCAACGTCGTGTTCTACGGCACACTCGATGGATGGTTCAAAGCCGTGGACGCTCGCACCGGCACCGTGCTCTGGCAATTCAAGGTCGGCTCCGGCATCGTTGGTGCACCGATGACGTACACCGGGCCCGACGGCAAGCAATACGTCGCCGTCTACTCGGGGATCGGCGGCGACATGGGATTGCTCATTGCGGGAGACGTGGCCGCCAATCTCCCGTTCGACGTTCGCGAGCGCGGCACGACATTGCCCGATCTCGCGCGCTACACGTCGTGGGGCGGGATGTTGTTCGTGTTTTCTCTCTGAGTCACTCGTCAGCCTGAGCACACCGATCGCCGCGTTCGCCATGCATACTTCTCCATCGCTCCATGCTTCGCTCGGCATCGTCGTCCTGGCCGCGATTGCGTTCTATCGCGCGCAAACGCCGCAAGCGAACCAGATGCCGCCGGTGCAGCAAACGCCGTCGCAGCCGGGAAATCAGCCGACGTACTTCGTCGAGCATCCGGATCACATCCAGCCCGGCCTCACCTTTCAAGGACGATGGGCCGCGCTCACCAATCCGTACGAAGGCAACGCGCAGCGCATCGCCGAGGGGGCGAAGCTGTTCGTCTCGTACAACTGTCTCGATTGCCACGGCGCCGACGGCTCGGGCGCGATGGGACCGAGCCTCCAGGACAATCGGTGGCATTTCGGTGGGACTCCGGGCGACGTGTTCCAATCGATCTATGAGGGGCGGCCCGACGGCATGCCGTCGTGGGGCGGCCGGATCGCCGACGATCAGATCTGGCGACTCGTGGCCTATGTGCAAACGCTCTCCAAAGGACACTCGGTGACGACGGAGAATTTCACCGGGAAGACGATCGCGCGCACGGGACACTGAGTTCGCATGTCCGCCGCCCGGTGAACCGAGTCGTCGGGCCACTTGCCGCAACACTGGGCGTCGTTGCGGCGCTCGTCCTCGTGCGCGGGTATCTCTTCGCGTCGACCCACGGCGCCTTGAGCGTCTATGTGCTCGACGCGTCGAGCGCCGCGGCGCGTCAAGCAACAGCGCCGCTCGAGTTGACGTTTCTCGATTCCTCCGGCGTCGTGCTGGCGCGCACGGCGGCCGATCAACCATCGAACGTAATCTATCCGACGTTTCCGGTCGTCTACGCGTGCCATGGCGTGGAGCTGCGCGCGGCAGTGTCGACGGAGGCGCGCCGCGAATGGGACCGATGCTTCGAGCGCCAGTCTCGCTGGATTCCGACGTGGGTCACGCGGGCATCGTCGGTTGATCTCCGATCCCCGGGTTGTACGATTTCGCACGCACCCCTGTCGGTCTCGGTACTCCGCGACAACTGGTGGTTGTGGTGGGTGCCGCTGCCGCACGTGGGCGGCAATCCCTACACGTACTTCAGCATCGATCTTCGGTTCGATCCGAGCCGTTGCACCCTGACTTCAGAGCGAACCGACACCCACGGATGACGCAATCCATCGAAGTCGTCGAGTCCGACCGCGCGACCATTCTGGCTGCGCTCAACGAATCGTACGCGGGTCCGGCGTGGCACGGCCCGTCGGTGCGTGAGTCGTTGGACGGGGTCACGGCGCGCGTCGCGTCGGGCAAACTCTCCGCGAACAGAAACTCGATTTGGGATCTCGTGTTGCATCTCGCACACGGGCGGCATCTGCTCGTCGAGCGCGTCGCCGGAACGGCGGGCACGACCTTTCCGCGCCCCGTCCGCGAGCCGTGGTGGCCTGTCGCGCCAAGCGACGTGAGCGATGCGTCGTGGCGACGCGATCTCGCATTGCTCGACGAGTATCAGACAAGACTCATCGACGCCGTTCGCCACGCCACGCCGGGCCAATTGGCGCGAATCCCCCAACGATCCGATCAGCCCGTTGCGTGGCAGCTCCACGGCATGGCGCTGCACGACACGTATCACGCCGGGCAGATCCGTCTTCTCGCCCTCGAGCTCGCCGATCGCGAGCCGCGTTGAAAACATGCGCATCCTGTAACGGCCCGAGCCTCGCGCGCGCGGCTCGCCGCGCGGTGAAGTCAGATTGTCCGTGCGAGGCGTCACGACACCGTCGCGCCGCCGCTGTATCTTAGAGCTTCCACATCAACACCCCATTGCCCGCACCGCACACCGATTCATCGCCGGAGCATCGGCGGCGCTTCACCGATCCGCCAGTCGCGTGGATCGAACGCCTGCTCGGTCGATCCAGACATACCTCGAGCGCCGCATCGCTGAACAACGCGGAAATTGTTGTGTGGCAATCGTCGCGGCGCGTCACGATCGCAATCGTCGTCGGTGCGGTCGCGGCACTACTGCGCGCGATCGGACTCGTCTCCGGACCGGTGTGGCCCATCCTGGTGATCGTCCCCGTGTATGTAGCGACGATCGCGCTGCTCACCGTCGCGATCGAGCGCAATCACCGGGTGTCGCGCCGCGCGCTCACGGGGCTGGTGTTGACGGATGTCGCCGCGTTGTTCACCGCCGTGTCCCTCGTCACGGCGCCGGCGTTCTATCCGCGCGCGCTGCTGATCAGCCTTCTCGTGTTGCAATTCACGCAACTGTTTTTCGGACGGTCGCCGGCCCTCGCCGTGATCCTGTCGTCCGCGGCAGCCTACATCGGATTGCTCGTCGTCGCGTCGATGCGCGGCATTGCGGTCGCCTGGGGCGAAGAGGCGTATCTTCTCGCGCTGTACCTGGCGGTTGGCCTCAATGGCATTGCGCTGCAAGCGAGCGCGAACCGCCGCCTCGCGGCATTGGTCGACCTCTTCGCTGGAGCGCAGCGCGGTGATCTGTCACAGGCGTTCGTCGAGGAGCGCGGTGTCAAGCCGGACGGCATCACGCTGCTCGGCCGCGCGTATAACCAGCTTCGCTCCGAGCTCGCGACGATGGTGCTCGCCGATCCGCTCACGGCATGTCTCAACCGCCGCGGTCTGGATCAGGTACTCAATCAGGCGGTGAGCTCGGCGTCGCGGTTCGGCGGGGAGATCGCGCTCCTGGCGATCGACATCGATCACTTCAAGGCGATCAACGACACGTTCGGCCATCTCGCGGGCGACGCGATTCTCCGCGAGCTCGCCGAGCTATTGGCGCAATCGTCGCGCGGCGGCGACGTCGTGGCGCGGGTGGGCGGCGAGGAATTCGTCGTGCTGCTTCCCGGCGCGGACAACGAAACGGCGGGTGTCGTCGGCGAGCGCGTGATGAATGCTGTCCGAGCGCACGCCTTCCGCACGGCGCGCGGACATCAGCAAATCACGGTCAGCATCGGCATCGCCTGCGAGCACGTCCGCGACGGGCACATCGCCGGCGCGCTGCGTGCGCGCGCCGACGAAGCCTTGTACGTCGCGAAGCGGCTCGGGAGAAACCGCGTCGTCATGTGGGCGCCCGGCATTCGCTCGAACGCGACGCCGCTCTCGAACATCGCGATCGCGGCGGACTGAGTCCCGCGACTACATCGAGACGTACGCCTGCCGGATCGCCGGCAACGAGCCGACGAGCCAAATCAGGATCCCGAATATCACGGCGCGCTCTTTGGTCACCTTCCCCGTGACATAGAGCCCGATCGCCAGCAGCACCGTCACCCAAATGGTGATGAGGTCGAGCCGCCCGAGGAATTGGTACAGCACGGGGTTCGTCGCGTCGGGATCCAGGAAGCGCGCGGGACTCAGCGAGATCGCCAGCTGACCGTTGAGTTTCGCCGGATCCATGAGCAGCCCTTGCACGCCGCCGAGCACGGCACCGATCACGCGCGGCATGTACGACCACGCCGCCACGACCAGCGCGGCCTGGAACGTCTGCTTCGAGCCGACAACCTTGCCGAGCAGCCAGGCGACGACGCCGAGGATGAACATCGTCACGAGCATCACGACGCTGATGCCGTACCTTGTGACGGATTCGCCGATCGCGCGCTGTTTGTCCAGGATTTCCTGGGTGACCTGTGGGTTGCTTTTCAGGACCTTTGCCGCGTTGCGCGTGAACTCAGCGGCGAAAAGCGGCTCGAGCGTGTTGAACGTGGCGAAGAAGATGATGCCGATGCTGATGGCGACGAACAGCATCGGTGGCCAAACGCTCCGATTCTCGCGGCGGCGAAAGACGGCAGCGGGCTGGAAGAAGATGTCGATGACATCCTCCCAGAATGACGATTGCGCGGGTTTCGACGGCGCGGCAACGGTGGATTCGGTCATCGAGAAGGCGCGGGCGCGGGAAGGAGGAGCCATGATGATACGACATCGGCGCGCTGGGCGGCAGTGCGGCTCCTGGTCGCCAGCCCCCGGACAGACCGAAAAGAGAGAAGGGTCGGCGCTCGGCGCCGACCCTTCTCTCCTCGAACCCCGCCGCGATTTACCGCGTGACGATGTCTTGCAGCGCCTGCTTGATGCGCGGGTCCTCCGATCGCGAAAGTTGCGAAATCGCGCTTCGGCGGACCGAGAGGCTCTCTTCGCCCTTCACGATCGACAGCAGCTTGTCGATCGCCGGCTTTTCGCCGTTGCGAATGTATAGGCTGATGAGCGTTTCCTTCATGCTCGGATCCGTCGTCGTGTCGTACAGCTTGACGAGATCCGCGATCGGTGCACCGGCGCGGCTCGCCGCATCGATCGCGCGGCGGCGCATCTGCAACGACTCGTTGCCGCTCTGCGCCAACGCGACGAGCCACTTGGTGTTCTCCGATCCGCCCATCTCGGCGAGCGCGGAGAAGACGGATTCACGCGAGCGATCCGTTTTGAGCGTGGGATAGAGCTCGCGGAGCAACGCCGCATCCTGCGCCGTCGCGTAGTCCTGTCCGAGCGAACGCAGCGCGACCGTGAGCACGTCATCGGGCAGATCCGTGCGACGAACGGCCGAGCGGAGATATTGACGTGCGCGCGGATCACCCGAGCGCGCGAGCGTCTGCATCGCCTCCTTCGCCAGCCAGTTGCTCTGTGTCTGCTGCGACAGCTGCACGAGCGGCGGAATCCCCGCGCCGTGATCGAGTCGACCGAGCACGGACAATGCTTGCTGGCGCACCGATTGATTGTCCGTCTCGTCGCGGGCGATGGCGAGGATTGGTTCGGTCACGCTCGACGGAATCGTCTGGAGACCGTCGGTCGAGCGGCCCATGTAGGACAGCGCGCTTCGACGCGTCTCGCGCGGCAGCGACGCGTTGCGCGCGATGGTAACGAGCGCGGGCGCCGTATTCGCACTGTCGGCGAGGATCGCGGGGAAGATCGCTTCGCGTCCGGCACGACCGTCGATCTTGGCGGCGAGCGACAACAGATAGTCGGCCGCGTCCTGCGCTCGGACGTGTCCGAGATCCGTCACGCCGCGCAACGACGTGTCGGCGGGGCCGACATACGCCTGAATCGAGAGTGGCAGCTTGTCGGCGCGATCGATCACGACGCGTACCGGACCCGCGACGCACGGCTCGGCGCGCATGCCGTCGTTGAAGTTGCCGTAGAACGAGCCGCTGTAGCTGTTCGGTCCCGTTTGGATGTATGTGCGACCGTTGCCGCAGATGCCTGGCCTCGACGCGAAGTTGAACTGCACGCGGCCATCGGGTGCGGCGTCCACTCGGCCGGCGAGCGACTGCGCTCGAGCCGACGGGCCGGCCGCCGCGACGAGCGCGGCGGCGGCGAAGAAGTAGCGGATCCGGGTCATGGTTTCTTCCCGTCGAGGATTTCGTTGAGAAGCTGGACGGTTCGCGGATCATTCTTTCGCGAGAGCCCGTTGAGCGCCTGCATGCGGAGCTGACCGTCGGTGCTGGTCTTGACGATGTCGATCAGCTTGTCCGTCGACTCGGGCTCTTTGCGATTCGCCAGCACGTTGATGATCTGCTGGCGCATATTGCGGTTGTCGGCGCTGTCGTAGAGCTTCGCGAGCTCGGACACGGAACCGGTCGACGACCGGAAATAGCGCGACAGTGCGGCCCCGCGAAGCTGGCTCGATTCGTTCGTGTTGCGAGCGATGTTGAGAACGAATTGATCGTTCTCGGCGCCACCCATACGCGACACCGCACTGATGATTGCTTCCTTCAGACGGTCGCTCTCCGCTTTGGCGTAGAGACCCCGCAAGTACGCCGCGTCGTCGGCCGTCGCACGGTCGTTATTGAAGCTGCTAATCGCCTCGATCCGGAGCGCCACCGGGGCATCCTTGCGATCGATCAAGGCGCGCATGCTGGCGCGCGCCTTCTGGTTGTCGCTCGACGTGAGCGCACGGACGACGGCGCGTTGAATTCGCTCGTCCTGCTCCGTGCGCAGCATTTCCTCCAGCGCATTCAAGCCGGCGTCGCCGGGAACCCGCGCCAAGAAGCCGATCGCCTCGCTGCGAACACTCACATTGGGATCGGACTTCGCGACGGTCAGGAGGAGTGCCGACGATTCGGCGTCGCCGCGACGTCCGAGCATGAAGACCGCGCTGCGTCGGAGCGACGCTGAGCATTCGTCCTTCTTGTCGAGTACGCGACGAAGGATCGGATTGGCGGCGGCGGGGTCCATTTGACTGAGGACGTTGAGCGCCTCGGAGCGAACCTGTATGTCCTCTTGGTCGCACGGTGCCGCACCGGTTTCGGTCGCAGCCTTCTCGACCTTCGCGGCCGCGTCGCGGTCGCCACGCTGCGCGAGGGCACCGTTCACGCGGGCGTAGAGCGCGGCCACTTCTGACTCATTCGCGCCACGCCGCTGACCCTCATACTGTGCGCTCGCGGCTGAACCTTTCGTCGCCAGCGGTTCGAGGAGCTTCGCCGCGGCTCGGAGCTCATCGGTGGTTCCCACCTTGTACCGAGCGAGCGCCTCGTAGTAGCGCGCATCGCTTTGATACGCCGACTTCGGGTAATTCTTCGAGATGTCGGCGAACAACTTCGCGGCGTGGCCGTACTCGCCGTTGTTCAATGCGTTGCGTGCCGCGCGATAGACGGAGTCCGCGGGATCGCCCTGCGCCCACGGCTCGGGCGGACGTCGATCCGTGAAATCGCGGCCGCCGCCGATGCGGATTGGTCCGACCGGTCCAATTGGTCCGATGGGTCCGATGGGTCCGATGGGTCCGATGGGTCCGATGGGTCCGATCGCCATCGGTGCCAACGAACGCGCCACGTCCGCTGCC
>Ga0070713_100003088_pt1 | contig 10953 bp, 7 predicted proteins | sample LARL82metaG_FD_65465 | JGI IMG/M metagenome (GOLD analysis project Ga0070713, IMG submission 65465) | Corn, switchgrass and miscanthus rhizosphere microbial communities from Kellogg Biological Station, Michigan, USA - LAR L8-2 metaG | ecosystem: Host-associated > Plants > Roots > Rhizosphere ... | reverse complement strand
GTCAGGTTCGAGACCGAGGCCTCCATCACGCCCGTGCCCGAACAAGCCAGCACCAGCACGTCATTCTTCGTGCCGATAAATTCCTTCATATCGGCCAGCACCCGCTGAAACAGCGCGCGGAAGTCCGCCGTCCGATGATGCGCCGTGAATGAAGCCATGGCCGTCTGCGCCGCCGGCAGTAACGGCGTGGGCCCCGGAGTAAAAAGACGGTTCTTATGCAACATAGTAAGAGTCCTCAGGAAAGGAATAGTCTTCCAGTTTACCGGAAGCGCGCCGTTGCAGCACGTTTTCGCCAGCCAATCTTCTATCGCAAATCCAATTTTCGCGCCGTGACCCGTATCACGCTGGTAAGGCAGAAAGCGAAAAATCTAAGGGCCCCATGGGACTGCGGTGCAAGAGATTGCGAGCCCCGCCTCTCCAGGGTTCGCCAGCGTCCCCACGGCACGCGAAAGACGGCGTTGCTCGCCGAGCCCCCCATCGTTGCCGCGCCTCTTGCAGCTAGGGTTGGGCTTTCCTTCGACCATGCCGCGCCCGTCTATAATCCACTCATGAGCCTGACCGAACAAATTCAAAAAGACATTGTCACTGCCATGAAAGCGAAAGACGAAGCGCGTCTCTCCACCCTGCGCATGGTCAAGAGCGCATTGCACCTGCGCCAGGTAGAAAAAATGGCGCCGCTCGACGAAAAGGAATCCCATGCCGTGCTGGTCACGTTGATCAAGCAGCGCAAGGAGTCCGTCGAGCAATTCACTAAGGGCGGACGACAGGAGATGGCCGACAAAGAGTCCGCCGAGATCGTGGTCATCGAATCCTACCTTCCGAAAGCCGCCGGCGAAGCAGAGATCGTCGCGGGCGTGAAAGCCGCCATCGCCGAAATGGGCGCGCCTACCATGAAAGAAATGGGCGCTGTTATGAAGAATGCCATGGCTGGATTCAACGCCGCTGGCATGCGTGTCGATGGCAAAGTCGTCAGCGAGATTGTGAAGCGGGAACTGGCTGGGAAGTAACGATGCTTGTGTTGGGACAGCGGCTGTCTGAGCACAGTTCGATAGCTTTTACTTCGACTCAGAGTTTCCTAGCAACCGCGCCGCAAATTCCGGGCTGTACGATTTGATCGATTCCGCAAAATTGCCTTTCATTGCAGTCCGACTGCTCTGCGGCCAGAGGTTCAGATCGGCCAACGCCTCATCGTACTGATGGCACAGTACCCGCTGCTGCGCGCGTGAAAGCAATGCGCTCACCGTGTCCTCGACGTCTATTTCTTTGCTGGTCGCAAGCACCGTCTCGGCGGAGTGCAGCTTATCGATCTTCTCGGGCGTCAGCGCCAGATTCCAGGTCTCGTAATCTTCGTTTCCGGCGCTAAAAATCCTGCTGCAGAAGTCTGGCGTTGCATCCACCAACTTCCCACCCAGCACGCGAAACACCCGTTCCGCGTACGGCGCCTGGGCTTCGCTGGTGAGCGCATGCGTCCCAGATATCCGCTCCCAAACGATCGTCTTCCCGTCTTTATCTTTCGCGAAATCCACTCTGCCGCCCTCGCCGACGTCAAAGAGCTTGTGTGGCCTGGGCGCAAGCGAGACTACGTTATAAACCCAGCAACAGTGCGCGCCTCCGCCCTGATCGGTCATGAACACAACTTCGGGCTTGCCGTCACCGTCGATATCCTTGCCGGTCTGGTCCTGGTCGAAGATCACTCCGAATCCCGTGGTGCGGAAAACCACTTTGCCCCCAGAACTATAAATGGCGGCGGTGCAGTCGTCGCCATCCCCGCCCGATCCATTGCGGGCAGGTCCCAGCGAAATCTCATATCCGTCCCATAACTTTCTCTTGAAAGATTCCGTCGTTCGCGGAACGGAGTAGCAGGCGACTTTCTCCTTATCCTGCCCGTAGGCAGGGAGGATCCACCAGGCTGAAATAAACGTGAACAACAGCAGCCGTAACATATCCGCGAATCCTAGGTCATAGTTCGGCGGGGGGCAACGTTACTTCTGTTCTCACTTGCTTCTCTGCAGTTCCCGGTAAGCCTCGCTCTTGGACACTCCGCGTTCCTTCGCCACTTTCTTCAGCGCGGACTTCTCATCCACCTTCTCTTCCGCCATGATCTGCTCCACCCGCTGCCGCACCGAAGGACGGACGATTGCGGACGCCCCTGCGCGAGCATCTTGCTCGCTGGCTTTTCCAATCAGGATTGTAATCTCACCCTTTACCGCCTCGCGTGACTGCAAGGCTTCCAACACTTCAGCGGCGCGCCCGCGCAGAAATTCCTCATGCAGCTTGGTCACTTCCCGCGCCACCACCAGATGCCGCGCGTCTCCCAGAATCTCGACTATGTCGGAAATGGTTTCCACAATCCGGTGCGGAGCCTCATAGAAAACCTGCGTGCACGGCGAACTCCGGATCGCCTCCAGGGTAGCCCGCCGCTCTCCGCGCTTGGCCGGAAGAAATCCGCTGAAGCGAAACGAGTCCGTGGGCAGCCCGCTCGCCACCAGCGCCGACAGAAAGGCGGACGCTCCCGGCACCGGAACCACTGGCACGTGATGTCGAATCGCCAGCGCGATCAGACGGTATCCCGGATCGGAAATCCCCGGCATCCCCGCGTCGGTCACCAGCGCCACGCTCGCCCCTTCCTGAATCTCTTTCACCAGTTCCGCCGACTTCGTCATCTCGTTGTGATCGTGATAACTCGTTGTCCGCGTCGCGATCGCATAATGATTGAGCAGCTTCTGCGTCTGCCGCGTATCCTCGCAGGCAATCACGTCCACTTCCTTCAGTATGCGCAACGCCCGCAGTGTGATGTCCTCGAGATTTCCGATCGGCGTTCCCACCAAATAGAGCGCCGGCCCTGCCGAGACCGCGAGTGCCCCCGCAGTCTTTTCTCCCCCGGATTCCTCTCGCGACTCAACTTCAGAATCCTCGAATTTCAGTTCCGCATCCCTCATGGCCGGAGTCTACCACCTGAAGCCGCGCCAACCTCTCTCGAAGATTCGGGCACACAAACGCGAACTGAGATTTTCTTTCCTGCAACTCCATTCACTCGTGGGTTTAGCTTCAGGCTGCGCCACCCTAATTGACGCAATCGCTTCCCGCCCCTAGAATCAAGGATGAAACCAAGTCGTTCCTCACTACCGTCTCACACCCATGCCCCTTTACGAATACGAATGCAAGAAGTGCGGCCACCGCTTCGAAAAAATCCAGAAGTTTTCTGACAAGATGGTCAAGAAGTGCCCCCAATGCGGCGGCCAGGTCGAGCAGATGATTTCCGCTCCCGCCGTCCAGTTCAAGGGCTCTGGCTGGTATGTTACCGACTACGCCAAAAAGTCCTCATCCGCGGGATCGTCCGGCGGTGATCCCTCGTCGAAGGACAAGAAGGACGACAAGCCCAAATCGGATGCGACGTCACAAGAAACTTCATCCAAAGACGGCTCATCGAAGGGTAGTTCCCCGAAAGAGAGTTCCACCACGGCCACGTCGTCCAAGGAAACTCCGCGCAAAGGTTCCGGTAGACACAAATAAAGCGGCTCCGGAATCCGAAGCCGCCGTAAGTGATCTCGCGATGGTCGCTGATCTCCCACCACTGCCCTATTTCAACTCGCGCTCGAAGTGATCCTCAATCATCTTGAACAGGTGCACGCGCGCATCCTTCCCCGAGATGCTGTGCGTCTTGTTGGGATAGACCATCAGCCGGAACGGCTTTCCTGCCTGAATCAGCGCCTCGATCATCTGAATGCTGTTTTGAAAATGCACGTTGTCGTCGCTGGTGCCGTGCACCAGCAACAAAGCTCCGTGTAAATTTGCGGCAGACTTGGTTACATCTGATTGCTCGTACCCGGCTTTGTCGTCCTTCAGCAGCCCCATGTACCGCTCGGTGTAGATAGAGTCGTAATTCAATTGATTCGTAACCGGAGCCACTGCCACTCCCGCGCGAAAACGGTCGGAATGGGTCATCGCATAAAGCGTCATCGACCCGCCGTTTGACCATCCCCAAATCGCAATCCGATCTTTGTCAAGTTGCGGATACTGCGCCAGTAGCTGATCGAGAGCGGTCAACTGATCTTTCAATTCGATCGCGCCAAACTCATGTCGAATCGCAGTCTGGAATTTGCGGTCGCGCCCCGGCGTGCCGCGATTGTCGACGGCGAAAATCGCAAAGCCTTTGCGCGAGAGAATTTCATCGAACGGATCGGGCGCCCCTTTACGCACCATCTGTGCCGCGGGGCCACCATAAATGTTCACGATCAGCGGTGTTTTGCCATTGGCCGGGGCATCAGGCGGCAAAAGCAATCGCCCGTAGAGCGTCGTCCCATCGTCCGCTTTGAATTCCAGATACTTCGGAGCGCGCAAGCCGTATTCCGAAATCGCGTCTCGCGCCTTCCATACCAGGTTGCAGCTTCCGCCCACTGCGCAAAGTGAAATCGTGGTCGAGGTGTGCGGACCAAAAAACATATGCGTGTAATGCTTCGCGTCGTCGCTGAAGTTCCCGAAATGCATCCCTTCTTCCGTGGTCAGCGCCTTCATGCCCGAACCATCGAGCTGCACAGAAAACAGGTGCATCTGTCGCGGATCATCTTTGTTGGCCGAAAAAAATACCGTCCCCGCAGTCTCATCCACACCTTCAATCCCCATTACCTCGAAGTCGCCCTTGGTTAACTGCCGCTCCAGTTTCGCGTCTGCCGCCATGGGATTCTGCCGGTCAAAGCTGAAGAGATAGAGATGCATGTTCCCGTCGCGCCAGCTCGGCCACAGGAATTGTGACTTCATGAAGTGAACTTCCAAGTGTTCGAAATCGATCCACGCGCCTGGCGTTGTTTCGGTGAGCACAAGGCGCGACTTCCCGGATTTCGCGTCGATGAAATAGAGGTCCAACTTATCCTCGGTGCGATTCAACACCTCCGCCCATATCACTCCCTCTCGAACCCAACCGAAACGCGGAATGTACGTGTCTTCGTCGCTAGCCAGCGAAATCCATCGCACTTTGCCCTTGTCCGCGTCCGCCACGCCCAGCTTTACCACCGGATTTGGATCGCCTACCTTGGGATACTTTTCGTTCTCCACCTTGGGATGCGTCGGAATCCAATCCGTGATTGGATACGTCGGCACCTTGCTCTCGTCCATGTGCAGAAATACGATCTCTTTGCTGTCCGGCGACCAGAAATAATTGCTGCGCACCGCCAGTTCTTCCGCATAAACCCAGTCAATGTCTCCATTGAAAAGGTTGTCCCCGCTATCCTTGGTGAGCTGCTTTTCGTCTTTCCCACTTACTGGACGGACGTACAAATTGTGCTTGCGCACGTACGCCACATGATTGCCATCAGGCGAGAACTTCGGATCTCCGCTGGGATCGGCTGCCGATGTGAATTGCACCGCCGTTTGCGGTCCCAGGTCGTACAGCCAGAGCTGCCCTTGTGAATCGAAGATCAGGTGCTTGGAATCAGGCGCCCACAAATACGCCGCCACGTGGTAGCGCGTCCGCCGCTCTTTTTCACGTTCATCCTTCACCTTGGTCACATCCGGATCGAGCGATGACAATTTCGCCGCGCTCACCAGAACCTTCTTCTCGCCCGTACCCGTGTCCACGTACCACAGTTCACCCTTTTCTCCCTTGTCGTCGCGCTGCACAAAAGTCAACTTGGTATTATCCGGACTCCACTCCAGTGTTTCCGGCGCTCGGCCGGTCAACCCACCCGGCTGATAAAGGGTTTCAATCGTCAGCGGTTCGGCAGGTGTGTCCTGCGCGACGACTGGAACGACGATGACGATTACGAAGCTGAGTGCAAGCAGAGCACCACAAGAGAGAGGAACGGTGTGTCTCTTCAAAAGCGACCTCACAGGAAGTAATTGCAGACCCGCAATGCGCGAACGAAAGAGTGTACACTGCGGCCGCCCTCCGCGAGACCCACTTCACTACGGCAAGCGAATATACGGAATTGGCGCGTTCGTTGCAGAAGCAGTGGCCTCGGATATAATGGCGCCCCATGGCGCTCACCGCCGGAACGAAACTCGGTCCATATGAAATCCTGGCTCCGCTTGGCGCCGGCGGCATGGGCGAAGTGTATCGGGCGCGCGACTCCCGTCTCGACCGCATTGTCGCTGTCAAAGTGCTTCCCGGTTCGTTGGCGGCCGACGCAGAACGTTTGCGCCGCTTTGAGCAGGAAGCACGTTCCGTCGCCGCGCTCAACCATCCCAACATTCTTGCCGTGCACGACATCGGAACTCACGATGGTTCGCCTTACATGGTCTGCGAGTTACTGGAGGGCGAGACACTCCGGGAGCGCATGCGCGGCGGCATCCTATCCTCCCGCAAAGCTACCGAGATCGCTATCCAGGTCTCCGAAGGTCTGGCCGCGGCACACGAGAAGGAGATCGTTCACCGCGATCTGAAACCCGAAAATATCTTCCTTACCAAGGACGGACGGGTCAAGATTCTCGACTTCGGCCTGGCTAAAATTACGCGTACCGGATCGGAGACGAACGCCGCCCAAACTCTTACCTCCGTCGATGTCGCGCTCACCGAGGCCGGCCAGGTTCTAGGCACAGCGGGCTACATGTCTCCCGAGCAAGTGCGCGGCATGAAGGTCGACCATCGTTCCGACATCTTCGCCTTCGGGGCAATTTTCTTCGAGATGCTGAGCGGGCAGCGTGCCTTCAGCCGTGATACCGCTGCTGAAACGATGACGGCAATCCTGAAAGAAGATCCACCTGAACTGACCCAACTGAATCGCAATATCTCTCCGGCACTCGAACGCATTGCCCGTCACTGCTTGGAAAAGAGTCCTGAGCAGCGCTTTCAGTCAGCCCGCGATCTTTCTTTCGATCTCGAGTCACTATCGCAACACTCTGGCTCCGCTGTGGGTGTAATTGCCAAGCCTAGCGCGATCCAGAGGATGCGCCGGCTCCAGCTTCCTATTGTGGCTCTGCTCGTGGCGGTGAGCGCTGCATTGGGATATTTCCTCGGCCACCAAACAAAGAAGTCTTCTGAGATCACGTATCACCAATTGACCTTCCGTAAAGGAACGGTCTTGGACGCGCGTTTCGCGCCCGACAATCGCACCGTGATCTACAGTGCGGCCTGGGGCGGAAGCCCGCCGGAACTCTTCTCCACGCGCCAGGACAGTATTGAATCGCGCCCGGTCGGTTTGAGCCAAGTCGATCTTCTCGGCATCTCTTCGCTGGGAGAAATCGCGGTTTCTCTGAAGCCCACTCCGCTGCAAGGATTTTTTGGCACGCTGGGCACGCTGGGGCGCACGCCCTTGACCGGTGGAACGGCGCCACGCGAAATGCTGGAGAACGTGGAGTGGTCCGATTGGTCACCCGACGGATCGAACTTGTTGGTGGTGCGGACCGTTGATAAGGATAACCGGATCGAATATCCCGTCGGCAAAGTGATCTACCAGGTTTCAATCCCTGCGTGGATCAGCCATCCCCGAATCTCGCGCGATGGCAAGCGAATCGCATTTTGCGAGCACCCGGCGCGGGGGGATGATCGGGGGTCCGTCAGAATCATCAATGCCGACGGAAGCTCCACGCCAAAGTCCTACGGCGACTTCTCCAGTCTGTACGGTCTCGCCTGGTCGCCCAAAGACGATGAAGTGTGGTTCACCGCCGACCCCACCGTTACCACCATCGCCCGCCGCCTCATGGCGGTTTCGCTGTCCGGAAACTTCCGCCTTCTCGCTGCTGCTCCCGGGGACCTCACTCTGCACGATGTCTCCGCCGACGGCACCGCCGTTATTGCCATTGACGATCGCGAGCGCAAAATCTTTTTCTCCGATTCCCCCAACGCACCGGAAAAAGAATTGACCTGGCTCGACCGTGCTGTCTTGGCCGCCCTGTCCCCGGACGGCAAACAAGTGGTTTTTCACGAAGGCGGGAAAGGTGGAGGCGGAAACGGCACAATCTTCCTTCGCAAGACGGACGGCTCCGCTGCTGTCCGCCTTGGCGATGGCTATGCCAATGCCCTCTCGCCCGATCAGAAGTGGGTCTTGGCCACGATCCCCAGTGCTCCCCCGCGTTTTGGGCTCATTCCCACGGGAGCCGGACAAACCATCGACCTCAAGCCGCCGGGAGTCGAGAATGCAGTGCCACAAGGATTTGTCTCGGATAGCCGGCGCATTGTTTTTACCGCCAACGAACCAGGACACAATGGCCGTTTCTTCGAGTTTGACCCGGCCGCAGGCAAGCTGCAACCGCTTACGCCCGAGGGTACCCGCGGCACCGTAACTCCCGACGGCAAGTTTCTGGTTGTGCGCAGCGATAAGGCTTTGCCCGACCTGGTTCCGCTGGGAAACTCTTTGCCAGTCCGCGAAATCAAAGGAATGCGGCCGGCGGAGAGGCTGCTTCAGGTCTCCGACGATGGGAAAGTGGCCTTGATTGTCACTCCCAATGGCCTCACCGCAACCGTCTATCGCCTTCATGTTGACAGTGGCGAGCGGCAACTGGTCAGGTCCCTGGAAATGCGCGACCCGACCGGCGGCTTCGGCATTACGCGTGTCGCGGCTGCGCCCGACGGTCGCTCCTTTGCCTACAACACGCTGCGACAGCTATCAGAGCTCTATTTGTTGCAGGGATTGAACTGACCGGAAATAAAGCTTTTTCGCGGCCAAACCGTTCTCGCCCATGCCCGCAACTCGCCGGCCCATGCGTGCTAAAATCAAGAATAGCCAATGCTTCCCAGCATAGAGAACCTGCTCAAACTACAAGACGCCGACAAGGAAATCCGCCGCTTGCAGGACGAAGTCGCGGAATTTCCCAAGCGTGTGGCCCTCATCGAGCAGAAGCTGGCCGGCACCAAGGCGCAGTTGGAAAAAGCCCAGGCCGCCATCAAGACCGATGAAGCCGGCCGCCGCAAGTACGACGGCGCCATCACCGAACTGCGCAGCAAAATCTCCAAGTATCGCGACCAGTCCCTCGACGTCAAGACCAACGAGCAGTACCGGGCGCTGATGCAGGAGATCCAGTTTGCCGAAAAAGAGATTGCCGCCAACGAAGACAGGATCCTCGAGCTGATGGTCAATGCCGACGCGCGGGACAAGGAAATGAAGGCCGCGCAAGCCGAGCTCAAAGCGGAAACCGCTGAGATCGAAAAAGAAAAAGAGGAAGCGCGCCAGGTCACGGCCAAGGATGAGGCTCTGCTCGCCGATTGGCGGGCCAAGCGTAATCAGATGCGCACCGGGGTTGACGAAGATCTGCTCCGCCATTACGAACGCGTGGCGAAGTTTCGCGGCAGCGGCATCTCCGAAGTCCGCGATCAGAAGTGCATGGCTTGCCGCGTCATGCTACGTCCGCAAACCTATAACGATGTTCGCTCGGGCCAACAAACGGTGGTTTGCGATTCCTGCCAGCGCATTCTCTACTTCAATCCCGCTGACGAACTGGTGGATCAGAAGCCCGGCGTCAATCGCCCCAAACGCCATCATCCCAAAATCGACGCTGCCCAGGCGTGGTACTACCGGCCTGAGTTTGGCGATTTCGGCGAAGTATTTCTTTGCCTCACGAATGCGCGGGGCCACGCCAGCCGCCGGGTTTACGACGTTCATACCGGACGCCTCCTCGGAGATATCCTCATCCGCGAAGGCGACTACCGCCACGCTTTCCCCGAGGACATCACCGGCGCCACCCGCCTCAACGGCAGTTGGAGTGAAGACGAGCTCGATTCCTTCGGCACCGAGCTGCCCTCGATTCCGCTCGATTCGTTGCGCTTCGACCTCGAGCATGCCCGCCACGAAGCTTCCACCGGATCTTCCTCCAAGCCCCCCGTCCCCGCCCCCACCGAACAAGCCGCCAGCTGATCAAGCTTTGGCGAGGACACCTCAAATTTGGGTGCGACGATTCAGATTTGTCTGGGAAAAAGCTAGCGGTGTGTAGGGGAAGCCGCCCCCTGGTGAAGCCGCACCCAGGCATGCATTTGGGTTACCGCTCTGCGGTCCGGAACTCCAAAGTATTACCATGTCTTCATGGCCCCGCCGATTGCGTCCTCTGATCTCCCCAAAATCAAGATTTCCGCCCGCGGTGCCGAGCGCCTGAAATCCGGCCACGTGTGGGTTTACCGCTCCGACATCGTCGCGGCCGATGGCATCGCGGCCGGCTCCCTGGTGACCGTCAACGACCAGCGCGGGAAAGCTATCGGCACCGCCCTTTATTCCTCCTCGTCGCAAATCGCCATTCGAATGATATCGGCCGACCCGGTAGCGGATTTTCCAGCTCTGCTGCGACGCCGCATCGCCGACGCCATTGCCTATCGCGAACCCCTGGTGGAGGGAACCGACGCCTACCGCGCCATCTTCAGCGAGGCCGATTTTCTGCCCGGTCTCATCGTCGATCGCTACAACGACATTCTTTCCCTCCAGATTCTGACCCAGGCAATGGACGCCAACCTTTCGCGTGAGACCGTCATCTCTGAACTGAGCCATTTCCTCAAACCTGATTCGATCATCGAGCGCGTGGACCCACGCGTACGCGAACTGGAAACTCTTCCTGCGCGCGCTTCCGGCCTCCTCCACGGCAGCAAAACCGCCACCACTTTCACCATGAACGGCGTTCAATTCCATTTCGACGCTCTCCAGGGCCAGAAGACCGGAGCCTTCCTCGACCAGCGCGAGAACTACGCTGCCGCTGCCCAGTACGCCAAAGGAGAGGCTCTCGACGTCTTCTGCTACCAGGGAGGCTTCGCTCTCCACTTGGCCGAACGCTGCTCCCAGGTCACCGGAGTCGACAGCTCCCGACCCGCCCTGGAAGTCGCCGACCAGAACGCTGCGCTCAATCACCGCGACATCGACTGGATCGAGGCTAACGCCTTTGATCTGCTGAAGGACTATTCCAACTCGGACCGCCGTTACGACACCATCGTTCTCGACCCGCCGGCCTTTGCCAAAACCAAACGCGACTTGGACGCTGCCATGCGCGGCTACAAGGAACTCAACCTTCGCGCCCTGAGAATGCTTCGCCCAAGCGGATTTC
>Ga0070713_100003087_pt1 | contig 10953 bp, 9 predicted proteins | sample LARL82metaG_FD_65465 | JGI IMG/M metagenome (GOLD analysis project Ga0070713, IMG submission 65465) | Corn, switchgrass and miscanthus rhizosphere microbial communities from Kellogg Biological Station, Michigan, USA - LAR L8-2 metaG | ecosystem: Host-associated > Plants > Roots > Rhizosphere ... | reverse complement strand
GCGCGTGGGTCGTCTGGAAGTGGTATTTCTGCCAAGACCGGTAAAACAGGGAAATGATTCGGTGGTGGAACAGATCGAGGAAATCGCGAGCGCTCGTGTCGCCTTCCGCCTGCCGTCTCTGAATGAACTCGGTGTAGTGGATGGGCAGCACGCCTAGCGGCCCCGTGATCCCCATAAAGTTCACGCTCATGAGCGGAGGTTGATCCTCCCGATACGTGAGAGTCTGTATTTCGCTCGCGGGAAACACCAGCGAGGGATGCACGGCAAAACGCACGGACTCGGTTTGAGGCGGCACGAAATGGCCCACCGGCGCCGCCGCCGGATGCAGGCGTTCCAGAAGCTGAACCGCCTGGAAAAACTCGAAGCAATAGGGCTCGCGGCGAAGATGATCCTCCACCGGATCGGGCACTACAGCAAGATTCTGTGTCCGGCTCTCGGCGGCCATTCCTTCAAGACTCCTTTCCGCTGTTGGGTTCTCGCCTCCAGCTGGCTGAAGCTGTTCATCGAGACGTAGAGTCCCAGGAAATGCTCGATCACTTGCGCGAAGAGGTACACGCCCCCGCCCACGAACTGATCCTCGTCCAACTCCATTTCCACTCTGGTTCCGCGAACAAAATGGATTCCATGCTCGGAGATGACGCGGCCAAAATGCCGCCGGCTGGCGAGCTTCTTGATGCCGTCGATCTGACGCTCCACGTGGCTCGACCCGGAAAAGTTGTACAACCTGAGAATCTCCTGCAAAGCCTCCTGTCCTTCTTCCACCAACGACAGGTAATTTAAGGAGAGGTGCGATAGCAAGCGCCAGAGGAGCTCTTTCCCGGCCGGCAGCCGGTAGGAAGGCGTGAACTTATGCAAGGTGACTACGCGCTTGACGATGGAGGCGCCCTCGAGCTCGAAATCGCCCGATGCCTGGCCGAACGGAAGAGTCGACGGCAGATCCCGATTCGTGCACGTGCACCGGACGGTCAGCGTGTCGACCTCCGGGTGAACTCCCCGGCCGGAGAGGTTCAGAAACGAAATGGAGAGATCGGAGCTATCCTCGAAATCCAACTCTCGCCGTATCGCCCGCCAAAACGCTCGCTGGGGATCGCCGGTGCTCGAGTGGCGGAGTGAATAGAAAGGCTCAAAGTAGGTGATTTCCTCGGAGCCCAGGTTGGAGCTGAGCACTTGATCGACCGAGAATACCTCCATGCCGCGCCGCCGCCGCGCATCCGGAACTACGGGATATTCCGCGCGAGTCTCATCCATGCGGATCGGCTCGGCGGTCTGGGCGAACAAGTTCACGATCGGCGTGCAGTTCAGCCGGAATGTCTGTGCCGATATGCCCATCTCGAGGATCTGGTGGCGATCGGACCGCTCAAACGGCGAGATCAGGAAGATGATCTCCGCCGAGCGGCCGAATCCCGCCGCGGCCAGGATGTCCAGCTCGTTTAACTCGACGAAAAAGAACTTTTCCGGAAAGGCGAAGTATTCCTGTAACAGGCGGTATCCCACGAAGGAGCGCCGGGGAAAAGGAAGCAGCGACTCATCCTCGCGAAAACCCACCGGCTGAAGCGCGGAAACCGGGAGCGGAATGAGCTGCGCCCGCGCGCCCTTGGCCGGATCGCGCGCCAGAATTTGCAGGCGATTGTTGAACAGGAGCTCGTAAAGAGTAGAAACCAGCGTCGGCTCGCCGCTAAGATAGAAGCGCAGCGACTTCAGACGCAGCGCGTCGAAACGCACATCCGGAGAGCAGGTCAGTTCCAGCTGGCACGCGGCGGCGGCCTGCGGAGCTTTGACGGGCGTCGGCAGGCGATCCGGAGAGGTCCAGCGCGCCGCGGAAACCTGCAGGGGCCACAGAGTGGTTTCAAAGCCGGTTCGGAACTTGCAGGGAATTCCTTGCACCGGACGGGAATAGAGCATCGCATCTTTGGCGATGCGGAATCCTGTAGTGAGCTTGCCTTGCTCCGGATCCGCATGGAACTCCACCACCGACATCGACGGGATCGGCCGCACGTAATGCGGATACAGAATATTGAAGAGCGATTCGGTCAGCTCGGGCAGCTCATCGTCCAGCTTCCGGTGAATCCGGGCGGCCAGGAAGGCAAAACCTTCCAGGAGCCGCTCGACGTGCGGATCCTCGCACCGGTCCGGCTCGAGCCCCAGCCGCTGTGCGATCTTTCCATGTTTCTTGGCGAACTCCGTGCCCATCTGGCGCAGAAAGCCCAGCTCCCGCTCGTAATAGCCGACCAGCTCATCAGGCACCGGCTTCTCCCTTGACGTGGTATTCGCCGTTGGTCAACTCAAGGGACGTGTCGAAGCTAACGTGCTCCGGGCTGGGGTCGATCCTCAGAAGGCCTTCGATGATCAGATCGACTCTGCGGCTGGTGGAGTCCTGGCGCGGGGCCAGCGCCACTTTTACTCCCGCCAGACGCGGTTCAAAAATGGCGATGGCTGTTTCCATCCGCCGCGCCAACTCCTGAAACACCCGTTCCTTATTCTCGGATCCCGAGGCATGCTCCGCGAGCCCATAGCAAAAGACGGAGCGGGTGACATGCGGAGGCAAATCTCGCTCCGCCCGGCGGGTATTGAGCAGCCACTCCAGGTCCCTCCGGACGGCTACTTTCAGCGCCGCCAGAGATTTTGACCGCGACAGCGGCACTTCTTCCCCGCGTTTGGGATCCTCATCCGTCAACCGCTCGAGTAGCGGAAGAGTAATGTTTCCACCCGGCTTATTGGCCATGGTCTTCGGTCCCGGGGGTGTACAGGTTTTCGCGAATCAGCCAGTCCATCGTCTCGGGATTGGCCGTGCCGGTGTCATCCGCCAGCGTCATCGCGGGAAGCCTCGGAAGATCGGAGAGCAGCGCCTTGAGGCTCGAGCGTAGCGCTCGCGCGACGCCCGTATAGCCCAGCTCATCGCAGGCCCGAATGGTGTATCGATGCAGATCCAGCCATCCCCGCCCGCACCCGCCCGCCGCCGCGCTTTCGGCAATCTCGAGCACCTTACTCCAGTCGCCCGCGAGCGCCGAGTTCTTCAAAGTGACTCGGATGTCGGCCGACGGCGCTTCGAGTAGTGACCCGGCTATGTCTCCGTTGGCGGCTCGCAATTCGCCCCAGCGAAGCGCCCGCACCATCAGGTACGGGACCGGATCCGAAGGCGTGGAGCGGCGAAGGAAGCGCGCCGAGGCAATCAGCAATCGCAGCGCGTCCTGGCGCGTGCGCAATTCCACGCTGCCTGAAATGTCACCTTCGACTGCAAGACCGTCCTGCGATACGCCGTCAGCGGACGCCGCCTCTCCGCCCTCAGTGGGAGTTTCCGTGCGCTCTACCGGATCGGGATCCAGCTTCAGCTTTTCCTGCAAAAGGATGCGGACCGAAGTCGAAACCTCTTCTATGGCCCTCCTGAGCTCCCGGAAGCCGGGCGCGGCGTCGGCGAATTTTTCCTTGCAAACGCGGTCCAAGGTTTCCAGGTTCTCGGCGGCCGTCTTGAAATCCGATTCGAGCGTCCGGTAAAACGCTTTAGGCGTCTCGCGAAAAGCGTTATCGAACTCTTCCGGCGAAAGCTTCCCGTCGGCCAGGGCATCCTTGCGCGCTTCGGCCTTGGACTCATTGCCCTGAGCATCCGCTTCGGAAGGAATGGTTCTCGATGCTTTATACTGAAACCAGTCAAATCCCGCGCGTGTGATGGGAATTCTGCGAACCGCGACCGACGGCGAGGATCCCTTGCTCGGATCGAAGTAGTTCCCGAACCATTCCAGGGGAGTGGCGCGATATTCGGCGTCGCCCTCATCCAGCTCGGGATAAACCGAATCCCAGAAAGACTCGATCAAGCCCTGGAGGAGAACAATTCCGGCGGACAAACCCACCGCCTGCTCCTGATAGATGAGCGCCTCGCCTAGCCAGACGCCTAACTGCACATCCTTCGATTGGGTGGCGATGGCATCCTGCGCGAGTTTGACCGTCGACTGATAATCCGCGGTCTTGATATCGCGTTCCCAGTCGCCCTGAGGCCCGGCCACTTCCTGCCGGCGAGCCTCTTTGATCTGATCGTAAAGCGGAGCGTGCCGCAGGTTTGCCCCGCTCGGATTGTCTCCCGGAATCGGAGTAAGGATATCCTCCCGCAGTGGCATCGGCTACTCGGCGGGAGCCGCCGCCTCAATCTCCAGCCGGCGGACCTCCAGCAGCGGGAATTCCTCGCCGTCCACAAGTAGCATCTTCGCTCCGTAGGGGGCTTCCCTGCCGTTCTCGTCGGCGCACCATTCCGAGGTCCGTCCCAGTCTGACGGCATCGTCCGGATGCTGCCAGGAGAGCGGAGCAAGAGTAGGCAGAAGCACTTCCCCCAGGTCGCGATCGCGGAACGACGGACCGGTCTTGAGCCGCGCGGGAGTCCACAGGAGGTCGCGCAGGCGCTTGGGCGCGTCGATCTCCAGGAGAGCGATATCGGCGAAGGAAATCCACATGTAATCGCCCGCCGCGAACACTTCAAGGCGGGCGCCTAAGCGAGGATCTGCGTCCTCGATTTTAGAGAAGGGTTTGCCGTTCAGCGTACCGCGAACCGGAGCCGGAGACGTGGAACTGAGCGGGAAACGCTCCTGTTCAAACATACCGGCGCGGGTCTTCTCGGCGTTGATGGCGCCGCGGTACAGAAGACCGGCCAGCCCGGCTTCCTTGCTCTGGTCGGACAAAAGCGCCAGTTGTTTTTCAGCGCGATCGTAATCTCCGCTGAAACACAAAAGCTCGAACAGGAACGTCCGCCGGCGCGCGTCAGTGGGATTGCTCTTGATCTCCGCACTGACGGCGCCGATGGTTTCCTCGAGCCGGCCGGCTTGAAACAGCTCCGTTGTAGTCATGGCAGTCAGGGAACGATCCGCTTACATGCAGTGGATCCCGGATCGCGCGCCTGGTCACACGGTGGTTGGCCAGCTAGATCTTCTTGTTCGCCGCAATGTTATATCCAACCTTCACAGGGCTGCTCACCGAGCCCTTAGAAGCGTCCTGCTGTTTGTAGACCTCCTCGCACTTGCCGAAATTGAGCGAGAATTGGTCCATCGGCACGATGTTGCCGTTCGATCCCCCGGTCTGAAAAGACGACACAAACGCATCGTTCAACTTGATCGTGAGATATTCCTGTTGGTCGCCGCCGGCTTTCCTGCAAGTCAGTGTGGCTTCGGAGATATGCTCTCCCGTAGCGCACGCCAACATCAATTTCGGGCTGGCCTTGCTAAGCTTTGCCACAAAATGTATGTCCTGGAAGCTGGCCTTGCCGGCTCCCGACCCGGTAGTGCCGGAGGAGTGTCCCGAGCCCGAATTCGATACGCCAAAGGACCAGGATTCAAGTTCGATCTCATTTTTATGCTTGTCATCGGTACTTTCACCATCAATTCCGGTGACTTTCAAGAAATAATCAACTGTTGCCATAGCTCCGATTTTTCCTTTCTATTCGTTTTAATTACCCAACTTGCCCTACTGAGGCGGGGAACACCCCCGCGCTAGCCTCTGGTCGACTGTGGCAACTCAGCCACCAGCCGCAAGGAAACTGCGATCTCATCCAGCTGGAAATGGGGCCGGAGGAAGGCGACTGCACGATAGGCCCCGGGCTTACCGGCCACTTCCGTCACTTCCACTCGCGCCTCGCGTAAAGGATTGCGGGCTTTGAGTTCCGGACCCGCGGTATCATCCGATATCACGTAGTTGTTGATCCAGTTATTCAGGAAGCGCTCGCACTCCGCCCGAGACATGAAGCTGCCGATCTTATCGCGCATCATCGCTTTCAAATAGTGCGCGAATCGCGATACCGCAAAGATATACGGCAACTGAGCCGACAACCGTGAATTGGCGTTGGCCGCCTCTTTGTCGTACAACTTCGGCTTCTGTGCGGATTGTACGCTGAAGAAAGCTGCGTAATCGGTGTTCTTGCAATGCACCAGCGGAACGAAGCCGAGGTCCGCCAGTTCCTTCTCGCGGCGGTCCGTGATCGCGATTTCGGTGGGACACTTGAGAGCGATATCGCCCTCGTCCGTGCGGAAATTGTGGGCCGGAAGCCCTTCCACCAGTCCGCCGCCTTCCACGCCGCGAATCGCCGCGCACCACCCGTACATCGAGAAAGCCGTGGTCAGCCGCGCGCCTAGTGCATAAGCGGCATTGCCCCACAAGTACTTGGAATGATCCGTGCCGTCCACGCCTTCTTCGTAGTTAAAACCATCCACCGGCTTGGTGTCTTTGCCATAAGGCAGCCGCATGAGGATATGGGGCACGCACAAACCGACGTATCGCGAATCTTCACTCTGCCGGAAGCTCTTCCATTTGGCGAATTCGGTGCTGTCGTAGATCTTCGCCAAATCGCGCGGCTGTCCCAGATTGGTGAAACTATCCAGATTGAGCAGGCTGGCGTCGGCCGCCGTCAGGAACGGCGCGTGCGCTGCCGCGGCCACATTGGAGACCTTCTCCAGCAGCTCGATATCGTCCGGATGCTTGCCGAACTCGTAGTCGCCGATCAGCGCTCCAAAGGGCTCTCCGCCAAAGACGCCGTACTCGTCTTCGTACACCTTCTTAAACATCGCGCTCTGATCGAATTCAGGCGCTTTCTGTAGGTCGCGAAGCAGATCTTTTTTGGACGCGTTGAGCACGCGAATTTTCAGCATCGTGCCCGTCTCGGAATTGTCCATCAGATACCGGAGGCCGCGCCAACTGCCTTCCAGTTTCTGAAATTCGGGCGCGTGCATGATCTGATTAAGCTGGAGCGAGACCAGGTGATCGATTTGCGCGATTCGGGCGTTGATCATCGCCTCGGTGTCCTTGGACACCGCCAGATCGCCTTGGGAAATCTGGGTAATGAACTCCTTGATCAGATCCTTGCCACGCTCCCGCGCCGTTGTCTCTTTTCCAAAACGGCCTTCCTGGACGATCTGGTCCAACAAGCTGGTTTCTGTGGTCTGTTCGACCGCTGCTGCCTGAGAAGTGGATTTCTTTGCGTCCGCCATACCTTACTCCTTCTTGTCGCTGCCTTCCAGGCCCAATTCTTTCTGCAGCTTTTGAAGCTTTTCCGTATTCGAAACGGCGTCCAGCAGGAGCTCATCCAGTTTGTCGTTGGTCTGAAGGGTGCCCCGCAGGTCGGAGAGCTTGGTTCGCAGTTCCAGGAGCTCACGCAGCGGCTTCACTTGTTTGGCGACCTGCTCCGGTTCGAAATCTTCCAATTTGCGGAAAGACAGGTCCACCTTCATCTGCCCGGCATTGGGATCGTCCGAGAGTTTGTTCTCCACCGAGAATGCCAGATGCGGCTTCATGCTCTCGATCACGCTATCGAAATTATCCGGCGTGATTTCGACGAACCGGCGATCCTTCAGCCTGGGCAGCGGCTCCGTGGGATTCCCCGTAAAGTCTCCCAGGATACCCATGACAAACGGAAGTTCCTTCAGCTCCATTGCATCGCCAACCTGGACGTCGTAGCTCACTTGCACCCTAGGCGGGCGCACGCGCTGTAATTTCTTTTGTATGCTCTCGCGGGCCATTCTCGCCTCCTAAGAACTCAGATGTGTGGCTCGGCAGCTAGGACGAACCGAGCGGTGACAAGTAAGTCTATCAGAAAACAGCATCTTCGAACAGCGCTGTTTCCCCCTTTGTTTCCGTCGTTACCATCACTATCCGCGCTAATCACGGAAATCCCGGCTCACCGTCTCCCGTACTATCGGCAGCAACCGGAAAACACGCTCCTCCCTTGGCGGCGGCTAAGGATATTCTAAGGTGATGCTGAAGCCCCAAGGCGCCGAAGAAGCGGCACGGTTAACCGCCTACCTGACGGAAATCGACTTTACGCCCGACGGCGTCCGCAGGCGCACTCAGACGGACCTGTTACCCGGCCGCGATCTGCAAAATCTCCCGCTGCTGCTCTATCGCACCCGGGAGCCGGATGCTCTGAACACGTTGCTTCGCTGGTTTGTCGTGGGTGAGCCGGTAGCCCGGGAGTTTGCGGAAAAGCTCATCCCGTCCGATATCTTGCGGCTCCTGAAGGATTGCGGCTTGCTGACGGCGGCCGGCGAGGATCTCACCAGTCCGGTGATGTTCGCCCCCTTTGAGAAATATTGGATCGCTACGGATACCTACGCCCGTCTCTCGAAAGGCTCCGAAGAGGATGCCGTGCTGATGATCAACGCGACCACTATCTTCCTGCTGAACCTGGCGATCCGGACGCCGTGCCGTTCGCTGTTGGATTTGGGCACCGGTTGCGGCGTAGTCGCTGTCCTGGCCTCGGCTGAGTTCGCCGAACAGGTGACGGCGACGGATCTCACCGGTCGCGCCGCCTCGTTTGCGCGTTTCAATGCGTGGCTCAATCGAAGAACCAACGTCGAAGTCCTCACGGGCGATTTGTTCCAGCCGGTCTCCGGCCGGCGGTTCGAACGCATTCTGAGCAACCCTCCTTTCTACATCACGCCATCCTTGAACAGGGTGTTCGCGGAAAATCCCATGGAACTGGATGGCTTTTGCCGGAATCTCGTTAAGCAGGCGCCTCCCCATCTGGAAGAGGGCGGATTTCTTCAAATGCTCTGCGAATGGGTAGAGATCGAGGGAGAGCCCTGGCAAGAGCGCCTGACCGAGTGGTTTGCCGGCACGGGCTGCGACGCGATTGTATTTCAGGGCGGGACGTATGACCCGGTTAAATACGCTCAGGTCCGGCTGCCCGTAGTATCCGCTCCCGCGGGCCGGGAAGCGGATTGCCGGATTTTTCAGCAGTGGACCGATTACTACCAGACCAAAAAAGTTAAGGCCATCCATGCCGGCCTGGTTTCGATGCGGCGGCGCTCCGGGCAAAACTGGGTGCACTTCGAACGGGTGCTTTCCGAACCGTCAGTATCGCTGGGAGAAGCGATCCTGCGCCGCTTCGCGGTCCGCGATCATCCGCTTTCCGATGCCCAACTCCTCAACAGCAAGCTCCAGGTTGAAGCAGGAATACAACTGCGGCAGGTCATGGAATTCCGTGACCACCAGTGGCTGGCCTCGACGGCACAACTGGCTCAAACCGCCGGGCTCTTACTGCTGCGCGACCTCAGCCCGGATGTGGCCGACTTCGTTTCGCGGCTGGACGGGAAAGTACCGCTCGGCGAACTGGTAGATGCTGTCGCTCGAGAGGCTCCTGTTGCTCGTGAGACCGTAGAAGCGGAATGTATTTCGCTGGTCAGACGGCTCATCGACCAGGGTTTCGTGCGTGTATTGACCTAATTCAAGGCTTCACCAGCCACTGCTCACACTTGTTCGCCGTGCGAGCGTGCCAGCTCTACCAGTGCATCCTTCATAGGATCGCGCAAGGTGGCGAGGCCCTCCAGGTCGATGACCTCCTCGAAAGCGTTTGAGCCCGTTAACTCGGTGGTTTCGATAATCACGTCATCCGGCGGCCGTACCGTGAAAATAGGCGCGGAAACACAGGTCAATGGCAATTCGCCAAACTCCGGCTGCTTGGTCACGCTCAGCTTATATCGCAGCGCTTTAAAGATGTTCGTGAACGGCGCTTCCCGGGCAACCTGGCATCTCAGCGTGACGTAGTGGAGGACAAATGCGTGAAGCTCGTCGTTGGCGGGGCTCACGGATCCGAGCAGCGCTTTTAATTGCGGCAAGGAGTGCCCACTGTAACTCAGCACCCATCGAAACGGCGACGTCACGGTCACGCGCTTGCTTTGTCCCTTGACGGCCGCTGTATGGGTGTACTCCAGCGGAGTCACATCCACCGATGCGCCGCTAAAATCGAGAGGCGGCGTCAGTTCGCGGCGCACACCGAAGGGCTTTTCGGCCGCCACCGCGTGGTACATGCTCTCGATTTCCCTGAAGAGGGCGTCCGCGCCCCGCACCGGGTCCTTCACACCGCGCACATAGTCGCCCAGCGCGGCCTTCGGTTGCAGCAAGGGTCCCACCGCCGACAGAATATCCTTGAGCTGATTGCGCATCTGATCCGCGGCAGCCCGCGTGAGCTTCCGAAGCGACAGCATTCGTTGTGTGGTGTATGGTTCAGGCATTCCTATCCTCTAAAGCCTTGTCGGTCAGCATAACAGTAGCGTCACGCGTCCTACTTAACAGCCGCGCCGGGGCATGCCGAAGCCGACCAGAATCCGGGCTGGAAAATGGCCGGCGCGCCGCCCAGATCCAGTGTGAATCGGACCGTGGCAGGTTTGCCTCCGATAATCATCGGTCCGGTGGTGGATCGCGCAGTCCATTCCATGGTGTTCTGATTGCCGGAAGCCTGCCAGTGTTCCGCATCCAGGAAGAAGCGGAATACGGCCCACGGCTCGGAGTACGTGATCATGTCGAACTCGGACCCGCCGGTGAAGCGCACCTTAAGCTTCACTTCCTGCGCGCCGGCGCCCGGCCAGGAGAACGGTTGCGCATCGCCCTTGCCGTTCTTGAAGCTGGCGGTCTTTCCATTGATGGTCAACGTGATTTCCTGAACCACCGCCTCGGAAGGCACCGGCCTCAGGCTGAAATTGAGATTCGCGGTCTGGCTCCCGCCTTTGTAAAAGGCGTCGCTCACGGCGGCGGCGCGATTGAAGAAGCTCAGGAACTGCGGCGTGGGCGTCATTCCACCGCCCGGAGTGGCGACATATTCCGCACCTTGCTTGGTCAGGAATTTATTCAGCGTGGACATGTACAGTTTCCACAGTGCTCCGTCGCCGGGCTTGAAGATGGCATCGAACTCGCCCTGAGTGGCGCGTGCGCTGGCCTTGGGATCGAAAGGATATTTCGAAATCAGCGTGCGATATTGCTTACAGAAACCTTGGGCTCCCGAGTTTACGTCCTCTTTGGGAACTCCCACGACCCAGGCCTGCGCGGATTTGATGGGATCTTCCAGAAGGCTCTGGGTCTTGGCGCTGACTCCGCCTTCCCGGTCGACGGGGAACTGGCTCGCCATCTGCCGGACCGTCACCAGCGCCGCGCTTGCAGCCGAGGCCGCCTGGGATTGCGCGGCGGTATCGTTTTTGTTCTGGGCCAGTT
>Ga0070713_100003085_pt1 | contig 10954 bp, 10 predicted proteins | sample LARL82metaG_FD_65465 | JGI IMG/M metagenome (GOLD analysis project Ga0070713, IMG submission 65465) | Corn, switchgrass and miscanthus rhizosphere microbial communities from Kellogg Biological Station, Michigan, USA - LAR L8-2 metaG | ecosystem: Host-associated > Plants > Roots > Rhizosphere ... | reverse complement strand
GCCATCCAGATCCTTACGGGGCGCGTCCGGCACGACGAAGCCGTACCCATCGCGATGCGCCACGAGCCGCCCGGTCAGCTGATTGATTTCCGGACGCGGCGCCGCAGGCAATGCGCCCTGCGGACGAGCGGCCTGCCGTTGCGGCTTATCTTTTGACAGCGGCGCGGCGTGCTGCGCACCTTGCTTCTCTTTGGGCAGGCCGATTCTGCCGTTCGGATATTCGTGGATATCGCCGTGCTTTTTCATTTTTCGCGCCAGCTTCACGAGGGCGCGCCGTCCGGAATGGCGCAGATCCAACGCCGCAGCAATTTCCCGCAGGCTTTGCGGCTTGCGTGAGCGCGAAAGTTGCGCCAGGACGTCGGCTTCCGTGACTGCTGAGCGAGGTTCAGCGGGGCGTGGCATGGCCGGCCCATTGTATGCAATCCGCACGCAAAAGGTGAAGCGGCGAGAAAATTCATTTTTACCGCAACTTTTTCGCGCCGCCCGTGTTGCTAACCCTAATGATCAAGTTGACCCGGTTTTCCTCCGACAGGCCGGGTTGACCATGGAAGGGGGCGAAACGACCTGGATCGCCCCCTTCGAATTAAGACACACCCTATCATCAAGATACAGCAGCTAGGAAAGCGCGGCCTCGCGCTTCCTTTCGCGTGCCGGATGGCCTTGCGTGGCGATCAGTCCTCGACCTGCGCCTCCATCAGGATTGAGAAACAGTCGGGTGCAACCGGGCCATTTCCCGGTAGAATTAGATTTCCAGCACCCGCATGAGGCGGGAGGACGCCCGTTGCTGTCGGATCGCCATGAAGACTTGGAAAGACATGGCCGCGTTGGCCGCTCCACTGCTCGTCCTTGCGCTATCTGTGACAGTGTCAGTTGCCGAACCTCGACCCGCGGGACAGGGTCCCACGCTCAGCCCTAACGTTCCGCCCACCGCCGAACAACTGCACTGGCTTCTTGGTCGGGTAATTGAGAACCAGCACCGCAATGACCGGGCGATCGAAGAATATGAGCGCATCGAGCACGTCGTGGTCCGCAAGGATGAAGGTGCAGAAGTGATCTCCGATCGCACGGAACGCTTGTTTCCGTCGGGCACCGGACTATTTCATCTGCAGACCGCGCAAAGCGTTCCGCCCGTTTCCCCGGAGTTGCGCCGCCGCCAATTGCAGAATGCAATTTTTGCGCTGGACCTTTACCTGCATCCTAACGAACGCGTCCGGCAGGACGTCGTGAAATTTGAAAAGCGCCGGCACGATCGCGCCGACCTCGTCGATGCCATGGCCCAGGCATTCCATGCGACCTGGGCAGGCCGGGAAACGCGCGGTTCGCAGACACTGGCGAAGATCCTTCTCGACCCCGATCCGTCTTTCAAGCCGGCGTCGCATCTCTCGGCAGCCTTTGAACACGTGCACGCGGTTCTCTGGGTGGACGAATCGCAGTCCCAGACCGCCCGCGTGGAAATTGAGATCACCAGCGACATCACTTTCGGCGGCGGAATTGTGGCCAAGGTTTATCACGGAGGGCATTTCGTGATGGAACAATCGGAAGTCGCGCCGGGCACCTGGCTGCCGACCCTGTACACCTATGACGTGGACGGAAGGAAATTTGTGGTGGGTTTCAACGTGCACGAAGAGACCCGCGTAAGTCACTACCACCACGTAGGCCCGCCCTCGCAGTCCATCGAAGTCCTGCGCAATGAGCTGAACGAGTTGACAGCAGAGAGTCCGACGCACTGAAGTTCGGCGCCCGCCGATACGACGGAAGTTCGTAGCGCAGGTTTACGCCCGCCTGTTGCGATTGTTGCCGGACCCCGCACAAGGCCAGGCCACGCTGTCCTTCGCCACGGTTCAGGGATAACAGCGTGGATTCCGCGGAACTACGCCGGAATTTTCAACAACTTGCACATGGTGCCGCCCAGAATTGCGGTGCGATCGGCATCGCTCAACCCGGTCGCCGCAAAAACCTCCTCCACGGGTGTGGTTGTCCAGGGAAAAGGATAATCCGTGCCCATGCCGATCTGGTTCACGCCGCTTACGGCAATCAGGTGCCGCAGGGCCTCCGGGGTGAAAACAATCGCATCGTAATAAAGCTGCTTCATGTACTCAGAGGGCTTCTTCTTGATCTTCACTTTGCATTGTTCGGGAAAGACCAGGCACCCGTGGTCCATACGGTCGGCATAGGAGCCCAGGTAACCTCCTCCATGGGCCGCACAAATCTTCAAGTTGGGAAAACGATCCAGAGTTCCCTCGAAAATCATGTGGGAAAGAAAAATGGTGGTCTCCAGAGGATTTCCGATGACATTGCCCAGCGCGCCGCTTCCCAGAACCCGGTTGCGGATTCCCGTGGCGTTCTGGCTGTCCTGCGGATGGACAAAGATCAGCGCCTGCAGTTCTTCGGCCTTGGCCCAGAAAGGATCGTACTTGGTTGAGGCCAACTCTTCTCCGCCCGGCACGGTTCCGCCAATAGCGGCGCCGCGCAGGCCCCAGCGCTTCATGCCTTCTTCGAGTTGTTGCGCCGCCAGTTCGGGAAACTGCAGGGCGACGGAAGCGAAGGCCACAAAACGGTCCGGGTGTGTGGCACACAGGGCGGCAAGCTTTTCGTTTTGAAGATTGACCAGTCGGCTGGCCAGATCACGCTCCGCCGAGTACCAATACGAATTGATGCTCAGCGCCTGGATGTCGATTCCCTCTTCGTCCATCTTTTGCAAGCGCGCGGGCGTGATGCCTTTATCGTCGTAGTTATTGGGAGGATTGCCGGGACGCCGCTCAAGCGGCGTGCCTCTGAGCAACTCGACGGCTTCCGGCACGGACACGTGAGCGTGCACGTCCACTGTCTTGACCCGGCGATTGCCCACCATGACTTCGCGGCGCTTCACGCCAGCGCCTGCTTGCGGATAGGACCCGGCGGCATTGAGGCCGTGGCCGAGAAACAGCATTCCGGCGGAAGCCCCAGCCACATTTCTTAAGAACTCTCTACGATTAGGCATTACTTTCTCCATTGACAACAATTACAGGCAACGATAAGGCCTACAGGCGAATACACCCTGAGCAACGCGAATGTCAATAAAATATCCAATATTGCGGAAACGGGAGGCGAGAGGCAGGAAAGCGCTTTATCGCACCGGCGCGGAAAATTCGCCGGGGACGATCAGGGGCGGGCGGCAGGGCGCGCTGTCTGCCGGGAAATTTCAGCCGGCGAAATCCCTCTTTCCCGCCTTGCCGGGAGGTTTAATTCTAGTGCACCAGGGGTCACGGGTAGGCTATCATTTACGCAAAGTTCATGCTTAAGTGGTGCGGCAAGCGATTAGGTCCTTTCCACCCGTTCAACTAAGTCCGCAGGGAGGGAAGCTATGCAAGAGTCTCCATCAATGCTGCTGATGTTGCTGATGGTTTCGTGGGGTGTCATCACGTCGGTGCTGATCATTCTGGTGATCTACCGCGGGATGCTTTCGTCGAGAGAAGATGATCAGATTTTCATCGACGCAGCGGAGCAGCATCATTTCCAGGAGCAGCAGGCTATCATCGCCAAAATGACGCGGTTGACGAAGCCGATTATCGCTTTGGCGGTGATTTCCGGCGTGCTGTTACTGACCAGCGCCGGAATCTGGATTTACGGCGGGTTGAAAAGTTTCTGATATCACTCCGGACTCCGGGCTCGCGTAGGTCCGCTGGGTAAATCCGGCGAGCTTACGGCCTGCTTTCTTGCGGCGGTTGCGCTGCGGGAACCGGGCTCGCGAACGCGGACTCCACGATCGAAGAGTGGTTCAGTACGATCAGCCAGCGGTCTCCCCGCTTGTTTAGAACCAGGGTCGTGTGTCCGCGGGACTCTGACATCTTGTTCTCCAGCGAAGTAACGTAATAAAACTGGTAAGTAGCCCAGGCCATATTCCCTTCCACTTTGAGGATGGTGTTGGTGCGATCCATGCGACCGCCAACGACGCGCGCGCGCTGCGCGAGATAGGCTTTGGCGTAGTTGTCCCAGCCAATCAATGGCGGGCTCCAGTCGCCGGTCACCACCACGACGTCATCCGAGTAATATTTATGCAGGGAATCCACGTCGCCGATCTGCCAGTAGCCCAGGCTCTGGCCAATGGCCTGATCCACCGCCTGGGTATCTGATACCGGCGGCATGCTCTTGTCATCGGACGTTGCTTGCGTCTGCGGCTGCTGTTTCTTCTTGTCCTTCTTTTGGGCCGCTGCCGGAAGGGCGACTGCCATCAGCAGCACCGCCAGCGCCGCAAAAAATCCGCCTCTTCGCGAAATTGTTCTGGAAAGATCTTTCATAATTTCCCCCGGGATGAAGATAGCACGAACGATTTTCGGAAAAATGTGAATTGATGGCGGGCGTGTCGTGGCTGTGCATAGGCTGAGGGGCGCCTAATCAAAGCCCGGATCTTTAATTCTCACCTGCCGTGATCTTCTCTCCCACGGCCCAGATCCAGCGTCCGAATGGCAAGTGCAGGGCCGTCCACAGGGCTCCCAGCGCCGAGAGAAGCAGGTCTCGAAATTCCGGAAGAATCTCGGAGCGGGGCTGGCGGCGCAGATAATGAACGAGGGAGGCCAGGTCCTGTTCGGCGACGCGGCATTCCAGGACGCGAAACTTTGTGCGGCGAAGCGCGGTTTCCACTTCTGCCCGGGTGTACTCTCGATGGTGACCTTCGTAAATCCTTTCCCCGGCGCACAGATCGAAAAAATAGTCGAAATCATCGTTTACACTTCCACCGAAAAACAATTTAAGCCGGTTGTAAAGGGAGGCATGATTCGGGGTGACTACAATGAGGCGCCCGCCTGGAACGAGGACGCGATAAATTTCTCGCAGCACTCGTTTAGGCGAAAACGAATGGTGCTCCATGACGTCGGTGTAGGCAACGAAATCGAATTGATTGTCGGGGAACGGCAGAGACTCAGTGCTTACGTCGCATTCCTTATACTCAACTCCGAGATCGCCGGCAACCTGCGCGAAAAGTTTTCCGGCAGATCCATAATCGACAGCGGCGGCGCGGCACTCCAGTTCCACCGCGTAAACAGCCAGGGAACTGAATTGCGCTCCGACATCCAGAAGGCGTGGAGAAACCGCGCCCGGAGGAACATTTTTCAGGATGTAACGCAGGATCTGAATTTTCCCCACGCCGGATCGCCCGCTTCGCCGAATCCAATCGGAGAAATTTCCCGGCATCCGCGGATCGCTGGCGATCCGCTCGAGAACTCGGTCGAGGCCATCGAGGGTGGGGCGCTTTTCCCGCATTCCGGCAAAAACGAAGTATACACTTCGCACGCCGGGACGGGCGGAGGCGCATTTCATTGCGTGTTTGTGCCGGTCGCTGCGAAAGGCCACAGTCTCCGGTAGCGCGCCTGAATCATATAAGTAATGATTCCCAGAGCGATGACTCCCAACCCGCCCAGCGCAAATTTCCATCCGGTGGAATAAAACAGCGCCGCCCATCCCAGGATGGCCAGCACCGCGGGCCACGGGTACAGCCACATTTTGAAGGGCAGCCGCTCAGGGGGCCAGCGGCGGCGCAAAATCATCACTCCAAATCCCTGGCTGATAAATTGCACCAGGATGCGCACGGCAATGATGGCCTTGATGACGCTGGACAAGCGGAACAATACGCTGAAGACCAGCGATGCGGCCCCCAGAAAAAGCAGGGAAATGTGCGGGAAATGTTTTGTGGGATGCACCCGCGCGAACACCGCAAAGAAATTGCCATCCTCGGCGGCTGCGAAGGGAACGCGCGAGTAGCTGAGCAGCGTCGTGAACAGCGAAGCGAAGGCGATCCACAGAATCATGACCGTGGCGAACGCCGCCGCGCGTGTGCCATACAGCCGCTCGACGAAGGTGCTTACGATGTATTGCGAACTTTGCGCCTCGCGCCACGGCAGCACTCCGAGGATGCTGGTCTGCATGGCCAGATATAGCACGGCGATGCCCGCGATCGAGAGCAGAATGGCGCGCGGGATGTTCCGCTCCGGTTGGCGAATCTCCGCGCCCAGATTGCAGATATGGTAGTAACCCAGATAGGTATAAATCGTGTTTACGGTCGCCGAGCCCAGGCCGGCAAAGAAAAGCCAAGACCAGTTCCAGGCGCCCGCGGGAAAATCAAAGGCCATGCGCGCGGAGAAGTGCGTGAATCCTCCCCAGATCATCCACAGCATCGTGCCCACCACGCCGATCCACAGAAACTTGGAGATCAGCCCGACCGCGGCGATCCGGCGGTAGAGCAGCACAACCAGAAAAATCACGAGTGCGGCGGAAACCGCTTTTTGCTGGTAGGCGCCAAGGGGAACGAGATAAGTAAGGTATTGAGAAAAGCCGATCGCGCCCGAAGCCACCACCAGCGGCGCCTGAATCAGCGTTTGCCAGATGTACAGGAAAGACATCAGGCGTCCGCCGCGTCCCGGACCGTAAGCCTCGCGCAGAAATGCGTACGTGCCGCCGGCTCGCGGCATGGCCGCTCCGAGTTCGGCCCACACCAGGCCGTCAACCAGCGAAAGCAGCGCGCCCGCCAGCCAGGCCAACAGGCACTGCGGCCCGCCCATGGCCTGAATCACCAGCGGAATGACGATGAAGGGGCCAATCCCCACCATGGCGTTCATGTTGAGCGCCACAGCCTCGGTGAGGCCGAGGCCGCGATCGAGTTGGTCTTCCGGTGCCAAAGATGTGGACATGAATGGGTAAAAGCGGCCAAAGCATATCAGATGACCACCACGACGCGCCTCTCGTACTGTCGCTTTAGGGGCGCGGTTCAACCTTCACTGGAAGGCTCAGGGCAACCGTTCTCCGTAACAGTATGCTGTGCCCCTGCGTGTTCAAGCAGGTCGCCAGCGTAGAAGACACCGCGCAAAAAATAATGCAAAATCGTGGCGGAGCAAACGCAGCGGATGTTGAAGCTCGGAATCATTTTTACGGCCGCGGTGGTAACGATCCTCGTCGCGGAATTTCTCCGCGCGCGGCGCGAGCCGTTGCCGGCGCACGGCTGGCTGGGCCTCGTCGCGCTGGTGTGCGCCGAATTCCTGATGTTTCATGGCGTCGAGCCCGTGGCCACTTATTTCAATCCGCTGGCCTGGACTGCTTATATTTTGCTGGCCGACGCGGCAACTTTCGCCACCAGCGGGCATTCGCGGCTGCGCGAGGAAGGTCGCGGTTTCCTGAAGATGGCCGGGTTATCGGTTTTTTTGTGGCTCATTTTCGAGGCCTATAACCTGCGCCTGGCGAACTGGACTTATGTCGGCCTGCCGCAGTCGCGCTTCGAAAGCTGGTTCGGTTATGCGTGGTCCTTTGCCACCATTACTCCCGGCATTTTCATGACCGCCGGCCTCGTGGAATCTTTCGGCTGGTTCCGGCACGAATCGCGGCCGGTGCATTTCAGCCGCACCGCGGAAATGGGATTCATGATTTTCGGCGCGGCTCTTCTGCTCACTCCGATTCTTGCGCCCCGGGGCATTGGCATGTATATGTTCGCGCTGGTGTGGCTCGGGTTTCTGTTTTTGCTGGAGTCGATCAATCACCATCTGCTTTTGCCGTCCTTTCTAAATGATCTTGCTCGCGGCTATCGTGGACGCTTGTATTCATTTCTGATCGCCGGGCCGGTTTGCGGATGGCTCTGGGAATTCTGGAATTACTGGGCGCGCGCGAAGTGGGTTTACACTTTTCCGATTCTGCAGCAATGGAAAATGTTCGAAATGCCGCTGCCGGGATATCTGGCTTATCCGGTATTTGCGCTAGAATGCTTCGCCATGTACGTGACGGCCGCGTGGATCTTCAGCCGCAAATACGTCGCCGAGCAGAAATATCAAGAGTAGATTCTTGCGCATCCCGACCATTCATTTCCGCGCGCTTCTCCTGCTTGCAGCCGTAGTGGTTTTTTCCCCGCGGACCCGAGCGTCGCAACTAAATCTGCCTCCCCAGGCCGGCGATGCGATCCGCCTGATGTATTCAGGTAAAACGGATCAGGCCATCGAGTTGGCGCGTGAACTGCAGGCCTCGCGTCCCGGACATCCGCTGGGATATCTGATCGAAGCCGATGTGTTGTGGTGGAAGATTTATTGCCGGCAGTTGGAGCGAAAATACAACACCATCGATTCCTGGAGCCGGCAGCGCGCCCCTGAACCGGATGATGATGCCTATATTGGACTGGCTGACAAAGTCACGCGCCTGGCCGAAGATAGTATTGCCAAATCAGATTCCGCCGAAATGGAGTTATACGCCGGCCTGGGCTACGCCTCGCGCGCGCGGCTGCTGGGCCTGCGTTATGAAAAGTTGGCGACGGCCCGCGCAGGCGTGGAAGCACGCAAACGCCTGCTTCGCTGCCTGGAACTCGACCCGGATATGGCGGACGCCGATCTCGGCCTGGGACTTTATAACTATTACGCGGACACCCTCTCCGCGATGGCCAAAGTCCTGCGCTTTTTTATGGGAATTCCGGGCGGGGACAAACGAACGGGCTTGCGCCAACTGGAGACGGCGGCCACGCAGGCCGAACTGGTGCAAACCGAAGCGCGTTTCAACCTGGCGAAAAATTTGCGCAATTATGATTTTGACTATGCCCGCGCCTTGACGGCAGCCGCGCCGCTGGCCGCCGAATACCCGGAGAATCCGCTATTCTTGCTGCTTGCCGGAGACATCGCGGCGAAACTCGGCCATAATGATGAAGCGGCCATGCGCTTTCACGCCGCTACAGCGGCTCCCATGGATGACGTCACGTGCACCGAGCGCGTGAAGAGAATTGCGCGCGAGGCGCTTGCGGCACTGGGCGCAAGCCCGAGGTAAATAATGGCCGGTGCAGCCGATGTGCGGGCAACATATAGGCTTAACGCGGGCATCTGATTTGCTTTAAATGGGTGCGTGTCCAGCGCGAAGCGCAGTTGACTTGGGGCGTGCGGTGGTGGTATCAGAAGCGGGCCGGTTTGGCGGGGTCTTTTTTAAAAGCGTGTGAAATTTGCGGCGGCCAACTTCGCGGTAAGCCGTGCGCCGCGTTCGCACCCATTTTCTTAACGTCGCTGGTTTCCTCAGCACCCGGATTGTTCTCACTGGAATTTCGTCGGCCCGGCGTCACGCATGCATGACTAGGGGAGGAGCGTGTTCGGATGTATTCGCGCAGTTGGCTGGTAGCGTCGCTGGTCGTGCTGGGACTTGTGGGAGGCTGCTCCGAGTTCAACACCAACCTGACGACCCAGACCTCTTCCTCATCGCTGTCGTTCCTCAGCCCACAAACAGCCACCGCAGGCGATGCCGGCTTCACCATCACCGCGAATGGCTCAGGTTTTGTGACCGGGGCCATCATCATCTGGAATGTGGGTCCGAATCAGGTCGACCTGACGACGACTTTCGTGAGCAGCACGCAATTGACGGCTCCCGTTCCGAATTCCAACGTCGCTACCGCCGGGAAAATTCAAGTTGCAGTGCAGATTCCCGGCTCCGCCGTCTCCGGCGCCTCAGGGACCACGGCCACAACGACCACGGAAATATCGAATGTTGTGAGTTTCGAAATTAACCCCACGCCCGGCGCGGCGCCCACAATTGCATCGCTTTCCGCGTCCACAACTTCGATGCCCGCGACTCCCTACTGCGGCGCCACGGGGTTCACGCTCACCGTAACGGGCGCAAATTTTGACAGCGCCTCGACCGTGAATTGGAATGGATCTCCGCGCGCGACCACGTTCAACAATTCCGGACAGCTTACGGCTTCCATCCTGCCCCAGGACGCCGCCTTTCCCACAACCGCCACCGTCTCGGTGTCGAACGCTTCGGGAACATCGAACAGCGCGTTCTTCACCATGACCACGCCGGCCCCAAATCTTGCCGCACCCGGCATTACCGCGCCGCTGCAAATCACCATTCCCAAAGGCTCTCCGTCAATGACCATCAATATTGATGGCAGCGTGCTTCCCTGCAGCGTGGCGCAGTGGGTTACGCAAGTGAGCGGAAGCGCCGTGAAGACTCAGCTGACTACCGTGTACGTTCCCGCAAACCAGGATCCGAACGACGCCTCCGCGCACCTGAGCGCGACGATACCCGCCGTGGATTTGCAGGCGGCACAGGCGGCGCAAATCGTAGTGTTCACCCTGGCGCCACCGGCAGGCGGCCAGACCTCCAACGCAATTTCAGTCACAATTCAGTAGACGCAATAGCCCAGCTTGAAGTTCGTGCGCTTCTGAATGTGATCGGGCTCCTCCCTTGGCCTTTCAAGGCTTGTTGATTCTCCGCGCAATCCAACGACGCGGACGGAATACTGTGCTCCTGATCCGTCAATCAGGCAGGAGAAATAATCGTTCAGGCGAGAGTTCCACTTGCCACGGCTGCGGAACATTGCGGAACGCTTCCCATTCCTGTTTGAAGACCTCCGCTTGCACGTGAAAATCGGCGGGATTTGCCGGCGGGCCGCCGAGGCGCAGATCGAGCGTGACGCGGAACGGCGTTTCTGTCAACGCCGCGAGCCAGCAAGGGAAAATATTCTCGCGTTTTTCCTGCGCCGCTCCTGGAGCGTAAACGCGTATGTGGTGCGCGCGAATGGCCACGTGCTCCGGAGGCTTGGCGAACTCTTGCGCCACGTGAACGGTGCAACCCCAATCGAGCGCTTCGATGAGTCCATCCGTTTTCCGGAGCGCGCGCGAATAATTCTTGCAGCCGGTCAGGCGCGCGACTTCGAGCGTCGGCGGATGGCGGAAGACTTCTTCCTTGGGGCCGCGCGCTGCCACGCTGCCGCGCTCCAGGACGACCAGTTCTCCACAAACGCGATAGGCCTCTTCGAGATTGTGGCTGACGAAAAGCGTCGCTCCTTTATAGGTCTGCAGAGTGTCGCGCAGTTGCCGTTCCAGCGCGCTGCGCAGGTGCGTGTCCAGCGCGGAAAAAGGTTCATCCAGCAGCAAGGCTTCAGGTTCCACGGCCAGGGCGCGCGCCAGCGCCACGCGCTGCTGTTCGCCGCCGGATAGCGAAACGGGATAGCGATTTGCGAGATCAC
>Ga0070713_100003084_pt1 | contig 10954 bp, 12 predicted proteins | sample LARL82metaG_FD_65465 | JGI IMG/M metagenome (GOLD analysis project Ga0070713, IMG submission 65465) | Corn, switchgrass and miscanthus rhizosphere microbial communities from Kellogg Biological Station, Michigan, USA - LAR L8-2 metaG | ecosystem: Host-associated > Plants > Roots > Rhizosphere ... | reverse complement strand
CAAGGTCGCTGTGGAGGTCGACCAGACTGATCCTGAAGCGCGGGAGGGATGGGTGGTGCTCGTCCAGGGCGCGGCCCATCACATAGACACCGAGGCCGAGCGTGCAGCGATCGCCGGCCTCGGCCTCGAATCGTGGGTGGAGGGCGAACCCGAGCACTTCATCCGGGTAAATCCCAGCCAAATCGGAGGCCAACGTATCCGCCAGGCATGATGCCGACGCTATTGTGCATGATCATCTTATCGGGTGCGCGGCGTAGCCGAGAGGGGGGGAGTCTCCTGGTCATCCACTGCCGTCGTTGTGGTGCTCACGCGCTGGCTGCCGAGGACGGGAACGCCACCGTCGTGCCAGCCATACATGGCAAGAGATCAGCACCTGAGTGACTAGCCGAGTGACGACGCGCGCGAGCACCAGCGAAGGCTCGCGGATCGTGACGTACTATCCCGTCTAAACCTGAGCCGGACCGACGTGGTCGGAACGGCCGAAAGCAACCGGCGACCTCTTGACCCCAGGCAACATTAGCGATCGAAACGGGTCAGTCAGTACTCCGGGCCGGTGAAGGGGTCCTACGGCTGCAAGTGCCCATGTTGGCAAGGAACGGGTGGGTGGCACAGCCTTATGCCCGGATTAAGGGTGGTCGACCGCATTAGGGGGTTATTAGCGATTTATGAAGTAGTTAGCGCCCTCCGCAGGTCGTCTTCGCCAGTAAAGGCTTCGTTCTGTGCCAAGTTAGACTCGACTGACTCCCACTAGCGCATGCGGCCTAGGCCGACGAACGCAAGACAGCGCAACATGGCACCTAGCACGCGCGCCAAGGAGACGGGACTCTAACTTGCACTGCGGTGGCACTTAAGATAAATTGCATGCCTAGGGGGGATGGTGAACGTCACAGACGCGAAAGATGTAGCCGCGCGAGCAAGGGACCTGCAGTGGATTGTTGAGCAAATTACCCCTGAGGAATTTTACTGGCAGCAGTCCCATTACGATAACGACTCTCGCCGCGGCCGTGAGCTGCTATTTCTTATTGCAAATCATGATTGGGTACGAGCCACATCCGAGATTATCGAGATCCAGCGCTCAGACTCGATCGAAACTACCATCAAAATTGATGTCGATCTAGATCAGATAACTCATGAGGCATTCCGTAAGAGAACTGGCCGACTTTGGATGCCGATCGCCCTCCTTCCGCCTCACCCTGAAGCAAGCGTCCAGTGGGCACCGGGCCGTCAGCCTCTGGAACCAGATCCATTCGCCACCGTCGCCGATTCAGCGGGTAATTTGCTACCCATGCTGCCTACAGCAGATGTGCGCCATCAGATGTCAGCTGCCATGGCCGAGATCATCGTAAATATGGCGGTCTCACATTGGCCAAGCGCGGAAGACATAAAGCAAACCGAAGATGCCATCAGCCCGACCGTTGCTAGCCCGAGGCAAGCTGAAGACGATAGCAGGCCAACTGCTAGTCGGGATCAATGCCTTCTGTTGTCAGCCGCCATCTACCGGTTACTCCGGCGGGACAGTGCCTCACGGCTGCCGCAAAAACAGGATGCCGCAAAGGCAGAAGCGGAAAGAAGCGCTTCTACGCGGCGAATTGAGATTTCAAGGCAACAACTACTCAACGCGCTCAAGCGGTATAACCGTCTTCTGGAAGCAGCGGCTGACCAGACGTCTCGAAAGGGGACAGGCTATCATGGCCCTATGACTCCGATATTCGCTCCCGAGCTGGCCCGGCGGGCGGTGATGGTCCTAAAGGCCCTTGCTGAGTCAGTAGTGATTGTTGTCCCAATTAACCGTGCTACTGCGCCGACGGTTCTCACGGTACGAGTACCGACCAGAACCCTAAATTCGCCTCGTGAATGGAGGTTTCTGAGGCGTTCAACCTGGATGCTTCGGCCTCTTGGACGTCTTGAGATTGATGCCTTGATGCCGACTGCGGACGCTGATCGAGAAGTACAGATTCATCTGCCTAATGGGATGGCATTCGACGCGTCCAGCTCACAGAGTGCAAATGATGAAGAATGCCCCCGTATGAATATAAAGGTAATGCGCCCACAACCGCTGGAAGATCTGACGGCCTTGATTAATCAAGTTCTTGATCAGTCACAGAGCGAACTTCCAACGGATTGGCAAGATTGCCTTGCAGACCTTGCTAAAAGCAAGATGACAGCCGCTGAGGAGACGCTCCAGTTGTACAATGTCAATGTCTCCTCCGGAAAAAATGCTCATCGTGCGACATCGAAGGCCAGCCACACGCTGGCCGACTTGCGTGGTTCGCTTAACGATCTTTGTAGATGTCGCGACGATGATGCCCGTAGCAAGCTGAATGACGCTAAAAAGAAGTTTCAGGACGAAACCAATTCCCTGTTTAGGCGAAGCTCAGTGGACCGTCCTGGACCCCGCACTCTACTGGCGCGAGTGGATATGATAGAAGACGTTTATCAACGGGCAGTCCCAAACAGCGCCAGAATTTATGCCAACGTAGCGGTAACTGACGGCGAGTACTTCTCCATTGCGAGATTCTCTGGCAGAATGAGCCTGCTACTGATGACGGTGGTGTTGGCATTCCTGACTGGTTCTCAGCTCTTGAAAGACCGCGGCGAAATAAGCCCCGAGGTACTGGCCATCGTCTTGACGCTCTTTTCGGCAATTCAGGCCGGGCAAATGCAGAGCCCCGATCGTTCGTCTCTGCGTGGCTTGCTGTCCGGAGCCGGTAACTGGCTTATAGCAGCTTCAATTCTTCCAACGGTTCTATTGGCGGTTGCACTTGCTTTCTTCCGAAGTGGATGGACGCCGGTCATTTGGGCGGCGGCTTGCGTTGGCTTGCAGGTTCTATTCCAGCTGGCTATGTTGTACGGCCCACTCACCGCCTCAGGGACACCACGCACGGAGCAGCGTCGAAAGTTCTCCACCATGAAACCCGACTATGAACTCTTTGAAGCACTGCGGAGCGACTATTGGCGTAGTACTACTGCCGAAGCGTTGATGATGGGCCGCACCGCCTACGCACGTGTCGTCTGGCAAAGCGGAAATCCACCTCCATTAAGACCGCTTCTTGAATGGGAGAACGATTCTTCTTCAAATGGCGATCCTGCCGATGTGCTCGCTCTCCTCAGAGCTGGTACTTACGGTCAGGCAGTGACATTTGCAGTGTTTCGTGAAGAACCTGACAAACATTGGTTGGAGACTAATGCTATTGTTAGAAAGCCTAGTCTCGATCCGGATCGCCTGGCCCCGGTGGAGGCTATCACAAACATTATCGATATATTCGTTGGCGTCTCGCGGGATAAAATGCTAACGATTGCGGAGCATCCCATTTCTGACGTATTGAAGGCGGCCGCTCGTAAGTTGATCGTGCTCGAGGCTCAACTCCCTGTGCCAGCACCGGTCGGAGATTTTCCGGACCGACAATGGGCACGGATACGAATAGGTCTACGAGACGACGGAGATATAGAACGGCTCACGCCATTCCTCAAAGGTCTCCACGCGCGTATTCACACCAGTGTAACTTCACCACCGCGTTGCGTTGTGGTGCTCCAAGCGGTTCCGACCACTGATCCTCGGATCACCCTAGGATCTGAGCGAGATCCAGACGCAAAGTTGCGGCAACTCCTGACCAGCGACTTGGACCTGACCCCGCCGATGGCCAGTGGCGAAGGGGTAGATCTTCCTTCCTGGCACGTACTCGCCTTCTGCACCGAGGCCCGCAGCAATATAGAACGTGACATCGTGGAGCAGGTGGCTGGTGCAGGGCCACGAGTACTTTTGGGAGGTATGGCATACGCTCTTCTTCATGGAATGGCAGTAGCCATAATGGTTGTCCACGACGCTGAAAAGAAGATCCGATCGGATGAAGGTGTTGAGCACAGGACCGAATTCGAGGTCAAGCTCCGCAGTGCAGAGTCGACCGAGCTGCCAATTCTGATCGACAAACAGCTTACCAGAGAACAACTTGGGCCAGTAACAGATTACCCGCTACTCCGGGTTCACTTTTACTGGCGGGATCGACCCGGGGCACTTTTGAATGTGCTTGACTCACTCAGCAGGATCCTGGAAGAAGAGCAGCCTGAAATAGACGCAGATCAATGGAGTGTTTCGTATGCGCGGACACAGGTTGCTGCCGGGCGCGCCGCCTTGGCCCGGCTAACTATTCGCCTTCATATGCCGCCTAGCCAGCTAGCCATGTGGAAGCCGAACTTCGAAGAAATCGAGCGGAAGATCCGTGCTCGGGCTCGCCTGGAGGCGCGGGCTGGGCGTGATGCTAATTCGCCTGATGGAGACCTCGACACATTCGAGGACCCGGTGATCAGTGTGAGTCTCATGAAGACTCCTATTGATGCAAGAGATCACGGCTGAGCTCATTGACGTCGGGTATCAGGGGCGAGGACGAACCGCCGACCTTCCGCTTTTCAGGAGGCTTTGTAGGTCCATGTCAGTCCACCATCCGCTGCCTGGTCGGCCAGGATGGCGCCTCGCCCTTGCCGGAGTCCAAGACCGTAGCCATGTTTCCAGAACCGTTGTTAGCACTGTGTTAGCAAGATCGCGTATCTAGATGGGTGCGACTGCTGGCGGGAGTCGCTACCTCAGCCTGGCTTGATTGAAGGTTGATAACTCAACAGCGTGTGTAACGGGCTTCACAGCTCCAGCAGTACCGGCTTCTGATCATCGACCCCGGCGCCCGGCGCGGCAGGCCGCATGCGCATGACGTACCGCTCGGATCTGGCGTTATCCAGCTAGTCGAACGCATATTTGAATACTGGACGCCACAAGGTAACATGTACCTGATGCGGTCGCAGAGGCAGGGAAGCCGATGACGAGCAGCATGGGCGATGGCGGGATCGAACCACCTGACTGGCCCGATCCAGATCCCGACCACGAGCTCACATGGCGACAGCAAAGGATCCTGCACTTCATCAGGTCCTACGCGGAGCGTCGTGGGTACATGCCCACCCTGCGCGAGATCGGTGAAGCAGCCGAGTTGGCCAGCACGTCCAGCGTCTCCTACCAACTATCAGGGTTGCAGCGCAAGGGATACCTGCGGCGGACTCCCGGGCGCCCGCGCAGCATAGAGCTACGCCTGCCCGGGCAGCCCCCCGTCCGCTTGGAGACCCAGGACGCGGCGGACGCGGTGGACCTCCCGTCGCAAAACCCGGCCTCTGTTCCTGTCTCCCTCCATGGCCAGATCGCCGCCGGACAACAAAACCTGACCGAGCGGATCATCGGGGACACCTGGGCCCTGCCCATCGGAGACACCTGGGATCTGCCCAAGGAACTCGTCGGCGAAGGGACGCTGTTCCGCCTCCGAGTCCGCGGTGACTCCATGATTAACGCCGCCATCGCAGACGGCGACATGGTCGTGGTGCGCCAGCAGTCGCACGCCCAAAGCGGCGACATCGTGGCGGCCATGATTGACGGGGAGACAACAGTCAAGACCTTTCAGCGGGTGGACGGTCAGGTCTGGTTGATTCCGCACAACCCCGCGTACGAGCCGATCCCCTGGCCGCTGCCTTGTGAGGACGACACCACCGAGGACGCCACCATTCTCGGCAAGGTCGTGGCTGTATTGCGCCGCGTCTGATAGATGATCATGTGGTGAGTCGTGGCCTGGTCCACGCCTAGGATCGCAGCTGAACGGTTGGTCCCTTGTGCTTCATACTGGCAGCTTCATCGCGAAGCCAGATTCTTGGGCTCTCATCGTGCCCCAACCCACTAGGTGACCATGGGGCACTGCTTCAGGAGTTCCTCGATGTGGGCCATCATGGACAGCATGGCTCAGGCGAGACTCGATGGGTTCCGAAGCCAGATAAGATGCAGATCCGCGATGGGAAATTGTTGCCTCCCATCGCGGATCTGGTCTGCTCAGATAGCGCTATTGCGCCGTATCCTCTCGATGAACTCGCGCCATGATGAAGATGACATGGAGAGAACTCCTCCATTTGGGTTTTTGGAATCCCGGATATGCACCAATTGAGTATGCGCCGATTCATCATCTTGGATCGCTACCTCGACACAATTGCCTGATTCAGAAAAGGAGCTCTTTCGCCATATAAGAGCCGCAGGGTCTGTGTTTGACATGGTTGTCACCTTTTCGAGCGAGTTTGTCTCTGCTGAGTTTACTACGCCATTTGTTTAGCTAGGTTAGCGAGGAGCGCGAGCGTGCCATCTGTGCCCAGCGAGATGCCTCTTAGCTCCTCGAAAACCTCAAGGTAGCCTGTGATCTCTCCGGCTTCATCATGACTGAGTATCATGTCGCGCGAGGTTTCCATGAACAGCACGTCACTATCTTCGGGTTCGGGAAACTCAAGAATGACGAACGATTCAAGCATTCCCATGTGTAGCCCCGCGCTGAATGGAACCACCTCGATGGTCACATTAGGCCTATTTGCTAGCATTATAAGCCGCTGTATTTGGTCAGGGGCGATGTTTCTCTCCCCAACTAGCCTCTGTATCGCTGCTTCATCCAGAATGAAGATCGAGGTTAGTGGTGACTCCTGCTCCAGCAAATGCTGCCGCGTTAGCCGTATATCCATCCTGGTTTGGATGAGACTGGCCGACGTACCGGGATCGGCGAGCTTGCGGATAAGCGCGTCTGCGTATTCTTCTGTTTGAAGGAGTCCGGGTATCAAAAGTGGTTCATAGGTTCGCAAAAAGGATGCGCCTTCTTCGTACTCGATGAACTGCAAAAATTGGGGGGAAATATCGGCGCGATATTTGCTCCACCACGAGCTTTGCCGGGATGCTCTCGCCAGCTCGATGAGCTCATCCGTCCGTTCCAGGTCATGGACACTGTAGAGCTGCAGCAGTGCCCGGAGATCGTTCGTGGAGATGGCAACTGCGCCCATCTCGATCCGGATGATCTTGGAGAGACTCCAGTCCATGGCCCTCGCAACCTGCTCTTGGGTCAGGTTGACTCCACTGCGCGCTCTCCGAAGCTCTGTTCGGAGCCGTCGGCGCTGGACAAGAGGGTTAGGGGGGGTGGTGTTCACAGCAGCCCTTCGCACCCCGATGCTCCTCGAAAGTTGCATCGCAAGTTGCTATATGCATCACGTTATCTCACATCTCGCCAGGTGGCTGACAGCATAGAGGCGCGTCGCTGACGCGTCTCGCAAGTTCACAGAAGTCATCTCGAGCCACTCCAGACCGTGTCGGCCTCATGTCGATCTGCTATATAGCAGTTCGGAACCTTGCTTAGAGCTTAGGGCTGGATGCATACTAGCTACAGTGGCTGAACAGCCCGACAGGCGGTGATGAGGGTGGTCATACTCCTCGGTTTGCTCACAGGGCTGCTGACCGGCGCTGCAGTCTGCGCCCGGTATCTCCGTCAGGAGATAGCGGCCAACATCGGACCGCGGCTTCGGCGCATCGAACTGCAGCTGGATACCTTGATGGCCGAGCTTGACCATCTGGCGACTGAGGCGCGGCTCGCGGCTCTGGCCAAGCGCAGTGACAAAGGAGAGCCAGACGACTGAAGCTTCCGCCGATGCTGTGTACACGGAGTGCACATAACTCACTGCCTGGAGGAGGGTCAAAGAGCGAGGAGCTGACCTACCCATCACGAGCGCGATCGACGCTCACATCGAGGCCGTCAAGGCCACTCAGAGCGAGCAGTGGGATGGCTCCACGGAAGGCCAGTGAGGTGGGGTAATAGCCCGCTAATGGCCCGTGGAGATCATCTAGACGCTGACACGACAGACGATCATGTACGGCATGCCCGCTGACCTGGGGTTTCCTCGTGGAGCGGGTGACGAGATCGAACTCGCACTATCAGCTTGGGAAGCTTCCCACTACGGCTGCTGAACCCGCTTGACCAGCGAGTCCGGGCGCCCGGCAGGCACCGTCATTGACCGCCAGGCCCGCTCGCTAGTTGCACGTTAATTGCACGGTGATCTTGCCGTTGCAACGGCACTTGCATGATCCGTTCGGACCATGGGTGCACGACGGAAGGAAGCCGGGCCCGGCCGCTGGTAACCGGACGCCTGATCTCAGGCGTCTTACTTGCAGGGAGTTCCCTGGCCGGAAGGTCCTGCCCCGGCCGGACAAGCCATGGGAGGCCGATCGATGTCTATCCGCAGCCTGCGCTGGCACGCGACGTTAGCGCTCGGGGCGGTGCCCGCTGCCGTGCTGGCGCTGGCGCTGCCCGCGGACGCCAGCACCGGTACGGCACAGATCAGCCCGCAGCAGGCCGGGTACACCGCCACGGGGGCGCAGTTCAAGACCATCGACGCCCGCGTCTTCCTGCGCCAGCCCGCGCAGTACGCGGGTGAGGTCGCTGGCTTCGGCCACAGCGTCCAGCTCTGGTCCTCGGGCCTGGTGGTCACCGTCGGCCTCACGGCCAGCACGTCAGGCGGGGGTTACACGACCTTTGCGACTATCTACGACCGCAGCACCCACCAGGTGGTCGCGTCGAATCCGAACGCTGAGCATTGCGCCGGATATGGCGACTTCTGCGCCCCAGGCCCCGTCACATGGGACTACCCCGGTGTGACGGCGTGGATGAGGATCAGTTACACCCCGGCGGACGGCCACCTGTTCATGAGCGAGGTTCTCAGCAGCGACTCTACCGACAGCAACGGGAATGACTTTACGTCGTCGTATGACCTCACTCCGCAGTCGTTCGGCCAGGCCCGGGTGGGGACCGACTTCGGCAGCTCGCCATGGGACGCGTCCTATCCGCACACGCCTCCCGCGAATTACATGAAGGTCGCCGTCTACAACCACGTGGATCTGACCAGCTACAGCGGCTACACCGCGACGCTGCGGTCGTGGTGGGTGCACCACAAGCTGCTCGCCAATACCGGGCAGCAGTCCGGCAGCGACTGGGTCGCCGTCCCGGCCGACCTGTTCAACAGCGGTGCCAGCTTCCAGACCTGGCTCGTGCCGCAGAGCGCGCAGGGCACCAACCAGCCAGTCGTGCCCTGACCTGACCAGCACACCGAAACCGGTTCATGCAAGTGCCGTTGCACTAGAGCGGGTTCTCCAAGGAGCGGCGGCTGGAGCCGCAGATCACCATCGGGCTGCTGACCGATCAGGGCGGGTTCCCGCTGATGGTCTCCGCGTGCGAGGGCAACATGGCCGAGACCAGGACGATGCTGCCGGTCATCGAGGCTTTCATGGCCGCGCACCAGCTGCCCGACGTCACGATCGTCGCGGACGCAGGGATGGTGAGCGAGACCAATCAGAAGGAGATCGAGGCCGCAGGCCTGTCGTTCATCCTCAGCATGCGCATCCCGCGGGTCCCCTACATGGTCTCCCAGTGGCGCCGTGAGCATCCCGGCGAGGACACCCCGATGGGCATATCTTCACCCAGCCCTGGCCCGCTGGACCGTCCGCGAAACGCCGTGACCAGGTCATCTACTACCGGTACAAGGCGGACCGGGCTCACCGCACAATGCGCGGGATCGATGAGCAGGTCGCCAAGGCCGAACAGGCCGTCGCCGGTAAGACCCCCATCTGACGGTCAGCCGCTGGATCGAGAACCGCACTGGCTGGTCCATCCGGAAGTTCGTCCGCACCGCCCGCCGCTACAGCACCATCGAGATTCAGGCCGGCCCGCACACAGTCACCGCCGCCGACCCCTGCCCGACGACCTACGCCAGGCCCTCGAAGCGATCACCGGCGTCAGCTGACCTGCGCACTAGCCTCGGGCTTTCGTTCTTGGGTGTCAGCGCGGCCGGTGACCCAGGTGAGTCCCGCGCATAGCTGGAGCCGTTCTGGCGCGCAACTTCATCTTTAAAAGAAAGTAACCAGGAGTAGGCTGTGCTTTGACGGGGCCGGTCCGGATCGGGTACGGCGCTGGGAAAGGTTCCCCGATGAACCGAAAAGCCTTGATCATCCTGGTGATTATCGTAGCGGTTATCTTGCTCGTGTTGCTCATTATTTACGCTGTCAACCTCACCTCTGGGGCTCAGCCCTACTGACATGCCCGCTCTAAGATGAGACGTCAATGATTGATGTTCTCGCAGGACTAAAGGTCACCGCCGCCGCCGCTAGCGATGCACAACCCAGCGATCCCGAGGTGCGGGCCTTGATGTCTACGTTGGACGCCGCGTCGTTGTCAGCACCGTTTTGTGAGGCGTACGCTGCGGATACAGGCCCGCTCGTACGCTGACGTGGCGAGCATCGCAGAGTCGGGGCGGCCTGGTGGGCGGAGGGGCCAGGCTCCAAGTTGGCATGTTCGTCCTTGGAAGTCAAAAGGAGTGGAGTCGTGAAGACCAGAATCGCCCGGTGGGCTAGCCGCTGGCGTGAGCGCCGCCTCGTTCGTAAGCAGAAGCGGCAAACATCGGCGGCACGTCAGGCGAAACGTGCCGCAGAGGCGGGGCGATCGCATCCAATGGGTCAGGGCGGGACAGGGGGCGGCTGAGCTGGGCCAAAACCCGCGCTGCCACCGGAGGGCCGTCGCTGTCGAAGACAACTTGGATCGGAATGGCCATGCTCCCCGAGCCTAGCGAGGAACTGGCCATTGTGCCGTCGCCGGGACTGCCACGGCCTGGAGTGACCCGCGGATTAAAGACGGGCTCGGCCACGATCGAAGGCGTCCGGGTCCGTCCGAGTTGTCGGTCCTAGCTGCGATACCACGGCTGGACCGATGTGGCGCCGTCCGAGGTGGTGCGGCAGGGTTGCTGCTCGCTTTGCTGGTCAGTTGGCCATCAGCTTGGGAAGTCGGTGGCGCGTCCTGGCCGTCACCTGTGGATAGGCTGACCTGCGGCTTCTCGGCGCATTATCCGCGAGTGACCGTGGCTACCCGCGATTGCTCATCCCGTCGGGCACGTAACGGGCACGCCTCGGGCGGAGCGGCGATGATCGGGGGGCTGCTGGCTTCCTGGCTGGTAGGCAGGTTGGTCATTGCCGGGCCATCGCGATCCGCAGCCGCTCCTCGGGTGTGATCAGGTGGTCGAGGTCTTCGGCGGCCTCGTCGATGTCGAGCTGGACCCACCTGATGCGGCCGGTGAACCGGCTGTC
>Ga0070713_100003083_pt1 | contig 10955 bp, 8 predicted proteins | sample LARL82metaG_FD_65465 | JGI IMG/M metagenome (GOLD analysis project Ga0070713, IMG submission 65465) | Corn, switchgrass and miscanthus rhizosphere microbial communities from Kellogg Biological Station, Michigan, USA - LAR L8-2 metaG | ecosystem: Host-associated > Plants > Roots > Rhizosphere ... | reverse complement strand
ACGCTACCGGTTCAACATCGCGTCTCTCGTGGCTTTGAACTCGTTTCCAGGCTTCCATTCCGGATATTTGTCGGCCTGCGCCACGCGATAGCCGACCGCGAGTAGCAGCTTCAGATCCTGTGCGGTGCCAGCCAAATCCCACTCCGGCGTCACGACGTCTTTCGGCGTGTGATACACGTTCGTCGTCCAGTTGTCGCGGACCTTCTGCGAGTACTCGGCCGGTTTGCTGGTGTACTCGACGCCTTGATCGGGATTGAGAGCGGGAACGCCCATCTTTGCGAAATTGAAATGATCGGAGCGGTAGTAATACCCCTTCTCCGGTTCCGCATCGCCATGGACTGTCCGTCCCTGCTCGGTCGCCGCCTGGCGCGCGTAGTCGTCGAGGTCGGATGCGCCATATCCGATCAGCGTCAGATCCCGCGTCGCGCCGGTGACGTTGAGTTCGTCCATGTTGATCTCGGCCACGGTCTTGGCCAGCGGATACAACGGCGTCACCGCGTAGTACTGCGACCCTAGCAGCCCCTGCTCTTCGGCGGTGACGGAGAGCAACAGGATTGACCGCTTCGGCGGTGGCGTGATCTTCGTGAATGCCCGACCGACCTCGAGAAGCGCTGCGGTGCCCGACGCGTTATCGCGCGCGCCGTGAAAGATTCCCTCGGCGGTCTTTCCGAAATGATCCCAGTGGGCCGTGTAGATGACGTACTCGTTTGTGAGCGCTGGATCGGACCCTTCGACTTTTGCGAGAACATTCTTCGAGTCGATCGTCCGCAGCGTATTGCGAATGGTCATCGACGCTGTCACGCCGAGAGGCACAGGCTTGAACTCGCGCGTGAGCGCCGCCTTCTTCAGCGCGTCGAAATCCTGGCCGGCCAGCTTCATCAGCTTCGTCGCCTGGTCGAGCGTGATCCAGCCCTCGATCGCGGCGCGCCCCATGTTCTTGTCCGGCGTGACGAGATCAAACTGTTCGCCGGTCTTGCCCTGGATCACGTTGAAGCCATAGCCTGCCGGTCCGGTTTCGTGAACGATGATCACGCCGGCCGCGCCTTTCATGGCTCCGATCTCGTACTTGTAGGTCCACCGGCCGTAGTACGTCATCGCGTTGCCGCCGAACGTCTTTGGATCGAGTACCGACGGATTGGCAGGATCCGGGACTGGCGGATCGCCGACGAGCATCACGAGCGTCTTGCCCTTCACGTCGACGCCTTTGTAGTCGTCCCAGTTGTACTCGGGCGCGACGACGCCGTAACCGACAAAAACGAGTTCTGATTTGTCGACGCTCGCGACGTCGGCGACATGCTTCGTCCACGCAACGACGTCGTCTTTCCATTTGAGCGTCAGTTGCTCTTTGCCTTTCGCAAACACGAGAGGCGCCGGCGTCGGAGTGATGCCCACGAGCGGCACCTTCTGAACGTAGGTCCCGTCAGGGTTACCGGGTTTCAATCCGATCTTCTTGAACTGATCGATGAGGTAGTTCACCGTCAGTTCTTCGCCCTTGGTGCCAGGGGCGCGACCTTCGAACTCGTCCGACGAGAGCGTTTGCGTGTGAGACAGCACCGCGGCAGTGTCGACGTCGGGCAGTTGTGCCATCGCGACTGGTCCGGATTTCGTACAGCCGGCCGCCGTCAGCACCGCCAGGGCCGTCAACAGCGTCGCGTGTTTGTTCATGTCCCGCATTCTTGCATACTATGCAGAGCGTGAGGCTCATCCGACAGGCGATCGTCGCGTGCGCGTTGCTGTCGGCTGCGCTTGACACCCGCGCGCAGCCGGCGAACCTGACGCTGACGGCAGTACCCGGTGTCAAGGTCGGCCATCACACGATCACCGAGCGCCCAACCGGGTGCACCGTGATTCTCGTGGAGGCCGGCGCGACGGCCGGCGTGGACGTCCGCGGCGCCGCACCTGCGAGCGCCGAGACCGATCTCCTCAAGCCCGTGAACCTCGTCCAACAGGTTTACGCGATCAGCCTGTCTGGAGGCAGCGCGTTCGGACTCGATAGCCGCAGCGGCGTGATGCGATATCTCGATGAGAAGAACATCGGCTTCAAGGCGTACGGCTCGATCAACGTGCCGATCGTGCCCGCGGCGAGCCTCATCGATCTCAATGTCGGCAACAACCCGAAGATCCGCCCGACTGCCGACTGCGGCTACCGAGCGGCTCAGGCGGCGTCGACGGCACCGGTCGTCGAAGGCAACGTCGGCGCCGGCACCGGGGCCACGGTCGGCAAGAGCGCAGGAGCAGGGCGAGCGATGAAGGGTGGCGTCGGCAGCGCAGCCATTCGAATGCCCGATGGTCTCATCGTCGCGGCGCTGGTCGCAGTCAATGCTGCGGGGGATGTGATCGATCCAGCGACAGGTAAAGTGGTTGCCGGCGTGCGCACGGCCGATGGCAAATCGCTCGCCGACGCACGCGCGCTACTCGTGTCCGGCGCCCTCAGGCAACCCGCCCGTCTCGGCGAAAACACCACACTCGGCGTCGTCGCGACGAACGCCATCCTGACGAAGACGCAAGTGACGAAGGTTGCCGAGATGGCGCACGACGGTTTCGCTCGTGCCATCTACCCAAGCCACACCATGGGCGACGGCGACACAATTTTCGCGCTCGCGACAGGCACGCAATCAGGTCCTGCAGACGTCAGCCGCGTCGGCGCGCTCGCCGCGCAGGTCGTGGCCGAGGCCATCGTTCGCGCCGTCCGACAGGCCACGGGCATTCCCGGCTATCCTGCCGCGCGAGATCTCAAGTAGTGTCCGCCTCCGCTAAAGCTATGGCGGACCCGCCGTAGCCTCGGCGAAGGCGGGCGGGCCGATCGCCCTTCATGAATCTTCATCTCACGATTCTGATCTTCTACTCGCTGGCGCTGATGGCGCTCGGCCTGTGGATCGGCCGTCGAGTACGCGGCGCGTCGGATTTCTTCGTCGCCGGCCGGGGGCTCGGAGCCGGACTGATGTTCTCGACGATGCTCGCGGCGAATATTGGCGCGGGATCCACGGTTGGCGCTACGGCTCTCGGGTATGCCAATGGTCTCTCGGCCTGGTGGTGGGTGGGCTCGGCCGGCATCGGGTCGATTGTGCTCGCATTCTGGATCGGCCCTGTGATGCGTCGGCAGGCGGAGGCGCATTCCTTGAGAACCGTTGGCGATTACCTCGAGCAACGGTATGGAGCCAGCGTCCGCGCACTCGCTGCAAGCATCCTTTGGATCGGATCGCTGTTCATTCTCGCCGGCCAGCTCTGGGCGATGGGATCGATCATCAACGCCGTCGCTGGCTTGCCGCCGTGGATCGGCTGTGTCATCGGCGGAGTGGTCATCACCGTGTACTTCGCTGCCGGTGGTCTTCTAACGTCCGCACGCGTCAACGTCGTCCAGCTCGCCGTGAAAATCGTTGGCTTCTCGCTGGCGCTGCCGCTTGCTATCGCAGCAGTCGACCGGGCCGGCGGCTTGATTCTGACGACACAGGAGGCCGAGTTCTGGCGCAGCGGTTCGCCTGGCCTCGCAACGTTGGCGATCATCGTGCCGCCCTTCATCGTTTCGCCTGGACTTCTCCAGAAGATCTTCGGCGCACGTGATGACCGCACCGTCCGCGTCGGCGTCGGCCTGAACGCCCTCGGCCTCCTTCTGTTTGCGATTGTGCCAGCGCTGCTCGGGATGATCGCCCGAAGGCAGTTTCCGGGACTGGCGTCGGCCGATTCCGCGTTGCCGATGCTGCTGGTGCACTCGCTTCCGCCGCTCGTCGGCGCCGTCGGTCTGGCGGCGGTCTTCTCGGCGGAGATCAGCGCCTCGGATGCGATCCTCTTCATGCTGACGACGTCGTTGTCGCAGGACTTCTATCAACGGTTCGTGAACCCCGCCGCTGACGACCGGCGAGTGCTGCGCGTGGCCCGGTGGACCGCCGTCGCGAGCGGGACGTTGGGCACGCTGCTGGCCATCGCGCTTGGCAGCGTCGTCAACGCGCTCACGATTTTTTACACGCTAATCGGTGTCTCTCTGTTCGTGCCGATTGTCGCTGGGCTTTACGTCCGCCGCACGTCGTCGGCCGGCGCCCTGATCTCGATGGTCGCAGGTGTGAGCGTCGCGCTGGGTCTCCATGTCGGCACAAGCGGCCGAGGCTGGGGGGCGTTGACTCCCGCCGTCGCCGGCCTTGCTGCGGCCGTCGCGCTGTGGGTGGTAAGCTTGGCGGCTGTACCCAACACGAAATCGTCGTAGGGATAGGGCAGGGACTCATACATGTCGAACACGCACAAGATCGCGGTCATCGCGGGCGACGGCATCGGCAAGGAAGTCATTCCGGCAGGTATCGCCGCGCTCGAAGCCGCAACAAAAGGGACAAACGTCTCGCTGTCTTTCAGCGAGCTTCCATGGGGCTGCGAGTTCTATCTCAAGCACGGCCGCATGCTGGACGAAGACGGATTCGATCGGTTGTCGAAATTCGACGCGATCTACCTGGGGGCCATCGGCGCGCCGACCGTGCCGGATCACATCTCGGCGGGTGATCTTCTGTTGCCCCTTCGAAAGCACTTCAATCAATACATCAATCTGCGGCCGATGCGGCTCCTCTCCGGGTTGAGCTCGCCGCTGGCGAACCGCACGGCCGCCGAGATCGACATGATCTGCGTCCGCGAGAACACCGAAGGCGAGTATTCCGGCGTCGGCGGCCGTGTGCACAAAGGCACCACCTATGAGGTGGCGGAGCAGACGGGCGTGTTCACCTACACCGGTATCGAGCGCGTCGTGCGTTACGCGTGCGAAATCGCGGCGAAACGGCCGCGGAAGATGCTTGCGAACGCCACCAAGTCGAACGCGCTGCGGCACTCGATGGTTCTTTGGGATGAAGTCGCGGAGAAGGTGGCAGCCAAATACCCGACGGTCAAGTATCAGAAGTACTACGTCGACGCGATTGCCGCGCGCATGGTCACCCACCCCCAGACGCTCGACGTCATCGTCGCATCGAACCTGTTTGGCGACATCCTGACCGACATCGGCGCCGCGGTCTCGGGAAGCCTTGGCGTCGCACCCGGAGCCAATATCAATCCGGAGCGCGAATACCCCTCGATGTTCGAGCCAATCCACGGGTCGGCGCCGGACATCGCCGGTAAAGGAATCGCAAATCCCATCGGTGCGATTTGGGCCGGTGCGCTCATGCTGTCGCACTTTGGCCACCAGGATCTCCACGATCGCATCGTCGCCGGTATCGAGCGGGTGGTCTCGGGCGGGAAAGTAAGAACGCCCGACCTGGGCGGTCAGGCTAAAACGGCCGACGTCATGAAGGCTGTCGCGGCTGAAATCTAGTCCGTCGTATTATCTGCAGGACTCATGCAACGAACGTGGTTGGCCCTTGCTGCGGCAGTGTGGGCGCTCGTGATGCCTGTCCGGGCGCTCGCACAAACAGATGAGATCCAGGTGTACGACGCCGAGTTGGCCCCGGTCGGCGTCTTCAACCTGACCTGGCACAACAACTACACGCCCAACGGACTGACAACGCCCTCTTTTCAAGGAGCGATCGTCCCGAACAAATCGTGGAACGGCGTCACTGAATGGGCGTACGGCGTGACGACGTGGTTCGAGGCTGGGTTGTATCTGCCGCTCTACAGCCATTCCACGAATCTCGGTGGGACATTCGACGGCTTCAAGCTTCGCGCCCTCTTCGCCGTACCACATGCCGCCGACCGGAAGTTCTTCTACGGCGCCAACTTCGAATTCAGCGTCAACCAGAAGGACTGGAACGAAAGCAGGATCTCCTCGGAAGTCCGGCCGATCATCGGGTGGCACCTGAAACCCTGGGACATCATCATCAACCCGATCATCGACACGGACTACAACGGCTTCAAGAACCTCGATTTCGCGCCGGCCATGCGCGTCGCCTATAACTTCTCGGAGAAATGGGCGCTCGCGGCTGAGGAATACGCCGACTATGGGCCGGTCTCATCGCCGTTCACTGCCTCCGATCAATCGCACATGATTTTCGGCGTCGTGGACCACACGATGAAGTTTCTGGAATTCGAAGCTGGTGTCGGCTTCGGCCTCACATCGGCGACCGACAAGGTCACAGTGAAACTGCTGCTGATCAAGGATCTGAACTCGCCGCGCTAGGCCAACACTCGTCCCCGCGTCTTCGGGCCGAACGAGGTCACCAGAATCGCGACAAGCGCCCAGCAGACCGCTATGTACGCGAACACCGTCGTGTAGCCGTACTTCTTGAAGAGAAACGCGACGATGAACGGCCCCACGAGGCCGTTGGCGAGCCGACCCATGCCATACGACAGGCCGGTCCCAGTGTTTCGGACTTGCGTTGGAAAACACTCCGGCGTGTACGCATAGAGGAGTGCGGCAAACACCTGCTGCCCCATCGCCACCAGGAATCCGAAAATCACAATCGTCGTCGTCCTGAAACTCAACCCGTAGCTGAGGCCGCAGGCGGCGATGGCGACGGCGACGATGCCGATGAGCGATTTTCGCTCCCAGCGATCCGAGAGCTTGCTGGCGATCCACGCGCCGGGCACGGCGCCGATCGACATCGCTGACGACTGTTCAAGCGAACGCACGACAGAAAAGCCATGCTCGACGAGCAACGTCGGCACCCAGGATAGAAAGCCGTAGATGCCGAGCGTCTGGCACATCCAGACGGTCATGAGCAAGACGAGTCGTCCCAGTGAGCCGGAGGCAACGAGCTCGAGAAACCCGCCGCTACGGTGCGGCGCGGCCGGGACCTTTTCCGGATCGGGAAGCGTGCCTGTTTCCTTCAACACGCGTGCCTCGATGCGAGCCATCGCGGCTTCCGCGTCCTCCGTGCGACCCTGATGCTCGAGCCACGGTGGCGACTCTTCTAGCCGGGCGGCAAAGAAGGGAAATGCGATCGCGAGAGATCCCCAAACGAATACGGCTCGCCAGCCCCAGGGGGCCACGGGGATGATGAATCGTGCGACATACGCCGTGACCGGAATGCCGCACAGGCCGATCGTCAGGATCAGCGCTTGATATCGCCCGCGGAGCTTCGCAGGAAACATCTCGCTGATGTAAGTCATCGCGACCACGGTCATCGAGGACAGGCCGACGCCCGTCAACAACCGCGTCGCGAATAGCGACGTGGTGTCCCAGGCGAACGCATTCAGCATCGAAAACCCCGAATACCACAGGGTCGTCACGATGAGCGCGCGTTTGCGGCCCACGCGGTCCGAAAACCATCCGCCGGTTGTCGCGCCGATGAACATCCCGACAAACGACGCGGACGTGATTGTGCTGATCGTATCGATCGTCAGGTGCCACTGCTCGCGCACGCCTGGCGCAGCAAACGCAAAGCTGTTCAGGTCGCCGAGCTCGAAGAAGAAAATGTAGGCGAGCAGCCAGATCATGTCGCGGTGAAACGACGAGATGGGGAGTCGATCGAGACGCGACGCAGCAGACGGCCTGGCGATGACGTTCATCACTGCGACTCCGTCGAGAACTTGAGCAGCGCCGCCATCCGATACAGGCCGTGCACGAACTTGCCGTAGGGAAGCGTCAGAAACAGGCCGAGCACGAACCCCAGATGCACGAGCAGCAGTACCGGCATGATCGGTCGTTCGCGCATACCGAGCAGCAACAGGCCGGTGACGCTCGTGACAGACAACATGGCCACGAACGACTCGTCGAGTCCACGTTGTGAGGGGTCGGTCATCGCCGGGTCGCGCCGGCGACGCATTGTCAGCAGTCCGACCGGGCCGACCAGCAGCCCTACCCCGCCGATGGTTCCGAGCACGACCGGCGCGCTCGAATAGGCATACGGTGCCGGCCATCCGAACACGACGTGATAGATGGCAGCCACGGACGTGGAGGCAAAGCAGAGCAGGAAGCCGTAGAAGGTGCAGTGGTGAAACCAGCGGCGCCAGGGTGAGCGCTGCTCGTTGTCACTCGTGCAATCGGCACCGTTGCCGTGGAGATGTCGCAAGGAGAGCGCGTCTCGCAAAGCCCGTCCGTAGCGTCCAGCTTCAACGGGATTGTCGGTCCGCCTGAAGGCGGACACTCCGTACGATCGCAAGGCGCGTCGAACACCGATGGCGAGCGCGAGAACGACGAAGGCGCCGACGATCCCGAACACTCCGACCATCACATCGTGTGGAACGACGCGGTAGAAATTTCCACCTGTCGACGTGGACTGCACAAAGGGCCATAGGACCAACATGCACGCGACGGAAAGCACCAGCGAGGCAAGAACGCCATTCCGCCTGAATGCGGCGCTCATGAATCCAGGCCAGCAATACTCCTCGTACGAGGCAAGGCGGCTCTCCGACATCACGCGCGGGACGTTGATACCGAACTCGTGCGGGGGCGCGTACTGACACGCGTAAAGGCATTCGCCGCAGTTGTGACACAGGTTCGCTAGGTAGAGCATGTCGCCCTTCGCAAACGACGTGCGGCTCTCCATCGCCTGAAAGACGGGGCAGTACGCCTCACAGTAGCGGCATGCGTTGCACACGGTCATGACATGCTGGCCTTGCGCCAGAAGCTCACGCGACAGCATGTCGGGCAGCCTCCACTCCCGCAATCCGGCCGAACACGGTGCCGATCGTCATGCCGACGCCCGCCACGTAACCCTGGCCAAGAATGTTGCCGGCCATGATCTCGCCTGCCGCCACGATGTTCTCCGACGGCCGTCCGTCCATCATGAGCACGCGCGCCCGCTCGTCGACCCTGAGCCCCAGGTATGTGAACGTCACCCCGGGTCTGAGCGGGTATGCCCAGAACGGCGGCGTGTCGAGCGTTCGCGCCCAGTGGCTCTTCTCGGGTATCAGGCCGCCCGTGTAGCAGTCGTCGAGCACAGCGTGATCGAAATGGCCCGGCCGGACCGCGCGATTGAAGGCTGTCACCGTCCGTTCGAGCGCGTCCGGCGGCAGGCTTAAGAGCGTCGCGAGTTCACGAATCGACGGCGCTTCGATTGGCGGAAACACGGACGGCATGAAGAGGCCGCGTGCCTTCGCGTCGATGACGGAGTACGCGATCTGTCCCGGCTGTTGTGCGACCAGGCGGCCCCAGATGGCGTAGCGCTTCGGCCAGAAGTCCTCGCCTTCATCGTAGAAGCGTTTGGCGTCCCTGTTTACGACGATGCCGAGCGAGACGCAGTCGAGGCGGGTCACGATGCCGCCGTCGAACTTTGGCGCGCGGGCATCGATGGCCACGCAGTGAAACTGCGTGGGATCTCCAACGGGTTGTGCTCCGTGGTCGAGCATCAGTCTGAGCACTTTGCCGGTGTTGTACGGCGTTCCTCGGACGATGAAGTTGTCGGCGGCGGCTCCCCAGACGTCCCTCAGCCAGTCGAGGTTCGACTCGAATCCTCCAGCTGCCAGCACGACTGCGCGTGCGGGGATCGACTCGAGACGACCGTCGATCTTCACAGAAACGGACTTGAACAGACCGTCCTGGAGCTCGAGCCCTTCCACTCCGGCGTTATACAACACGCGAACGCCCAATCGTTCGGCCGCGGCGTAGTAGCTGTTCATCAAGGCCTTGCCGCCACCGAGAAAAAACACGTTGGTGCGGTCGAGGTGCAGCGTCCCTTTGAGCGGCGGCTGCAGTCGCCCTCCGAACGATCGAATCCAGCTCGGACAGTCGGCCGAATCGCGCACGACTCGTCTGGCAAGCGCCTCGTCCAGTCGGCCTCCGGTGACGCGCGTCAGATCCGTCAGAAACTCATCGTCCGTGTAGGCGTCGACGAGCAGATCGGTGGGACGGTTGTGCATCGACCGCAGGTTGCGAGTGTGACGGCTGTTTCCGCCTCGAAACTCCTTCGGCGCGCATTCGATGACGATGACGGACGCACCGGACTGCCGGGCGGTAAGCGCGGCGCACAATCCCGCGTTGCCACCGCCGAGGACAGCGACGTCCACGCACTCGCCCGGCCGCGCAGACTGGAAACCGCGCTCAGTCAATTAGGTCCCGGAAGCGGTAATAAAGACCGACGAGCGGCAGGAACCACGGACGGCCATAGTAAAGCGGAATTGGCGGGAAGTGATCGTCAAACAGCGGATGCTCGAAACGCTCGCCCGCGATGCGGCGAGCGATGAGCCCGCCCAGGTACGTAGCCAGAGCGATGCCGTGACCGCTGTACCCGCCCGCGTAGAACGCGCCGTCCATCAACCCAGCGTGCGGCATCTGATCGCGCGTGAACGCAACGTGTCCGCTCCAGGCGTATTCAACCGGCGTCGCGCCGAGAGCAGGGAACCGAGCGAGCATGTCGTGCTTCAAGATCGCCGTCGCGCGCTTCGCGCTCTCGAGCGTCGGGCCAGAGAATTCCGCGCGGCCTCCGAAGAGCAGGCGGTTGTCCGCGGTCAGCCGGAAGTAGTGAAGAAAGTGTCGAGAGTCGAACGCCATCCGTCGCCTCGGCAAAAGTTGCGTGGCCACCGAGGCAGGCAGGGGCGCCGTGCAGATGATGTAGCTGCCAATCGGAATCAACCGTCGTTGTAGAGCCGGAGCGGCGGCATCCGTGTAGCCGTTTGTCGCAATCAGGATATCTCGCGCGACGACATTCCCTCGCGTCGTCGAAATTGTCCAACCACTTGCTGTCCGCGCGATCTTCGACACCGGCGTGTGTTCAAAAATCGCAGCGCCGGCGCGTTGGGCGGCTGCAGTCAGCCCATGTACGTACTTCGCGGGGTTGATGGCGCAGCTCTTCTCGTCGACCAGCAGCCCGTGATAGCCGCGAGCGTCGAGCTCTGTCGACTGATCGCGAGCCTCGACGATCGATACCGCGTGGTCAAATACGCGAGCAAGCAGCGCCTCTTCCCGGCGGAAGTCGCGAAGATGGCCGGGTTTGGCGGCCGCCTGAAGATGTCCAGTTCTCTCCAGTTCGCAGGCGATTTGCTCGTCGCCCACCAACTGCTGGAGTGCAGCGATTGCGTCGCGGGACGCCTCATAGAGCTCCCGCGCTCGCAGTTCGCCGTAGGTCGAGACCAGCGTCATGACGTCGAGCTTGAGCCCGGTCAGGACCTGT
>Ga0070713_100003082_pt1 | contig 10958 bp, 5 predicted proteins | sample LARL82metaG_FD_65465 | JGI IMG/M metagenome (GOLD analysis project Ga0070713, IMG submission 65465) | Corn, switchgrass and miscanthus rhizosphere microbial communities from Kellogg Biological Station, Michigan, USA - LAR L8-2 metaG | ecosystem: Host-associated > Plants > Roots > Rhizosphere ... | reverse complement strand
CTTCCGCTACTGGGAGCAGCGCTGTCGCCATCGGCACGGGCAGCATCGCCTCTGGTACCACCAACGCCGTCGCCGTCGGCACTGGTGCCGTGGCTTCGGGCAACCGTGTGATCGCCATCGGCAACCAAGCTGGCACGGGTTCCACCGGCTTCGACAACCTCGCCGTCGGCGTGCAGGCAGGGCGAAGCAATAGCTCCAGCGGCAACGTTGCTGTCGGTCTTCAGGTCGGCAACAGCGTTTCCAGCACGGCGAACGTTGCCGTCGGTGCGCTCGGCACCGGCAGCAGCGTGTCCGATACCAGCACACAGTCGATCGTGTTTTCCGGTGTCACCGGCAACAACGTCGCTGTCGGTGGCGTCGCCGGCAACAGCGTGAAGGGCGCGCTGAACGTCGGCGTGGGTTGGAAGGCTGGCCTCAACGTCGACGGCTACAATAACGTTGGAACGGGCGCGCTGGCCGGCTACAACATCACTGGCAACAACAACGTCGGTATGGGTTCCTTCGCCAGTTCGACGGTGGTCGGCCATCGCAACGTCGGCATCGGCAATAACGCGGGAGCTGGCGTGACCGGCTCGTCCAACAGCGCCGTCGGCGACAACGCCGGCGATAACGTGAATGGCTCCGGCAATTTTGCAGGTGGCCCCCTCGCCGGAGGCTCAGTCACCGGCAGCAACAACATCGCGCTCGGAAATTCCGCCGGGAGAATCATTACCGCGGACAATACGGTCGCGATGGGCACCCAGGCGCTGGCCAGCGCCGCCAGCGCGATTGCCATCGGCCAGGGCGCCACGGCTTCCGGCACGCAGGCGATCAGCATCGGCACCGGCAACGTGGTGAGCGGCGACCACTCGGGCGCCATCGGCGACCCGACCACCATCACCGGCAGCGGCTCGTACTCGCTGGGCAACAACAACGCCATCAGCGCCAACAACGCGTTCGTGGTGGGCAACAACGTCACCATCCCGACCGGTCTCGACGGCGCGGTGGTGCTCGGCAACAACTCGACGGTGACGGCTTCCACGCCGATACCGACGGGCACCATCGACGGCGCCACCTACACCTATGCCGGCGGCGCGCCGGCAGCGGGCGGCGTGGTGAGCGTCGGTGCGGCGGGTGCTGAACGCCAGATCCAGAACGTGGCGGCTGGCCAGGTAAGCGCCACTAGCACTAACGCGATCAACGGCTCGCAGCTGTACGCCACCAACCAGGCCATCGAAAGCGTCGCGACCGTCGCCAACAGCGGCTGGAACATCAGCGCACAGGGCGCCAACGGCACCAACGTGGCGCCAGGCGCCGCGGTGGATCTGAGCAATACCGACGGCAACCTGGTGGTGAACAAGACCACGACCGACAACAACGTCACGTTCGATCTGGCGAAGAACATCGCCGTGGACAGCGTGACGACGGGCAACAGCGTGCTGGACAGCAGCGGGCTGACGGTGAACGACGGCACCCACAGCACCACGTACGGATCCACCGGCATGAGCATCGCCGGCGGTCCGAGCGTGACCGCCAGCGGCATCAACGCGGGCGGCAGCAGCATCACCGACGTGGCCGCGGGAACGAACGCGACTGACGCGGTGAACCTGAGCCAGTTGCAGGCGGCCCAGGCAGCGGCGACCACCCACTACTACAGCGTCAACGACAACAGCACCATCGGCGGCAACTACAACAACGACGGTGCCACGGGCATCAATGCTCTGGCGGCGGGTGTAAACGCGAGTGCCGCGGGAGTGTCGAGCGTGGCGGTCGGCGACGGAGCCGTTGCGGCGACAGACGGGTCCATCAGCATCGGTTCGGCCGCTGGCCAGGGAAGCGGCGGCTTCTACAATGTCGCCGTTGGTGCGCAAGCGGGCCAGAACACCGCCGGCGTAGGAAACACGGCCATGGGCAACACGGCTGGAATCTCAGTCGTGGGCGACTACAACACCGGGATGGGTGTGGGGTCCGGCACCTATACCATTGGCTCGGGCAACACCGCGGCCGGCTATTACGCAGGAACCTCGACACAAGGCAGTCTGAATTCCGCATTCGGCCTGTTTGCGGGTGCGGGGGTCGCCGGCGACAACAACGTGGCGTTCGGCAACTTCGCCGGCGCCGGAGTTTCGGCCAACGATACTGTCAGCATCGGCAGTAACGCCCTGGCCGGCGCGCAGAGCGGCGACGTGGCGCTGGGTTCGGGCTCGACCACGGCGACCGTGGTAGCTACGCCCAGCACAATTATCAACGGCACGATCTACTCATTCGCAGGCACCGCGCCAACGAGTACGGTCAGCATGGGCGGCGTCGGCGCCGAACGCACCATCACCAACGTCGCCGCTGGCCGCATCAGCGCCGCCAGCACGGATGCGATCAACGGCTCACAGCTGTTTGCCACCAACCAGGCCATCGAAAGCGTTGCGACCGTCGCCAACAGCGGCTGGAACATCAGCGCGCAGGGCGCCAACAGCACCAACGTGGCGCCGGGCGCCGCAGTGGATCTGAGCAACACCGACGGTAACCTGGTGGTGAGCAAGACCACGACCGATAACAACATCACCTTCGACCTGGCGAAGAACATCGCCGTGGACAGCGTGACGGCGGGCAACAGTGTGCTGGACACCAGCGGCCTGACCGTGAACGACGGCACCCACAGCACGACGTATGGCTCTACCGGCATGAACATCGCCGGTGGCCCCAGCGTAACGACCAGCGGCATCAACGCCGGCGGCAGCAGCATCGCCAACCTAGCCGCGGGCACGAGCGCGACCGACGCGGTGAACCTGAGCCAGTTGCAGGCGGCTCAGGCGGCGGCGACCACGCACTACTACAGCGTCAACGACGGCAGCGTGCGGAGTGGCAACTACAACAACGACGGTGCCACCGGCGTGAATGCGCTGGCCGCCGGCGTGGACGCCAGCGCTTCGGTAGTCGACGGCACGGCGCTTGGCGCAGGTGCCGTGGCTGGAGCACAGAGCGGTGACGTGGCGCTGGGCAGTGGCTCGACCACGGATACGGTGGTCGGCACGTCCGGCACCACCATCAACGGCACCAGCTACGGCTTCGCCGGCACCAGCCCGACCAGCACGGTGAGCGTGGGCACGGCGGGCAGCGAGCGCACCGTCACCAACCTTGCTGCCGGCCGCATCAGCGACTCCAGCACCGATGCGGTCAACGGCTCACAGCTGTTCGCCGCCAACCAGGCCATCGGCACGGTCGGCACCCAGCTCAGCAACCTCGGCTACACCGTGGCCACCGGCCTGGGCGGCAACAGCAGCTACGATCCGGTCACGGGCACGCTGAGCACCAGCTTCACCTTCGGTGGCGGCACCTACAGCTCGGTACAGAGTGTTTTCGACCAGATCGGCGGTGTCTTCGGCGGTGGCGGCATCAAGTACTTCCATGCCAGCTCGAACCTGGCGGATAGCCTGGCCGCAGGCACCGACAGCATTGCGGTTGGCCCGCTAGCCGTCGCCAACGACGCGAACTCGGTGGCGATAGGCAACGGTGCCCAGGCCAGCGGCGGTTCGGTGGCTCTGGGTGCGGGTTCGGTGACAGGTTCCGCTGTTCCGACCGCTGGCGCGACGATCGCAGGGACTGCTTATAGTTTTGCCGGCGCGACGCCGGTCAGTGTGGTCAGCGTGGGCGCGCCGGGTGCGGAGCGGCAGATCAGCAACGTGGCGGCTGGCCAGCTCAGCGCCACCAGCACGGATGCGGTGAACGGTTCGCAGCTGTACGCCACCAATCAGGCGGTGGGCAGTCTCGACGCCAAGGTGACCCGCATCGGCGACCAGGTCGGCGCGGTAAACACGACGATCAATAACCTGCAGCACGGTCAGGACGGCATGTTCCAGGTGAGTGCGGACAACACCTCGAAGCCAGCGGCGATCGGCGTCAATTCGGCGGCAGGCGGTGCGGGTGCGGTGGCTTCGGGCAGCAACAGCACCGCCGTCGGCAATGGATCGCAAGCTGTGGCAGCGAACAGTGTGGCGGTGGGGCAGGGCTCGGTGGCGAAGCGCGCCAATAGTGTGTCGGTGGGTGCGGCGGGCAGCGAACGCCAGGTCACCAACGTGGCGGCAGGTACGGCGGCGACCGACGCGGTGAACGTGAGCCAGCTGCAGGCATCGCAGGCCGGCAATGTCCAGTACGACAAGAACGCCGATGGCACCGTGAACAACCACAGTGTGACCATGAATCCGGGCGGCGACCCCACCATCATCCACAACATCGGCAGGGGCGTGGCGAACACCGATGCGGTGAATGTCGGCCAGCTCACCGACGGCATCAACAGGGCGGTCGACTGGTCCAAGAGCTACACCGACCAGCGATTCAACACCCTCAATGGCCAGCTCAACACGATCGGCAATCGCGCCAACGGCGGCATTGCATCCGCCATGGCGATGGCCAGCTTGCCGCAGGCCTATCAACCGAATCAGAACTCGGCCGCGGTGGCGTTGGGCAACTTCCACGGTGAGACCGGCATCGCCATCGGTTTATCGACCATCACCGAAAGCGGACGTTACGTGTTCAAGGTCAACGCCACCACCAATACCCGCGGCGACGCCGGCGTAGGCGTGGGTGCGGCCATGGTGTGGTGAACGGTGAGGTGGTTGCGCACCGCGCGTCTCGGTGCGTAGTGCCCCTCGCTGGATAGTGCGCGCGGTCCATGTATGTGGCCATAACTTGATAAGCAGGAATCGCATGCTCCATTCGATCGTGAAATTTGCAGGCACGAGCCTGTTGTGCCTGACGCTGGGCTGCCTGGCAGCATGCGGGAACGTGAGCCGCGATGTAGCCAGGGATGGGCACAGTGCCGGGCAGCTGGTGTGGCCGGCGCCCGAGAGTGCGACGCCGATGCATCGCGGCGGCACTTTCCCGAACCCGGATGACTTGCGCCAGATTCGTGCGGGGCTCAACAAGCAGCAGATCGCCCACCTGATCGGCTATCCGCATTTCAGCGAAGGCATGATGGCGGTGCGCGAGTGGAACTACCTGTTCAACTTCCGTCAGTCCGGCAGCGATCAAGTGACGGTATGCCAGTACAAGATCCTGTTCGACGACAACCGGTTGGCGCAGAGCTTTTACTGGAAGCCGACGTCGTGCGGCCAGCTTTCGATGCCGCCGGGCGCTACCGCCTCGTCGTCAACGGAGTCGCCCAAAGAGCAGGTATTCACCTTGTCGACGGATGCCTTGTTCGCCTTCGACAAGTCGTCTGTCGACGACATCACGAACAACGGCAAGGCAGAGCTCGATGACTTGGCGCACAAGATGGTCACGGCTGGTAGCGGCGTTCGGAGTGTGCACATCGCCGGCTACACCGATCGGCTTGGCGGCGAGGCCTATAACAGTGAGCTCTCCGAACGTCGCGCCTATGCCGTGATGCATTACCTGGTGAATCGCGGTGTGCCGGAAGAATCCGTCGTCGCCGAGGGTAGGGGCGTGGAGGACCCGGTCAAGAACTGCCCCGAGAGTCCACGGGCCGAGCTGATCGCCTGCCTGGCGCCGAACCGCCGCGTGGAGGTGAAGGTCGACGTGGTCGGTGACGGCCATGTCGAGCAGGAGCATGGGACATAGTCAAAAAGGTTTCAGCTGTGGTTAGCCCTCTGGCCGCAGCTGACTCGGGGTCCGCGACTGTACGCGATGCGGTTGCGGGCTCATCCAGGTGGCATTGTGCAGTGCTTTGCCACCTGTCCCGCCGTGAGGCGCCGCGCATGGGAGGGGCAGTACGCCCCTCCCATGATTTCGTGGCCTTGGCGCTGGGCAGAAAGTTCAGCGAGTCGTTATCGGTGCCAAGCGAGCGGCCCAGCAAAAGCTGGAGGATTAGGCACGGCAGCTGGATTCATTGCAGGCAAGCATCTCGGCGTTGAGCAAGGACTTCGATTTGCCGACGGATGATCCTGGTGCTGGCAGTTTGTCCGCGTCGGCGCGTTCTGCGAGCTAGACGTCAGGCGGTCTGGATGCAAACACGCTTTATTCGACCGGAGGCGCCGCTCTTGATGGATACGGCGGATTTGGGACAGCCGAAGCGTTTGGCTACCAACGCAATCAACTCTTCGTTGGCCTTGCCGTCAATGGGCTGCGACTTCAGTTGGGCAAGCCATACGCCATCGGTGGTTTCCTCGATGAGACTGGCTCGGGCATTGGGCTTGACCTTTACTTGAATCACCATGGCAGCGCTCGACCCTTTGGCCATCGCATGCTCCACTTTGCTGCGGTTGCCGTTGATTGTAATCGTCCGGTGATTTCGTGCTCATATGTAGCCTCTTCCGGAAGACACACCAAGGGCTTAACCGTTCGGCGCAGGCCACCGCCGGTACGGGTGATCACGCAAAAGGAACGGATACGGCATGGCGCGATGCTCCGGTCCGTGAGCGATAAAACGCAGACATGACGCAAACGGGGTTAATCGTCGTGGGCGTGGCGCGGTAGCATGGCGTCCTCAGCGCGACTTACCGGAACGACATGATCAACAACGACGTACTGCGCGCCATCCGCTACATGCTCGACCTCAGCGATGGCAAGGTGGTGGAGATCACTCATCTTGCCGACGCGAATTTCCCTATCGCCAAGGAGGACGTGCACGCGTTCCTCAAGAAGGACGAGGAGCCGGGCTACGTCGAATGCAGCAACGCCGTGTTGGCGCATTTCCTCGATGGCCTGGTGTTCTACCGCCGTGGCCGTGACGAAAGCCTGCCGCCGCGCCCGGTGGAGAAACGTGTCACCAACAACGTGGTGTTGAAGAAGTTGCGCGTGGCGTTCGAACTGAAAGATGTCGACATGCACCAGATCCTCGCCGACGCCGGCTTCCCGGTCTCCAAGCCGGAACTCAGCGCGCTGTTCCGTCAGCCCGGCCACAAGAATTTCAAGCTGTGCGGCGACCAGCTGCTGCGGAATTTTCTGAAAGGATTGACGATGCGGTTGCGTCGCGACAGCTGATCGATATTTTTGCCGGACGCTCTTCACTTGGCGCGAAGCATGCAGTGGCCAAACGGTCGATTGACGCTTGTGAGCGCTGAGCGTAGCGTCGATCGGCACTGCATATCCATGCAGTATTTGTCAAGGAGATAGATTGTGAAACGTATCACGATGCTTCTCGTGTCAATGCTGATGTTCGCAGTCATGGGGTCGGTTTTTGCGCAGGAGGCGAAGCCCTACAAGGAAGGTAAGGTCTTGCAAGTCAGCTTCATCAAGATCAAGCCAGGGCAGTTCAACAACTACATGAAATACCTGGACGGGCCTTACAAGGCCAACATGGACGCGATGAAAAAGGCGGGGCTGATCACCGGCTACGCCGTCTACCGTTCGCAGGCGCGTACGCCGCAGGATGCCGACCTGATCCTGACGATTGCCTTCCCGAACATGGCCGCGCTCGATCGAACCGACGAAGCCGATGCCATTTCGACCAAGGTGCTGGGTCCCATGGACAGCCGGGACAAGGCCAGCATGGATCGGGAATCGATGCGCGAGCTGCTGGGCAGCCAACTGACGCGAGAATTAGTCCTGAAGTAGCGTTTGCGACAGGAAGTGTGAGGCCTGTGTTCGGCCCACATCCTGCAGTGATTTTTGGCGCCGCCGACAACGCATTCATGGCGATGCCTTATTCCGGTTCTTGAGCGCGCGGCTTGCCGGGTTCTACACGAGTCAACCATGTCGAGCCGCGTTGAAAAGGCCCTTGCCAGGCAAGGGCCTTTTTTGTGTGGGTATGCGTGCCGATCGATGGGTTTTTCATCCCGGACCCGGCGCACTGTTTCGCCGGCTTGGCTGCAAGAACTTCCTGCTATGCAGCGATCAGTTGCCGCGAAATTTTTGAAGGGTTGACGATATAGATGCGCGGCAATGCCTGAGCGGTTTCCAGGTCACGAGCGTTCGAGCGGGAACGGAGAGGGCGGGAGTTCATCAGAGAACTCCCGCCTCCCGCTTACTGTTACTGCGATTTCACGCTGACGTCGTCGATCACGAACGAGGTCTGGTTGGAGCTGTCTTCGACGCCGTAGAAGTTGATCTGGATGGTCTGGCCGATATAAGCCGACAGGTCCGCGGTGTGTTCGACATAGCCACTTGCCGCGTTGAGGTTCGACCAGGTCGCCAGCGTCACGTACTTGCCGGCGGAGGTAATTACCTGCGCGCTGAGCGTGTCGTAGGCCGTGCTGGTGGTGGTCTCGGCGGTGTCGACGTGCATGAAGAAATCCAGCATGGCCTTGGTCGCGGTGGCCGGGATGGTGATCTGCTGGCGGACGTAGTCCGTGTGTGCGCTGCCGTAGCCATCCAGCCAGGCTTTGTAGCTGCCGGTATGCGCCGCTTCGCTGCTGGTGTTGTTGATCACTCCGCTGGTCTGCGTCCACGGCGTGGTGCCGCTTTCGAAGCTGTTGTTCTGCACCAGCTCGGTGGCGGTGCCGCCGCTGTTGGAGATGCTGAAGCTCACCGCGCTGCTGGTGCCCACGTTGCCGGCGGCGTCATAAGCCCTGGCCACCAGGCTGTGCGTGCTGTTGCTGAGCGTGGTTGAATCCAGCGTGGACTGGTATGGCGTGGCGGTCGATGTCGACTTGAGCACGTTGTCGACATAGAACTCCACCTTGGTGACGCCCACGTTGTCGGTGGCATTGGCGGATAACGTGATGGTGCCGGCACTCCCGCTTTCGGACGCGCTCACTGTCGGTGGCGTGGTGTCGCCGCCGGTGCTGTTCGAGACGCTGAAGCTCACCGCGCTGCTGGTGCCCACGTTGCCGGCGGCGTCATAGGCCTTGGCTACCAGGCTGTGCGTGCTGTTGCTCAAGGTGGTGGAGTCGATGGATGCCTGATAGGGCGAGCTGGTCGAGGTGGCCTTCAGCACGTTGTCGACATAGAACTCCACCTTGGTGACGCCCACGTTGTCGCTGGCATTGGCCGATAGCGTGATGGTGCCGCTGCTGCCGCTCTCCGCGGCACTCACCGTCGGTGGCGTGGTGTCGCCGCCGCCAGCACCCTGGGTGACCCACACCGGCGCGGACCACAACTGCTTGCCGTCCTCCTGGGTGATCTTGGCGTAGTAGAAGTGGTCGCCGTTGGCTGGCGTGATGGTGGTGGTGGCGGTGCTCGAGGTCGTGGCGATCGTGCCATTGCTGCCGGGTACACCTTCGAACACCTGCACTCGCTGCACGGTATGGCCGGCGCTGCTGGCGTAGTTGACGGTAAGCGTCAGCGGGCCGCTGTTGCTGAAGCGCTCGCCCATCACATGGCTGTTCGCCGTCAGCACGATCTGGCCGGTCTTGTCTTCGGTAGCGAACACGTGGCGGGCGCGCACGGCATCCAGGAACGCCGACAGGCTGAGCGCGGTGCCGTTGGGAATCAGCACACCGGTGCGGTTGGTATAGCTGGCACCCCAGTTGGCGCAGTGATTGTCCTGATCGGAACTCGGCGCCACGTGGTAGCCGCGTTCGAGCAGGATGTTGTAGGCCGGCTCATAGCTGGTACGGCTGGTCTCCGTCTCGGTGGTGTTGCTGGAGAACGCCGAGCTGTTGAGCACCTCGGCCAGCGCCATCACCGTGTCGCCGTCGGCGGTGTAGGCGAGATCCGTTCCGCCGACGTTGAACTGGCCACTGCTGGCGGGATGGTTGAACTGGCCTACCCAGCCGTTCGCCTTCATCAGCGTGTACAGAGAGCCGTAGTCGCTCTTGGCGGTGAACACGTCACCGATCAGCTGGTTGGAGCTGTTGTATTCCCATTCCAGCAAGCTGGGCGAATTGAAGATGTTGAGGTGGCCGCCGTTGCTGATGACGCCCCATTCCATGCCGTAGATCGCCAGGAAGTTGGTGTGCGCCGCGTTGAATGTGCTGGCCGCCTGCAGACCGGACTGGTAAAGATTGTGCGCCGTGGTCGGACTGGCTGACGTATTGGTGCCGGTGGAGCCGTCGTACATGTGGTTGTGCTCGGACGTCATCAGGATGTCCAGGCCTTCGTTCAATGCGTACTGATAGGCATCGGCCGGACCGTACGGTGCGCTCTGCGGATTCTGTGCGCCCGTGCAGGTGGACAGCACGCCACCGCCATCGCTGTGATTGGTCTGGCTGTGCAGGTTGCCGAAGTAGATGGTGTACGGCAGGCTGCCGGCGCTCACCGCCGACATCGGCGATAGCGCCGAGGTGCTGGTGGAAGTGCTGGTGTGTGTGTGCAGAGCCTGGAAGTGCGGCATCACCGGTGCGGCGACGGCACCCACCAACACGTCGTAGCGCTGTTCTTCGATCAGCTCCGGTGCCCGCTGTTGCGCCAGCGTCAGTGCCTGGTCGGGCTGGCCGGTGCCGATGCGTGCGGCGGTGGCGCTATCCAGCGCAACGGCGCGCAGCCGTACCGTCACGTAGCCGACAGGCACTGCGTTGCTGTGGCGATCCAGGCCGTCCCACAGGACCTGTGCCTGTGTGCTGCCGGTGCCGATCGTGCTGCGGCCTTGCCATGAGCGCAACGTATCGCCATCGCGGCCGAGCAGGGTGACTTCCCACGCCACCGGTGTTCCCGGTGTCGCCCCCGGATAGGAAAAATGCATCGTGACCGGACGCACTCCGGTGCTGCGGAACGGTACCTGCAGCGCGGCGTCGAATTCCTCGTGATCAGGCAAGACGCCGGCGAACGCCGGAATAGCAACGACTGCGCAGGCGAGCAGCAAGCCGCCCGCGAACTTGGTTTTCAAATTCATCGATATGATCCCCACCAGATGTAACGTTGAGAAAGCCCCCCGGCCCTTTATCTCAACGAAAGATGACAAGCATAGAATCGTCGCCGCGTCAGCATTTGATCCACTGCTCAAAACCGACATGTCGTGAACGAAAGTTCATGCGACATGACGCCGGATTATCGAATCGATCTCGCGCATGTGGGCGCTACGGGCTGGCGGCTGAGTGCAGCGAGGTGCGATGGCGGGTGCATCGCTGCGCGATCTGCATGCCTCAATGTTGCGCGGTGCTTCAGTGTTCCGCTTCATCTGCGGCATTCACCGTCGCCTTGCGGTC
>Ga0070713_100003081_pt1 | contig 10959 bp, 9 predicted proteins | sample LARL82metaG_FD_65465 | JGI IMG/M metagenome (GOLD analysis project Ga0070713, IMG submission 65465) | Corn, switchgrass and miscanthus rhizosphere microbial communities from Kellogg Biological Station, Michigan, USA - LAR L8-2 metaG | ecosystem: Host-associated > Plants > Roots > Rhizosphere ... | reverse complement strand
GCCTGGTTACGAGATATCCCCGTGACACCGCTCTTCTATGCTGCTGATGTGAGTTGCGAGGAGACCCCAAGAACCGTGCGCAAGGCGCATGACGTTCGGACTCATTTCGGACTCATTCGGAAACACCCACGCGGTAGCACGCGGTAGCACGCGGTAGCACGCGGTAGCACGCGGTAGCACGCGGTAGAAAGAGGAGATTCAGATGACACGGTCGATTCGCTGGCGCATCATTGTCTTGCAGGTTGTGGCGCTCTTAGTGCTCGCCTTTGGCGCGGGCGCCGGTTTTGTCGCCAACAGCTTCACCACCACCCAGATTCACGACCAGCTCGCCCCCCAGCAGATCTACTTCCCCGCCACGGCGGCGCAGGGGCTGCCCAAAGCCCTGACCCCCTATGCCGGCCAACAGGTGCTCACCGGCGAGCAGGCGCACGCCTATGCCGAGCAGTTCATTGGGCTGCACCTGCAGGAGATTGGCCAGGGCCACCCCTACAGCTACTGGAGCGCCCAGGCGCGGGCGGCGACCGACCCGGCGGTGGCGGCCAAAGACCAGGGGATTGCTGACACGCTCTTCAAGGGCGAGACGCTGCGCTCGATGCTGAACCAGGCCTGGACCTTCTCGGTCATCGCCCAACTCGCCTTCATCGCGGCCATTGCGTTCGCGATCGCGGCGGTGGTCGTCCTCGGCACGCTGATCTTCGAGGTGGCCGAGATGGTCACCGGCAAGGAGACCGTCAAGACGGCACGGCCAACGACCGTTCCTGAATCAACTCTGGCCAGCGTCCACTAAACGGTAAGCGCGCTGGCGCAGCCTTCTCGGAGCGTTACAGAGGCCGTTGGTGGTAAGCCAACGGCCTCATTCTGTGCTACGAAGCGGAGTCACTCGCCGGGGCCACCGCCACCAGCCGCACCAGGAGATCGACCTGCCCGTCACGCCGCGTGAACGCCGAAATGGTATACGCGACATCGCAGCGGGGAAGCCGTGGCAGGAGCGGCTGAATAGCATCGAACCGCTCACCCGCGCGCGACCAGAGCACCACATGCTCGCGGCCATGCTCCTCGCGCAGCCGCAAGCGAAGGGTGCGCCCCTCAGGGCCGGATCGCCAGCAGCGGGTGATGGCGAGATTTTGCGCCAGGAAGACCGGCTCCGGGAAGGATGGGCCATATGGCTCTAACGTATGGATCGCCAGATAGCGCTCGTTGCCTGCCAAGTCGAGGGGAAGCGCGCAATCAGGCTCAATTACTGGCTCATACTCCGCCTGCGCTGCCAGCGCTGCCTCGCCATCGGCGCCAGACAACCAGGTATATTCAAGGAGATACTGGCGCAGCTCAGCGAAATCAGCATCCAAGATCGTAAAACCGGCCGCGCGCGCATGGCCGCCGAACCGTCGGAAGAGCGTCGCCTTTTGCGCCAGCGCCTGGCCAAGGTCTACGCCATCCGGCCCGCGCCCCGATGCCCGATATTCGCCGCCACGGTGACTGAGCGCGAAGGCTGGGCGATGAAACTCCTCCGCCAGCCGACCTGCCACCAGCCCTATGAGTCCGAATGACCAGCCTTCACCAGTGACCAGCAGGACGCTCAACCCCTCGGCGACCTGATCGACTGCCTGCTCGCGCGCGCCAGCCATCATCACATCCAGATCGCTCTGGCGTCGCGTGTTGAGCGCCTCGATCTCCGCCGCCAGCGCGCGCGCCCGTTCCATCGAATCCGCCAGCAACAGTTCGAGCGCAAGCTCTGGCTTGCCCAGCCGTGGCGCCGCGTTCAGCCGTGGGGCAATCGCGAACGAGATATCGCGGTCGGTGACACTAGCCGGAGACAACCCGGCGCTCTCCATCAGCGCGCGTAGGCCGGGCTGAGCCGCCATGCGCAGCCGTTCGAGTCCGGCGTGGGCCAGCGCCCAGTTAGAGGGCGAGAGCGGCACCACATCGGAGATTGTTCCTACGGCGGCCAGATCGAGCAACTCGTCAAGCGTCTTCTCGGCGGGGAAATCTGGGAGCGACCGCAGCAATGCCTCGGCCACGCGAAATGCCACCCCCGCGCCACAGAGATTCGGGTCGAAGGCGGGATGAGGCTCGACCAGTGGATTCACAACGATCATGCCCGCCAGGCTGGCGACATTCTCGCCGTGCGGCGGGTGGTGGTCCGTCACCAGCACATCCATGCCCAGCGCGCGCGCCTGCTCCACCTCGGCAACATTCGCCGTGCCACAGTCGGTGGTGACGATCAGCCGGGTGCCGCGCTCGTGCAGCTCGCGCACCACCTCGGGGTTCAGGCCGCGCCCGTCGTCGTCGCGGCTGGGAATCTTGCTATCCGCCACCGCGCCAGCCGCCCGTAACGCGCGCACCAGGATCGCGCATGACGTGATACCATCGCAATCATAGTCGCCGAAGACGGTGATCGGCTCCCGCTCATCCACCGCCCGCCGCAGCCGCGTCACCGCCGCCTGAAACACTGGCAGTTTGGCCAGCGCCGGGTCGGCCCTCCAATCGCCGCGCAGAAAATCGCGCATGGCGTCCACCGCAATCCCGCGATTGAATAACAACTGCGCCTGAAGCCGGTGGCCCCGGCTCTCGCCAAGGACGCTCAAATCGGCGGCGTCCAGTTGCGGTCGGGGCTGTAAATGTGCCTGCAACAATGGCGCAAACGCACTGACCGCGTCATCCGGCCAACCGGCTACGATTCCTGCCCCATCATCAGCTATCTCACTCATGCGTGCAGCCTGTCTTGTGAATCTATCCTAGCCCGCGATCGCCGCTGGCTCGTCTGGCAGCAGCCGCGCGAAGACCTCGTTGCCCAGCAATCGCCCATGCTCCGTCAGCCGGATGCGGTCGCCAACCGTCTCGATCAGCCCTAGCCCGCGCACATCGGCCAGGCGTTCGTCGAAGACCTGCTCGAAGGTGCGGCCATAGCGCGCGGCGAACTCCGAGCGCGAGACGCCTGCGTTGAGCCGCAGCCCCAGCATCGCCGTCTCCGCCATGGCCATCGCTGGCGAAACAACCTCGTCCTCGACAATGGCGCCCGCTGGCAGCGCTGTCACTTCCCTGCCCGCCTCACCTGCCTCGCTCGCCTCCACAGCGGCGCGCACCCTGGCGATATAGCCAGCGATGGGCCTCGCCTCGGCAAAGCGATGGCCCGCGAAACAGGAATGCGCACCTGCCCCCAGTCCTATATACGGCAGATTGCGCCAGTAGGTCAGATTGTGGCGACACTCGTGTCCGGGAAGCGCCCAGTTCGAGATTTCATACTGTCCGTATCCCGCACGCGCCAGCCGCTCCATGGCGTGCTCGTACATATCGGCGGCGGTGTCGTCGTCCGCTGGCGTCACGCGTCCATCGCGCACCCAGCTAAAGAGCGGCGTGCCCTCCTCGACGATCAGCGAGTAGAGCGAGAGATGCTCTGGGCCGAGCGCCAGTGCGCGCTCCAACGTATCGGCCCAGGTGGCCAGCGACTGATTGGGCAGCGCGAAGATGAAATCGAGGTTGATGCTGCTAAACCCGGCTCGACGCGCCGCCGCGAACGCCGTCTCGATCTCTTCGGGAGAGTGAATGCGCCCCATCCAGCGCAGCAGGCCCGCGTCGAAACTCTGCGCGCCCATGCTCAGCCGATTCACACCGGTCGCCCGCAACGCATCGAGCCGCCCGTATTCCAGCGTGCCGGGGTTGGCCTCCAACGTAATCTCAGCATCGGCGTCCACGGCAAAGGCTGCTCGCGCCTCCCGCAACAACGCCTCCACCTGGGCGGCGGTCAGCAGGCTGGGCGTTCCACCGCCGAAGAAGATCGTGCGGCAACGGCGCGGCGTGCCATCCGCCCGCCGCGTGCGCATCCCGGCCAGATGGATTTCTCGCGCCAGCGCGTCCACGTAGGCTTCTCGCTGGCCAAGCATACCGGCATAGGAGTTGAAGTCACAGTAGTGGCACTTGGCGTGACAGAACGGCACATGGAGGTAGAGCGAGAGCGACTCCAGTTCAGCGGCCAGTGTATCAGCCACGCTGGCGCCGCCTACTGCCTCTGCATCCTCTGCATTCTCTCGTCTCTCTCGTGCCCGCCTATCCATACACTGCCTCCACGCTCGCCGCCACAAACATCAACGGCATGCCAGCATCGAGCCGACATGCCGCAGAGTGTGCAGTGTGCCCCATCTATCCGGCCAACTGTTACGGATTCACCGGCTGCGGCACAGGTGGTTGACTGCTGACGTTGGGCAGCGTCGCGTTCAAGTCTGGGAGCTTCGGCATATTGCGATCCGCATTCAGCATGTCGTTGTCAGGCGCGCCAATCGTGTAGTCCGGAAGCACCTTCTCGCCGCCAAGCCAGTGTGAAAGGATGTTCGATTTGGCGTCGCTCAACGCTGTCGCGTCAACCGCGCGGCTATTATCGAAGCCAAGCACCTGCACGATATCCCAGGTGCCGCTGGCGTCGTGAATCGGTCCGCTGATGTCGTTGACCTTGCGGCCAGCTGCCGTCCACCACAATTCGATGCCGGCGTCGCCCGTACCGGGGGCTACCCAGCCGAGATCGCCGCCCTTATCCTTGCTATCGACATCCAGCGAATACTTCTTCGCCAGCCCGTTCCAATCACCAGTCTTCTGCAACTGCTTGAGCACGCTTTGCGCATCGGCCTCTTTGTTCACTTCGATGTGGCGCAGGTGCACCTGGCGAGTAGGCGATTTGAGCAGGCTCTGGAGATACGCCTGCATCTTGTCACGCCGCAACTGGATCTGCGCGAAATTGCGGATGTCTGTCTCAGTCAGGCCATTCTTCGCCAGGAAGTCGCTGTACTTTTCGTTCGCGGGGAAGGTCTTCTTGAACGTATCCACCGCTTTGTCAATATCGGCCTTGGTTGGCGTAAAGGTGGAGGCTGGGACATGATTCTGCTGCTCGAAGCGGCGCGCGCCCTCCTTGATGAGCTCGTCTTCCGTCATCAGCGTTGCCGTCGCAGCGGTAATCTGCGCCTGCTGATAGGTAGACTCGTCGGTCTGAATCTGGGAGGTGACAATCTGGTTCTGCGTCGTCGCTGTCGGATCGCCCTGCTGAACCTTGGTCTGGAGATCGTTCATCTGGTGAATCTCGATCTGCAGCTTGTTCCAGACGGTCTGCGCCTCATACGCAAGAGTCTTGCGATACTGATCCTGTGTAAACTTCACGCCATTGACGGTGAGGAACGTCTTGTTGGGAATAAAGACATTTTGATTGAGGATGCCAAGCACCACCGCAAGGATCACCGCGCCGACGACAACTCCAAGGAACGAATACGCTGCCATGGTCTGGTAGCGCGACTTTTGGGTTTTGGTGAGATGGCCCCCCCAGCCGAACAGTAAGGGTTTGCCGTCACGCCGACCCTCCAGACGTGCCGTCTGCCGCTTAAACTGGGTGTTGCGGTTCGAGGCGCGCGAACGGGCGTTTTGCCGTGGCGGTTTCTGCAGAGTCTCATTACTCATAGGCGCGTTCGGTTTCTCCAGCTGTGGTGCTCAATTGGTTGACTGGCCGCCCGCCGAAGAGCCTTCCCACCACTCGGCGCGCGTTTCCACCAGTGTACCATCAAGAGCCGCGAATTTGTGCAGCGGTATAGGGCAAAAGCGCCATCTGTCGCGCATTCTTCAGCGCCACGGTCAGTCGGCGCTGGTGCTTGGCGCAGGTGCCTGTCTTGCGGCGCGGCTCGATTTTGGCGCGCTCTGAGATGTAGCGGCGCAGGCGCCCAACATCCTTGTAGTCAATTTCACGAACGTGATCGACGCAGAAGGCGCAGACCTTCCGACGCGAGCGGAAATCGCGACCGCGACCACCGCCACGCGGGCCACCGGGACGGTCAAATCGCTCTGGTCGCTCAGATCGCTCTGGCCGGTCGGGACGATCCGGTCGCTCCGCACGAGCGGGGCCGTCCTGTGGTGCGCCATCTCTCCTGGGTTGCATGCGTATGTGCTCCTTGTTACGTATGGGATTGCCGGTCCGCCTGGCGCAGAGGCGCCCTCGCAGGGCGAACCGGCACGTACATCATTGCTCCGCCCGCAACGGCGGAGTGCGCAGCGCGATGGAGTAACCCATCATACCCCCGCGCCGCATTCATCATCATTTCAACGCGGCGTGGGCCTGCGCGGTTCCAAAACGCGCTCAATGGACTATCGAGACTATCCGCTTAGAAAGGAACGTCGTCGGCGCCCATCTCGTCGCCATAGCTTGAACCGCCACCTGAGCCGCCCGCGCCCTTGGGAGTAAGCATCTCCATATCGGTCGCGGTTACGTCCCAGGCTGTGCGCTCGACGCCGTCCTTATCAGTATACTTGTGAGAAGTCATGCGCCCCTCGATGTATACCTTGGAGCCTTTCTGCAGATAATTGTTGCAGGTCTCTGCCAGCCGCTCCCAGGCAACAACGTTGAACCACTGCGTTTCCTCGCGCTGTTCGCCGCTCTCAGCTTCGCGGCGACGGCGGCTTACCGCCAGCGAAAACTTCGCGATGGCTTTGCCGCTGGGTGTGTAACTCAGCTCCGGGTCGCGTCCCAAATTGCCGATGAGCATGATTTTGTTCAGCATGACAGCCGTTCCCTTCAGAAATCTAGCCGCCCTCTGCGGTCCCTCCGATTGAGAGCCGATCACTCGCGGCTATGATGCATCCGACTCTGATGCGTCGGCGGTGGCTTCTGGTTCGCTGGCCTCGGCCGCTTCGTCGGCCTCAGTGGGAACATCGGTATCAGTATTCGCCTCGGCCTCGACGGCCACCGGCTCTTCGGCCTCTGGCTCCTCCGCAGTCGGAGCCGCGGCGGCTGGCTGTGCCGCGGCCGCGGCGGCGGCACGGGCGCGGGCCTCTTCGGCGGCGCGGTCTTCCTCAAGCGCGCGCTGGCGCTGTTGCGCCACGACCTTGGGATCTCGCGCCTTCATCAGATGGCGAACGACATCTTCATTCACGCGCAGCCCACGTTCGATCTCAACCACCGCCGCCGTCGGCATAATGAGGTCGAAGAAATAGTACAGGCCATCACGGTGATGCTGGATGGGATACATCAGGCGGCGACGCCCCCAGCCATTCACGCGAACCACCTGCCCGCCATTGTTGATGATGGCCTGGCTGATGCGCTCGACGATAGCCCGCGCCTGCTCTTCGCCTACATCCGGGTTGATAATAATGCCCAGCTCGTAATCACGATCCCGCGCCATGCGGTCTCCTCTCCTGTGGGTTTGCTCCCGTTCGCTGCACGCCGCGCCCGCATGAGACGCGCGGTGGTAAAACGGGGCAGGATATTAGGTTCAGACGCAACGGCCAGACCGGCGTCTGTGATATGGCGGCGACATGCGCGCTGGCATGACAACGCCGCTGGCTCGCAAAGCCACATCGCTCATTATATCATTGCGCCTGAACCTCCGCAATAAGGGGGATGATGCCCAGTACTGTGATGCGTCTCGCGTTGAACCGGAAGCCACTCCGTCCGCTAACAACGTTATTCTCCGCTGTGCGCGAAAACCGGAAATGCATGTGCATGATGGCACGTGGTGACACGTGCGCGACTTTTCCTACGGATAGAGGGACTGATCGGCGCCCGTGACGTTTTGCGTACCACAACAGGCCAGCAGTGCGATTACGCGTCCTCAGCGGGTCACGGTAAACGTCGTGCTCTGGGTGACTGTTTGCCCGGAGGATTTGGCCGTCACCGTCGCGGTAGCCGTCCCGGCGCACGAGGTATTCACATTCCACCGCCACGTGTAGTTGCCGCTGCCGTCCGCGTGCGCGCTGCCATGCAGGCCCTTCCCTCCGGCGTAGCTACCGTCACAGTAGCGCACGGTCAGGCTGACCATGGCGTCGGGTCGCGTGTGCACGCACACCATCCCTTGCCCGCCGATGGCCCCGCTGGCGCAGGTAAAGGCAACCGTAAACGAGGGCGCCGGAGTATTGCGCACGGGCGACGCTGTGGGAGATAGCGCCGGCTTCGGAGTAGCCGCCGAGGGCGACGCCACACCATTCGCGGCGCGCCCGGCATTCGGCGTCACCTGACCAGCATCCGGTGTCTGTGAAGGAAGAATTGCGTGGAGCACGACAAAACCGAGCAGCGCGGTAAGGACGATTGTAGCCAGAATTGCCGCTACTCCTACCTGCTGACGGCGTGGGGCCAACCAGAACCGCCAGGGTATATACGGCGGACGAGCATGCTCGTGCTGGTTAGAGGCAGGCTGCTCCCAGGGCGGAGCCAACCGCGGCTCGGTCTGTTGCGTCTCGTCCGGCGCAACCGATGCTTCATCACGGACTGCTTCCCTCTGACCATCGCGCAAAGGTGGCCAATGCGGCAGTGTTGGCCAATGCGAGCCCTTCGTTTTTGCCTCCGCCTGCCCGCTGGCCGGACTAACCATTGAGGCATCCGGCTCCTTGCCGCTCTGAGGCGTCCGTTGCCAGAACCCACCAACGGTACTGGGAAGCGCCTTCCCAAACCACGTCATACGCCGCCCGGGTGACTTACGATCCATCGGCCTCCGACTCCTCGCTGCCACGAACCCACGACCATCCATAGCATCCTGATGATGGGCTATCCTACAACCTGCCGCTGAGGCCACCAGATTCGACGGTCTCAGTTCATTTGAACTGGCCTTCGCCGCAGCGCTCAACTGACTCCACGCACCACGAGAGTGCGTTGTGCCTAGTGAGTAACGCCCGACAGACTTCTGTTGCCATTGGGCGCTGCCACATCAACATGCGCTCAACGACTGATAGTGAAGGACGCGCTCTGGGTAACGGTCTGCCCCGATGATCTGGCAACTACCGTCGCGGTGGCCGAGCCGACACAACCGGTAGAGATGTCCCAGCGCCATGTGTAGTAACCGTTATTGTCCGCATAGGTAGCACCATGAAAACCCTTCCCCTTGGCCGAGTTGCCGTCGCAATAACGCACCGAAAGACTCAGGGAGGCATTTGGCGCGGTGTGCACACACACCTGCCCCGTTCCACCAACCGTTCCGCTTGCGCAAGTGAAGACGAGCGCGAATGCTGGCGATGGCGTATTCGTCTTAGGCGTCGAGGTAATAGTGGGTGTGGAGCGTACTGTTGCGGGTGACAACGTGACTCCTTGCGCGCCTCCACCAGAGGGGACATCGAGCCCAGCGACCGGCACGTGGCTGCGGAGAGCGACGCCAAGCACCGTCACGCTGATCAGCACGAGGAGCAAGAGACCACCCGCGCCTGTCGCCAGAAGTAACTGTTTCTGGCGAGAGACCGACCGAAAGCGCTGCCAAAGAGTGAAGAATGGCAGATTGGAAAGGTCGTATTGGTTAGAGCCGCGCCGTTCCCTGTGTGGTTGCGCAAGCCGCTGGGTCTGCTGAGCCTCGTTCGACACGAAGGATGAATCTGCACTAAGCCGTTCAGGAGCGAGCGGGTCTTCTTCGGGAAGCGGCGGCCACTTTGGCAGCGGCGGCAACGGCTGCCAGTCTGGCTGACGCGAACTCCTCTCTCTGGGCATCGGCTGCTTACGTGCCCGCCAAGCATCGGGCTCCTCGTCTTCTGGGGGCACCTGCTGCCACATTTTCCCCAGGGTAGCAGGATGCTCCTTCCCGAACCATGTCAGACGCCGCCTGTTTGGCCTCCGATCCATCGTCCTCCGCCTCCTCGTCGCATCAAACATCCATGCCCACTCGATGATGCGCTATGATACAACCTGCCGCCGACACTCTAGCCCATCTGTCCCATCACTCGTGGTATGACGAATGCAGTGTAATTGAAGGCATGGATAAATCGGGCTAAACACCTGGTGATAGCCCTACAGGAGTCCGTACCCCCCAGCGATTAACCCGCCAGCTCGCGCCGCCGCGCGCGCAGCCGGGCCAGCGTATCCTCCGCCATGGCCAGCGCATCGCGCTCGCGCTGGACAATCTCCGGTTTTGCCCGCGCCACGAAGTTAGGATTCTCCAGCACCTTCTGCGAGCGCTCGACCGCCGCCTCCGCCTTCACGATCTCGCCATCCAGCCGCTCCGCCTCTTTCGCGAGATCGAGCAGCCCCGCCAGTGGCAGATAGATTTCGATACCGCCTGCCACCAGCGCCATCGCCTGTTCCGGTTTCGCCGCGAGCTTGCGCTCGATGCGTAGCGGCTCGGTGCGGGCCAACTGCTCGATCAGCGCCGCCTGCTGGCGTAGCAGTGTCGTTTTGTCGCCGCCAGCCAGAATCACCTTGATATGCCGCTTCGCCTCGACCTCCGCCTCGTTGCGCGCGTTGCGGATGGCGATGACGATCTCCTGGATGAGCGCCATATCGGCCTCGGCGCGATTGTCCTGCTGGCGTGTGGCCGGGACGCTTGCCGCTGGCCACGGGGCCACGATCAACGCCGAGGCCGGGCGCTCATCCTCGGGAATACCGGCATAGAGATGCTGCCAGACCTCCTCGGTGACGAACGGCATGAAGGGATGCAGCAGCCGCAGCGCGCGATCCAGCGCCGCCCGCAGAATCAGCGCCGTCCGCTGGGCCTGCGCCTCGTCGCGAAGCTGAACCTTGGCAATCTCCAGATACCAGTCGCAGTACTCCGACCAGATGAAGTCGTAGATCTGGCGGCCCGCCTCGCCGAACTGGTATTCCTCCATCAGCCGCGTGACCTCGGCGGTCAGACGCTGCGCCCGGCTGACGATCCAGCGGTCGGCCAGCGACTTCGGCTGCACCGCCTCCAGTGCCGGGACGCCGCCACCGAGCGATTCTGTCTGGCCGATGACGAAGCGTGCGGCGTTCCAGATTTTGTTGGCGAAGTTGCGGTTGCCGACGATTCGCTGCGGCGACAGCTTCATATCGTTGCCCGGCGTGCTGCTGGTGGCCAGCGTGAAACGCAGCGCGTCGGTGCCGTACTCGTCCATCACCTCGATGGGGTCAATGACGTTGCCGAGCGACTTGCTCATCTTGCGCCCCTGCTCGTCGCGCACCAGGCCATGTAGATAGATCGTGTGGAACGGCACGACACCGAGGAAGTGGATACCCGACATGACCATCCGCGCCACCCAGAAGAA
>Ga0070713_100003078_pt1 | contig 10964 bp, 10 predicted proteins | sample LARL82metaG_FD_65465 | JGI IMG/M metagenome (GOLD analysis project Ga0070713, IMG submission 65465) | Corn, switchgrass and miscanthus rhizosphere microbial communities from Kellogg Biological Station, Michigan, USA - LAR L8-2 metaG | ecosystem: Host-associated > Plants > Roots > Rhizosphere ... | reverse complement strand
GCGCTTCGCCATCCCACACGACCTTATCGAACGTCCGGGTCAGGCCCCCGTGCAATGTGTTGGGCCCGTCGTTCTTGGGTAAGGTGTAAGCCTTCCCGTCGAGAGTAAACGTGCCATTCGCAATACGGTTGGCGTAACGTCCGACAATTGCGCCCAGGTATGGCGGATTCGGCATGTAGCCTTCAGCCTTTTCGTGGCCGAGAACAATGTCCGCAAGCTGTCCTTTGCGGTCAGGGACGCGAAGCGACAGTATGATGCCGCCGTAATTCATGGCGCGGACTTCAACACCGTGAGAATTGGTCAGCGTATACAAGATGATGGACCTCCCGTCCCGGGTGCCGAAGTCTTTCTCAAGAACTCCGGATTTGGAAGAAGTTTGTGCGAAAACAAAACAGCCGATGGCAGAGATGAAAACAACTGCGTACAGCAATCGTCTCGGGATCATGGCGAAGAGTGTACTACGCCCGGCGCGATTTGTGATGTGCGCCGGGCCCCATCTACCTCAAAGCACCACTGGATTCGAGATCGTATCGGCAAGCATCGCAGAGCCGGTTGTCTCTCAGATCGATCCATTCAACAGAATGCGACGATGCCATCGCACACTGATAATCCTGGCAATGTCGAAGATGGAGCGTGTGCCCTAGTTCGTGGATCGATTCTTTCAGCAATCTTTCCCGTAGCAAGGAATCATCCCGATCCAGCCCATAAAACTCCTGTCGCAAACGGAACGTCGATACAACAGCGCACGGGCCGCCCATCTGAGCTTCGCCAAATACGTACTTCAAGATGGGAATGTATAGATCGACTTCCGCCACCGCCAGAAAACGCCAGTTACTGGGGCGCACCAGGCTCTGCATCCGTTGAAGAATCTCAGAAGAGTGAAACTGCTGCCGTTCACCGTGATACGAGGGAGCAGGATCGAACTTTAGCGGTAGGATCTCGCATCGAACGGGCAGTCCTTTCGGAATCGCATCGCGTAAATCTTCGAGCAGAGATGCGGCGATTGTGCCTACCGGAAGCAGATGAACAAGATTCATTGAAGCCGCCTGCCACGATTGCTAGTTCCTGCTCTCCGCAGTGGGCCGCGTCCAGCCGTAGCGTTTCAACTTGTGATGCAGGGTTACGCGATCAATGTCAAGCACTTCGGCAGCACGGCTTTGATTGAAACCGCATTCTTCCAACACCCGAAGGATGTGCACGCGTTCGATCTCGTCCAGACTCTTGCCACCGCCCGTTCCCGGCATATTCCCGTTCGGCTGCTTGAAGATGAAGTCTTGCTCCCTAAGTTCCGGTTCCTGCGCCACTACCATCGCGCGCTCAACCGCATTCTCCAGTTCACGGACGTTTCCCATCCACGGTTGCTGTTGCAGTTGATTCATGGCCGCAGGCGCGATTCGCGTAACGTGTTTGTTCATCGCCAAGGCGAACTTGTGCACGAAATGCTCCACCAGGGGCGGCACATCCTCTCGTCGTTCGCGTAAAGGTGGCAGCTCAATGTGGAATACGTTCAGCCGATAAAACAGGTCTGGCCGAAAGGTCCCGTCTTCGATCATGGCTTCGAGATTCTTGTTAGTAGCCGCGACACAACGAAAATCGACCTTGATAACCTGGTTGCCGCCAACACGTGTGATCTCGCGTTCCTGTAGAACACGCAGAAGATCGGTCTGTGTTTTGAGGCTGATGTCTCCGATTTCATCCAGAAATACGGTTCCGCCTTCGGCGATTTCGAATTTTCCCTTCTTGCGGTATTGCGCACCGGTGAATGCTCCTTTTTCGTGGCCGAAGAGTTCGCTCTCCAGCAGCGTCTCGGTTAACGCGCCACAATGGATCGCCACTAGGGGATGAAACCGACGCATGCTGGCGGCATGAATTGCCCGAACGACGAGTTCCTTGCCCGTCCCGCTTTCTCCGGTGATCAGCACGTTGGCATCCGTCGGACCAACTGTCTCAATCGCTTCAAACACTTTGCGCATTGATGGGCTCTGACCAACAAGATCTCCTGGGTGCGTAGCCTCGGCTACCGTCTCACGCAGTCGGACGTTCTCTTTTTCGGCTCGTTTGTGCGCAAGCGCCTTCTTCACAAGGTGCGCAATTTCGTCGGGATCAAGCGGTTTGCTTACATAGTCGTACGCTCCGTTCTTGAGCGCAGTGACAGCGGTTTCGACCGAAGCGTAACCCGTCATCATGATTACGATCAGCTCGGGATCCATTTCATGTAGACGCCGTTGCAGTTCGATCCCGTCCGTGCCTCGCATCTTGATATCGAGTAACGCCAGGTCCCACTTGTTCTCCGCCATGCGCGTGAGCGCATCGCTCGCGCTCTCTGCTGTTCCGATCTCATACCCTTCTTCCCGGAACCATTTTCCCAGTGAGTCACGAACACTCAGTTCATCGTCAACGATCAACAACTTTCCTTGCGATTCCACGGCTTATCCCCTTCCGCTGACTGTAGCGGTAATCTCGTTGGCCGAAGGACTCTCAATGCTCTCGTCCCACGGCAGCGTTACGGTGAAGGTTGTGCCCCGTCCAACTTCGGATTGCACTTCTATGTTTCCGTTGTGCCGCTCGAGAATGCTGCGACTGATCGCGAGGCCGAGCCCAACACCGCGCCCGGTCTCCTTGGTTGTGAGAAATGGCTCGAACATGTGCAGAAGGATTTCAGCTGGTATTCCGCAGCCATCATCGCGAACGATGACTCGAACGACGCTTTCTTCCCGATCAAGTTTTGTTGTGACCCAGAGATTGCCTCCCTGCGGCATAGCGTCGAGCGCGTTCATCATCAGTGCTAGCAGTACCTGTTCGATCTGTGCTCCATCGCACACCGTCGGCGGCAGGTCTGAATCCAGTTCGAGTTCTACGTGAACACCGGCGAGATCAAACTGGTGCTGGACCAGTCGCAATGATCGGTCGATCACTTGGTTCAAGTTGGTAGACTGCAGGTTGATTGGCGTTGTGCGGGAGAATGTCAGCAGATTCTTGACAAGGTCGCCGCAGCGACGGCTTTCACTGGCAATCAAGTCGAGAGAATCGTCAATGTCCTTGAGGCGGTTCTTTCCGCCATCCCCGCTGTCAACCCACTTCCGGAGCAACTTGGCGTAGGTGAGGATTCCCGACAATGGATTGTTGATCTCGTGCGCCAACACTGCGGCCATCTTGCCGATGGAAGCCATCTTCTCGGTGTGCAGGGCATGTTCGTGAGCCCGTTTTAGCTCACGAGTCTTCTGTTCCACTCGCTGTTCCAGCGTCCGCGTCCAGGCTTCGTTCTCCGTGTGCTCCGCTTTGAGTTGGTTGCTCATCGCGTTGAAGGAATGCGCCAGTTCCCCGATTTCGTCCTTCGACCGCACGTCGATCTGGTATCCCAGATCGCCCGCAGCCAGCCGTTCTGTGCCGCGTTCAAGTGCCTTTACAGGTCGGCCAACCACCTCCCATACAAAGAACCAGCTCAGCAGTGCGATCAACAGAAGCGCGCAGCCGGTGTAGACGATCATCCGGCGGCTGCTCTCGGCAAGCTGCACATCAGCCTTAGCGAGAGAAATGTTCGTGTCGAGCACGCCTAAAATCTGCTGCTCCGCGGGATGCGCATGGCAACTGGCGTTCGAACAAGACGGCTGATTCTCGATCGGCGTGATGATTCCCAGAACGCGGGTTCCAGCCGAATTGCGGTAAATACGAAAACGGTCGGGTCGATTCAGACGGGTCAGCGGCTGAGATTGCGCGTGACACGCGTAGCAGGCTTCTCCGGTTTTATCGACGACGTGATTTTGTTCGCCGGAGTTGGTGGTGTAAGTAATCCTTCCGTCCTGGTCGAAGATTCGGATCTTCTCTATGCCCGGCTCCGCCGCCATCGTACGGATCGATTGATAAAGCCCCTCGCGATCATTCCGCAGCATGTATTCCGTGGTTCCATGCTTGATCACATCGCTGATCCGTTCAGCGACAAGCAAAGTGTTTTGTTCCAGATGCTGGCGGTGCAGTCGCACCGTGAGATATCCGAGCAAGGCGAAAATCAGCACCATCGCACTGAGCAAAAGGATGTTCAGCTTGGCGCTGAGAGTCTGCGTTGCCCTTAGCAATCGGGCCCGGGTTGGTTCAGTCTCCGGCATGCTCCATTACGGGGGATGCGAGCGAAACAGCAGGTCGCGCGTTCGAAGCACTGCGCACCTGCAAGTCATCCTTCGGGAAGATCGGCAAGTACTGCACCGCTACCCGGAAAAGTGCGAAGCCCATCGCGATGATCATCAGCGTGACCGAGAACTCGGTCCATTTGGGGACGTAATGATGTCCAACGTAGGTCTCGAATCCGATCAGGCTGACATTCAAGCGATTCGTGATGAATCCGAACAGGCTGATAACCGATGCCAGATACAAGCCATTGGGCGAAAGCCGAACCTTCTTGAAACTGAGTAGAACAATCGGAATCAAGAAAGTGAGCGCCAGTTCTAGCCAGAGGAAGTAGGCCTCATAGCTGGGCCGGATAATCTGTTTCAGCAATCCGCGGTGAAAGAAGTCTTCAAACCGGAGTAGTGCGTTTACCCACAGCGCAACGAGCAAGGCGCCGCCCAATCGAACCAGCACCGACAATTCGAGATGCCGTCCCAATGCCTTGGCACTGTGCGTCGATTCGAAAATCGTCATCGCCAGTCCCACCGCAACTGCCGACCCGAAGAAGAAGAACGGCAACGCGGGCGTGTACCAGAACGCGTGCAACTTGCTCGGCATGATCAGGTACAGCGATCCCAGAGAGCTCTGATGGAGTGTGGATAGCAAAATGCCAAGCACGATCAATATCGGATAGATCTTGTGAATCCACTTGATCGGCGCCTTCCAGCTGAGTCGCTCAAACACATTCGGAAGAAATTCAAAGAAAAGCACGGTCGTGTACGTCATGACGCAGAATCCGACCTCGAACATGACCGAGTGCGGATTCATGTAAATCAGCTGGTGCCAGATAAACCACGGCCGTCCGAGATCGAACAGCAATCCCACGATGAAGAGCAGGTAGCCTAGAAAGGCTGTCAGCACCGCTGGCCGGACGACGCTATGCAAACTCTCGACATTGAACAGGTAAACAGCTCCTACCATGCAAAATCCGCCCGCCGCCAGCATCACGCCACACAAGCAATCGAACCCGATCCAGAAGCCCCACGGAAACTGATCCGTCATGTTCGAAACCGCGCCCAATCCACGCAGGTAGCGAACATAGGTGGAATACAGCCCCATGACCATGATTACCAGGAACACAATTCGCCAAAACGTAAGCTTGATCTTCATCGCGCGCTCCCGTTCTTCTTTTCTTCTGCTTCCGCAGCCGCCACTTCCGCGCGCCTGTGCGAGATCCAGTAAATGCCTCCCAGTACCAGCGACCACACTGGAATGAAGTCCGGGATTCGGTCCATTACTCTGCCCGTGTACTCGGGCAAAGGAATGTCGCCGATCTTTTCTGGAGTCGGATATCCGAACTCCTCCACGTTCACGGCCGCCAGAATGAGAATGCTAGTGCCGCCGACCTCATGGAGGCCGTAAATTCGCGGTAAATAGTTGGATGGATTCTGTTTCAACCGATCCTGCGCCTCTCGCACCAGGTCGTCGCGCTCGCCGAACTTGGTGGCGCCGGTGGGACAGGCCTCCGCGCATGCGGTTTGCTGTCCCGCGTTGACCCGGTCCGGGCACATAATGCATTTCCGCACGCGGGGATTCAGTGATCCCCATTCATACTTAGGCTGGCTAAACGGGCAAGCCGCCATGCAGTAGCGGCAGCCGATGCACTTCCACACGTCGTAAACAACCGGGCCTTCTTTTGTTTTGTGGAATGCTCCAACTGGGCAAACGGAAGCGCACGCAGGTTTCTCGCAGTGCATGCAGAGCCGTCGCATGAATTTGTCATTTCGGGTCAGGACAGCGGTTAGTTTGTGCGCCGATTGATACTCTTCTGCTGCGATCGAATCGTTGTAGGGGAGATTGTTTTGAGTGGCACAGCCTTGTTCGCACTGTTTGCAACCGATACAAAGGGTCGAATCGTATAAAAGCGCTTTGCTCATGAATGATCTCTTCCGGACGGTTTTATGAAGTTAGAGACAGCCGTCCGTAGTCCTCTCGACCAATGGCCTGAGCTGTTGAGGAAAGTTGGAGTGATTACCTGCGTAATCTCCGACCAGAGCTGCCAGCTGCTTTACCCTCAACAGACAAAGGCTGTCGCGAAATTCAGCAGCTTTCGACGATTAGAGTTTCAACAATTAGGGATCTATTAGCCGTGACCCGTGTCACCGTCGCACGTGATGGCCGTCAATAGGGGTGCCGCTGAGCGTTCTATGGACCGTTGTGTTCCGCGTCAAACGATCGATGCGAATTGCATCAATGCACGAATAACGCGCTATCGCATTGAATTGCTGGCTCTTGGGGTTATCTCCTCGCGAAAAATCTCACCTTGTTCATTTCTTCGGTGTTGCGAACCTCATCCCGAACAGCTGCTGCATTTTTCCTCAGCAGTCTGAGGCCGAGTCGATCAGAGCCATCTATCTCATTCGTTGCTCGATAGATACCGACTCGCGCCCCGGATGGCAATCAAGATCCGTGCTGTGGCGTCTCAATTGCCTTAGGACAAGTGTGAGTGACCAGCAACCACAGGCACTTCGGGCGAGGTGATTTATGACAGTCATAATGGTTCTAATGACGTTCGCAATCTTCCTGCTTATTGACTACGTCCGCAGTCACAAACAAATAGCAAAGCAGCCGGTCGTCGAGAGAGTTGTGCGTGAAACTCCGTCGCATGTCGTTCCGGCGATGGTGTCGGGATTCCAGGTTCCCGAGAATGTTCGTTATCACTCGGGTCATACGTGGGCATTGAGCGAGAGCCGCGAGTTGGTTCGCGTCGGCCTCGACGATTTTGCCTCAAAGCTCATCGGAAAGATTGAGAGCATCGCATTGCCGCAGCGCGGACGCTGGGTCCGCCAAGGACAGAAGATTTGGACAATCTTCCGCGACGGCAAGTCCGTCGACATGGTTTCGCCTATCGAAGGTACGATCAGCGACGTCAACGAAGCGGTCGCGAAGAATCCGAGCCTGGCGTTGAAGGACCCCTACGGCGAAGGTTGGCTGGTTACCGTGCAGGCGCCGGATTCGAAACTCAATTTCCGTAACTTGTTCGGCGGAGCACTGGCCCGCATGTGGACGGAAGATTCCGTCCTGCGGTTGCGTAAGCACATGCCGATCGGGATGGCCGCCGCACTGGCTCAGGATGGTGGCGTAGCTGTCGACGACATCACATCGCATCTGCCTGAAGAAGATTGGGCCACCCTGACGAAGGAGTTTTTCCTTTCGTAGACCCCAGGGTCGAGGAAAGGCCTCGCCCCAACCTCCTGTGAATCGCCGCCCGGAATCGATCCCGGGCGGCGTTTTATTCAGGCGAAGCTTCGCCCGGAATTGCATTCGGTTCTGAGCGCATGTTCACCCGGGGGAAAGACCGAACCATCAGGAGTCCGATGACAACTGCGGAACTCAAGAAAATGACACGCAAATATTGCGCGGGAGGAAGCACCACATCACCCAAGATCGTCCTCATCAAGCCGGAAGTGGCGCTGCCGGCACAGAGCAAGAAATACGCCCGCTCCCTCAGTCCACGCGAAAGAGTCACCAGCCAGATCAGGATGCTAGCCACGATCAGGTAGATCCCCATCAGTACAAAGTCCGCCATGCTGCCGGATCCTTGCAGGACTGCATGCTTCGGTGCCACGAAACCATGGATCGCGATCCCCAGAAACACGATCGAATGGACCAAAGCAATCAGCGCGCGTTTTCGACTCGTAAGAACCCCAAATTCGTTCATCATCGCCCGAATTCAGTCTCCCCGATTCGCCGCATATCTGGCGTGACACATTACACAAACTTCTGTGATCCCAATCACAGAACGGCGGATCCCGATCTGGAATCGGTTCCCCGGCGAGTGATACCATCGCGGGCGTTATGCTGACTCAAACCATCGTCTTTGCGCTCTCCTGCTCTCTGGTTGGACCCACGATCGCACTAAGCCAGTCCGTTCCTGCCCCGCCTAACGCAATCGTGTTGCGTGCTGCCCGGCTACTCGATGTCAAGGCGGGAAAGCTGATTCAGCCCGGCGAGATTGTCATACAAGGAGATCGCATCGTTGAGGTGGGCACCTCGGTCAAGCGTCCCCAGGGCGCAGAAGTCCTAGATCTTGGTGATCGAACACTCATGCCCGGGTTGATCGACGCTCACATTCACCTCTTCCTGCATCCTGGCGCGGAAGACCTGCAGACCGTGCAGGAGTCGGTTCCCGAGCGCACGATCATGGCCACACTAGCCGCGCGCGATGATCTCATGGCTGGATTTACGGCGGAGCGGGACATGGGAACCGAGGGTGCTGGGTCCGCCGACACCGCAGTGCGCGATGCAATCAACGATGGCCGGATTCCCGGCCCTCGCCTTCGCATAAGCGGCAATGCCATTAACATCCTCGGTGGACACGAGGATGCCATCGGATACAACCCGGAGCAGCACGTCCTTCCCAACGCCAATTACGCCAACAATGCGGACGAACTAGTCGCTGTCATACGCCAACAATTCAAGGAAGGCGCCGATTTCATCAAGATCTACGAAACGGGAGCCGATTCCATCCGCGATGGAAAACTGCAGACTCCTTTCCAGTACACGGAGTCGCAACTCCAGGCAGCCGTCAAAGAAGCGGCTCGCCTCGACAAGCATGTTGCTGTACATGCTACCGGCGAGCCTGGAACACTTTTCGCGGCTCAGGCCGGTGTCGTCTCCATCGACCATGCCGATCAATTGAGCGAAGAAACGATGCGGATCATGAAAGAGAAACAGATCTTCGCGGTGCCGACCTTCGCCATCTTTGAGTATTTCGCGGAACACGCCGCCACACCGCAACGGAGTGCATACTTACATCAATCACTCGAATTGAAAGCGCAGGAATTCAAGAAGCAGGTTTCTGCTGGCGTGCCGATGGCAGTCGGTTCTGACGTTGGTCCGTTTCCCCACGGCACGCAGGCGCGCGAACTGGTGCTAATGGTGAAGTACGGAATGTCTCCTTTGGCTGTTCTCCAAGCAGATCTTCTGAACGGTGCGAAGCTGTTGGGATGGGAAGGCCAGATCGGTTCCCTTGAGCCCGGATTCCTGGCAGACGTGATCGCAATCACAGGCGATCCTCTCCGTGACATCGCAGCCGTCAACAAGGTTACCTTTGTAATGAGGGGCGGCGTCATTTACCGGAAATGATTTTGCGTGCCAATGGAAGCAAACCGTCACCACATTCCTGCAAAATAATGCACAGGCAATGCGAATTCTAATGAGAAAGGAAACCTAATCACCACAATCTAAGTAGCTTGCAGCCGTTCCCAATTTGATCTTCGTGGACAGGCGATTGCCCACTTTGAGACTGCTCGGCCGTCTGGGCGAGTCTCTATGACCTTTCGCAAGCTGTCTAATCTGGCCACAGTCGTTCTGCTACTCCTGATTTTTCTATTTGCCTTGATCCCATCCGCTTTTGCCCAGGGACCACTTCCTGAAGCTCCCATGCCAACTGACTCCATGCAGCCAGTCTCCTCCTTCGTCGAGGCGCCAAAAAATTCTGAAGGTTCGCACAAGTTCTGGGACAGAAAGAACAAGATTCTTTTCGTGACCGCTGCCGCTCTGAACACGGCTGACTTCGCCGTTACTCGAGCTAACCTCCAGAATGGAGGGCAGGAACTGAACCCGGTCGTTCGATTCTTTGGCACTTCCACTCCGGCCTTGGCCCTGAACTTCGCCGGCGAAACGGCTGGCGTTCTGAGCCTGAGTTATTTCTTTCACAAGACGGGCCATCACAAGATGGAGCACATGGTGGCCTACGTGAACATTGCCTCGTCTGCTTGTGCTGTCTCTTACGGACTGGCTCATCACTAGGCTTTTCTTTCCGAAGCCTGCTGTATTCCCGCAATCTCTACTGCCTTGGTAGTATTAACGGATCAGTTCGTCTGTGGGCTGATCCAAGAGGCAGGCATGAAGATCGCAAAAGATGTCACGGAATTGATAGGTAATACACCTTTGGTGCGGCTCAACCGTGTCACCGAAGGCTGCGTCGCCGAAGTTGTGGCGAAACTGGAAAGCCAGAATCCTCTGTCCAGTGTCAAAGACCGCATCGGCGTCAGCATGATCGAAGATGCGGAACGCACGGGCAAGATTCAGCCGGGCAAAACGGTCCTCATCGAGCCGACCAGCGGCAACACCGGAATTGGCCTCGCCTTCGTAGCTGCCGTCAAGGGATACAAGCTGATCATTGTCATGCCCGACACCATGAGCATCGAGCGCCGGGTTCTTCTGCTCGCTTTCGGAACAGAGGTTGTTCTTACTCCGGGTCCGCGCGGCATGACAGGTGCCATTCTGAAGGCTAAAGAGATTCTGGCGGCCACACCCAACGGCTACATACTGCAGCAGTTCGACAATCCTGCGAATCCAAAAATCCACCTCGAGACGACGGGCCCGGAGATCTGGAACGATACGGATGGCCGCGCCGACATTTTGATCTCGGGTGTGGGCACCGGCGGCACAATCACCGGAGTTTGCGAATATATCAAACCGAAGAAACCGTCTTTCAAGGCGATCGCTGTCGAGCCTGCCGACAGCGCTGTTCTCTCGGGAGGCAAGCCGTCGCCACACAAAATTCAGGGTATCGGTGCAGGCTTCATCCCAAGTATCCTGCGCCGTGATTACATCGATGATGTCGTTACCGTCACAAATGACGAAGCTATTGCGATGGCGCGCAGGCTGCCAATCGAAGAGGGACTCTTCGTCGGCATTTCTTCCGGTGCGGCGGTCGCCGCGGCACTGAAGGTGGCCAAGCGCCAGGAGAACGCGGGCAAAATGATCGTGGTGGTTCTGCCATCGTTCGGCGAAAGATATCTGAGCAGCATCCTATTTCAGGAGTTACGCGAGAAAGCGACGCAGATTCCGAC
>Ga0070713_100003077_pt1 | contig 10965 bp, 8 predicted proteins | sample LARL82metaG_FD_65465 | JGI IMG/M metagenome (GOLD analysis project Ga0070713, IMG submission 65465) | Corn, switchgrass and miscanthus rhizosphere microbial communities from Kellogg Biological Station, Michigan, USA - LAR L8-2 metaG | ecosystem: Host-associated > Plants > Roots > Rhizosphere ... | reverse complement strand
AACTCTACTGATTCCAAACCCAGGGCGCACATGCGGGCCATCGACTATTTTGACAAAGGCGCAGAAGCCAATCCCGATCGGGTTGCGATCATCGAGGGCAATGTCCGCATCCCGTATCGCCAAGCCCGCGAAATCACCGTCAAGATAGCCAGCGCCATGCGGGCCAAGGGTCTTAACGGAGAAGAACCTGCTGGCATTCTCTCGCACAATGACGCACGTGTCCTGCTCAGTATGCTGGGAATCATGCGCGCCGGCGCCGTGTGGGTGCCTATCAACTACCGCAATGCAGTTGACGCCACGGTCGAGTACATGAACTACGTCGAGATGGCATGGCTGTTTTATCACAGCCAGTTTCGCGAGAGTGTTGCGGAAATCGAGTCGCGTGTGCCGAGTCTCCGCCACCTGATCTGCCTGGATCGAGACGATGGCAAGCATCTGTCCCTCGATACGTTCATGACTTCCGGCAGTGGTATGGATGAATTGGGCTGGGCAGACGCTCACGGCAACATCGATCGCCTGGTTGGCCTCGTTCCCACCGGAGGGACGACAGGCCCAGCCAAAGGTGTGCGCGTCACATCGCTCGCGTGGGGCACGATGACCGATATGGCCACACATTACTGGCGCGGCGACTGTACCCACCCCGTGTGCCTGAACACTGCGCCTCTTTCCCATGCAGCGGGAGTCGTCGCCTTCACGGCGACTGCACTCGGCGCAACAAACGTCATTCTGCCGAAATTTGACGCCCTCGAAGTCCTACGCAGCATTCCGCGATACCAGGTCACGCATTTGTTCCTCCCCCCGACCGCCTTTTACAACTTGCTGTCGCATCCGCAAGTCGAAAATTTCGACTACTCCAGCCTTCGCGTTTTCCTCCTCGCCGGATCGCCAGTCTCTCCGGACAAGCTCAAGCGAGGCGTCGAAGTCTTCGGCCCCTGTTTGTGCCAGTCCTACGGCCAGACCGAAGCTCCAATGCTGCTGACGTTTCTGGATCAGAAGACTCTCGCAGCTGCGGCAGCCGGCGATCATGCTGAACGGCTCGCCAGTTGCGGTAAACCGACCTCCGCCGTACGACTCGCCATCATGAACGATGAAGGCAAGATTCTCCCGCCTCATCAGCCAGGCGAAATCGTCGCCCGCGGCACTCTTGTTTGCGGCGGCTACTACAAGCTTCCGCAGGCGACCGCAGAAATTCGCCGTTTCGGATGGCATCACACCGGCGACGTCGCCTACATGGACGAAGAAGGGTATGTATACATTGTCGATCGCAAGAAGGACATGATCATCACAGGAGGCTTCAACGTGTTCTGCGTCGAAGTCGAATCGGCGATCATGGCCCTCCCCCTGGTTCACGAGTGCGCCGTCGTCGGCGTTCCTCACGATCTTTGGGGAGAGGCGGTGAAGGCTTTCGTTGTCATGAAGCCTGGCGAGCAACTCACGGAAGAAGCAGTCCTGAAGCATTGCAAGGCGAAACTGGGCGGAGTCAAAGCGCCAAAGTCAGTCGAGTTCTGCGCCGACATTCCGAAAACTGCCGCGGGCAAGATCGATCGCAAGAGCCTACGAGCGCCCTACTGGAAGCAAGCCGAAAGGCAAGTGCACTAGGCATCGGCTTCCCGTCTATCCGTTCATAAGTTGCAAGTAACGAAACCGGCTTCCGCAGCTGCGTCGACCCGCAGTCTCGGAATCACGAAAGGATCAACGTGCCGCGTAGCAACAAAAGCGAAACGCAGAGCCCAGCGTGGCCCTGGCCCAATTCCCTGGATGCGCTCGTCGCCGCACCCAAACACCATTCTCTGCTGCTCGAAAACGACCACGTCCGGGTGGTGCACACTCATATCCGCCTAGGAGATCTTGTTCCGTTACACACCCACCGCTGGCCCGGCGTGGTGTACATGCTGAGTTGGAGTGATTTCGTCCGGCGAGATGAGAAAGGCAATGTGTTGTTCGACAGCCGCCTCGGCCCGCCTTCACATAAGGTTCCTGCCGTCCAGTGGATCGAGCCGTTACCGCCTCACTCGGTCGAGAACGTGGGCGACGCGGACATCAGCATGTACATTGTCGAAGTCAAAAATCCCTCAGAAAAATAAAAAGCCCGCCTGGACCACCGGGCGGGCCCGACACCTTATTCGGCATTTACGACGCTTTGGCCACCAATTCAAACGGATAGTGCCGCGTCTTGTGCTGCACGGAAATCCACTTCAGCGTCGTGAATTCTTCCAGCGCCCATTTCCCGTTTAGCCGTCCCACCCCTGACGCCTTTTCTCCGCCAAACGCAATCAGCGGATCATCGTTAATAGTTCCATCGTTTACGTGCACCATTCCTGAATCGAACTGCTTCGCCAGTTCCGCTCCGCGTTCGGCGTCGCGAGTTAGAATGGCGCCGCTCAACCCGTAAGGGCTGTCGTTGGCGATCTCAATCGCCTCTTCCGTCGTGTCGAATGGAATTACGCAGACGGCGGGCCCAAACATTTCATTTTGCGCGATCCACATGTTCGGCTTGACGTCAGCAAATACGGTCGGAGACGCCAGCGTTCCTTCGATCTTTCCCTCCAGCGCGACCTTCGCGCCTTCGTCGATTCCGCGCTGAATCTGTTTCCGGAACGTCTCGGCCTGACGTTCGTTGATGAGTGGTCCCAAGTCCGTGCTTCCCTCTCGCGGATCGCCCACGCGAAGCTTGGAGACACGATCCACAAACCTGTCGAGGAATTTCCCATACACTCCGCGTTGCACCAGGATTCGGTTCGAGCACATGCAGACCTGCCCCTGGTGCGCGAAGCGACTGAACACCGCGGCGTTGACCGCGGTATTGAGGTCCGCATCATCCAGCACCACCAGCGCACTGTTGCCACCCAATTCCAGGATCGCCTTTTTCAGGCACCGTCCTGCAACTGCCCCAATGTGCCGCCCCACCTGCTCCGAGCCGGTGAATGAGATCATTCGCGGCACCGGATGTTCGATGAACGAGTCGCCCAGTTCACCAATATCGGCAACGATCACGTTCAGCAGGCCTTTGGGAATCCCGGCCTCTTCGAAAATTTTCGCGATCAACGTCCCACCCGTGATCGGCGTGTCGTCATGCGGCTTCAGCACAACACCGTTACCGCATCCAAGCGCTGGCGCTACCGACCGCATGCTCAGGTTGAACGGAAAATTGAATGGGCTGATCACACCCACTACGCCTGCAGGCACGCGGTAGAGTCGGTTTTCCTTACCGTCCACCGTGGACGGCAGAATCTCCCCGGTCATCCGCAGAGGATATGTCGATGCTTCTTTAATGAAGGTCTTAACCAGAAAGATCTCGATCGCCGCCTTCAGATGAGTCCCGCCCAACTCTTCCACGATGATGTCGGCGATGTCCTTTTCGTTCTGCTCAATCCAGGTGATCGCGCGCTCCAGGATGGTGCGCTTCTCAAACGGATTGACCTCCGCCCAGACCTTCTGCGCGCTCGCCGCCGCCCGATAGGCATCATCCAAGTCGGCCCGGTTTGCCAGCTTGAACTCAGCTATCTGCTTCCCGTCATAGGGGTTCGTATCGCTTAAGATCTTTGCGCTTTTGCCGTCGCGCCACACACCGCCGATGTACTGCTTGTTCAGCTGCGCCAATGGGTTCATGGGAGTTCTCCACGGGGCAACCTGGCCCCTGATGCGGCATTCAGCCTATCACCGAATCGGCATTCATAACAGACGAAAGGTGCGCGTCGAGTCGCGTAATACCAGGTATCCCCCAGGGAACCTGATTCACAGGATTTTGCGCGCACCCGTAGAATGATTAGTCGCCTCGCGCAGGCGCTGGCCAATGATCACCGACTGCCATATTCACATTCAGCCGCACGAACTTCTGAAAAAGCCGGCGCTGCAATTAATAAAGGATGCCGCTCCCCATTTCGACCAGATTGAGGAGTTCAGCAACTCGCCGAAGGCATTTCTAAAATATCTGGACTCCTCCGGCATTGATCGGGCGGTCCTGATTAATTACGTCGCCCCCGAGGTGATGGGCCTCACCTCCGATGTTAACCAGTACATCGCCGATTATGTAAAGGCAGATCCCAAGCGGCTGATCTCTTGTGGTGGACTGCATCCACGGCATACGCGCAGCATTGAAGCGGATATCGAGCAGTTCCTCCGCCTCAAGATTCGCATGATCAAGATTCACCCACCGCATCAACTTGTTTTTCCCAATGACTATCTGAATGGCGTTAAAGAATTGGAAGCCATCTATCGTGCTGCCGAAACCCACGGCATTCCAGTCATGTTCCACACGGGCACCTCAATTTTCCCCGAGGCACGCAACCGTTATGGAGATCCTATTTTCGTGGACGATGTGGCCGTCGATTTCCCGAAGATGAAAATCATCATGGCGCACGGCGGCAGACCCCTGTGGATGAAGACGGCATTCTTCCTGCTCCGTCGTCATCCCAACGTCTTTCTGGACATCAGCGGGATCCCACCGAAAGCTCTGTTGAAGTACTTCCCGCGCCTGGATGAGGTCGCGCACAAAACACTCTTCGGCACCGATTGGCCCAGTCCCGGGGTGCCGCATCTCAAGCGCAACCTGGACGATTTTCGCGCGCTGCCACTGCCGGAAGACGCAAAAAAGAAAATTCTCAGCAAGAATGCTTTGGAGATCTGGCCGGCATAGCTCTGATTGAGAGAAACCGCTTGGTCAGCAATCCTCGGCTAGCTTTGAGGCACGAGTTCCTCTTCGCGGCTGGCTCGCTTTGCGAGTCGTTCGTTCAGCTTCGCCAGCACCTGAAAGGCGTCGGCAACGTACAGCACATCTGCCTTTCCGCGGGCCCAGCCACAGTTCGGATCGAGGTTCACCGCCCGGCGTTCATTGATGAATCGCCAGCCCACGACGTGCGGCTCTTCTCCGTGACAGCAAGTCGAGAGACCTTTGGGGTGACGCGGAGTCGCTCCCGTCTGCCCAACTTGGTTCAGGTGCGTCATGAATCCAAGCACCGCTTGGTTTTCTCCACTCTGATCCACAAGCGATTTGCTCCCGCCGAGCGATGCGCCCGAGTTACGCAGGAATTCCAGGATGGTTGTCTCTGCCTCGGGCAAATGCGTTTTGCCGTCCGCCTGTTTCTTGCACCAACCGGCGCCCGCAACGAACAACAACTTCGCGTCCGGACGAATCGTCTGCGTGCTGTTGCTCGGCGTCCGCACCTCGCAAAACGTGGTTCGCTTTGCACTTGCGGGGAGTTCTACATTGAGAACTTGGAACTGAGCCGACGCCGGTGTTCCAGTCCACGATGCATGACAACCGGAGTCGAGCACCAGGAACCACGGACGTACTTCCCGCCGGATAACAGCTTCCATCCGCTGGCGGTACAACCACCGCTTCGCGACGATCACACCTTCATGCACCTCCACCGATGTAATGTGCGTGTCGATGTGAGCGTTCAATCTGTGCGCTGCTCCTGCCAAAACCCGCATGAAGCGCGATGTGCCCGGGGCGATCACGATCTGCGGCGTTGTCGCGGCGCAGATCGCCTCGACTGCAGCCGCATCGCTCGCGTACCGAGGGTATTCGAACTCGGTTCCGGTCACGGCGAAGATGGATGCACCAGTGGTTGCCAGGCTTTCGGCTGCGGCCTGCACCTCGCGACCGATCAATCCGATCGTCAGCGAGCCTCCACACTGTTGAGCGAGATCGACTGCCGCTCCCAGGGCTTCGTATGCAACTTTTGGCAGCGTCCTTCCTGATTCGTCCACATGCGCGAAAAATAGAATTCGGTTGTCCATGCTTCCTCTATGCGGGGCGGGTGCCTCGCCCGCCACTATGCTTGCCCAATCCACTCCAGCAATTCCGCTGCTACCTGTTCCGCCGAAAGGTCCTTCACCACGCGCGTCTGCCGCTGTTGCCTCGGCAGGGCCACACTCACGTATCGCAGTCCATCTTGCGCCAACGCGCCAGCTTTCGCCTTCTGCAATGCCGGCATGATGGTGCGCATGTTCGCCATCCCAACCTGAGGATTGTTTTTCGGTTCTGGCAAATTCCCCGTGGCCCAGCCGAGCAACATCGGCGGCCCCTGACATTTCGAACCCATGTGCCTTCCACCTTCAATCCGTTCCAGAATCTCAAACGAACCATCAGCCTGCACACTCAACTGATCCACACCCTGGAACTGGTCCACGATCCCGAGATGCTCCGCGACCAATTGCATGGTCACGCCTGTGCCTCGCGATGCCGACTCCCAGCCGCCAAACAGCAGCAGCCGCGAACGGTCCAGGCCAGGGATCGACTGAATCGCACTCGCAAGAATCGCCGCAACCGCATGGGCATCTGCAAACCCATTCGCTTGCGCGTCAATCGGAACCAGCTCGAAACTCGCCTTTTGTCCGACGTTCATCATCACCTGCTGCAGCTTCGCTTTCGGTGCCGCACTCACCAGCCACACCTTGCTGCCGCTCGCCTTGGCGGCCAGGTTCGCCGCTTCATTCAGCGCATGCGCCGCCCACGGATCGAGCACCGCGGGCAGCATCATTTCATTCTTCAGCGCCGGCCCGGCCGGAGCTGAGATCGGTTCCAGCGTTTGCAACGGATCCGGCACAATTCCTGCGCACACCACAATGTGATAGTTGTTGGTCATAAGTTCTCAGGTTTCAATGTTTCAAGGTTTCAAAGTTTCAACGTCTTAGATCATGTGCTCTCCACAGCTACTCGTGACAACCTTCGAAACTTTTAAATCTTGCGACTTGGTTCAATTCAACGTCGAATGCAGCCCACCCGCACCCGCTTTGAACTCGATGTTTTCGCTGGGGCAGTTCCAGAGGCACGCGCCGCAGTAGACACATTTCTCGCGGTCAAATGCCGGTACCCCGTTTTCTCCCCGCGTAATCGCCTGCCCCGAGCACATTTCCATGCACAGTTTCGGCTCGCAGTCTTTGCACAACGCGGGCCGCAGGAAGACCACGTGATTGGAGTAACCGGGTGCCGCCTGCACAGTCCCACCCATCAGCAGTGCGTCTTGATGTGAGATCAGCAGTTGCCCGTCGCACTGAATCTCCGGCCAACCCAGCCGGTCCATGATGTGATCGTGCAGCGCAGCACCGGATGCGGCACACTCTTTTTGAAGTCGCTGCAACTCATCTGGCGAGATACGCCCGGCGCAGTGCTCCCCCAACGAACTCAGACGAGCTTGTCGTTTGCGCGCCGGAAATGCGATCACCCCACGTGTGAGCCCGGCGAGCGCCATACCGACCATCCCGCGCACAACGCCATATTGAAATCCGTTTCGCGAATTCGCTGCAATCTTCGATTCGCGTTCCACCCAGGTCTCGCGGCGCCGCCTCACATAACTTCGTTCCAGGTTTTTCCGTGTGAACGCCTTCTTTTGCTCAAGTAGCTCGATCACCGCTTCGGCCAGCTGAACTCCCGTTGTCCATGCTTCATCGACTCCTGACCCCGCGAGAACATTCGTGCTGCCCGACCCTTCCCCAATACGCACGTATCCATCGCCTGCAAGAAAAGGCTCGCCGTGTCGTCCCGATTCCTGCAGCGACTTCGCACCCCACGACTTCAGCGTTCCGCCCTGCAGGTGCCGCCATAAATAAGGGTGTTGAATGAAATGCTGTAAATATCGGTATGCGGTCCGCACCGGGCTACGGAACCACGAAGGAATAAAGATCCCTACTGATGCCAGCTTCTCCGGGTGCACATACAAGAACCCAAATATCTCCGGCTCCGGAAACCCAATGGTGTGCAGCACGGTTCCAGGCTCAAGCTCGCAATCTTCGCGAAGCTCAATCACCATCTTCATTCCCAGCGCCCACTCGGTGTGTGCATGCCCCTCGGGCAGCCCGAAATGTCGATCAAGCTGCTGCCCCACCGCGCCGACCGGGCCATCAGCGACGACCGTTAAACCGGCATGAACATCCATGCCAAGCATGAAACCTTCACTATGCTTGCCGTCAGGCGACAGGCCCTGATCAACCAAGCGCACTCCGTTCACCTGGTCGCCCTTGAACAGCGGTTCGCCGACCGGCATGCCTGGCCAAATCTGAACCGTGCCGGTGCTTGTGATCTGGTCGCTCACCCACTGATTGAATTGCCCCAGCGAAAAAATCATCCCGCCGTGCTTGTTCATGAATCCGGGAATGAATGGCGCCTCGACCGCGCTGTCGTGCAATCCCATAACCCCGCTGAGCATTTTAAGCAACCGATCGATTACTCGAATTCCGAACGACCTTCGGCTTGCGCCAACAGGATCGAGCAGATAAACCAACTTCTCGTTGCGCACCGGCACAGCCATGGGAATCTGCGACAGATCAGTTTCAGGGAAGCTTGCGCGAATCCCCCGCGCCTTCGTCACTGCGCCCGAAACGCCGAAGCCCAGCCCGTCCGCACGCTCGTAGCAGATCACCTGCAGCGGCATCCCATGCGCGACATTGCTTTCAAAGCGCGGCGAGCCGTCTTCATTCAGCAGGTTGCGTGAGAGCGTGTAGAGAAATCCCGCCATTGCCGGCCCGAAGCCCACGCCAGCAATGTCCACGGACATGTGCTGCCGCTCGGTGTGTGCCAACATTTCTGGATGACCAAGACTCATGCAGGATAGTCCAGCGCTTCCGGAATCATGATTTTCGAGATCGCTTCCGCCGCTCTGTCTTTTGCCAGCCGTGCTCCCGTCAAGCATCCATCGAGCTTCGTGTGCAGGGTCAAAAACGGACGCTCGCGGTCGCACTTCGCACAGGGCCCTGCTTTTTGTGGATGAGAACCGTCATTTTTAATGACGTCGAACGCATAAGAACCCACGCCCGGCATGATGCTTTCGATCGCTTCGAGTTCGTCTTCATGCCAGCAACTGCGCGCGCCTTCCTCATCCCATGCCGGATGCCGGTTGTACCCGAATACCAGCTCCGCGCAGATTCTCGCCACCTCGCCACTCGCCCGCGCCGTTTGCACATGGCTCAGATCGCTAAGGAAATTCACCAACCCATTCAGCCCTTCCGCCACCGCCGGATCCTGCGCACCCTGCTCCTCTAACCTGAGGACGTCAAGGATCTGACAGCGCGCGGCCATCAGCCAACACAGCGCATCTGCCAGCGGGAACGTCACTCCCTGCCGCGCGCTTTGATACAACTTGCTTCCGTCCGCATCTTTCCCGTGCTGCAAATGGTCCAGCGTCCACATCCACATCGTCATTGCGGTCGCCAATGCGCATGCGCCGGTGCCCGGATGGTGCGACGCAATCGCCCGCATCTCGCGAATCCAACTTCGCATCTGCGCCAGGAATAACGGATTCGCCATGGTGATGGAAAGCTGGCGGCGCTGCACCGCTTCCGGCCCTTCATACGTGGCTTCCAATTGCGCATCCATCCACTTATTGCCGAGGAACCCAGGGCAGTCTTCGGTGATACCATACCCGCCCATTAAGCTGACAGCCTCACGCATCATCTGCGCGCCCCAGCCGGTGTTCCATAACTTCGCCGCCGGACATAGAACGTCCGCTAACGAGTCCAGCATCGCAAAGCGCAACGGCAAATCAGTATTCAATTGTTCGCGTCGGGGATCCCTCGCCGGCAAGGCCAGTAACTCCGCCGCACGCTCCGACGCTTCACGCACGAACTTGACGCGTGATTTCCCACTGACGCCGCGTTCCACGCACAAGTTTTCAAATTCCTTTTCCAATGGATCGAGCTCATCAAACGCTCGTGCCGCGGCAAATGCCAATGACGCACTGGCCTCGCCTGTCGCCCAAACATCCACCAGCCGATGCAGCGCATCCTGCCTCGCCTGCAGTCCAAGTTCGTATCGCACTGACCCGGGTGCGGCGGTTTCAGCACCGCGAAACCGACCTCGCTGATAGCGCATCACCGGCTCCACCGCCGACAGCAATTTTGCCGACGTCATCACGCCTACCGTCACTCGCGTCCGGCGAAACACTGCTTCAATGACCTCGCTGTGGCTGTATCGAGGAACAATCATGCCGTCGCGAACGTCATAGCCGCCGACAATCCTGCTCGCCGGAACTCGCAGATTGAAAATCGGATCTCCCGTCGACGACAACTGGTGCACCATTTTCTTTGTCGGCGTACCCCGATCGAAAATCCCGGGATCGCCTTCTTCGAGAATCACTATGCAGCTGCCCTTGATCCGATCGTCGTCCGAATCCACCGCTGCAGTGACAAAATTGGCAAAGCCGATATTGGTGATGAATCGCCCGCGCTTCTCGACTTGCAGCACTGGTTCTGCACCCGCCTTCCACTCGACCACGCGCACCTTACCGTTCAACATGCCGGTATCCACGCCCACATACGGGATAGGTTCGGTCAGGCAAAAAGCGCCGCGCAGCGGCTTGCGATCCTCTCCCGGTTTCGTCGGAGCCGCCAGGCTCATGAAATGCTGCTGCTGTTCTGGAGTCCCTCGCTCATGGATCGGAGCCAGTGCCAGGCATCCCGCCAGGCTCGCGGTCGCGGCTCCGCCGTCCACCCACGCCAGCTCGAACGCAACCAGCGCCAGCGCAAGATTCTTCGGCCCGGCAAACAAGCCACCCTCTTCCGGTTCCATAAAAACCGCCGTGATACCGGACGAATCGAAGGCCTCCAGCAACTCGGCCTTGCCTTCCGTCCACTCATGCGAATTTCTGCCGCCCTGAGCGACCAGTCTCGCTACCGGGCCTCGTGCGACCGCTCGCGCCGATTGCACCAGCATCTGCAGCTCAAATCGGTCCGCGAATCCCCACTGGATCTGCCGTGCGGCATCGGAAGGCAAGGTGCGGAGTGTCTCTCTCTCGGTCAGAATCGCAGTCGCCATAACGGCCTCCATTTTGGCTGGGGAAAAATGTTTACCCGATTTTGCTGTGCAAGGCGGATGGGGGCTGTGACTGCGGTCACATTCCCCTATGATCCTGATCGCCAATGAGTTCGGCGACTCTTTGCAATCGCTTGGTTAGCCGTTTCCACCAGTTGAACAGGTATCCCTTCACCCCAAGCGTGCGAGGTCTGTACCTCGCCTTCCGCAAAATG
>Ga0070713_100003076_pt1 | contig 10967 bp, 10 predicted proteins | sample LARL82metaG_FD_65465 | JGI IMG/M metagenome (GOLD analysis project Ga0070713, IMG submission 65465) | Corn, switchgrass and miscanthus rhizosphere microbial communities from Kellogg Biological Station, Michigan, USA - LAR L8-2 metaG | ecosystem: Host-associated > Plants > Roots > Rhizosphere ... | reverse complement strand
GCCGCCGAGCTGCGCAGCCAGGCCCAGCGAGACGCACTGGCCCGCGCCGCCCGCCACGCGCGAACGCACAAGCTCGAGCATGCCGCGCCTAGGCTCGCGGCCGCAGGGCGCCGCCTGCTCACCTCCCTGCGCCCCCGCGGGCGCTGGCGCGGCGGCGATGCGGGAGGCCGGTCAGGTACCCAGGTCCTGGTACCGCCGCCCGCCGAGTGTCGCCTCTCCACCGGTGAAATCGCTGTGCGCCGCGCTTCGCGAGAAGGACGGTGACCTGCACATGCGCCTGCTTCAGCTCAACGCTGCGGCCGTCCTCCCGGCGTGCGTGACACCGCTGCGGGTCTTCGACGTCATAGCCCGGATGGAAGGGAAAGCGCAGGGTCTATGAATCCTAGATAAGGCACGCCCTCCGTTTGTAAGGAGCCAATCGGGGCAGCTCGCGAACGGGAAACGGGAGTGAGCGTATATCAGCCGCTTAGGGCGCAAGCGATAGAGACTGCGGGCTGAGCTGGCAGCCGTCGCAACCGTTGACCTTATCGTGCCAGCGCATAAGCACGCGAAGCTGGGATATCCGCTCATCGGATACTTGAGAGAGACCAGTGGCGGGCACTCCTGAAACGGGACCTTGGCGTGCGGGGGAGGATTAACACGAGCGCTGAACCTCGATGCGAGCGAGATCCTGTCTGTCGGCTGGCGTCGGCCACTGTGGCCGGATGACTGGTTAATGCCGGTTATCGAACGCTTAGGTGGGCACTGAGTCGCCCCATGTCGGCTGACGATGGTTCCCCCGCTTGGCTCCCAGTGGTGCTGCTCGCCGCTGTGCGGCAGCCGTCTGCGGTACATAGGACCATGGTGTGTCCGGAGATGCCTTCGTCAGCGCGCCACGTAGGAGACAATGACGTGGCCGGACGACCAGGGATGTCCGTGGTTGCACTGAACTCGGTAAGGCCACCAGTCAGTCAGCGCCCGTGATAAAGCTGCGGCTCTGGGCCTCATCCAGCGCGGGCACCAGCGACCGGAGATCGGCGCCGCACTGCCTTGAGACATGGATTTGTTGGCAAGGTCGTCAAGGAATAGTGGATAATGTCGGCGTGGTGCAGATGCTCGATAGCGAAGAGGCCGCCCGGCGCCTGGGCGTCAAGGTCCAGACTCTCTATTCCTACGTGAGCCGTGGACAGATCTCGGCTCACCGGGGGCGTGACGGGCGCCGGATTGCTTTCCGCGCGGACGAGATCGAGGATCGCGCGCGGCGACTGCGTGGTCCTAGCCACTCGGAGTTCCGAGTAACCACGATTACCACCGAGGTCTCGCGGCTGACCGCCGAGGGGCCGTCCTACCGTGGGCATCCGGCGGTGTCGCTGGCCGGCGACACGCGTTTCGAGGACGTCGCTGACCTGCTCTGGGTGACCGATCCGGGACCGTGGCATCCCAGGCCGGACATCGTCGCGATGACGGCGCGCTTCAAGCTGGCTGCACGCGACCGCCTCCGCCTGGCCGTCGTGCTCGCCGGCGCCCACGATCCGATGCGCGCCGACCTGCGTCCCGAGGCCGTAGTGCGCGCTGGCCGGAGCCTGATCGCGACGATGATCGCGTCGCTTCCCGGACCCGACGACGGCCGTTGCCGTGCGGACGATGATCGGCTGCTGGCGGCGAGGCTCGCCGAGCGTCTGGGCGCGAGCCAGGTCACAGACGAACTGCTGGACGCCGTAAACGCGATTCTCGTGGTTCAGGCCGATCACGAACTCGCTCCCTCGACCCTGGCCGTCCGGGTCGCCGCTACGACGCGCGCGGACGCCTATGATGCCCTGCTGTCCGGGCTCGGAGCGATCTCCGGCGCGGTGCACGGAGGAGCAGCCGACTACGCCCGGCGGCTGCTGGACTCTGCGCAGCGCACCGGCGTCGATCGCGCGCTAGGCGAGGCGCTTCGCTGGCAGGGCTCCCTGCCCGGCTTCGGCCACGTTGACTACGACGAGGGAGACCCGCGTTTTGGTCCGCTTATGGGCTTCTTCGAGCGGCTGGCCGACGCAGACGCGCGTGCGCTGGTCGGGGACGTGCTGGCGCGGGCCGAGGCCCAGCACCTCCCGCACCCCAACGTCGATTTCGCGATCGGCGCGATCACATTTGCCGCGGGCCTGGCCCCCGACGCCGGGGAGACGCTGATCACGGTGTCCCGGATGGCGGGGTGGATCGCCCACTACCTCGAGGAGATCCAGGAGACGCCGCGACACATCCGCGCTCGCTCCGTCTACGCCGACCAGTCGTAGCGCGGGCACCCGTCCGTCGCGATGCCGCAATGGGCGCATGGTACGTACGACACCATTGCGCCGCGGTCATACTTGCCTGAGCTTGCTTTTATCTTGTTTTGACGGAGATCTTGACAGTCTAATCAAGGTGAAATTAGGGTCGGCCGGTAAGGAAGGCTCGTGTCGGCGGACCACGCGGGTCGGGCGCGGGCAGGCGAGGAGGCCACCCATGTGCACAGCGCGACGGAAGCGTTCGGCGATGAGAGCGAGCGCGCTCGCAGCGGCCGCAGCGTTCTTGGTGGTGGGCACGGCTTCGTGCACGAAGTCGTCCTCGGCACCCACGACAAGTTCCAGCGCTCAGGCGGCGAACGTGAGCGCGGACAACAAGGGGATAACGATCGACTTCGTTTCGGGCCCCCTCAATGACTCCTTCTTCCCGCCGCTCTACAACGGCGTGAAGGATGCCGCCGCCAACCTGGGTGTCAAGGTCAATTACATTGCCATCAACGAAGGAAATCTCGTGCCGTCCTCGGTACAGACGATGCAGGCGGCGATCGCTGAGCACCCCAGCGCTATCGTCGTCGGCGACTTCGTCACCAGCTCGGTCGACCCGCTGATCAAGCAAGCCATCGCCGCCGGGATCCCGGTGTACGTCGATCAGTCCGGCCAGGAGAGCTGGGCCAAGGATGGGGCCTTCGGGTTCGTCGGCCAGCAGGGAGGCGCCGCCGGCAATGCGGCTGCGCAGCAAATGATCTCCGCCGGCGCCAAGAATGTCCTGTGCGTGATCCACAATGCCGGCAACCCGTACCTGAATCAGGTCTGTAACGGCTTCATTGCGACGATGAAGGCCGCGGGCGGCACGGTCTCGGAGCTGAATTTCCCTATCTCTGACTCGACCAACCCGCAGAAGGTCACCAGCGACATCGGCGCATACCTGGCGTCGCATCATGGCATCCAGGGCGTCTTCACGCTCAATGCCGCGGTGGGCACCGACGCGGTCGCAGCGCTCGCCCAGGCCAATCTGACCGGGAAGGTCAAGGTCGGCACGCTCGAGCTGTCGAAGGTCGCGATCAACGATGTACAGAACGGAACGATGCTGTTCCTGGTCAACGAGCAGCCGTACCTGGACGGGTACTACGGCGTACTGTTCGCCTATCAGTATGTGAAGTACGGCCTTGCTCCGGTAGGAACGGTCAACACCGGGCCGTCGATCATCGACAAGAGCAATATCCAGAAGGTCATCGAGACCACGCAGCGGTATCCGGACGTCCTGGGCTCCTCCTGAGTCGGCGATGAGTACTGCAAACGCAGAGCAGTCACAGGCCGCCGTCCGCTCGGATGGCTACGGCGGCCCGCGCCGGATAGGCGCGCTGCACCGGCTGATCCTGCTGCCGGAGGCGGGTGGCCTGGCATCCGCCATCGTGGCGTTCATCATCTTCGCGATCCTCGCGGGCAGCAACGGATTCCTGAGCCAGCTCGGCACGGCCAACTGGCTCGACGGGGCGGCGGAGCTCGGCATCGTCGCCATCCCCGTCGGGACTCTGATGATGGCCGGGGAGTTCGATCTGTCGGTCGGCTCCGTGGCGGGCGCGACGTCGATCACGATCGCCATCTGCGACGGCTACTACGCGCTGTCGCCGTGGATTGGCATCGTGATCGCGGTCGGCATCGGTGTCGCGATCGGCCTGCTGAACGGTTTGATCGTCGTCAAGACCAAGCTGCCGTCGTTCATCGTGACGCTTGCGACCCTGCTAATGGTGGCGGGTGCCGGCCTGGGCCTCGCTAACGCCATCACGGGCTCGTCGAGCATCTCCGCCCAGATCGGCGGGTCCGCGCACGCGGTGTTCGCCTCGAACTTTAAAGGGTTCGACATCTCGATCGCGTGGTGCATCCTGGTGGCGATCATCGCCTCGTGGGTGACGCGCAAGACGCGCTTCGGCAACTGGATTTACGCCACCGGCGGCGACGTCCAGGCGGCGCGCGCCAACGGCGTCCCCACCGACACCGTCAAGGTGATCCTGTTCGTGTGTTCGGCGCTGGGAGCGGTGCTCGTCGGCGCGGTCGAGACGATCACCTTCCAGAATGGGACGACGACCCTGGGGGCGGAGTTCGATTTCACCGCGATCGCCGCGGCGGTGATCGGCGGTGTCCTCCTCTCAGGTGGCTACGGTTCGACGGTTGGCGTGATCTTCGGGTCGCTGACGTACGGCATCGTGTCGCTCGGGGTTTACTACCTCGGCTGGGATCCGAACCTGTCTCAGCTGTTCATTGGCCTGTTCATGCTGGTGGCGGTCATGGCCAACAACCGGTTGCGCCAGCTGGCGTCGGGCCGGGGTTAGGAGGAAACGATGGCCCCTGTTGTCGAGTTGCGCGGTGTCACCAAGGAGTTCGCCGGCGTGCGCGCGGTGAACGAGCTGTCACTGTCGCTGTCCCTCGGAGAGGTGCTCTGCCTCCTCGGTGAGAACGGCGCGGGCAAGTCGACAGTGATCAAGCTGCTGACCGGCGTCCAGACGCCGACGCGGGGCGAGATCTTCGTCGACGGCAAGCAGGTCCACTTCGGGAGCCCTCGTGAGGCCCGCGAGCACGGGATCGCCTGCGTTTATCAGGAGGTGGGCACGTTCCCGCTGATGAGCGTGGCGCGCAACTTCGTCGTTGGCGCCGAGCCGGTCAAGGGACGTTGGCCGTTCCGGCGGATCGACATGAACAAGGCGTCCGACATGGCGATTTCGGAGCTGCGAAAGCTGGGGATCCGCCGGGTCACTGACGGCCACCGGCTGGTCGGCTCGCTGTCGGGCGGCGAGCGCCAGGCGCTCGCGATCGGGCGCGCGATTCATTTCGGCGCGCGGGTCCTGGTGCTTGATGAGCCGACCGCCGCACTCGGCGTCCGGGAGTCAGCCGGCGTGCTGCGGCTGATTAAGGCGGCCCGCGCGCACGGGGTCGCGGTGCTGTTTATCACCCACAACGCCTACCACGCCATGGAGACGGGGGACCGGTTCGTCGTCCTGCGCCATGGCGAGGCGCTGGCGACGTTCAGCCGGGGAGAGATGGGAATCGAGGAGTTGCTCAGCTTGATGGCGGGCGGCGATGAGCTGCGCGAGCTGATGGCCGAGGAGGATGGGCCCGGCGGGCTGGGCGCACAGGCGGGGATGCCGTGACGCCGTCTCGCGGCGCGGCGTGGCGGCTGGGCCCGATGGGTCTGTGGTGCTCGCTGCCGACGACGTACGCGGTCGAGATCCTCGCCCGCTGCGGATTCGACTGGCTATGCGCCGACCTCCAGCACGGGTTCATGACGCTCGTCGACTTGTTGCCGATGATGCAGGCCGCGTCGATCACCGCGACGCCGGTGCTCGTGCGCGTCGAGGACCCGGCGAGCCTGGTAATCCACCGGGCGCTGGACGCCGGTGCGGCAGGCATCATTTTCCCCACGATCGAAAGCGCCGAGCAGGCGGCCGCTGCTGCGGCGCTGTGCCGGTACCCCCCTCACGGACGGCGCAGCTGGGGCCCGGCAAGGCTCGTCCTCGCCGACCCGGCCTACTCGCCGCAGAGCGCGAACGCAGAGGCGCTGTGCATCGTGATGATCGAGTCCCGCCGCGCGCTCGAGAACCTGGACGAGATCCTGTCGGTACCGGATGTCGACGCCGTGCTTGCCGGTCCCAGCGACCTTGCGATCGATCTCGGCTTGGATCCGTCGCCGCTCCCGGTTCCAGGCGAGCACGCCGAGGCACTGGCGACGATCGCGGCGCGGGCCGGGGAGAAGGGCGTGGTGCCGGCGGTTTTCGCCGACAGCCCGGAGGGCGTTCGCGCCTTTCGAGAGCTCGGCTACGTGATGTTCGGCACCGGCAACGATGCGGCGTTGCTCAAGGCGGCTGCCCGCGGGCTCGTCGGGGAGCTCCGGGAGGACGCCGGCGTGACCCGCTCATTGTGACGTCGAAAGGGAACCGATGAACACGCAGGAAGCCGGGCGGCCGGTGCAGGGGGTACTGGGCGCGATCGCGCCTGAGGATCTCGGGTTTACGCAAAGCCATGAGCATGCGAGCCTCGATATCCGCGAATTCGTCGACGAGACGTTTCACCTCGACGACCTCGAGCAGGTCGGCGATGACCTTAGGGTCGCGCGCGGCAACGGACTGCGAACGATCGTCGACGTCGGCACGGACGGGCACCGGCGCTCACCGCAGTTCCTGGCGGACGTGGCGCGCTACAGCCGTGTGCAGATCATCGCTAGCACAGGGTACTGGCGCGAGCCCTCGTATCCCGCGTACGTGGCATCTGAGACCGACGAGCAGCTCGCCGCGCGGATGATCGCCGACATCCGCGACGGGATCCAGGGCACGGACATCCGCGCCGGGGCCATCGGCGAGCTCGGGTCCGAGACGCCCGGTATGTCAGCGCTGGAGGAGAAGGCGTTCCGTGCGGCGGCGATTGCCCAGCGCGAGACCGGGGTGCCGCTGATCACCCATACCGCCGAGGGACTCGACGCCCTGCGCCAGCTCGAGCTCCTGACCGACTCCGGAGTTCCGCCGGAGCGCATTCTCATCGGTCACGTCGACTGCGACGACGATGTCGAGCTGCACTCCAAGATCGCCGCCGCGGGCGCGTTCGTCGGCTACGACCGCGTCGGACTGACTCAGTTCCAGCCAGACAGCGTGCGCGTGCGGCTGATCACCGAGATGCTCGAGCGCGGGCTCGGACGCCAGCTCATCATCTCGACCGACCTGGCGACCCAGAAGGACATGCGCAACCACGGGCGCCCCGGCTACTCGTATCTGATTGAGGAATTCCTGCCGCGCCTGCGCGAGGCTGGCTTGGACGAGCCGGCGATCTTGATGCTGACCGTTGAGAACCCGCGCAGACTGCTCTGCGGCGCATGAGGCCGCTCGCGCCCAGCTCGAACCGAACAAGGAGATCTGTCGTGCTCAAGGCGACTAAGGACAAGCTGCTGCCCACAGCGATCATCGGCTCGGTGCCGCGCCCGTCCTGGTACACGGAAAACCTGCACGGGCGCTCGTTCACCGAGGCGATGGGTGACTCGGCGTACCGGGAGCAGTACCTGGACGCGATCCAGTGCCAGATCGGCGCCCAAGAGCGGGCCGGGCTTGACATCATCACCGACGGCGACTCTCGCTTCGATCTCGAGGTCGGCGGCCGATCGTGGTTCTCCTACGTAAGCGAGCGGATCGGCGGACTAGGCCCCGTGAGCAAGCGGTCACGATGGCTGGACTATCAGGAGGTCCGTCGCGGCCACATCCTGCGCGAGCTCGACGAGGTGTACCGTCCGCCCCGCGTGGTCGGTGCCGTGACGCCCGGTCCGCTTGAGTACACCGAGGTGTGGAAGATGGCGCAGCGCATGACGGCGCGCCCGGTGAAGTTCGGCGCGATCGCGAGCGGTTCGCTCATTCATCTGCTGTGGAACGAGCACTATGCGACCGACCACGACCTGGTCATGGACCTCACCAAGATCATGAACCGCGAGTACCGGGAACTCGCCGAGGCCGGCGCGGGGTTGATTCAGATTGAGGAGCCCCCGATCCATTTCGCGGCGTGCACCGGAACCGGCACTCCACCCGTGCGACTGCGCGAAATGGTGGCGGAGTTCAATGCCGAGGTCGACGGAGTGCAGACGGAGATCTGGGCACACACCTGCTGGGGCAATGCCAACCAGCAGGCCGGCTTCTGGGAAGTCCCGACGTACGAGAAAGCCTTGCCCTACCTCAGCGAGCTCGCTGCGGATGTGGTCACCTTCGAATGCGCCACGACCGACGGTCGCGACTTCCCGCTGCTCGGGCGCTGGGAGACCGATAAAAAGATCGGCATCGGCGTAATCAATCACACGATCACCACGGTCGAGCCCGCCAACGTCGTAGCCGCCCGCATTCGCCGAGCGCTTGAGCACATTCCCATTGAGCGCCTGGTGATCGTCACCGACTGCGGGTTCGGGCGTGAGGGGCTCTCGCGGCGAATCGCCTTCTACAAATGCGTGGCGCTCGTCCAGGGAACGAACATCGTCCGCCGCGAGCTCGGACTGCCCGAGGCCGAAGTGCCTGCCGAGAACAAGGGCCTTGACCTGATGGAGTCCTAAGCCATGGAGTACCGACAGCTGGGCCGATCCGGCATGAAAATCAGCCTGCTCTCGTTCGGATCATGGATCACATTCGGATCCCAGATCCAGGAGCGGGAGGCGGTCGAGTGTCTGGCGGCTGCCTACGAGGGCGGCGTCAACTTCTTCGACAACGCCGAGATCTACGGACGCGGGGAGTCCGAGCGGCTGATGGGACGGGCGTTCCGTGATCTGAAGTGGCCGCGGGAGAGCTACATCGTCTCGACCAAGCTGTTCATGGGGATCACTAACCATCCCCACATGCAGCACACGCTTAACCGCAAGTACCTCGTCCAGGCACTTGACGCCTCCCTGGAACGGCTGCAGACCGACTTCGTCGACCTGCTCTTCTGCCATCGCGCCGATCCGCACACGCCGATCGAAGAGGTCGTGTGGACGATGCACGACCTCATCACTGCGGGCAAGGTTCTGTATTGGGGGACGTCGGCGTGGTCGGCGGAGCAGATCCGCGAAGCATTCGCGGTTGCCGAGCGCCACCACCTGCACAAGCCCGTAATGGAACAGCCGCAGTACAACCTGCTTGAGCGGCAGCAGGTGGAGCACGATTACCTCGACCTATACAAAACGCTCGGGCTCGGGTTGACCACCTGGAGCCCTCTGGCCGCCGGGCTGCTCACCGGGAAATACCTTGACGGGATCCCGGCGGACTCCCGTGCCGAGCTGCCCAGCTTCGCGTGGCTCAGGGAAGGCCTCGTGGACGCCGAGCGCAACCGAAAGGCCGCCGGCCTGAAGCCGATCGCCGATAACTTGGGGTGCAGCATGGCGCAGCTAGCGATCGCGTGGTGTGCCCGCAACCCCAATGTCAGCTCGGTGATCACGGGCGCGAGCCGGGCCGCGCAGGTCACGGAGAACCTTCGCGCGCTCGACGTGCTCGGCAAGCTCGACGAGGACGTGCTGAGCCGTATCGAGCAGGCTTTTGCCTGACCGCGCGAAGCACTCCGGGATGGGGAGACAAGTCGTTGTCACGGCTGCCGTCGCGCAACACCAGATGGCCCGGCTGCGGCCGCTGACAGATGCCGGGCTGGATGTCGTCGCGCGCTTCGATCTCGACGACGTGAGTGACCAAGCGGCGCTGCTCGCCGGGCTAGAAGGGGCGTGGGCGACGATCGCCGGGAGCGAGATCTATTCGGGAACGCTACTCCAGCAGCTGCCGGACCTAGCCGCGATCGCCCGGTGGGGTTCGGGCTATGACCGGATCGACGTGCGGACTGCGACTGATCAGGGCATTGCCGTGCTTACGGCGCCCGGCGCTAACGCTGATCCGGTCGCGGACTGCGCGGTGATGCTGATGCTTGCATGCGTACGCCGGCTGCGGGCCGTCGACGCATCCGTCCGCTCAGGTGCCTGGCGGCAGCCGGAGCTGACCGGCGACCTGACCGGCGCCACGGTCGGCGTCGTGGGACTGGGGGCGATCGGCCGAGCCGTCGTGCGCCGTCTGCGAGGTTTCGATTGTCGTGTCCTCGGCAGCGATCCTGCCGCCGACCCCGCTTACTGCCGGCAGGCGGGCGTCGAGCTGCTTGATCTGCCCGATGTGTTGTCGCAAGCGGACATCGTCACGCTGCATGCACCACGAACGTCCGCAACCCGCGGCCTCATCGGAGCCCGTGAACTGGCGACGATGCCGAGCGGTGCGATCATCATTAACACGTCCCGTGGCGAGCTGGTAGACGAGGAGGCACTCGTGGCGGCGCTCGAGCGAGGTCATCTCGGCGGCGCCGGCCTCGACGTCTTCATCCAAGAGCCGATGCCGGCCAACCACCGCTTGACACGGCTGGACAACGTTGTGCTGAGCGGACACGCCGCCTCCTTCACGGCGCTCGCTGCGCGGCGCACCGCCGACGCGGTCGTGGACGCCCTGCTACAGCTTGCGCAGGGCACGCTCACTAAAGGCTGCGTCAACCCGGAGGTGCGCCGCACGCCGAACGTGCGATCGGCGATGGCCTGGCGGCGGTGACGCCCGCGCGATTTTGGCCGATCCGAGCGGGTGCATCAACGCGGCCCACCTTATGGGTGCTGATAAATCCGGGCAAGGGCCGTCCTGCTATTCACATTCTCGTCAGTGTGGCGGCCGCGGCCCACAGCCAGCGAACACTGGAGCACGCGTCCTCGGTCCGCAGAGCGCCGAGGATCGCCCCGTCCGATCGGGAGTCGGATCATTCGGATGTTGGCGCATGGATCCAGAGTGCATACAGCTCGCAATTTGAAGCTCAGCGTTTGGCAAGCTCATGCGACGATCAGGCGACAATTATTGTCACTTTTCATCGAACAGGCACGCCAAAAATTGTGGAGCTAAGGAGATTCGAACCTCCTGACCTCCTGCATGCCATGCAGCCTGGTTTTCGCCTGACGGCGTCTCGCTGGGTCCGGTCCCCGCAGATCAGAGCGGCTTTAATGTCCGGGACGTCTGGCTCGGTCCGGCGGAATCTGGATCGTTGGGACTTGGATTGGTACTGGTCTGCCCCGGCATCTCGTCGGAGGAGGTCCACCTGGAAATCCCGATTCGCAGCCTCACGTGGCTGGCAACTGGCGCTTGGTAAGGAGGTACGAGGAGCTCATCCGTGCGAGTTGGCTGGTGTAGGTCGCGTCGTCGACAGGGTCGGCGGTGAAGCCCGGAC
>Ga0070713_100003075_pt1 | contig 10967 bp, 13 predicted proteins | sample LARL82metaG_FD_65465 | JGI IMG/M metagenome (GOLD analysis project Ga0070713, IMG submission 65465) | Corn, switchgrass and miscanthus rhizosphere microbial communities from Kellogg Biological Station, Michigan, USA - LAR L8-2 metaG | ecosystem: Host-associated > Plants > Roots > Rhizosphere ... | reverse complement strand
GATGGCTACACTGCCCTTGCTGCTGATACCGGCATTTCTCGTGCCGCTGTTCCTCATGCTGCACACGGCCGCGCTCATGCAGGGCAGGCAGCTGGCGCGCGCGCGAGCTGCCGTGCGCTGAGATCGCCGCGAGGCCCCATCCGCGCGCGTGTGGGTACTGCGCGCGCGGATGGGCACCGGTCTTACGGCCTCGTCGGGGGGAGAGTGCCGGCGAGCGCGGTTGCGCTTGTGCTGCACATGGGATGCCCCCACCCGCTCGCACTCACTCCTTCCTGTTGGCCAGGCTGCGGAGTGATGTCGTACACGATGTTATCCGGGCGAGCAGAGTCGCCGCTCACTCCACCAGGAACATGATCGAGACCCAAGGCGTGCCTCGTCCGCCACGCGATATTGTGATCGGCACACGAGCTGTCACCGCTGACGCCGATGGCACCCAGCAGGACACGGACACCATTGTTGTGCACCGCATAAAGAGCCAGACCGCCGCCGAACACGTTGACACCGCCGATACGACGTCCCGTCATGGGATCGACGGGGGTGCCGAAATCCGCGGCCGGTCCGCGATACGCCACTCTGGTATCCACCGGGTTGCTGTGCTGCAGTCCGTACAGGCTGCCCCCTGGGGATACTGCGGAAAACAGGTTGGCCGTCGACAGTGCGAGACTCGGCAAGCTGAAGGCGTTGGCGGTGTTCGCCTTCTGTGCCGAGATCACGCGGCTGCCGGGCCACTGGTCTCCGCGATCCGAACCCGTGAACGCGACGGCGCATACCACGCCATCACGATTCACCACGGTAGCCCACATGTCGAGGTTGAAGCCTCCGTTTTGCTGATGACGGGCGGAGGTCAGCGCATTCCTCAGGGCGCTGTGGCTCGGGAGTCCGGCGCACTGACCGGCAACGGACCCCGTGTCTTCGTTATCCCGCGATACTGTCTCCTGCGCCAGCGTTGCGGAGGCGATGCAGGTTGCAGCCGCTGCACCAGCCAGGATTCCAATCGTACGTGTCGTCGAGGAAGTCATGGACCTTCTCCTTATTTTGAGTGACACACTCGAGAAGCCAGCTCGTGCCGGAAGCCCGGCACGACGTTCAGACTGGGTGCGCGCTAGGCGCCGGGAGGATCGCCTTTCCAGTCGAGCACGGACGCGCGTTGCTCACGCTTGAAGTAGTAGCGCCCGGTGTGCGCGTCGTAGTGAATTTGGCCACGGGCGGCCTGGCGGGCGAGCCACTCGCGTGCAAAGCGCTCGTTAGTGGCCGTTTTCGCGGCCAGCTCGGCCGGTGTCAGGCCTGCGGCCGCCAATGCCCGGTAGTAACCGAGTGCCTCCCCGAGCGCGCTGATGGCGGTCCCCTGCAACGCACTTACGCTGGCGTCGACCACAGGTGTACCCTCCCCGCACCGCGCGATGGTGCCCGGCAAGCTGATTGTCCTGGCAACTGCCATATCGCGACAGCGTATCTTTCGGACAATCTCCGCCATGAATGCTCGATGTTGCTGGAGCTGCACGGAGAGGTGAACATGCCTGCAGTTAGGCAAATCTTGATAAATCCCTTGGAAAGCTACCTGAGCTTCTCTGAGCCGAGACGCGGTTTGGTGTACGTGATCGCGGCCGCATTGATCGCCGCCATCGCCTACAGCGACTGGAAGATCGAGGAAGTCTCCGTAGGCTTTCTGTACGTGCTGCCGATTCTCATGGCATCGGCATCACTGCGCACCTGGCAGATCGTGGCCGTGGCGAGCGCCTGCGGCGTGCTGCGCGAGTGGTTCAGCCCGGTGCACGATACACCGGGAAGCAGCATGCGCGTGTTGATTGGTGCCGCGGGCTTCGCCCTGGCCGGCTACTTCGTCTCGCAGCTCAATCAACAGCGCCGCTCAGTCATCGAGCACCTGCTCGAGCGCGAGCGGCAGATGCGGTTGCGAGCCGATGCGGAAAGACAGCTGCAGGTCGTGATCGAAACGAGTCCGCTCGGGATCGTGACGCTCGACAGCGAAGGCCGGGTGTTGCTCGGCAACACCTCGGCTCAGCATCTACTGCGGCTCGAGCAGCGCTCGCTCGCCGGCCAGCAGATCAGCAGCTACCTGCCGATATTGAAGCGTTTCCTCAGCATCCGCGACTCCGCACCGGAGCTGCGTACCGTGGTCGAGACGCGCGGCCAGCGCGCCGACGGCGAAGCGTTTCTGGCGCACGTGTGGTTGTCGACGTTCATCAGTGGCTCGGGCCTTTGCCTGGCGGCTTTCATCTGGGACTCCTCCGAGAACCTGCGTGACCGCGAAGGCACGGGACTCGACTCCATGATGGCCACCTCGCGCGTGCTCATCGGGGCCATGAGTCACGAGATACGTAACCTCGCCGCAGCCGCCTCGGCTGCCTACCGGGAGCTGGCGCGCGGCCTGGGGGCCGAGCAGCGCGCTCAGTCTCAGCCGCTGGGAACCGTCATCGATGCGCTCGAGAACATAGCCAGCTCGGGGCTGAGGCTCGCGGCGCACTCTTCCGCCGCGGTCGCTGACCTCGGCATGGTCCTCGATGAAGCACGCGTGCTGATCGAGGCCTCGTTCCGCGACGAGGGCAGCGTGGCGCATTGGTTGATTCCCGACTCGCTGCCGCTGGTGGAAGCGGATCATCACAGCCTGCTGCAGGTGTTCCTGAACCTTGCGCGTAACAGCGAGCGCGCCATGAAAGGGCGCCCCGAAAGGGTGCTGCGGGTCGAAGTCACCATGGAAGAGGACTTCGTGCGCATCCGCTTCCGCGATTCCGGCCCCGGAGTGTCGAATCCCGAGGCTCTGTTCAAGCCTTTTCAGCCGGGCGCCTCTTCTACCGGCCTGGGACTGTACATCTCGCGCGCGGTATTGAAGTCTTACGGGGGCGATCTGCACGTCGAGCCCGACGCACGCGGCGGCTGCTTCGTAGTGCAGCTGTGGGCGGCGGAAGATGGAGACAGTCCCGGACGATCGTAGCGTGACTGCAGTCAATGTCCTGTTGGTCGATGACCATCTGTCCTTCGGACAGAGCGTGGCCCGTGCACTGAGCACGGAGCCCGATCTCGCGGTTTCCTACTGCACCTCGATCAGCGCTGCTCTGGAGATGCTGCAGCATCAGCCCGTCGATATCGTTCTGCTCGATCACGATCTCGGTGTCGAACGGGCTTCGCAGTTCCTGCCGGCAGCGCGGGAGCGCGGCTTCGGCGGGCATGTGCTGATCGTGACCGCCTGGGTGAGCGATACCGAGGCAAAACGCCTGCTACGGCAGGGCGTCGCCGGCATCTTTTCCAAGGACAGTCCACTCGAGGCTCTCATCGAGAGCATCCGGCACATTCAGGGAGGGGCGGTCTGGCTGGACAGACGCTATCGCAACCTGACGGCCGCCGAGCCTGCCGAGCAGCCCGGCGGCGGCCCACGGTTCAATGAGCGCCAACGCAAGGTGTTGCGCTTCGTGCTCGAGGGACTTTCAAACAAGGTGATCGCGGCGCAGCTGCACATCTCCGAGAGTTACGTGAAGGCTCTCATACAAAGCCTGTTCAAGAAGACCGGCGTGCGCACGCGCGGCCAGCTCGTACGAGTAACGCTCGAGCACTACCAGGATCAGCTGTAAGGACGCGCGCCGCTTGGCAAGCGCCTGGACCTCACTAAGGTCGCACTGCGGGGCGTTTTCTTACGGAGAAGAATAACTGCCGATGCTTGCCGGCCCGCACGATGCTCGCCGCCTCGAGCGCGACCAGGATGTAAAGGACATTGAGGGCCGCGAGCGTGGTGGGCACGTAGCGGGTGCGGCGCGCTGCCGCCACGACATCTCTTGCGGTCACGGCACGTGCTCCCCCGATGCGCTGCTGCACATACTCCACGGCATCCGTGTCGATCACGTTGAAGTAGCCAGAGCCGCGGCGCGCCCTCGAGAGCGCAAAGGAGAGCACGAAGAAATAACCCTGGGCCTCGAACACATGGTAGGTCTGGCGGACCGCCTCGACGCGGCCACGATACTTGAGTCCACGCTGCAGGCTTCGGATATTCACGGTTGCCCCTCTCGTTCTCCGCAGCAGATCGGCTGCAAGCTCGAGCGCACTCTACTCCAGACACGAAGGCTTCGCGGGGTTACCGTCAAAGCCAGCGCGATCGCCCGGAAGCACCAACAGTTCTCCCACTCGTATCGTGCGGCCGCTCGATGTTCCATGGAAATCAAGGAGCTAGGCGCGGAGGTTCACGAGAAAATTCGACGCCCCATCAAAACTACTGTTGACTCGCCGGTATTAGCGCGCCGCTGTTGTTGATAGCGAGTACGGCCTTCCTGCTCTCAGACGCCGGGCTCTTGTCTGTACCGCCGGGTGGTATGGGCATGTTTTATTGCGAGCACATTGAGCGCATTTCTGCTGCAATCCCGCTACGCGCGCAGAGACCGAAACGTGTCGCAGCGCCCGCGTGTGGCCATTGTCCGAATCGCTCAGTACGGAGGGGATCGAATGCCGCGTGGGTCCGTGCTTCTCGCTTTGAGTGTAACACTCGGAATGTTGTGCGCGGCGCGCAGCGCAGGTGCGCAGGGCGCGTCAGCTCCCACCGATCCATGGTGCAGATCCAAGCCCGAGCCGGCGTTCTGTCATGCCGTGCGCGGCGTGCGCGCCTCGGGTTGGCCGGCGCAGACCCGGTCGGAAGTCATGGCGTCCAACGGCATGGTGGTCACGAGCCAACCACTGGCGGCTCAAGCAGGGCTGCAGGTGCTGATGCGCGGTGGCAACGCAGTGGATGCGGCCGTGGCGAGCGCAGCGGTACTCAGCATCACCGAGCCAATGATGGTCGGCATAGCCTCCGATCTCTTCGCGGTCATATACATCGCGAAGGACCACAAGGCGTACGTGCTGAATGCCAGCGGCACCGCGCCGAGCGGCGCGACCCTTGCACGCCTGAACGGGCTTGGCTACCACTGGGACCCGAAGAACTGGGGACCGGCCTCTGGCATGCCCGAGGGTGGCATCCTGGCAGTCACCGTGCCGGGCACGGTATGGGGCTGGCAGGCAGCGCTGCAGCGATTCGGCACACTTTCTTTCAGGCAGGTTCTCGAGGCGGCTGCGCGCTATGCGCAGGACGGTTTTCCCATCTCAGAGCGCATCGCCAGCGACTGGACACTGCCGAGTGCGCTGCCGCTGCGGGGCTGTTGCACGCAGCTCGATCCGGACTCGGTGAGAGTCTGGTATGTGAATGGGCGGCCGCCGGTCCCCGGGCAGATCTTCAGGAATCCGGATCTGGCGCGCACCTTCCGGCTGCTCCAGGAGAAAGGTGCGGATAGCTTCTATAAAGGAGAGATCGCCCGAGCGATCGTCGCGAAGTCGCAGGCACTCGGCGGCACCATGACGCTGGAAGACCTCGCCAACTATCACGGCGAATGGGTCGAGCCCGCGCGCACGCAATACCATGGCTACGAGGTGCTCGAGCTGCCGCCTCCGTCGCAGGCGTGGGCGGCGAACGAAATGCTGAACATCCTGCAGCAGTGCTTGCCCAAGTGGGCACCGGGCAGAACCCTGGCATCGCTCGGCCCGCGGAGTCCGCAGTACTGGCACATCCTGATCGAGGCGAAGAAGCTCGCATACGCGGATCTCTTCCGCTACAACGCCGATTCGGACCTGGTCGGCGTTCCGCTCGCACAGCTGCTGTCGGCGGCGCATGCGGCGTCGCTGTGCACGAAGTTTGCACCCGATCATGCCTCGGCCACCGGCACAGTGAGCGACACGGATATGAAGGGCGACACCATCGTGCTTTCCACGGCCGACAAGGAAGGCAACATGGTCTCGTGGGTGAACAGCAACTTCAATGAGTTCGGCTCCGGTATCACCGTGCCGGGATACGGATTCGTGCTGCACAACCGGGGGACACTGTTTTCGCTCGACCCGCACAGCCCGAACGTAATAGCTCCGCACAAGAGGCCGTTCAACACCCTCTCGGCCGGGCTGCTGATGCATGCGGGACAGCCGGTGATGACCGTGACGCTCATGGGCGGCGACATGCAGGCGCAGGGACACGCGCAGCTGCTCATCGATGTCATCGACCTCGGCGCGAACCTGCAGGCGGCGGCGGATATGGCGCGCTTCCGGCACAGCCAGATCCCAAACCTGCTGAGCCTAGAATCCCCGCTCTATGACCTGGTTGGCGCCGCTCTCGCCGCAATGGGACACACGGTGCGGCCCATCAACGGCGCTGATGTTGGGGGAGTACAGGTGATCCAAGCGGTCCCAACGGGCGCTTCACTGCGCTACTACCGCGCCGCATCGGATTTCAGGAAGGATGGGCAGGCCGCGGGGTGGTGAGTTGCGCCGGCCGATATCCGACGAACACGCGCTTGGGAATCATGCAATGCACGCCTTTGCGAATGTCGACGACCTGGGTAACGCGGCAGTCTCCCACCATTGAGGTCAGTGCGTAGGCCTCCTCGCGGCTCATCGGAACGATGCGCTGCGTTGCGAGCCACTGTACGGTCTGCTCGACTGCGATTTTCATCGCCTGGTTGAGGTCTTCGTCGTACCCCATGAATATCCAGTCGGTCTTCGTCTCGGCCCATGGCCAGTCGGTCTTCAAGTCCTTGCGCACCACCGGCTGAATCTCGATTTCCTTGTAAGCGCACTCGAGCGCGGTGAGATTCACCTCGCCGTTTCCCTGCCGACAGTGCGAATCGCCGGTCCAGATCAGGCCGCCCTTCAAGAACACGGGCACATATAGCGTTGAACCGGCGCGCAGCTCGTTCAGGTCCATGTTCGAGCCGTTTTTCCACGGGCGCAGCGTGCTGGTCCGCCCCTTGGCATCGTGAATGGGCGGCCCCGCCTGGCCGCGGGCTCATTGGGGTCCACGCCAACGGCGAATGTCCCTGGAAAAGGCTGCAGATCGATCACGATCCCCGGCTTGAAGACGGTCTGCATCCTCGCCAGGTCCAGCTTGTAATAGCGCACGAACCCTTCGGGAAACTCGCTCGGCAGCAGTCCGACCGTCGGAAATTGCGTGCCCGGCAGGTTGAAATTGAAGGCGTCCTCCTTGGGAACGATCTTGAGAATGTGAATCTCGAGCGTGTCTCCGGGCTCAGCTCCCGACACGTAGATCGGTCCGGTGATCGAATGCGGTCCGCCGCCGTCGTTCTCCTTGCGCAGCTGCACGATCTTGTCCATGTCCGCGCCGGGTTTTATCTGCCCGAGCGAGTGCGAGATCGTCTCGATGGACACCGTGTCGCCGGAATTGATGACCAGCCGCGGCTTTTCGCTGGGATCGTACCAACCCCACTGCACGTTCTCCGGCGTGGCCGGGAGGACATAGTGTTTCCCGGAAAGCGAGGTGTGCGCAGCAGCCGCGGTGGCGTCTCCCTGTTGAGCGCTGCTGGCGAGTGTAGAAGCCAGGAGCACGACGAGCATGATGAGCGCAGGGAATGTTCTTCTCATACGTCTCTCCCACAGGCAGCGGCGGCCGACTCGCTTAGCTGCAGGATGGGAACTATACGCGTGCGGCGTCCTCTTGCTGATGGATCAGTGGAACCAACTCTCACCCTCACGGCAATAGCCATGCGAGTTACGGATCTGCCGCAGACGCTGACGGGCGCGCTGTCGGAACAGACGCTGCTCCAATGCCCGGCTGCGCGCTGAGGGCACGCGCAAGCTGTAGAGGCCGCCATCGGCGCAGGCGCGCAACGGCTCATTGCGCAGAGTCTCGTCTGGGTATACGCGCCCGGCCCGGAACCGACCGTGTCCCACCGCCCGGGCGCTCCACGGAAACACGAGTGAGCAAGGGAGCAAGCGGATCATGACGTTCCCTCGTTCTTTCTATTGCGGGACCTGGGAGAGGCCGCGCTCCCCGCGAGCGGGCGCACGGAGGAGGCGGATTCTATTGAGACGTGCAAGCTGCGGTCAACGAAGTCCTCAGCGAAGCAGCGGCTCGCTACGGCCACCCGGGAACTGGCACACTTCGTAAGTCAGCTGGTGCATCACCGCACGGTCGATGCGGAGACAGCGATGGAGCAAAGCGACATTGCCGCAATCCGCGCTCTGTTGAGCGCCAAACCGCGACCGGTCGGCTGGGCAGCACGCCGTCAGCGGCTCGATGAGATCGGTTCCGTGTGGCCCGCGGCTTCTGATGTCACGCTGACCACCGTTGACGTCGGTGGCATACCAGGTGAATGGTCGACCGCACCGGGTAGCGACAGCTCACCTGTTCTGCTCTTCTTTCATGGCGGCGGCTACTGCTCCGGTTCGATCGTAAGTCACCGCCGCATGGTATCGGAGGCGGGCCGAGCCGGTGGAGTGCGCACCCTGGCGATTGACTACCGACTGGCACCAGAGCATCCCTTTCCTGCGGCCTTGGATGACGCCCTGACGGCGTGGCACTTTTTACGGCGCCAGGGCATCGCCGCGGAACGCATTGCTGTGGGTGGCGACAGCGCCGGTGGCGGATTGTCGTTGTCACTGGTCCTGAAGCTCCTTGAAGCCAAAGAACCGCTACCGGCGTGTCTGTGGCTCGTTTCTCCGTGGACGGATCTCACCATGTCGGGCTCCACGCTCGTCACCAAGGACGCCTGCGACCCGATCATCCACAAGGGCTATCTGTGCGAGCTCGCTGATGCCTATCTCGGCGGCGCCACAGACCATAAGGATCCACGCGTCTCTCCGTTATTCGCCAAGCTGTCAGGCATGCCGCCGATGCTGGTCCAAGTGGGGTCCGAGGAGACTCTGCTCGATGACGCGGTACGTCTCGCCGGGGCGGCCGGCGCGGCGGATGTGCCCGTCACGCTGGAAATCTGGCCGCATATGATCCACGCGTGGCATCTGTGGAACGCCCGTTTGGAGCCAGGGCGGCGAGCGCTCAGCAGCGCAGGCCGCTTCATGCGCGATCATCTTTGAGTACTGCGCTGCCCGGTCACCCTTTGGCCCTTGGGTCGTCCTTGCGGAAGGTGGCTTCTCCTGCGTTGGACACCTCGACCCACTTCGGGTCAGGCGAGGCCTCGGCATCATAGTTGTCGTGCCAGTTCCACCACTTGTACGGCGGGCTCTGGGGGTAACCTTTCGGGGAGTCCTCCCAAGTCTCCTGCCGACCGAGCGGCGTGATGTCGAGGTAGCTCCAGGTGCTGCCCATCGCTTCATCGCCGCGGTTGTTGACGAAGTACGTGCGGAACAGCTGCTCGCCGTCGCGGAAGAACACATTGTGACCGTGCCATTCGTCCACGCCAAAGTCCGCGTCGAAGCTGTCGATGAGCGTGTACCAGGGCATCTGCCACCCCATCCGCGCCTTCAGGCGCGCGATGTCCGCCTGGGAGGCGCGCGAGGCATACGCGAGCGTCGTGTCGCGCGCGTTGAGATGGGCGAGGTGAGCCACCTGGTCGGCACCTAGAGAGCAGCCGCGACAGGCGTGCTCGGGCCAGCCAAACACCCCCGGTTCAAAGAAGGCACGGTACACGATCAGTTGTCGGCGGCCCTCGAACAGCTCGAGCAGGCTCACCTTGCCCTGCGGCCCCTCGAATTGGTACGTCTTCTCGACCGCCATCCAGGGCATTCGCCGCCGCTCGGCGGCCAGAGCGTCCCGAGCCCGCGTGAAGGCCTTCTCCTTCACCAGCATCTCTTGACGCGCAGCCTCCCACGCCCGCGGCGATACGACAGGCGGGGTATGCATGGCGCGCACGCCATTTCCATCCTTCCCGAGTGTCTTGGTCGTGCTCATGGCGATCTCCTGGGTTGATCGAGCTCGTCAGACTCTTCACCGAACCTGCGTCTCAGGCTCTCCGTACCCGCATGCAGAAACCGCCGGACCGATTCGATGGTTCTGCCGTCACCCTCCTCGGTGAGCTCGAACTGCGCCGACCAGCTGACGATGCTTGCAGAGCCGCCCGCAGGGTCGATGCGGAACTCGCCCCGATAGTCGCGGACCGGCATGGAGGCTCTCTCAATGGTATAGCGGTAGAGGTGGCGGTCCGGATCCAGAGTTTGCAATCGCTCCGTCTGATCATCACCTGCGCCTCCATGCGCGATGCGCATGGCTCCGGTGCCTTGACCGAGGACATCCACGGAATTCACCATCGGGTGCCATTCCCCGACGCTGCCGAATCCGCCGATCTCGTTCCACAGCGTCTCGGCGTCCATCCCAATCGTTGCGGTCTCGATTATCTTCGGCATGCCCACTCCTTCGGTGCTCCGTCCCATGCACAAAGTGACCCGTAATCAGCGGGTTCGTTCCAAGGGCAGGAAACATGTCCATTGTCGTCCCGCGCACGTCACGCTGGCGTCTGAGGCGTGAGTCGATCCTGTGTTCTGATCCATAATTCACTCGTGATGGCGAGACAGCAGCTATTTGCCGTGCGGCTACTGATAGTCCTGGCGGCATGCAGAGGTGCGTGCGTTGCTGCGCCCCCACCTGCGGAGGTAGCGCAACCTCCGGCCGTCGCAACGCCCGTGCCGCCCGACGCCGCAACTCCAACGCCGCCCCCGGAGCAGGTCGCAGGCTCTCCGGTCCTCAGTCTCAGTGAGCTCGAACAACGCCTGCGGGACACACGCGCGATAGGCCTGTTCACGAAGCTCTCTTTGAAAAACCAGGTAGACGATCTGCTGGCGCAGTTCAAGGCGTTTCACGAGCGCTCGTCGCGCATCACCCTCGAGCAGCTGCGACAGAGGTACGAACTTCTGCTGATGAAGGTTGTGAGTCTGCTTCAGGATGGGGATCCCAGACTTGCAAGTGCTGTATTCTCCTCGCGCGAAGCAATCTGGGTGGTGTTGACCGACCCGAAAACCTTCACGGCCGCCTGATTCACGATGACAGGAGCTACCATGCCCGTGCGCTCGATTGTCGGACTGGCTTTGACGTTGCTGCTGGCGGGCCCGCTCCCCGCCGAGAACCCCTCACCTGGCCAGGATCTCAAGGCCACGATAGCGCTGAACGGATTTCCATGCGATCGAGTGGTCGCCTCGAAACGCAACGCCGACAGCGACTACACGGCGACGTGCAAGGACGGCAATCGCTATCGCATTTT
>Ga0070713_100003074_pt1 | contig 10971 bp, 7 predicted proteins | sample LARL82metaG_FD_65465 | JGI IMG/M metagenome (GOLD analysis project Ga0070713, IMG submission 65465) | Corn, switchgrass and miscanthus rhizosphere microbial communities from Kellogg Biological Station, Michigan, USA - LAR L8-2 metaG | ecosystem: Host-associated > Plants > Roots > Rhizosphere ... | reverse complement strand
GGTTCCAGTTGTCGCGGCCGGGGCCACGTAGAGCGTTGTGGCCGAGATTGCCCCAAGTGCCCGTGGTGCTTGCGGTAAAGGCCGTAGGATCGAAGTACTGGATGTGGCGGACGCCCGACTTCGTCACCCGCGCATATTTGATGCTGCCAGTCAAGTCAGGCCGGTTGCCATTCCCAACCTTGTCGGGACTGCCTCCGGTGACGTTGACTGGTAGTCCAGACTCGATCGTCACGATCCCAGAGACCTGCCAGCCACCCAGGGTCGACTTCAGTAGTCGGCTCGAGCTGTTGCGCAGAACTGGAATGCTGTAGATGAAGTTGGCGGAGAAATTGTGGGTCCGATCAAAAAGACTCGGCCCAAGATCGTACCGCCAGCCCAAGTAGGGATTGGTTACGCCGTTCAAGTCCTGACCGCTGCCACCCGTCGATGGATCGATGGAGCGCGAAAGAGTGTAGTAAGCGCGAAGCTGCAGGTCCTTGGTAGCTTGTGAATTCAAGTCAATCTGCAGGGAGTTGTAATGGCCATTCGCCTCGTTGTTCGCCATGCTCAGGCTTCTGAAGCCTGGGTATGGGATGCTTGACGCCGACTGCCATTGCGTAGAGTTTGAGTCTATGGCTGTGAGGTCCGTCTGCGAAGGCAGGTTAATTTCGCGATAGTCGCTCAGATGGCGATTCAGGTTGCCGACATACGTGGCTGACAGAACCGTCTTGGGACCGAACTGATGCTGAACGCCAGCGCTGTATTGCGTGCTGGTGGTTGGCTTGTAGTTATTGATGGCCAGTCCTGTGATGCTGGCCGCGTTGATCGGGAGCGGAGGTGCGGTGCCCGACGAAAGCTGTACGTTCGGGTCCTGGAGCTCCACGGCGCTGGTATTAACGTTCAGACTGAACGGGATGTTCGGACCGGCATTGTACATGTCGTTGCCCTGGATGCGTTCGTACATGACGCTGAATCCACCGCGAACGACGGTCTTTCCATTCCCAGTCAGATCGTAGGCAAATCCGAGCCGAGGTCCAAACGTGGCCCAGTAATTGTTGACCAGACCTTTCGGTGCAGTTTTTCCTTCGAGACCGATGCCGTTCAGGTACAAAGGAACGCCTGCCAAGACCGAATTTGGGCTAGTGCCGAGTCCAGGACTTGTAGGATCGATGGTGCCATTCGGCAACATAATCGCAGCCTTGGACTTGTCATACAGGGACGGATAGAAGTTCCCCATAAGGTTGTTGACTTCGTACGCGTGAGGTATGCCATCCCAGCGCAGACCGAGGTTCAGGGTCAGCCTGTTGGTCGCACGCCAGTCGTCTGCAACATACGCACCCCAGGAAACGTTGGGCCATGTGCGTACATCCTGGACGGCAAGCTCCCCATAACTGTTAGCGGCGCCAAGCAGGAAGTCCGCGAAGCTAACTCCAGTGAAACTGGAGGCGTTTACGGAGTAGTTGTTCTGACCAATGTTATTGTCACCGGCAAAGCCGAATGAGCCTTGGGTCGTTCCGAAGAGTTGCTGCTTTTTCTTGTAAAGCGACCAGCTTCCACCCATCTTGAGTTGGTGTGCGCCTTTGGTCCAGGAGAGGTCGTCGCGGAGCTGGTAACCATTGGCAGCATTCACCCATGGCCAGCTGGAGATCTCGAAATTCGCACCGTATGGGTTTCCGAAGTCCATGTTGGGCATGCGAGTCATCGGATTTGGCCCAGAGAACAAGCGGGCATTGGTGAAGTCGCAGGACCCTGCTCCCCCAGAGCAGCTGGGTAGCGACAGGCTCTTTAAGCCGGTGGCAGCATAGGGAATGATGTGGATACGGTTGCCGTTGTAGTTGAAGGCGATTTCATTGAGAACCGATGGGCTAATGGTGTGGGTGGCGTGAATCACATAGCTGTAGGCTGGGTTGTTGAAGGTGTCTCCAACCGTAGGCAAGTTATCACCGCTCCACTGGGCCGTGTTGTAGCCCTGGGCGATTTGCTCGGCGATAAAGTGACCGAACACAGAGAATTTATCGGAGAAGTGGTGATCGATGCGGACGATCTCCTCCTTCAAATTCGTCGGGGTATTAGCGCCGCCTACGAAGTTGCCCTGACCGAAGCCGATGCTGCTGTTCGGTGCTGGCAAAAAGCCGGTACCGAGCAATGCAGCTGCGTTGGGGTTGATCATGCAGGACGGGATAATGTTGTTCTGGAAAAACCCGCCTTGGGGAGCGCCACCTGGGTCAACTTGACCAGGACAATTGGCATACAAAACGGAAGGCGCCACCTGGGCTGCAGTCGGAACCCGGAGCTGAAAAGCCTGCGGATGGTTGGCATCCGGCGTAAGCATCGAGCCGAAATTGGCGCCGGTGGTAGAGAGGTTGCTGTAAACTGCCGCATCAGGAACGGCCTGGTTGGTTGACCCGCCGTCGATGTATTTACGCCACTCCATGTTGTAGAAGAAGAAGGTCTTATCCTTAACGATGGGGCCGCCGATATTGAAGCCAAAGATGTTCATGCGAAGCTCTTGTTTCTTCGAGAAGAAGAAATTGCGAGAATCGAAGGCGTCATTGCGGTTGTTTTCCCAAGCCGACCCATGAAACTTGCTGCTGCCGGACTTAATAACCATGGTGATGGTTCCGGCAGAGGACAGGCCGTAGTCGGCACCGTAGTTGGAGGTCAATTGGCGGAACTCAGCCATGGATTCGCTGGAAGGAGAAGTGGTTACGCAGCCTCCGCAACCGCGGTCGTAGTTTTCACCGCCGTCGATCATGAAAACGTTGTGGGCCGTGCGCTGGCCATTGAAGCTGACTGCCGTGTCACCGCCCACGGGGACAGCCTTGTAATTGGTGATGTCGTTCGATGCTCCAGGAGCCAGAGCAGCAAGTTGAAACAGACTGGTCCCGTTGACCGCCAGATTCGACAACTGCTGGCCGGAAATCAGGTTGCTGACTTCCCCGCTTTCTGTCTGGACGTGGACAGCCGCCGCTTCCACCGTAACGCTCTCGGTTGCTGCGCCCACCTGCATCGCGAAGTCAACGCGGGTGCGGTCGCCCACCTGGAGCACAAGGCCCTTCTGCTCAGCGAGCTTGAGCCCGGACGCTTCAGCCTTCAGATCGTAACGGCCGATGTGAAGACCTGGGAGCACGTATTGGCCTGCCTCATTGGTTGTGATGGTGCGCGCTACACCTGTTTCGGTGTTCGTAGCGGTAACCTTGGCGTTAGCGACGACCGCACCCGACTGATCGGTGACGGTGCCGACAATGGTGGCTTCCTGTGCGAAAGCCGGCAGGGAAGCGAAGATGAATAGAACCGCCGAGAACGCTAGGAATCTGAGACTCCAACGCGCTCCCAGCCTTCGAGACCCAGAAAGGGTGGGCGAAAGCTTCATGGCATTCTCCAATTGGATTGTGTTGAAACACAACTCCGGTTTTCGGTTGTTGTGAGTTCGCGGGGACAGATTGGAGTGTCGGCACATGCGTTGTCAAGACAAAATCGTTAGGGCACGAGGGTGCTAGATCGATTTAGGAAGCGTTTTCTCCGGACAGGTTCCCTAGGGAATTTAAGGGAAACCCCTCAAAGTAAACGTGAACTTTGTCTGCGCGCCTGGGGTTTAAAGGACATCCAGAAAACGTCATTAAAAAAATGCAATTGATTTACAAGGGCGTTTGACGCGGTCGGGCCGTTCTCCGTCGTACAATACAGATTGCCCTTGAATACGCCAGCCCTTGACCTACCCCGAACGGAGTCTTCCAGCGAATCAGGCGGGGTCGCTATTTTGGTGCGAGAAATCGTGCATCGCTACGGCGAACGTGCGGCGCTGAACGGGGTGTCTTTCGAGGTACGCCCTGCGGAATTATTCGGCCTCTTGGGCCCAAATGGCAGCGGAAAAACGACCCTGTTCCGCATTCTTTCCACGCTGATGGTGCCAGTAGCCGGACGGGCGTTCATTCTCGGGTACAACGCGGCAGAGGATCCGAGCCAACTGCGGCGGGAAATCGGGGTGGTGTTCCAGGCGCAGAGCATCGATCTGAAGCTCACGGCGGCGGAAAATCTGATGCATCAGGGTCATCTTTATGGGCTGCGTGGAGCGGGGCTGAAAAAGCGCATCGCGGAAATTCTCGGCCGAGTGGGGTTGGCGGATCGCGCCAAGGATAAAGCTGAGACGTTTTCCGGAGGAATGCAGCGTCGGCTCGAGTTAGCCAAGGGCCTGTTGCATGGGCCGAAAGTCCTGCTGCTGGATGAGCCGACGACGGGACTGGATCCGGGTGCCCGGAGAGATTTGTGGCAGTATCTCCGAATGCTTCGCGATGAAGAGCATGTGACGGTGCTGGTCACAACGCACCTGATGGAAGAAGCGGAACGCTGCGATCGACTGGTGATCCTGAACGAAGGGCGAGTAGTTGCGTTGGGTACGCCGGCGGAATTGAAGCAGGAAATTGGCGGCGACGTGATTGTTCTGGAAACGAAAGATCCGGAGAGGCTCGCGGGACGGATTCGCACGCAATTCCGAGTTGACACCAATGTAGTCGAAAGTCAGGTGCGCATCGAGCGCGAGCACGGTCATCGATTTGTGACTGATCTGGTGGAAGCGTTCCCAGGAGAGATTGACGCAGTCTCGATTGCCAAGCCCAGCCTGGAGGATGTGTTTATCCGCAGGACAGGGCATCGATTCTGGACGGAAGAGGAAGCCACCACGAAGGACGCTAAGGTGCGCGAAGGAAGACGTTAACTTCATGGCGACACGTGCGGAGACATTTCCGGTGCGCTCAGGCGTACAAAGCGATGAACTGCTGCTGCCGGCGTTCACGCTGTGGTGGCGGGAAGTGGTGCGGTTCTACCGGCAGCGGGCGCGAGTGGTGGGAGTGATCGCGTCACCGGTGTTGTTCTGGCTGGTGATTGGGTCGGGATTCGGAAGGTCATTCAGTGCAGGCGGCGGCACAAGCCAACACTACCTGGACTATTTTTATCCCGGCGCACTGATCATGATCGTACTGTTCACGTCGATCTTCACCATGATGTCGGTGATCGAGGACCGCAAAGAAGGCTTCCTGCTATCGGTCCTGGTGGCGCCGGTATCGCGATCAGCGATTGTGCTGGGCAAGGTGATGGGTGGGACCACGCTGGCGGCAGTTCAGGGACTCATTTTTCTTGTGTTCGCACCGTTTGTGGGGATTCATCTCGGCCTCACAGTGTTTCTGCTGTCGGCCCTGATCGTGTTTCTGGTTTCTTTTGCGCTCACGGCCCTTGGGTTCGCGATTGCGTGGCCGATGGATTCGACGCAGGCATTTCACGCCATCATCAATTTGTTCCTGATTCCTCTGTGGCTGTTGTCAGGGGCGCTGTTTCCGCTGTCGAGGGCGTCGTCGTGGCTGCGGGTACTGATGGAGATCAATCCGCTGACGTACGGAGTCGAGGCGCTGCGGAGCGTTCTGTATCCGGCGAGCCCGGGAGAGTTTTCGCTGGTCGCATCGATGGCAACGCTGATCCTGTTTTCGCTGGTGATGTTTGGCATCGCGTTCCTCATGGTCAATCGGCGGACCACGAAGCCCGCGGCATAGACGCTTTCACCACAGGGGCACAGAGACACAGAGAAACACATTCGGAATCTTTGCAATTGGGGGCTCTTCCTGTGCCGCTGTGACTCTGTGGTGAATGGCTTTTCGAAAATGGCTGACTACTCGGTCTTCCCTGCTATCAATGCGACTCTGAATGGGGCCAGCGCGGTGTTGCTGGTAACGGCGCATCGCATGATCAAGCGTGGGCGGATGGTTGTGCACCGAGCGCTGATGCTCGCAGCGGTTGGGACATCCACGTTATTTCTCATTTCTTACCTCTATTACCACGCGCATGTCGGATCGGTGCGATTTCAGGGGCACGGGTGGTCGCGGCCGGTATATTTCAGCATTCTGATCTCACATACGGTTCTCGCGGCGACGATTGTGCCGCTGGTGATTATCACACTGAGCCGAGCTCTACGAGGTCGGTTTGATCGGCATCGCGTCATTGCTCGCTGGACTTATCCGATCTGGCTTTATGTGTCGGTAACGGGCGTGGTGATTTACGTAATGCTTTATCACGTCTTCAGATCGGTGTGAGCGGTGGGTCGTCCCTCCGGGAATTAGACTCTCGACACCTATTTCCCCAGCGCTTCCGCGCTGGGCTAAGCTGGACCGGCCCTTCGGGCCTTGCAGATGTTTTTACCATCTCGCTCGTCATGATGCTAACTCGCGATCAGAACACCTCACTTGTCGAAATAATGCCACCAAAGTTGTAGGCATGAACGCACCAAACTAACCAACAAACCTCGACACATTAACAACTTCCGAGCATGGTACTCTCAAACTGCTCTGGTGTGTGTTGCTCCGGTTGAGGGGTGACCGCCCAAATCGAAAATTTCCGGCGCCTGATGCGCACCGTGGAAATGCTGTCGGATCTCGGTCCCGAGATGACGGCGGAGCGGGATTTTGCGCAAACGGCGCAGACCATGTTGAGCGCGCTGCTGCAGGCGGCGAGCGCGAGCGAAGGTGCGCTTTTCGTATTCATTGAAAAGCCTTCGATGCTCAACTCGATTGCGACCAGCGGATTCGCGCTGATCCCAGAGCCCTCCGTGATACCTCTTCTTCCTCGCCACGTACACGCGTTGAGCACGACGCATGGCGCCGTGCTGCTGGCACAGTCGTCGTACGACACCTTTTTAAGCGCCAATGGAAATGTCGCGCCGGAGTTGTTCAAGTGCGTTGCGCCGCTGAAGGTCAGCGGCAAACTGGTGGGTGCGGTCGCATTGGGCCGTCGGCAAGGTGACGCGCTTTACGACGAGGAAGGACTGCAGTCACTCGACCTGCTGTGTCACTACGTTGCGTTAGCGGTGCAAAACCATGCGCTCACGCAAACGCTGGCGCAGCGGGTGGCAGAAAACCTGCGACTCATGGCTTCCCTGCACGGCTTCTATGACAATGCGCTTGAGGCATTCGCAACGGCCATAGATGTGAAGCATGTGAACATCCATGGGCATTCCTTGCGCGTGGGCCGATATGCGTCGGCAATCGGCGAAGCCATGGGACTCGACATGAATGAAGTAGCGGCGCTGCGGTCGGCAGGATACCTGCACGATATCGGCAAAGTCGCGGTCGACAAGCGCCTGTTTGGCAAGCCGACCACGCTCGATCCGGAAGAATTCCAGGAGATGGCAGACCACACCACGGTGGGACATCAAATTGTGACCGGAGTGAATTTTCCCTGGCCAAAAATTCCGGAAGTGGTGCGTTGGCACCACGAGCGGGCTGACGGCTCCGGGTATCCGGATGGAATCGGCAACGACGAGGTGCCCATGCAGGCGCGGATTGTGGGCCTTGCGGATACGTTTGACGCGATGACCAGTCCACGTCCGTATCGCGAGCCAATCTCCCTGGGCGCGACGCTGACAGAGATCGTGCGCATGGCGCCGCAGAAATTTGACCCTAATGCTGTTCACGCTTTATTGATCCAGATTCGGCGCGACGCGGTGGGCACGAACCGGGTTCCGCTGCTCGAAGATCGCTCGGCCGGACATTTGGCACCGACGGATATTGACCATTTGGCTGCCACCCTGCAGCATAAAGTTTCCAATGGCCGGTCGTATCTCACCTAAACTCTTTCCATGGCTGATGTTCTCGAACGCCTGAAGATCCTGATTGACTCCTCGATGCCCATCATCGTGATGGAAACGGTCGAGGAGATGCGCGCGGTGCAATTGGTGCGCGAGGCTTCGGCGCCGCTGAACCTGGCGGTGTTTGAGTGGAGCATCGCGGCCGGATTGTCGCGGTGCGGCGCGCCTCCGGGCTCGGTTCCGTTCGAAACCAAATTTCCGGGTGCGGCGCATTCGACGATGGTCCCGCCGGATCAAACGACAGCACACGCGATCTACAACAGCGGCGAACCGGCGCAGGCGCTGGGAACGCTGGAGTCTATTTCCGTCGAAGCGGTTTTCATCCTGAAAGATTTTCATCGCCACATGGATGATCCGGTGGTGGTGCGGCGGTTGCGGGATGTCGGGCAGAAGTTTTCAACGAACCGGAAGACGGTGGTGATCACAGCGCCGGCACTGACGGTGCCACCCGAATTGAGCAGCCTGGTGGAGTTCCTGGAACTCCCACTTCCTGACAAGGACCGTTTGCACGAGATTCTCGATGATGTCTGGAAGCGGGTGAGTTCGAGCCGAACCTTGCGCAAGACGCTGGACGCGGGTGGCGTGGATGCCGTAATCAACAATCTTCGCGGGCTTACCGAAGAAGAGGCGGACCGCGCGATTTCGCAGGCGCTGGTAACGCGGTACGGACTGGTCCCCGAGACAGTAACGGATGTGCTCGAGGCGAAAAAAGTGCTGTTGCAACACTCGGGAATGCTGGACTTTGTGGATGCCTCGGAGAACATGGCCACGGTTGGCGGGCTTGAAAATCTGAAAGCATGGCTGGCGCAGCGGCGAGGATCATGGGAAGACTCCGCGCGTCAATTCGGGCTGGAACCTGCCAAGGGCGTCATTATTCTGGGAGTGCAGGGATGCGGCAAGTCGCTGTGCGCGCGGGCCGTGGCAGGCGAATGGAAGTTGCCGCTGGTGAAGTTCGATACGGCCGCGATCTACGACAAGTTTATCGGCGAGACGGAGAAGCGAATTCAGAAGGTCTTTAAAGTTGCGGAAGGCTTGGCGCCATGCGTGCTGTGGATTGATGAGCTTGAAAAAGTGTTTGCCGGAAGCGGACCGGATTCGGCGTCGGTGGATGCGGGCGTTTCGTCGCGCATCCTGGCTTCATTTCTTTCGTGGATGCAGGACCGGCGTGCGCCGGTGTTCGTGGCTGCGACGTGCAACAACGTGACGGTGCTGCCTCCGGAACTGATTCGCAAGGGACGATTCGATGAGCTGTTTTTTGTCGATTTGCCGAATCAGAAAGAACGGGAACAGATTTTTGCGATCCAGTTGAGCAAGCGGAAGAGAAATCCGGCCGACTTTGATGTGCGGCGCGTGGCGCAGGCGGCGGAAGGCTTTTCGGGCGCGGAAATTGATGCTGCCGTCCAGAGTGCATTGTATGCGGCGTATAGCAGCAAGCAGGATCTGACAACACAAACTTTGCTCGATGTCTTGAGCAAGACCGTGCCGCTCTCGACCACGCGTGCGGAGGAAATCCAGGCACAACGGGAGTGGGCAAGGGAGCGCGCGGTGCCGGCGTCATCGGCGAATGCTCGCGAAGAAAAAGCTTAGAAGATTAGATCGTGGGAGGAAGCTTGAACGACTATCTGCTTTCAGTAGTGCTCGGAATTATTGAAGGGCTGACGGAGTTTCTGCCCGTGAGTTCGACGGCGCACCTGCGCATTGCTGAGTTCTTATTACACATCAAGCCCGAGGATGGTTACTGGAAGATGTACACGATCGTCATCCAGTTGGGCGCGATCTTGTGCCTGCCGATTTATTTCCGAGCGCGCATTGCCAAGTTCTTGAGCACGTTTCCGCACGGTGAGAATGGCGATCGAACGGCTCTCACGCACCCCCTCGGGCTGACGATGGTCGCGTTTGTGGTTACGGCGATCCCGGCGTTCCTGCTGACCAAGGTCATTGGCAAGCACCTCGAGAGCTTAACCATCATGGGCACTTCCCTGCTGGTCGGCGGCGTGGTGATGTGGGCGGTTGATGCCATGAATGCGCGCGCGGAGAAAATGGGACCAACAACTGGCAGCAACCGCATTCATACCTGGAAAATGGAAGCAATGAGCTTGGCCCAGGCGGTATGGATCGGAGCCTGCCAGATATTGTCGGCGGTATTCCCGGGAACCTCGCGGTCAATGTCGACGATTGCGGCGGGGCAGATTGCAGGGATGTCGCGGGCCTCGGCGCTGGAGTTCTCGTTCTTTTTGTCCATTCCTACCATGGTGGTAGCAACCTGCTACGACCTTCTGAAATCTCTGCGCGGTAAAGGCGAGAACCCGATTGGAGTTTCGCAGATCGATGCGCACGGATGGATCGTTCTGCTAATTGGGTTCGTGGTCTCCTTCATTGTCGCGTACGGAGCGGTCGCTTGGTTCATGGCATGGGTGCGGCGGCGCGGGTTTGCGCCGTTTGCGATTTACCGCATCATTGTTGGCGTGCTGGTACTGGTGTTCGCGGCAAGACTTGGATAGAGAGATTCCTGTGTGCACCTTAGTGTCCTTTGTGGTGAACGCATGAAGCCAACCACGAAGGACACGAAGTTACACGAAGGAAAACACCGCGACGCCGAATTGCTAACCTTCTCTACAGGCGCTAGTCTAATGCATTGGATTGGTGTGCCCAGTATCCTCAATCTCAAATTTTGATCGACTCGGCTGGACGCTGACTGCTGAGTGCTAAGGAGAGTTCCACATGAAGAGAACTGCCGTCGTACTTCTTTTTATTCTGAGTTTCACGTTGTTCGCCGCCGCTCAACAGGACAAGTCGAAGCGGCCCAGTCCGCCCGCACAAGCGCAATGCAAGTTGCCCGACGGAAAGACGATCACGACGGACTATTCGAGTCCGCGCGCGAAAGGCCGTCAAATTTTTGGGGGACTGGTTCCCTACAATGAGGTTTGGCGCACCGGCGCGAATGAAGCAACCACGTTTGTAACAACCGCGAATCTGAATGTCGAAGGCAAGGATGTTCCGGCCGGCAGCTACACAATCTTCACCGTCCCCGCGCAGGACAAGTGGACGTTGATCATCAATAAGAAGACCGGGGAATGGGGCATTCCGTATCACTACGAGTCAGACGAACTGGTGCGAGTGCCCATGCAAGTTGGGAAGACGTCGGGACCGGTGGAGAATTTCACCATCAACTACGACCAGAGCAGCGGGTGCACGCTGCAGATCAGTTGGGAGAACACGCAGGCATCGGTGAAGTTCACGGAAAAGTAACCATGGCAGATGCAATGGGCCTTCGTTTCATTGCGAAACGTTGCTGGTGGTTGAGAGTCTGCGCAAGCAATCATACGTAACAATCTGTCATTCCGAGGAGTGAAGCGCAGCGG
>Ga0070713_100003073_pt1 | contig 10972 bp, 12 predicted proteins | sample LARL82metaG_FD_65465 | JGI IMG/M metagenome (GOLD analysis project Ga0070713, IMG submission 65465) | Corn, switchgrass and miscanthus rhizosphere microbial communities from Kellogg Biological Station, Michigan, USA - LAR L8-2 metaG | ecosystem: Host-associated > Plants > Roots > Rhizosphere ... | reverse complement strand
TTGTCATGCTGAGCGCAGCGAAGGACCTGCTTTTTGTATGTAATTCCTCTGTGCTCTCTGTGCCCTCTGTGGTGAATTTCAGTTTTCAGGAAATAGAACGCGCCGTGGCCTGCTCCGCCGGTTCTCCTCCTGCCGCCGCCTGCGCAATGATCAGCTGCCTTGCTTCCACCCGCAGCGCCGGCAGCCGCCTCCAGAACACTGCCGCTCCTGCCAGGCATGCCACCGCCCCGATGCTCACGGTGAGCGGCGAGCCCAGTCGGTCGGCCAGCACGCCGGCAAACAGCGCCCCCAGCGGCGCCATGCCCATAAACATCATGGAATAGACCGCCATCACCCGCCCGCGCAATTCATCCGGTACCATGGCCTGGATGAGCGTGTTGGAGGAAGCCATCTCCACCATCATGGCCATGCCTACCGGCACCAGCATCAGGGCCGAAATCCAGAACACGCGCGACCAGGAAAACACGATCAGGGTGACGCCAAAAGCGGCCGTGGAAACCCCCACCCAGCTGCCCAGCCCGCGAATGCCCGACTTGGCCGCCAGCATCAGTGCCCCAATCAGAGCGCCCACTCCCGTGGCGCCCATCAGGATGCCCAGCCCGCGCGCCCCGCTGTGCAGGATCTTGTCAGCAAAGATCGGCATGAGCACCGAATACGGCATGCCCACCAGGCTCACCAGCCCCAGCAGGAGCAGCAGATCGCGGATGGGCAAGGTGCGGCGCACGAAGCGAAATCCTTCAATGATGTGCTCCAGCGGCGAGCTTTCCCGCGAGCGCCGCACAAATTCCACGTGCATGAGTAGCAGGCCCACAATCACTGCGATGTAGCTGACGCCGTTCGCGAAAAAACACCACCCTTCCCCGATGCTGGCCACCAGAATTCCCGCAATCGCCGGCCCGATAATGCGCGCTCCATTAAACATGGAGGAATTGAGCGCGATAGCGTTCATCAGGTCTTCCCTGCCCACCATTTCCACAATGAACGCCTGCCGCGCGGGAATATCGAAGGCATTCACCACCCCCAGCAGCGCGGCCAGCACCATGATTTGCCACACCTGCACCACTCCTCCCAGCGTCAGGGCGGCAAGAATCAACGCCAGCACCATGGAGGCGCTTTGCGTGCCGATCACCACGCGATGGCGGTTGTGCCGGTCGGCCACCATGCCTCCGATCGGGGCCAGCAGAAACACCGGGATCTGCGAAGCAAAGCCAACCGTGCCCAGCAGCAGCGACGAACCGGTCAGCCGGTAGACCAGCCACGCCTGTGCAATGTTTTGCATCCAGGTGCCGATCAGCGAAATGAGCTGCCCGCCGAAAAACAGGCGGAAGTTGCGGTGGCGCAGCGAACGCATGGCCAGCGCCAGCCGCGAAGGCGAGCGGACGGTCACTGCCTCGCCGGCCTTCTGCTCTGGGTTTTCGCTGAGTGCCATCGCATTAAATGTAGATGGTCTATCTTAAATGCGGGCAGGCTGGAGCCAACGAATGCTGTCTTAAAATGGTTTTCGGAAGGGCACAGCCTGCCTGAGGGAACCCGAAGGCAACGATGTGGTGCCCACTAAAGCCTGCTTTTGGCTTGAGTGGGAACATCCCCGCTTTCTCATTTAATGTGGAAGCCCCAGACTTTCAGTCCGGGGACCCAGACGCCAGTTTGAATTCGGGCTTTTAGTCCCTGAGGAATGCGTTCCTGAACCTGCAAAACGCGTTTTTCAAACGACTTTTAAACACACTGTTTTACCGGCCCGAACTAGTGGCAGAAGCAGGCTGCTGGCCCAGCGGCTGGATGTTCCGTTAACCGCATAGTAACGTCTTCGCAATTTTCATTTGTTGCTTTTCTTCCCGCGCGGATGAGGGTAAGCTTCTGCTGGCCGACCCGCCCGGGTCGGGCCCGTGCCCGCAGGGAGAGTGGCCATGAGTTCTTCTCCAGTTCAGCACGAACGTCGCGCCGCACAGCGTTTTCCGTTCCAGATTCCGGTCACCCTTCGCCTCGGCGGCGAATTGGAATGCCGCGGCATCACCCAGGACGTGAGCGCACGCGGAGCCTTTATCCTCACTGACTCCAAGGTGGCTCCCGCCGGCAGCGTGGAATTCACTCTCGTGCTGCCGCCCGAAATTACGCTCACCGAAAGCATGCGCGTCTGCTGCCGCGGCAAGGCCTTGCGCGTGGACGGACCCGGCCTGGGCGCCAAGTTCGGAGTAGCGGTGATGGTGGAGCACTATGAATTTCTGCCCGAACCGCGCGCAGAGCCTCGCCCCGTGGAACGCGCTGCCACAGCCGGAAGCGATGACACCGAGCACGGCCGCGCCTACGGCTCTCGCAGCTATCCCTGGCGCGCCTGAACGCTATCTGCCCGCTCCAGCCGCATACTGGTAGAGACGTTGCTTGCAACGTCTCCTTGTTACGACTAGATGATGTTTACAGGCTAAGCGATATGCGGGTTACCAGCCCCGGCTGCTGCAGCCGGGTAAAGCGAGCCATGGCGTCGGTGAGCCCCTCGTAGCGGTCGGCCACCGCGGAGGGCGAAAGGTGCAAGCCGGGAAAGGCGAGGTTTAGGTAAAGCTTCAGCAGCGCAAAAAATGCATACAGGCGCATGCGAATAGCAGTCTCCACTAGCTTGCGGCCTGCCGCCGCCAGCTGCGGATCAGCGCTCCGCTGCGCCGCTTCCCCCAGGCGCAGCAGGATAGCCGCGTTTTGTAAAGCTTCCTGGACGTAAGCGATTGCGGCCCGCATCCGCTCCCGCTGGATGCTCCTGAATTCCCTTACCGGCAGCTGCCGGCGCAGATAGTCCTCTTCCTGGGAGGATGTGAGATTGCGGAATGCCTCAATGTCAATGGCGGTGGTGCGCCCCTGCAGGTCTACCAGGTTGGCAACGCTGATTGCGGTTTGCCCCCGCGCTGCCCGGGCTAATAGCCACAGCGCGACCGCCACCAGCACAACAAGTACCGCGGTTATTATCATCTGCTTCTTCTAATTTCAACTACTTGCACAATCATGGAAAGCCCTGGGCGCTCCGGTTCGGAAACGCCATCTTCTCTGGGGCCTCTGCGGTTGCAAATCTTTACCACCCTGAAACCGCTCCCACTTCCTGTTCCGGAAGTCCTCTTCCGCTCCTGGTCTGGGCATGATAATGTGCTGCCGGGCCGATAAAAGCAAGAAAATAGGCAAAAGTTCCATATTCCGGAAAACGGAACAAAAATGACTTTCCAGTCGCCTTTTGACGATTTTGTGCTTAACAGCCTGGCGGGCGTGGCCGGCTTATTCGGCAAGTTAGACTACGTAGCGGGCCTTCGCCAGGGCGATGGCGCCTACAGCCACTGGGGTTTAGCTCGGGTACACGGGGAAATCGCCGCTCACCAGGCCGCCTCTGAGGCTCATCGCCTGCTGTTCTCCAGGGTGTTGACCATGCCCTTGAGCCTTCTATTGAACGATGCGGCCCAGTCGCAATCCGGCCTGGGGCTGGAGCAATACCTGGAGTACCTTTCCGAGCGTGGGACGGTTTTGGCTCCGCAGGGCGCCGGGGCGGGCCCAGTTCTTCACTTCAATTCAGTGCTGCGCGCGATTTCGTTTCTGGCGCGTGCTCAGATTCGTACCAGTCCGCAAGCCTCATAGCCACTCCCACCACCTGGCCAATTACCTCCGCCTCCTGGGGATGGCGCAGGATGCGCACCGGCTGCGGTGATAGCGGGTGGGGCTGCAATGTAAGCTGATCCCCTTTCAAGCTGCACCAGCAGCAGGTATGGCCATGGCGGGTTTCCACAAAGTAAATCGGGCGCTCATACTCGGAGCGCCACATGGCGCTGGTCACCTTGTTTCTCGCTTCATCCACCTGCACAAACGATCCCGGCAGCAGGATGGGGTACATGGTGAAATCTTCCGTTCCTACATAGCCATAGGTGTAATTGCGAGTCGCGAACTGCGCCAGGTAAGCCATGGGAATCAGGCCCCATTGCTCGATCATTCGCCCCAGATTGGCGCTGCGCTTGGGGTCGAACGAAGGATCCAGGCGCACCGGCACTCGCACCGCACTGGCGCCCAGCAGGACCTCGGCTCGATGCGAGCGGCGCAATTCCACCGCGTTCAAATCGGCGGCCGCATCATTCAAATCAATGCCATACCACGCCAGCAGCTCGCGCAGGTCCCGACGGTAGATTACAGCCAGCGAGTAAAGCCGGTAAATGCTGGGTACAATGCCCTTAGTCTCGATATCCGACAGACGGCTCAGAGCGATGCCGAAATCGTCGTTGGCGTGCTTGGCGGCTATGCGCGTACTCGAGACTTCCACGTCCCGCATGGTCAGCCCAAGTTGTTCCCGCAGAATACGTAATTGCTGGCCCGGAGTGTGCACTGCTGTCTCCCTGGTACCATTTAGTAGGTCGTCACCCTATCACAACTCATAACCCTCAGAAAGACTTTTCTGCCTTGAAGTAGCTCAATCTGAAGAGGCTAATTAGCCTTGTCTTGACCCTCCTCCCAGGTTCGGGCCCGAGTTTGCCCGGTCTATGACCTTCGTCACTTGGAGCCGTGGCGAGCCCCACCCTAAGATATTGAGAGTCAAGGACAACCACGCATGCGCACGTTCCGAGTCGCTCTGGTCGGCAAACAGGAAGAGCATCTCTCGCAGCTCAAATCTCGAGTGGAGGCCACGCTGGCCGCGGAAGTGGTGTTTCGGCGCGACAGCCTTCCTGCCGTCGCCGCCGATAACTCGGTTCGGCAACTGCAGCAAATGCGTCCCGATGTCGTTCTGGTGGACATCGCGAACGGTGACCCCGATTCCGGCATCACTGCCATTGAGATCCTGGCCAAAGAATCGCTTGCCGTTTTTGCCGTCGGCGCTCTCAGCCAGCCGCAGGTGATTATTCGTGCCATGCGGGCAGGGGCTAGTGAGTTCCTGGACCGCGATTTATCCAGCGCTACCTTGCTTGAGGCCTTTGCCCGTCTGCATGCTTCCCTGCAGGGCAAAAAGTCCGGTGGCGCGCGTGGGAAACTCATCACCATCATGAGCGCCAAAGGCGGTTGTGGTGCCACCACCGTCGCCGTTAACACGGCTGTCGCTCTGCAGAAGCAATCCTCCCATGTCGCTCTTGTAGACCTTGCTCCTCTGGGGCACGCTTCCCTGCACTTGAACCTTCGGCCACAATTTGGCCTGGTAGATTCCCTGCGCAACCTGCATCGCATGGATGCTTCTCTGCTGGAAGGATTTATGACCGAGCTACCGGGCGGACTGCGCCTCCTTGCCGGTCTCAGCATCCCGGCTCCGCTGGAGGTTGAAACCAGCGACCTGGTGCTTCTGTTCGATCTCCTTCTGGACCACTACAAGTACGTGGTGGTAGACGCCTCCAACCGCATGGACAAAATCAGCCACACCATTAGCGACCTTTCGGAACTGGTGCTGCTGGTAGTGCAGGCAGATGTTTCCTCGCTGTGGAGCGCGGGAAGGGTGCGCGAGTTTCTGGGTGGCGATCCCACCGGTCCTCGCGTGCAGTTGCTGGTGAACCGCTACCGCAAAATCGCTGGCTTCAGCGACGAAGACGCGCAGGCTGCCACTAACTGCCGCATTTTCTGGAAAATACCCAACCAGTTCAACGCGGTTGGCCCCGCCATTGATCGTGGCAATCCAGTGGCGCTGCAGAGTAATTCCGAGATTGCGCGTTCCTTCAACGAGCTGGCGGACGCCCTCACCAGGCTAAAGCCAAGTCATGTTGCCAAGCCGGAAGTGACTGATAGCCGAAGGAAAGAACAAACCCAGAGAGCCCTCGACCGGCTCATCAGCCTCAGCTCCGCACCCACCCGCTAGTCGTTGGAGCTTACTGCGGCGGTATCTGGAAAACGTGCAGCGAGTGATTCAGGACTGTCGTCTGCGGATATTGCAAAACCCAGTGGTAAGCGTCAAAGTTCTCAAGCATTTGTCCCGTCAGCTGCGTAGCGCTCACCACCACTGTCGCTCCTGAAACCCGCTGATCCTCCGGCAATAGCTGCGCCCGCAAACCGTAGGCGCCCGGATCCACGCTGCCGAAATAGGCGAGATATATCTTTTCCTGGGGGTGCTCGGCTTCGTAGCTTCGCAGGGCGAGCAGGCCCTGTCCCCAATCTAAGTTACTGTCACTGAGCAGTTTATAAGTCTGGCCGGGAGCCACAAAGGGAGTGAAGTAGGAGAGATAGTCGGGAGCGTATCGCAACGTGTCAGCTGCATTGAGCGCCAGCGCGATTAGAACCAGCGCCAGCGCCCTGCGCGAACGCCGTGCCAGCTGCCAGCAGCCACCGGCAACAAACAGAAGCACAAAGGGATAGATGGGCAAGACGTGCCGGTCGCCGATATCAATGTGGGAAAAGATGGCAAACACGAAGTACACGGCCGGAAAGGTGGCCATGATTAAGAGATCACGAGGGATTGCGATTCGCCGCATCACGGCTAGTAGCAGCACGACGAGAAACAGAAGCACTACGACTGAAGGCCACTTCAACACTATTACCGTGGGGTAGTAAAGCCGCCATCCGCCTTTCAGCGATGCCGTCCCCAGGAAAAACGCCTGATGGCCGCGATGGTTGTGGAAGGCCACGTTGCGCAGCCCTTCCAGGTATTCGCCCGCGGGAATCGGAATGCTGAAATTCACAGGGGTGCGCATTTTCTTGATGATCGGCTCACGATGGGGAAAGGTCGCATTGAAGGTGCCGTTGCGCATGGTCAGGTGCGAAACGTGGAAAAAGTAGCCCGCCCACACAACCAGGAAAGCAATGGCGCAGACCGCACCCGCCGCTCGCCAGTTCCAGCGCAAAGGATAGAAAACTATCTTTTCCGGTTTCAGAAGCAGCAGCCAGGCCAGCGCCACAATAAACATGGGAGGGGTATAAAACTTTGCCAGCAGCAGCAGTCCCATGACTACGCCCATTAGCGCGGTTTGGCCGCGCGTGGGATGGTGTCGCCAGCGCAGCAACTGCACCGCGGTGGCGAAGACCATGAGCACGCCGACGCCATCGGTAGTAATCAGCGAGTAGTGGGCGATCAGGGCCGGCGAGAAGGCGAACATGGCAAGCGCGAGGTTAGCCGCCTGCTCGGAATAGAGGCGCCGAGTAGTGGTCCACAACACCAGGCCGAGGATGATGCCCAGCACCACGCTTACGGCGCGCCCGCGATCAGCCATCTGCTGCGGGCTGGGATGAAAAGCAAGTGCGGTGAACTCCGGAAAATGTCCCTTCACATCCACCTGCCACTTCTGGCCGATCAGGGGCAAGGTGCAGAGCAGGCGCTGCAGCGGCGGATGGTCGTTCCAGTCCTGGATGAGGCCGTAGCGCCACATCTCCAGCCCGGTGACGATGTGAACGGGTTCATCAAAGGTGAACGACTGGGTGCGGATGAACCAGGCGCACTGGGCCACATAGACAACCAGCAAAATCAGGGGAAGCGCATATCGCAGAGGCGGGTGCGTAGCCGTGGCTGGCATTGCCGCGGATGAAACAGTGCTGTGAACTGCGGGGGTGGAGGTCATTGCGGGCCGGCATCTCCGGCCCGCCTACAACCTTACTGCACGCCGGGTGAAACTTCCAGCTACCCGCACGATTACACTGGCACAGACTCAGCCACTTCCACCTGGGACTGCAATTCCATGTGGCTGGAAAGAGAACGCGAGATGAGGCAAGCGCGCTCGGCCTTTTCCAGCATGCGATACGCTCGCTCCTCGTCAGCCGCATCGGCGATAGCCAGCCGGGGCCGCACCATAATCTGGGTAAAGCGAAAGCCGCCCTGTTCCTTCTCCAGCAGGCCCTCGGCCTCAACCTCCAGGCGCACCACGTGCAGCTTGGAATTTTCGGCGATGGCGCGGAAAGTGGCCAGGAAACAGGTGGCCACGGAAGCCACCAGCAGGTGCTCCGGGGTCCACAGGCCGGGCTCGCCCTGGAATTCCGGTGGAGCGGCGAAATTGATGGTACGCGGCACGTCTTCCGCCGAGACAATGCCCCGGCGCTTCATGGTCCAGATGGCGCTCGTACGGTACAGGTAGATGCTCTCCACGATATCCCCCTTCGCGCGGCCGGTCTTTCCGGCTGTCCTCATTCTTGACGGAGTTGGGCCAGAGCACAGTGATGAGGCTCACGAAGTGAGGTGAGGGCGGGCACTAAGCCTGTGGAGCAGCGCCGGCGTTTTCCTGGCGTACTGGCGCCGGCCGCGGATGCGGCTGGTACACGCAGTTGGGCTCTTCCGCGAACATGTTGCCGCTGACCGCGTAGGCGCGGGCGCGCGAGCCTCCGCAGACCTCGCGGAACTCGCAAATACCGCACTTGCCCTGCAGATTAGCGCTGTCGCGCAGGGCGACGAACAGCGGCGAGTGGCGGTAGAGCTCGGGGAGCGAATGCTTGCGAACGTTGCCGGCGGATACCGGCAGAAAGCCGCTGGGAAATACTTCGCCCAGGTGGGAAATGAAGACGAAACCCTTGCCGTCGTTGATGCCGCGCGGGGCGCGTCCAATGCCGTCGGCGCTGGTGGCCCCGAAGACCTTAGCCATGGCGGCGGCGGCTTGGCCGCTGCGCCGGGCTTCCGTTCGCTTCTGCAGCAGGAAGCGGCGGTAATGCTGCGCCTCGGTGCTCTTGATATCGAACTTCACGCGCCGCGAGGTCTCATACAGCTTTTCGAAAACCTGCTCGAATTCTTCCGCCGAAATCAGGTCAATGCTCTGGCCGCGCCCGGTGGGCACGAGGAAGAAGACGCTCCATAGCACAATGTCCAGCGTTTCCAGGAGAGCGATGACGTCATCCAGCTGGCCGAGGTTGTGGCGGGTGATGGTGGTGTTGATCTGCGCCGGCAGGCCGATCTCGTGAGCCCAGCGTACGGCTCGCAGCGTCCAGTCATAAGAACCGGGCACGCGGCGAAAGGCGTCGTGAATTTCGGCGGTGGGGCCGTCAAGGCTGATGGCCAGGCGGGCCAGGCCGCAATCGCGCAAGCGTACCAGGGCTTCCCGGGTGAGCAGGGGCGTGGCGCTGGGAGTCAGCGAGGTGCGCACGCCGCAAGCAGTGGCATATTCCACCAGCTGGTAAATGTCGGGACGCTTCAGCGGATCGCCGCCGGTGAGCACGAAGACGGGTGCTTGCAGGGCGGCCACCTGCGCGATCAGCTTTTTGGATTCTGCCGTGCTGAGCTCTAAAGGATTGCGGCGGGATTGGGCGCTGGCGCGGCAATGAACGCAGGCCAGGTCGCACGCCTGCGTGACTTCCCAGATGACAATGAACGGCGTCTGGTTAAAATCCATGGCGGTCACGCGCTCGGCTCCAGCCGGAGGTTCCAGCCAGGCCAGAGTCGCATACTTGTCACAGTGAGGATGTGACCCAAGTCACAAGGTGAGGTGCCTCACGCGAGCCTGTGATAAAGGTCACAGCCAGCATGTACATGCGCGCCCACAATAGCCGCAGGCTGGAGGACGGCCTGCCGCCGTCCGCGCTCCCGCGCCACCTTCCAGCGACGGAGGCTTAGATGGCGGAAGACGATCGCGACCTGCTGGAAGTATTGAAGTTTGAACTCAGCTTCCTGGAACATGGCGGCTACGGCCGCTCCGTGCGCACGCCGTGGAAGCCGACCTCGGTGTTTCAGGATTCGCTCACCTGCCTGAATTTCGGCGAGCCGGAGCGGGTGCATCCCTGCGACGAGTGCCTGCTGTACGCCTTCGTTCCGGAACATTCCCGAAATGAAACTGTGCCCTGCCACCATATACCGATAAATCAAAAAGGCGCTACCCTGGCTTCTCTGGATGAGGGTTACAATCAGATTGAACTGGAAGAATCCGTCAAGACCTGGCTGCGTAACACGATCCAGCGGCTGGAAAAGGAACGGGCCCAGGTTCTGAGCCCAGCCCAACGCCGCGCCTGATCCGTGCCGGACCGTTGTTCTTGCGGCTGCCGTTACCGCAACTTTTTACCTGCCCCGGCTATGCCGGGGGAGCAACATTTCCGGGAGCCCGGCAAATGCTCGCTAAATGCGCGAATCCTACGTGTTCCACACCATTCCGCTATCTGCACGAAGGCAAATTGTTCCGGCTGGATTTGGGCGCCGGCCCGCCCTCGCGAGATACGCGAATTCCTCGCCAGCTGCAATATTTCTGGCTGTGCGACCGCTGCGCCCGCACCATGACGCTGGAAATGCACGCGGGCAAGGTGCTGGCGCGGCCGCTATCAAGGACCACGGCTCCTCCTGCGCTGTCCTCGGCGGCCTGATGGGCGAACGGAACCAGGAACGCCAGCCTGCGCTATGCTGCGCACAGGAGGCTGCCGGGTGAAACGAGACTTCGCCTCCCTGACCGCGCAGGAAGCGCTGCACGTCGCCATCTTCATTGAAGAGCGCAACGCGGAAATCTACCATCAGTTTGCGGAATTGTTTGCCGGCTTCCGCGACGACGAGTCGCTGGAAATTGCCAGCACCTTCTGGGATATGGCGGCGGAAGAGCGCCGCCACGGCACCGCCTTGCAGCAGCGCTACTTTGAGCGCTACGGCACGCGGCCGTGCGCCATCACCGATGATGATGTGCGCGATTTTATCGAGGTGCCGCAACTCAACAGCGGCGACATTTTCGCCATCAGCCGGGCCAGCGGCGGGCGCTCCCCGCGCGAACTGGCACTGGAAATTGCTGTCACCGCCGAGCAGAATGCCGTCCGCTATTACACCCGGCTGGCCGAGCTGACAGAAGACGCCGAGTTACGCGAACTCTACCGCGAGTTCTCCAGCTTTGAGCGGGAGCACACTGATTTCCTGGAGAAGAAGATTGCGGAGGCGCGGCGCACCGCCGGCGGCGGGCCGAGCCGGGCGTGAGATGGCTCCGGTTCTCCGACCTGCAGCTATGAGTCGTTCATCGCCTTGCTGAGATGAGGCGAGCTGCGCTCGCCCGGACAGGCGAGGGCGCCTGTCCCCACGTATTTATCTTCCAAATATTTATTTTCCGGGCAGCAGGCTGGCCACCGCATCGCGCACGCGCTCGCCGAAACCGGCGGTCAGCGACCA
>Ga0070713_100003069_pt1 | contig 10982 bp, 8 predicted proteins | sample LARL82metaG_FD_65465 | JGI IMG/M metagenome (GOLD analysis project Ga0070713, IMG submission 65465) | Corn, switchgrass and miscanthus rhizosphere microbial communities from Kellogg Biological Station, Michigan, USA - LAR L8-2 metaG | ecosystem: Host-associated > Plants > Roots > Rhizosphere ... | reverse complement strand
GTCGGTAGTGGTGAGGTTCCAGTTGTCCATAGCGACCACGCTTTCGATGCACTTGGCTTGGGCAAGTTCCTGCAGCTGCGGGCCGTTGAAGCCGGAGTAGCGATCGTTTCCGGCTTTGTCTTTCATACGGGGTTCCATGATGCGGTCGGATCCGGGGTAGGGGAATGGGTCGATGAGGACGGCGTAGATGACGCTGAAGACGGCACTGGTGGCGCCGATGCCGAGGGCCAGCGAGAGGACGGCCGTAAGGACGAAGCCGGGGCGCTTGCGGAGTTCGCGGGCGGAGTATTGGAGGTCGGAGAGGAGAGGCTGCATGTTGGCACCTCGCGTGGCGGCGGCTGGGCGTTCCGTCGTGACGATTTGGACGAGATTTGGCTTATGCGGTTAGTAGACGACGGCAGCGGCGGAAGGGTTTGATGGGGAGTTGGAAGTAGACCGTTTATTTTGGACTGGATATCGTTTCGGACGTTGTCTGGGGAGCTGATTCTACGTTGATGACGGTGCTTCTATTGGAAGAAACGGTTGATTTTGCAAGGCACATGGGGTGAGCACAGGCAGACTTTCGTTGGATGGCGTCGTGTATAATTGTGCTTCAGGGGAAACTGCAAGAGTTTGATGGCGATTGAGAATTCCAACGTGAAGGTGTCGGCTTCGGCGTCGGTGCGATGGCGTCGGCGGGCTAGGTTTGTGCGGTCGCGGGCGCGGGAGATTTTGAAGATTGGGAAGGCGCTGGTTTCGACGACGCATCCCTTTCTGGTGCACATCATCCCGATGCGGCGCTGCAATCTGGATTGCGGCTATTGCAACGAATATGACGAGGTGTCGAAACCGGTGCCGCTTGAGGAGATGAAGCGGCGGCTGGATTTGCTGGCGGACATGGGAACGTCGATGATCACGATCAGCGGCGGCGAGCCGTTGATGCATCCTGAGCTGGAGGAAGTGATCCGGCACATGCGCAAGCGTGGGATTTATGCCGGGATGATCACGAACGGGTTTCTGCTGAGCAAGGAGCGGATCGCGAAGCTGAACGACGCGGGGCTGGAGTTTTTGCAGATCAGCATCGACAACGTGACGCCGGATGAAGTGTCGAAGAAGAGTTTGAAGACGCTGGATTCGCGGCTGGAGTGGCTGTCGCAGTACGCGGTGTTCCAGGTGAACATCAATTCGGTGCTGGGCAGCGGCGTGAAGAATCCTGAGGATGCGCTAACGATTGCGAAGCGCGCGGTAGAGCTGGGATTCACGAGCACGGTGGGGATTATTCACGACGGGAACGGGCAGCTGAAGGGGTTGAACGGGCGGCAGGTCGAGATTTTTGAAGAGATCATGTCGATGGGGAAGTCGTCGTTTTCGCGGTTTAACGATTTTCAGCACAACGTGGCGCGCGGGAAAGAGCACAACTGGCGATGCCGGTCGGGTTCGCGGTACTTGTATGTGTGCGAGGACGGGCTGGTGCACTGGTGCTCGCAGCAGCGCGGGTATCCAGGAATTCCACTGGACCAATACACGCCGGAGCTGCGGCGCCGGGAATATTTCACGGACAAGTTTTGCGCGCCGAAGTGCACGGTGTCTTGCGTGCAGCAGGTGGGGATACTGGATAATTGGCGCGGGAAGCAGACGTTGAAGCCGAAGCCGATGGCTCCGGCGCCTGTGCCGGCGGCGGGGCAGTTGGTGCAGATTGGCGCGCCGGGACCCGGCGATTCGTAGTTATTGAACGCGGACTTTATGCGTCGCCTGGCTATGAAAATATGGTTTTTTGACCGGCTGAAGAATGCAGATCCCTCGCTTGGCTCGCGGCCGTCGGTCTGCAAGATTCCGAATACAGCTGCATTACTCTCTCAGCACAGCGATCGTCACGCACTGTAAAGGTCCCCTCCTTGTTTCATCTCATGCACATAGGCCGCGGCAGTTGATTGACGCTGCGAGGCTTGTTCTCAACAATTGAGCCATGGCGGACGCGGCGATACAGATCGAGAATCTGACCAAGGATTACCCGTTCGGGTTTCTCCACCTGAAAACGAAACGGTCGCTGGAAGGCTTGACCATGCAGGTCGAGGACGGCGAGGTGTTTGGGTTTCTGGGCCCGAACGGGGCGGGAAAATCGACGACGATCAAGTTGCTAGTGGGGCTGACGTTTCCAACGGCGGGGAATGCGCGGATTTTGGGGAAACCGATCAGCGATATTTCGATGCATCAGGACATTGGGTACCTGCCGGAGCAGCCCTATTTTTACGATTACCTGACGGCGGCGGAGTTGCTGGATTATTTTGCACGAATTCACAATTTGCGCGGGGTGGAACGGCGTGAACGCGTGGATCGCATGCTGAAGAAGGTTGGGCTCGAGACAGCGCGGAAAATTCAGCTGCGGAAATATTCGAAGGGGATGCTCCAACGCGTCGGGCTGGCGCAGGCGATTTTGCACGATCCAAGAGTGGTGATTCTGGACGAGCCGATGTCGGGACTCGACCCGCTGGGGCGGCGGGAAGTGCGCGACATTATTCTGGAATTGAAGCGCGAAGGGCGCACCGTCTTGTTTTCGACACACATTTTGTCGGACGCCGAAATGCTGTGCGACCGCGTGGGCGTGATCGCGGGCGGGAAGCTGCGCGGAGTCGGCGCACCGGACGAAATTGTGGGGATCCAGGCGCACGGGATGGAGATTTTGTTTGAGCTGCTTGGCGTTGCCGCGAGCACGCCGCGTTCCGCGGCGCTGTTGGGAACGGCGATGAAGACTGGAAACCGATACCGGATGCATGTCGAGGAGAGCGAACTATATGCCACGCTCGATCAGTTGCGGGAAACGGGGGCGCGGATTTTGTCGGTTACGCAGATGAAGGCGTCGTTGGAAGAATTCTTTATGGGCTTGATTTCGGCCGACCGCGCGCAGGCGAACGCGGTGGATGTGAGCGGGAAATGAAGCGAGTCGGCGTGGTCGCGCTCAATACGTTTCGCGAAGCGGTACGAGATCGCGTGTTGTACAACCTTGTGTTTTTTGCGCTGCTGCTAATGGCGGCAGCAGTGGTGGTGGGTCAGGTCTCGATCGGCATCGAGCAGATCGTGATCGTCAATCTGGGGCTGAGCGCGATCTCGATGATCGGATTGTTAATGGCGGTGTTCATCGGCGTCGGGCTGGTTTCGAAGGAAATGGACAAGCGGACGCTGTACGCGCTGCTGGCGAAACCGGTGCGGCGATGGGAATTTCTGCTCGGAAAATTCGGCGGTTTGCTGCTGACGCTGGCGATCAACACGGCGGCGATGTCGGCTGGGTTATATGCGGCCCTATTTTATGTGAAGCACTCGCTTGAACGCGCGGACGGTCTCGCGCTGGTGGCGATTTATTTTATTTTGCTGAAGCTGGCACTGGTGGTCGCGCTGGCGCTGCTATTTTCGTGCTACACGACGCCTCTGCTGGCGATTTTGTTCACGGCCGGATTGTACGTCGCGGGACTGTTCGTCAAAGAGATGCGCGGAGTACACGGTGACAAAATGGCGCCGGCGTTGCAGACGTTTCTGCGATGGCTTTCGTATCTGCTGCCGAATTTCGAAAATTTCGACGTAATGGCCTCGGCGGCGCACGGGCGGCATATTCCCGCGGCCCTTATCCTGCAGAACACCGTCTACGCGGTGCTTTATGGCGCGATTGTCCTGGTAGCGGCGGTAACCATCTTTTCGAGGCGGGATTTGAAATGAAGGCGCGAAATTTTGGGCCGATCCTGCTCTGCTGTCTGCTGGTGCCGGGGTTTGCCGGCGTGTGGAAACTGCAAGAGAGGATCGACGTGCAACTCGACGGGCTGCACCGTGAAGCCGATGAGTTGGTATTGCGCTCGGGGCGATTATTAAAGGCGATGAGCCTGGAATACGCCCCGCTGATGGCGGACTTGTACTGGACGCAAGTGGTGCAGTATTACGGCGACAAATCGGTGCGACACGATGCGAATTTCGAATTGCTGTGGCCACTCCTGGATGTGACGACGACGCTGGACCCAAACCTCGTGGTCGCCTACCGGTTTGGTTCGATGTTTCTGAGCGAAGGTCCGCCAGCCGGAGCCGGCCGGCCGGACCTGGCGATTCAATTGATTCAGCGGGGAATACGTGAAAATCCCGACTACTGGCGTCTCTACGAAGACCTCGGATTCATTTATTACTTCGAACTTCACGATTACGCCAAAGCCGCGGCTGCCTTTCTTGAGGGGAGCAAAAATCCGCAAGCCATGCCCTGGATGAAAGTGCTCGCCGCGAAGGTGAGTGAGCAAGGCGATAACACCGAGACATCTGTGTTTCTGTGGAATGAGATCTATTCGTCGACGACCGATCCACAGATGAAAGAGAATGCCGCGATTCATTTGCAGTTGCTGAAGAGCGACACGGATTGCAAGCAGCTTGACGATTTGTCGAGCGAATACGAGAAGCGAACCTCAAAGCGCCCGACATCGTTGCGCGACCTGGTGACCGCGGGGTTGTTGAAGGGCATGCCAATGGATCCCGCGGGTTACGCGTACGTTTTCGATAACGACGGAAAAGCGCAGTTGAATCCAGAAAGCCCGCTGGCGAAAAAGAAGCGCTTTTACCAGAAGACACTTTCCAACCTGGCCAACCGATAAGAATTCAAATTACGGAGTGACGCAAAGCAGGGTCATCTGCGGATCGATGATGATTTTGTGGGGTTCCGTCTTTGCGATGAAGTGAAACGAGGTTTCGGGGCCGGCGGCGACGACCGTTCCCAAGTACGTGGCGTGACCTGCGTTTGCGCCTGCATATAGTGGAACTGGTGCCAGGAACGACCGCGGCACATCGTCCTGAAAAAGTTTGCCGTGGACGAGATAACCCTTGTCGGTGTTGTGGACCGTGAACTCGACGCGATAGCGCGGAATGCCGGTGCCGCGCACCCACTGCTCGAAGAACCACTCCATCGAACGGCCACCTTCAAGATCCATGGCCGGAGTCATCACCGCTTCGACTTCGTGCTGTAGGTCGGCAGTCGATAGGGCGCGGTACGAATATTTCGTCATGAGGTTGTGGAGCAGGGCCTGGAATCGCTCGTCGGGATTTTTGGCGGCGGGTTGGCGCAACTCTTCGTGGAGCATGTGCATGACCCATGCGCCTTTGCTGTAGATCACTTGTTCGAAGCCCAGTGGGGATTTCGAGGCGTTGAGACGGCTGCCGAGTTCGAGGGCGCCGATGTCGGAAAACGAATGATCGGTTTCGGGAATTTTATCGACAAGATTGTCGCGATAGCGTGTGAGCCAGACGCGCAGCGAATGGTCGTTGCGCTTCTGCGTATCGGCAAAGAGCAACGCGAGGTAGTTGGCCATCGCTTCGTCGATCCACTGGTCGCGGTACGAATCCCAGCCGACGATATTGCCCCACCATTGATGCGCGACTTCGTGAAATGGAACAAGTTCAGAGAAATGCTCTTGTCCTGAAATAGAGAGTCCAGCGCGCTGTTGGGCTTCGGCCGGAAGATACGCATAGGTTGAAAGGTAGAGCAGGCCGGGCCAGCCCTGGCCGAATGTGCCGGGGATTTGAGAGACGCTCAATTTTTGAAATGGAAATGGGCCGCTCAAGGCTTCGTAGAAGTGGATCGAGTTTTCTATTTCGCGTGCCAGGCCCTTCAACGCATCGGCGGGACGGGGAGGCGGCGGTGGAACGGCCATCGCGTTTGTGCCGGTGCGGCCTTCTCCGCTCAGCGGCGCGATGATGCGGGGCGCTTGCATGGCGCGGGCTTCGAACTGGCTGTCGAGCGAAGTCTCCAGTTGCCGATTGGCGTAGACGTCCACGGTGGCCGCGTCGGAAGCGATCGACGTGGACATGTAGTCGCCGAGGTTGAAGCCCGCTACCGAAACGGGCTTTTCGCTCTGCCAATGGCCGACGCGGAAGTCTCCATCATCCTTTTCGTCGCGCTTGGTGCCGGTGGCGACGAGCTTGTATTTTCGCGGCCAGCGAAGCGTCAGGTCATAGTTCGCGAAATCGGCGGCGTCGCCGAAATGGGGATACCAGCTTTCGCGTGCGTCGACGAATAGGACGCCGTTGCCAGCATTTTCGATGACGCGCCCGTGATAGCGAAAGTGCAGCGTGAATTCGGAGCCCTTGTCGGGCGCCGAGGGCAAGACGACATAAAGGTAGTCGGTGCCTTTGCTCAGGCGATCCTGCAAGTTCATTCCTTCATTCTGGAAAAAGGTGAGCTGCTCGCCGTGTTCTCCAGTGACGCTTTCGACGGTGAGCGCGCGGGCCATCTGAAACATCACGGTGCGTTCGCCGGCGACTTCGGCGCGCATGCGCAAGTCGGTTTTCGCGTCAAGCGATGTGTCGGCGAGGACCGAAGTGGAGATTTCGTAGTCGAGAGCGCTGAAGTGCCGTTGTGGTTTCAACTGATCAGGAATGGAATACGAGGCCCAAACGTCATAAAAACCGGCCGTGCCGGATTTCTTCGGCTGGCCGATCAGGACGGCTTCGGCGCGCTGCTGATCGATCATCACGTCGAAGGGGCCCGTCGCATTGCCCTCCACAGCCGCATAGAAATAGGGGTCGGGATGGCTGGATATGCTGCCGAACAGGATGCGCAGCGACTGCGGAGGATTGACTTGTAGCGCGATGGGGTTCCAGCGCGTGGCGAATTCGGTGTCCTGGAGCGGAGTGATTCCGGCGCTGTGCAATTCGCGAAGAAATTCCTGCGCGCTGTCGTCGGTGAAGCGCAGGTAGATGTCGGAGAAAGCCTGGTCGAGGATCGGCGCGCCGAGGAAGCGAGCCAGCTGCTGCTTTTCCATCGGGTCGCGCGGCGCGGCGACAACGTGGCCGCGGCCAGAAAAAACGACACCGGTTATTTGGCCTTTGTAGGGCAGGAAGAAAGCGAGTTTGCCTTCGTCGAATGTGAAATGTGCGTCGGCGCGACGGATTTCGATGCGGTCGGCGGGCGTGATGTCGTAGACGGCGGCGGGATCGGCGCGGAGCGCGTTCAGGGCGTCGTAGGCTTCGCGCGGAGACTCTTCGGCTGCTCGCGCCATTAGAGGCATGAGAAACGAGCAAAACGCGAGTAAGGCGACCCCTGGCCGCATAGGGAAGTGTAGTCACTTTCGGCATGGGGAAACAAGGCGCGAGGGCGGGCGGTGTGCCGGCGTCCTAAAATGTGGGAATGCGCCGATTGTTGTGGGAGAGCGGGTCGTTTGCCGGCTGGAGATCGCTTGCGATTTCTTGCGGGCTTGCGCTCGCGTTTTCGTTATCGGCGGCGCAGAGCGGGAAGGCCGACACGATCGTGCTCAAGAACGGGCGGCGGATATCCGCGTTGAGCGTTACAGAAGATGGGGACAAGGTTCGATACCAGACGGTAGCGGGGGAGCTGACGCTGCCGAAATCGATCGTCGATCACATTGAGAGAGGTCCTGCAGAGGTCATGCCGGATTCGCCGGCGGCGTCGGCTTCGAATCTGGCGATGACGCCGCCGGTGCTCGAGTCGGACGCTGAGATCGAAAAGGCGACCGTACACGACGGGGAGATCGACCGGAATTATTTGTCGCGAACGCAGAGCGAGGCCCGATCGGGAGGCCGGCAGGCGAGTGAGCGTGCGGCGCGCGCGTTGCACGCGGCTTCGCAATTTGAGCTGGCGCACGGCGACATGGAGCGTGCGCTGACCGACGAAGTGTCGGCGCTGAACTATTCACCGGAGAATCCGACGATCCTGATGAACGTGGCGTACTTGCATTTGCGGCGCAGCGAATATAAAGGGTCGCTGGAATATCTCGAGCGTGCACGACGCGTGGCTCCGGACGATCCGGAGGTGGCGAAGCTGGCGGGCTGGGCATACTACGGAATGGTGAAGCTGGACCAGGCGATCGCGGAGTGGAAGCGAGCGCTGGCGCTGGGACCCGACCCGCAGGTGGAGCAGGCACTCGCGAAAGCGCTGCGCGACAACCAAGAAGAGCAAAACTACCGGGAGAACGAGAGCACCCATTTCACGCTCCGTTACGACGGCAACGCCGAACCTGAACTGGCGAGAGAGGTTCTGCGAGCGCTGGAGATGCACTTTTCGGCGATCGAGTCGGAATTGAATTACTCCCCGCCAGATTCGATCGGGGTGGTGCTGTACACACAACAGGCGTTCTCGGATATTACGCGCGCGCCGGGATGGGTTGGGGCGCTGAACGATGGTCGGATTCGAGTTCCGGTGCAGGGTTTGACGAGCTTGACGCCGGATTTGTCACGGATTTTGAAGCACGAATTGACACACAGTTTCATCCAGCAAAAGACGCACAGCCGCGCGCCGATCTGGCTGCACGAAGGGCTCGCGCAGTTTGTCGAGGGACAACGCAGCCGCGACAATGCGGCGGTGCTGGTGCAGGTTTATGACGAAAAACAGGCGATGCGGCTAGCGGAGATGGAGAATTCGTGGATGCAATTGTCGGGTCCTGTCGCGGGCTATGCGTATGCTTGGGCATTGGCAAATATGGAATACATCGTGCAAACCGACGGCATGGGAGATGTGGAGCGGATTTTGAGCCGTATCGCGGAGGGAAGTTCGACCGAGGCCGCGATTCAGGAAGTACTGCACTTGAACTACGACGATCTGGAGAAAGAGACGATCGGTTTCCTTCGCAAGAATTACATGTGAGGCCGGCGGTCAGCTCGCGCAGAGAAGCGCGGCGAGCAGTGCGGCGCGTTCGGGCATCGTTTTGACGATGACGTGTTCGTAGGTTGCGTGGGCGCCGTTCCCGACCGCGCCGAGCCCGTCGAGCGTTGGGGTACCGACCGCAGCGGTGAGATTGCCGTCGGAACCTCCTCCTACCGTACATTCATCGATTGAAATATTTATCTGAGCCGCGAGCGATTTGGCGCGCGCGAAAAGGGCGGCGCTCATTTTGCGTTCGAGCGGCGCGCGGTTGAAGCCGCCGCGGACTTCGAGGCGCGCTCCTTGCAAGCTGGGTCGCAGCGCGTGCAAACGGCGTTCGAGGCGGCGCATGTCGGTGATGGTGAAGGCCCGCAAATCGAGTGTGGCGCGCGCCAGCTCCGGAACGACATTGACGCGCGTGCCGCCGTCGATGATGCCTGGGCTGACGGTCACGCCGCGATGCAAATTGGTCCACGACTCGACGCGCCCGATCTGGCGCGCCAGTTCGTTTATGGCGTTGATGCCCTCTTGCGGAGCGAGGCCCGCGTGCGAGGCACGGCCGCGAACGATGAGTTCGGCTTCGCCGACGCCTTTACGAGCGGTTTTCAGCGAGCCTCGCGGTCCGAAAGATGGTTCAAGAACAAAAACGGCATCGCTGCGCCGCGCTTCGGTCTCGATGAGCTTGCGCGAGGTGTCGCTGCCGATCTCTTCGTCGGAGGTCCAGAGATAGACGATGCGCTTGCGAGGTTGCTCGCCGGCGGGCAATTCGCGGATCGCATCGAGGGCGAAGAGTGCTTGCACGATGCCGGCCTTCATGTCGAACGTGCCCGGCCCGTACGCTTTGCCACCGGCGATGCGGAACGGCATTTTGCGAAGCATGCCACTGGCGTAGACGGTGTCGTAATGGCCGAGGACGAGGAGTTGCCCTGTCGCGCGCGATGCGGCGGGCGACCAGGTGATCCGCAGGTGGTCCGAACGCTGTTCTTGCGGGATGCGGTCGACCTTGAGTCGCCGCGCACGCCATTCTTTTTCGACGATGGAGCAGCAACGATCGGCAGGCTCTTTCTCAAGGCTAGGAGACTCGGCAACGACGAATTTCCGGAGCGTCTGGAGCATCTCAGGCAAGCGTGGTTTTAGCGACCGGAGCAGCGCCTTCGTAGGGACGGTGGGGGTCATGGGAGGCCACATCGTAGCAGCGGCCGGAATGACGGGCAACAAGCTGTGCTCGGACCTGACAAAGTGACGCAAGAGGAGCGTTCTGCCCCGTTCTAATCTGGGCGCCGCCATTCTCTCGGCCGGGGCCAACTTAGTGACACGCGTGCGGATAAATGCCCCAAGGAACGGCGTTGGCATATAATAATAAGTTTGCCGGGAACAAAGCGCCGCCACAGGGCAGGTGTGTGCGGTGCGACGGGGAGCGCACGATGATTCTGGACGTGAACGACATTCAGAAACTGTTGCCGCATCGGTATCCGTTTCTGATGATCGATGGAATCTTGGAGATGGAGCGGCTGAAGAGCATCGTGGGCGTGAAAAACGTCACGATCAACGAGCACTTTTTTCAAGGTCACTTCCCGGGCAAGCCGATCATGCCGGGCGTCCTGATCATTGAGGCCATGGCGCAGACGGGCGGACTGCTGTTGCTTACGGAAATCCCTGACCGCGAGAGCAAGTTGCTTTATTTCGTCGCCGTGGACAACGCGAGGTTCCGGCGGCCCGTTGTACCTGGGGATCAGCTGAGGCTGGAGGTGAAGGTCCTGCATTGGCGCGGCGGCGACTTTGCCAAGCTCGAAGGGAAAGCGACGGTTGACGGACAGGTCGCAGCGGAGGCGACGCTGATGTGCAAGATGGTTGATCGCGAACCGAAACCGACGGCGGCGAAAGCGAAATCGAGCTCGCCTTCGGACGAGCCAAAGGCGGAACAGCCGAAAGCATGAGCGTTGCGCATATTCATTTGCAGGCCATCGTCGCGCCGACGGCGAAGCTCGGATCGGGCGTGCAGATCGGCCCGTACGCCGTGGTGGGAGATGGCGTCGAACTCGGTGACGGCTGCGTGCTGCATTCGCATGCGGTGGTCACGGGACCGTCGAAGATCGGGCGCGACAATATCTTTCATCCGTTCAGCTCGGTCGGTGGCGATCCGCAGGACTTTGGATTTCGTGGCGAGCACGTCGAGTTGTTGGTCGGCGATGGCAATACATTTCGCGAGTACGTGACGATCAACCGTGGAACGGTAAAAGGCGGCGGCAAGACGGTCATCGGCAATCGAAACTTGTTCCTGGGTTCTTCGCACGTTGGGCACGACTCCGTTGTGGGGGACAACAACCTGTTCGTGAACAGCGCGACGCTGGCGGGTCATGTGACCGTCGAGGATTTCACCACGATT
>Ga0070713_100003064_pt1 | contig 10985 bp, 11 predicted proteins | sample LARL82metaG_FD_65465 | JGI IMG/M metagenome (GOLD analysis project Ga0070713, IMG submission 65465) | Corn, switchgrass and miscanthus rhizosphere microbial communities from Kellogg Biological Station, Michigan, USA - LAR L8-2 metaG | ecosystem: Host-associated > Plants > Roots > Rhizosphere ... | reverse complement strand
AGATCGACCGGATCGGGTCTGCTGCGCGCGAGCGGCCACGCAGCCGCCGAAAGGAGGGGACGGCTGCGTTGCGATTATGATGACCATAGAATTGTCTGTTTTACATTGCACGCTTCGGACCGACGGCAGCTCCCGAGTAGGCCGATGAAGCACGGGAGTTGCCGGGCTAAAAGGCTTTCGCTGAAGGACTGGGCAGGCTGCAGAGCTGGTCTTGGCTGGTGAAATGTTCAACTTTGAGGAGAGATCCCGCTGCAGATCCGCTGCAGGAGCAGCGGGAGGTAATTTATGGCTCAACTTAGGTTAGAAGGATCGCGTCGGCGCGGTTTTGGAAAGCGGAGAGAGGAAGGGATGCTGTGAGTGACGGAGGTATTCTGCCATCGGTTTCTACCGGCCCAGCAACTCTTTGACGGCGCGGTCGATGAAGTCGTCGTCCTCGGGGTTCTGGGTCGGGTTGCCGGCGCGGTGGCCCCAGATCGACGGGATCGGGCGCAGTTCGGCGTGCCGCATATGCGCGACCTCGCGCTCGTTGTCGGCGACCGTGAAATAGAGATCGGTCGTGCTCGGGATGATCAGCGCATCGGCCGCAATCGCGCCGAGCGCCTTGGCGAGATCGCCGCCGTAGAGCTCGTTCGCGCTGATGTCCGCGTGTTGCCAGGTCCAGATCATCGCCAGCAGATTGTTGGCGTCGCGGCGCAGATAGTTGGCCTCCCAGCTGGCGATCAGAAAATCCTCGAGCGAGGAAAAGCCGATCGTGTGCCAGAGTTCTTCGCGGTAGAAGGTCTGGCTCAATGCCCAGCCGGCATAGATCCGGCCCATCGCTCGCAATCCGCGCACCGGCGGCTCGGCAAAATACCCGTCGCGCCATGCCGGGTCGGCCGTCAGTGCGTATTTGATGCCCTCCAGGAAGACGAGGTTGTGCGGAGCCGTTCGCGCGCTGCCGCAGACGACGGCGATCCGCTCCACCATTTCGGGATAGAGCGCCGCCCAGTGATAGGCCTGCTGGCCGCCCATCGACCAGCCGTAGACGAGAGCAATGCGCTCGATGCCGAAGCGTTCGATCAGCAGACGGTGCTGCATCCGTACATTGTCGGCCATGGTCACGCCGGGAAAACGGCCGCGATCGTGAGGCGGACCGATATTGCTCGGCGAGGAAGACAGACCGTTCCCGAACATGTTCGGGATGATGATGAAATAGCGCTCCGGGTCGAGCGCGCGCCCCTGCCTGATCAACCACTCGGTGTCGCTGTGCTGCGCCCCATACGAAGTCGGGTAGACGATCACATTGCCGCGAGAGTTATCGAGTCGGTGAGCCCGGATTGCAGCGGTACGTCTCCGAGCTCGAAGATTTCATAATCACCTGACGTCATCCGCAGGTTCCTGTTTCACCCGAGGTCATACACTGTGATGATACGGGTTCCGCCGCGCAGAGTGGAGTGAGCCGAGATGCGTGTCTTCACGATGCTGCCAATGAGGCATTGGAGCGAGGCGGCGCCGTTCGGCGCAGCGGCGGAAGCCGCGGGGTTCGACGCGCTGATGACGGTCGAGCTCGGGCACGACGTCTTTACGCCTCTCGCCTTTGCCGCACTTGTGACCGAACGCATCGAGCTCGCCCCGTCGATCGCCGTCGCCTTCCCGCGCAGCCCGACGGTGATGGCGAGCCAGGCCTGGGACCTGCACGCCAACTCGAACGGGCGCTTTGTGCTGGGCCTCGGCAGCCAAGTCAAAGGCCACAACGAACGCCGCTTCGGCATACCGTGGAGCGCGCCCGCGCCGCGGTTGCGCGATTACGTCCGGGCGCTGCGTGCGGTGTGGCGCTGCTGGGAGACCGGCGGCAAGCTCGATTACCGGGGCGAGCACTATAACCTGACATTGATGACCCCGGACTTCTCGCCGGAGCCGACCGGCCTGCCGATGGTGCCGGTCACGATCGCCGCGGTCGGCGAGGCGATGCTGCGGGTCGCCGGCGAAGTGTGCGACGGGGTACGTCTCCATCCGCTGTGCTCGCGCCGCTATCTCGAAGAAGTGGCCCTGCCTCGCATCGCGGAGGGAATGGAGCGCAGCGGTCGCCGTCGGGGCAATTTCGATGTCTTCGGCGGGGGGTTCGTGGTGACCGGGGGCGACGCGCAAACCGTTGCCGAAGGTATGGAATGGGCGCGCAGACGCATCGCTATTTATTCCTCTACCCGCACCTATGCGCCGATCCTCGGCTTGCACGGCCTCGAGGAACTCGGCGCCAAATTGCACGCGATGTCGATCGCGGGGCACTGGAACGACATGCCGGCCGAGGTCGCCGATGATGTCGTACGGATCTTCGCCGCCTGCGGCACCTACGACGAGATCGCCGCGGCGATCGAGGCGCGATATGGCGGTCTTGCCGACGCCATCGAGCTGAGCTTCCCGGCCGGCACTCCGGCCGGCTTGCAGCGCGAGCTGTTGACCGACATCCGCCGCATCCCGCACCGCTTCGAAGGCTTCGATACCGGCTGGTGACGCCGGTCAGGCCGGCTTTGCGTCCTCGATCCGCAGAATTTCGACGGAGGGCGGCGATCTCAGTATCTCGCTGAAGGCGTGCATCCAGTCGCCGGTTTCCTGCGACGAGCCGACGCCGCGGTTGCGGAACTGGTCGAGCTGATCGAGGCTCGTCAGCTCGACCTCGAATTGCAAGGCCGCTCCCTCAGTGTGTCCGCGGGTCAGCGGCACCAGCATTCGGGCATTAAGGCGGTTGGCGCGGGCTGCCTCGACCTCGCGCCGGATAAAATCGATCGCGCGCTGGCGGTTGACCGGCAGCACGTCATAGCAAAAGCCGGCCAGATACACGGGCGAGACTCCTCTTCACATCGGGCCGGCCAAGGAGCCCCCGCCTCCTTGATCAACACAACCGAGTGCTGACCCGCTGCATCGACCAAGTGAGGCTTTTTAGTGGCGGTGTCGACCGCTGGCGCGCCGTCTCGCAAATGACTTGATTACGCGGATCGTCCGGTATCAGGAGGCGTCGCTGGCGTAAGCACTAGCGCGGCTTGCCCTCGGCCTTCAGCGCCTCTTGCACCGTCTCGAATTCGAGGCGCTTCCGCCGTCGCGGCGACGCGCTGCCATACTCGCCTCGTTCGGCGGCCAGCTTTTTGACGAGCCGAAGCCGCGGGCTCTGGGTGGCATGGCCCGAGACCCCGTGCTTATGGCTCCCCATGCCCCCGCGGCCCTGCTGCACGTTCCGCTCCGCTTACAAAGGTTCCTTATGATTATTGCTCGGCTTCCTAGGTAACGCGAGGCGATTATGCCCCGGGCCCGACGCAGGTAGGGCGGAAAGCGCCGCGCTTTCCACGAGAATTTGTCAGTGTCTCGAAAACGTATCCATCACATTGATCGCGGCTGGGCCGAGCAGCACGATAAATAATGTCGGCAGAATGAAAATCATCATCGGGATGGTCAGCAGAGCCGGAAGGCGCGCCGCCTTCTCTTCCGCGCGGGTCATCCGTGCCGCGCGCATCTCGGTGGCGAGCACGCGCAGCGACTGGGCAAGCGGCGTGCCGAATTTAGCGGTTTGCTGCAGGGTGTTGACGACGCCTCGGATCCCGTCGGAGTCGGTTCGGGCGTTGAGGTTCTCGAACGCCATGCGCCGCTCCGGCAGAAAAGTCAGCTCGGCAGCGGTCATGGCAAGCTCTTCGGCGAGTTCGGGCCAGGTATTGCCGAGCTCGCGCGACACGCGAACCAACGTGGCGTCGAGGCTCAGCCCGGCTTCGGCGCAGATCACCATCAAGTCGAGCCCGTCGGGTAAGCCCAGCTGGAGTTGCTTGGCGCGCTTGTCGCCAGCGTTCCTCAAATAGATCTTCGGAGCGTAAAAACCGAACAAAACCCCCGCCACTGCCGGCACAAAGCCGAATTGCGGCGGCACCGGGATCAGATGCAGCACATGGGTATTCAACAATGCCAACGTGCCGAAAACGAACGGCAGGCTGATCTGGGCGAAGAGAAACTTCACCATTGCATCCTGCGACCTGATCCCGGCGCGTGCCAGCATCAGACGTGCCTCGGCGGCATGCCGCGAGCGCAGCAGATTGAGCCGCGTCACCGCCTCGCGCATCAATCCGACCGGACTGCGGCGGTGGGGGCTGCGGCGGTTTGCGAGCGCCGACTGGCGCAGCGTCTCCTTACGGTTGACAATCTGCTCAAGACGCCGCTCGAACGGGCTGCTCGGCCGCAGCGCCTGCCACATCGCAAAAAACATCGCCAGGGTAGCCAGCGAGGCAAGCAGGACGATGATGTCGTCGAGACCGACCCCCGGGGGTAGCCAATCGGCGATTTGAAAGTCCTGTACGCGGGTGCTTCTCATATTTCGAACCGCGCCATCTTTGTCATGATGCCGATCCCGGTGGCGAGCATTGCCAACGCTAGGCCGTCGAGGAGAAAGCCGCGGACATCGCTGTAGAGCGGCACCAGGTAATGCGGCGAGCTCAGGGCGAGCATCACGATCACCAGGACTGGCATGCCGCCGAGTATCGCCGTGGTCGCTCGCGTTTCGCTCGACATCGCGCGCACCTTGGCGCGCATCTGCCGGCGTCGGCGCAGCACGTCGCTGAGGTTCGCGAGAGTCTCGGCGAGATTGCCGCCGGTCTCGCGCTGAACACTGAGCGCGATGATGAAGAAGCGGAATTCCGGGACGTCGATACGGGTGGCGATGTCCCACAGCAGGCCTTCGAGGTCGCGGCCCATCCGCATTCCGCCCTCGACGCGGCCCAACTCCTCGCCGACCGGACCGCCGATTTCATGGCCCGCACCAATGATTGCTTCGCTGATCGGCAGGCCCGAGCGCAGCGCTCGAACCATTAGGTCGATGCCTTCGGGAAATAGGGCGATAAAGCGGGCGACCCGGCGCTTGCCCATCCGGCCGACCACCATGTGAGGCAGCGCAGTCCCAACCAGGAGCCCGACGAGAAGGCTCGCGACGACGCCGATCCGCGTGGCGCAGGCGAGGGTGATCGCGGCCAGCAGAGCGAGGGCGAGGGTTGTCAGCGCATACTGCCCGACACTGATCGCCCGCCCTGTGCGAGCCAGGCGGTGGGCGAGCATATCGCGGCGGGGGAGCCATTGCCGGGCGATGCGATCGATCTTTGGCGTCGCGCTTTGCTGCCGCGCGAGCGAGCGGGTGGCGATAGATTCGACGGAAACGATCCCCTGCGCCCTATCGCGAACCGTGGCAAGACGCCGCTTGAAGCGCCGGCCACCGACTCCCTCGCTCAGCGCATAGAAGACGAGGCAAAGGATCAAAGCAATACAGGCCGCGCAAGCAAGCGCGATCGACGTCTCCAGATCCAAAGAAACACCCATCCCTCAAAAACCGGTGAGGGTAAACACGAAGGAGAACAGACAGGTTGCAGGCATTGGTCAGATGATTTCGAGCAAGGCGCGGTCGAGCCCATAGTATTCGGCGCGTGGGAGGAAATACGGGCGGATCCCGCTTGATTTGAAGACGCCGCGCAATTTGCCGTCGGTGGTTTCTCCTTGAAATTGAAAAGTGAACAGTTCCTGGGTGGTAATGACATCACCCTCCATGCCGACCACCTCCATGATGTGCGTGACACGTCGAATGCCATCGCGCATCCGGTTGACTTGGGCAATCAGATGGACGGCGGCGGCGATCTGGGTGCGCACCGCGCGTGAGGGCAAGTTGATCCCGGTCATGCCGACCATGTTTTCCAGTCGGGTCAGCGCCTCGCGGGGAGCGTTCGCGTGGATCGTGCTCATCGACCCGTCGTGGCCGGTGTTCATCGCCTGCAGCACGTCGAGTGCCTCGGCGCCGCGGATCTCGCCGAGGATGATGCGGTCGGGACGCATGCGCAAGGCATTGCGCAGCAGGTCGCGCATCGTGATCTCACCGCTGCCTTCGAGGTTCGGCGGGCGTGTTTCCAGCCGCACGACATGCGGTTGCTGCAGCTGCAACTCGGCCGCATCCTCGATCGTGACGGTCCGCTCGGTCGGGTCGATCAACCGCGACAAAGCGTTGAGCAAGGTCGTCTTGCCCGAGCCGGTACCGCCGGAGATCAGGATGTTGAGGCGGCAGCGCGCGGCGATCTTTAATAGGGTCGCCATCTCCAGCGAGATGTTGGCCTGCTGCGCCATTGTATCGAGGGTGATCGTCTTCTTCGAAAATTTGCGGATCGAGATCGACGGTCCGTCGATCGCCAATGGCGGTGCGATGATGTTGACCCGGCTGCCGTCCATCAGGCGAGCATCGACGAGCGGGGTCGATTCGTCGATGCGACGGCCGACCCGCGTGACGATCTTGGTTGCCACATTCATGACGTGGTCGTCGTCGCGAAAGCGGACGCCGGTCAGTTCGAGTTTGCCGCGCCGTTCGACGTAGACCTGCCGGGCGCCGTTGACCATGATGTCGGTCACGGTCTCGTCGTCGATCAGCGGTTCGAGCGGCCCGAGCCCGAGCATGTCGGCGATCAGCGATTCGACGAGCTCGCGCTGCTCGACAAAGTTCAACTGGATCTTGGTCTCGGTCAGCAGGTCCTTGACCCAGCCGGTGAGCTGGGCTTCGAAGACGGCGCGCGGCATTTCCGCAGCGGCGGCCACATCCATATGTTCGAGGACAAGCGGCTGGATCTGCGCCTTTGCCGACTCGACCGCCGAACGGTTCGACGACCGCCGCGAGCCCCCATCATCGGTGGTGGCCCCAGGTTTGACGGGCTCGAGAAGACCCTTGATCAGCGCAGTGATCAAGTCGCGGCGGGCAATCGGGTCCGGGTCGAGCCCGTTGCGTACGAAATAGGCCTGCACCGCGGCGTCCACGACTTTGGCGAGCTCGCTGCGGCTGAGAATGCTGATGCGCTCCGGTGTGAGTTCCGCGATCAGCCGAGCGAGCAGTTCTTCCCGCGCCAGTAGAAAGCGATCCTCCTCCGACACATCGTGCGGCGCGGGTGAAGTCGGCGGCGATGCGGGCTCTGGCGCGCGGGCGATGTCCAGCGCCGCGCCGGGGATGGTCTTCGGCGCCGCTCCAGGGACAATGTTCGGCACGGCCGCGGGGAGCGGCGCCGGATCGGGGGCGTTCACCGGCGGCTGTGCGCGCCGCGAAAGCACGGCGATGCGCGCGTCGAGCGCATCTTCGGCTGCCGAGCGTTTGGGAAAAGCTACCATAATGACGGGAGAGCAAATACCCGGCGTTTCGCGGCGGCCTGTGCGGGACCGACCAGCAGCGCGGTGAGCTGCCGCAGCTCCCGAACGATTGCGCTGCGCGGCGTCGCGGCCGGCAGAGACTGGCCGGAATTGGCCGCCGCACCGGCCGATTTGGGGTCGTAGGAAAGGCCCGCATCCAGCGATTTGCCGATGCCTTTCTCAAACTCGCCCTTGCCGATCAGGGCCCGCTCGCCGCTGGCGCCGGCCTCGACGAGCCATAACCGGGCCTGCGGCGCCTGCTCGCGCACTAGGGTCTGCAGCCGGATCGTGTCGCGCAGACCGGCAAGACTGCGCTCGCAGAAAACGACGACCTGGCTCGCAGCGGCCAGCACGACGCGTTGTATCGGGCCGGCGCCGCGCGGCAGATCGACCACGATCCGGACGAATTTGCGGCGCAATTCATGGAGCAGCATGTCGACCGCCCCGGCATCGACGGCGAGGTGCTGCGCGGCCGAGGCCTCGGCCGCCAAAACGCGCAGATTGTCGGTAACCTTGATCATTGCGCGCTCGATGAACAGGCTGTCGATGCGCGACGGCTGCTCCAGGGCCTCGCATAGCCCGCTGCCCGGGTCGAGATCGAGCTTCAGAGCGACGGTGCCGAAGTGCAGGTCGAGATCGACGAGCGCGACCCGCTCGCGGCGCTCCGTGGCCATGAGCCAGGCGCAGGAAACGGCTGAGGTCGTCGCCCCGACTCCACCGCGGCTACCGATGAAGACGATGACCTGCCCTAACCCGTCGGGCGTCGTTCCGAGCGCGGTCGCGGTTCTCTCCAAGACCGCGGCCAATGCCTCGCGGGTCGATGGTTTGACCAGATAGTCGCTGGCGCCAGCCGAGAGCAGGTCTCGGAACAGACCGACGTCGTTCACGGTACCGAGCACGACGAGCTTCAGATCCGCGCCGCCGACTGCGCGCGCGGCGCTGACCTCGGCAATGGGCGCAGTCGATTCCCCGAGATCGAGGAGCAGGATGCGCGGTGCGGAACCCGAGCGGACGCGCCGCAAGGCCGCATCGAGTGTATCGATGACGGTAAGCTCGTCGTCTAACTGAAGCTCGCGGATGACCCCTTGAATCCGATCGATCGTCGCCGGCTCCTGGATGACGGCGAGGATGCCTTCGCCTTCGGGCTTAAGATTGGCCGCGGGACGCAAAGACTTCATTACTGGGCTCCAGTTCCCACTCCGGCACCCGGCGCTCCCCCACCGGCGCCGCCGCTATCGCCGCCTCCGCCACCCCCGGCCGACGCAGCGAACGGCGAAGCGGTGGGCGCCGGTGGCGGTTTGACCCGATCGGTCATGTAACGCTGAACGGCGGCGACGGCAGGCTGGCCGTCGGCCGGGGCGAGCGTGCGGCCGCTGACGAGGTCGGCCGGGCTCGCCACCATCAGCCCGAGATTGGTAGCCGCAGCGCAACCCCAATTGCTGTTATGCGCATTGGTGTATTCGGCGCTCGGCGGACTGCTCCAATTCGGACATGGCGGCAACGTCACCGTATAACGGCCGATCCCGAGGATAGCGTGATTGGCCGGTACGGTTTCGAGTGGCAGGGTATCCGCGACGATGCCGTAGGCCAGGAGCTCCCGTGAAATCGCGAGGGTACGCTGCTCTGCGAGCCTCGGAGGGCCCGCCGCGGAAATTGTGACGCGATCGGCGGGACGGATGATGCCGCTCGCTACCAGCTGTCGGACGGCATCGAAGCGCGCCAGGCGAGGTGATCCGGGGGCGAAGGACAGATCGACCCTGCTGTCGGCACCGTCGACTCGCAAATTGTTCGGCGCTTCGGTCTTGGAATAGTCGGTAGTGCAGGCGGCGAGCGCCAACATCAGGGGGAAGGCGATCGGGTAGAGGCAGGTTTTCATCATGGTGCTCTCCCTCAATCGAGACGGAAGCCGCCCGGACCGATCAGGCCCCCGCCGCCGGCGTTGAGCGGGCCGCGTCCAGGTGGGGGCAGGCCTTGGCGATAGGTGTTACTGAACAGCACCTGCTGTGGGTCACTCGGATGGATGAGGCCGTCGGTCGGGGCCGCGACACGTGTCTCCACCGGGTTGACAAGATACGGGGTAACGATGATCACGAGCTCGGTCTCGTTGCGCTGAAAGCGGTTCGAGCGGAAGACTGCTCCAAGGATTGGAATGTCGCCGAGGAGCGGTATCTTGGAGATGTCCTGCTCGGAGGTGTGCTGCAGGAGGCCGGCCAACGCGAAGCTTTCGCCGCTGCCGAGCTCGACCGAGGTTTCCGCTCGGCGCACTGTCAGGGCCGGAATCGTGATCACCTGGCTAGTGCTGATGGGCACCGAGACGGCACCGACTGTCGTCAAAGCGCTGACCTCGGGCCGCACTCGCAGATCGAGATGATGCGCATCGATGATCGTCGGGGTGAAGGCGAGGCTGACGCCAAAGCTCTTGAACTCGACCGTAATGGTCGGGACACCGTTGGTAGAGGAGCTGCTGCCGGCGATCGGCACCGGGAATTCGCCACCGGCGAGGAAGCTCGCGGTCTGCCCGTTCAGCGCCACTAGGTCCGGCTCGGCCAGATCCGTGATCAATCCCTCCTGCGCGAGGGCGTCGATCGTGGCACTGATGGCTTGCGAAGCCACACGTCCGACAATGATCTCGTTTGAGCCGATCGCGCTGCTGATGGTGGTGGGGTTGTTTGTGTTGATGATCAAATTTGAACCGAGCTTGTGCCAGTTGACGCCGATCGCACTTAAGGCCGTGAGGCTAACTTCGGCGATGCGGACATGCAGATTGACCTGGTTCGGGGTGGCGACGGTCATTCTGTTGATGACCTGTGAGCCCTTGACTTCGCCGGCGATCGAGGCGGCGAGCCGCTGCACCTTTTCCGCCCGCCCGGAATCGGATACCATTCCGCTCAGCACCAGATTGCCGTCGACCGAATCGGCTGAGATCCGCTCGCCCGGCGCCAATTGTCGCAACGACGAGCGTAGCCGAGACACGTCGTGCTCGACCCGCACCGGCGAATTCAGCAGCACGCTGTCGCTGGCGTCGACAGCATAGATCACCGTCTCGCCGGGCGCTTTCGCGCTGATGTAGATCAGCGAGGGCGACTTGACCTGGACATCGGCGATGTCGGGGTTGGCGATAAAGACCGTGGCCGCAGGGGCGGTCAGACGGATCAAGGTGCCCTTGTTGACTTCGAGCACGATCGGCGCGCCATTCGCGCCGATCTGGCTGGCGCCGCCGCCGCGCAAGGGCCGCGCGGCGTTCTGCGGCGCGACGGCGACGGCGCCGCGCCCATCGGCTGTCGGCACGCCGGTCTGAGCGGCAGCAGGCGGGCCGCCGAAGGCGGCGATAATCATCGATCCGGTTAGACCGGCAAGCGGCAAGGTGCGCATCAAAGACCCCGAGACGCAGGTTGCGACTCGGTAGTAGTCTCCGATTTGCCTGTTCCGTGCAATACGGTGACGACATCCGCGCCAGGGTTATCCTTTTGGGTTAAGGGGTTCGGCAACAGCCGGCTGACCTCGCTGTCGAGGGTGAAGGTGCCCGACCCGGCGTTGTCGGGAGAATCGGCCGCGGTCTCTTCACCCGGCGGAGTGACCAGACTCCGAAGACTCAGCGACAACTTGCCCATCTCGCTGGCAACGGCGATGATCTCGCTCTGCTTCGGGGTCACCTCGAGCGTTGCGGTTTGGGCGACGATCGCCTCGCCCCCTTTGCTTTCGAGCTTCTGGTCGACCGCCAGCACCCGCACATCGTGGAGCACCGTCTCCGATGCCTGGTGCTGCAGCGGGGCGCCCTTGCCGCCACTGGCCTGAAGCGCGTGGGTGGTCAGGATGTCGACCTGGTCGCC
>Ga0070713_100003061_pt1 | contig 10988 bp, 3 predicted proteins | sample LARL82metaG_FD_65465 | JGI IMG/M metagenome (GOLD analysis project Ga0070713, IMG submission 65465) | Corn, switchgrass and miscanthus rhizosphere microbial communities from Kellogg Biological Station, Michigan, USA - LAR L8-2 metaG | ecosystem: Host-associated > Plants > Roots > Rhizosphere ... | reverse complement strand
GCGCCGCAGGTCATGGACTGGGTGCTCAGAATGTCGCTGAAATTCCCGGTACGCTCGGCGGCCGTGGGAACGGTGGCAAAGTCCGTCCTCGCCGAATGAATCCGGGTGCCTTCATAATCCACGAAGAAGAATGCCTTGTCTTTCTTGATGGGTCCGCCCAGGGTCCCTCCAAACTGATTTTGCTTATAGGGCGCTTTGGGCTGGTCCGGCGACTCAAAGAATCCGCGCGCGTCAAAGGCGTCGTTGCGCAGAAACTCCCAGGCTTCGCCGTGAAAACTGTTTGTGCCTGACTTGGTGGTAGCGTTGATCACGGCGCCGCCGCTGCGCCCGAACTCCGGAGAATAGTTCGAAGTCTGGATCTTGAATTCGGCGATCGCGTCCACACTGCTCAGCACCGCTACGTCGCCGTTGTCGTTGGAGTTGTTATCAATACCGTCGAGGATGAAATTATTCTGATCTCCCCGCGTTCCGTTGACAGCGAAACTTCCGCCGGCATTCCCATTGGTGGGCGTATCGCCGCCGTTTACCGGGCCTTCTATGACTTTGGACACGCCTGAAGTTAGCTCGGCGAGATCGGTATACCGCCGCCCGTTCAGGGGTAATTGCTCCACCTGCTGGGCGGCGACCACATCGCCCAGGGAAGCTGACTCCGTTTCCAGTTGCGGAGTTTGCCCGGTTACCTCGGCCGTCTGGGTCACTGAACCTACCTGAAGGTTGAAGTCGAGCCGGAGCCTCTGCTCAACGTTCAGCACGATGTCGGTGCGGGTCTGCGTCCGGAAGCCGTTGGCCTCCGCCGAAACGGAATACCGCCCGATCTTCAGCGGTGTGATCACGTAATTGCCGTCCTGGCTACTCTTCACCGCCGTCTTGATGCCGGTGTCCAGTTCCGTTGCTGTTATCGTGACGTTGGGCAGCACGGCTCCGGTGGAATCCTGCACCGTACCGGTCACTGTAGCGGTGTCGACTTGCGCGAAGCCAGCGAAGGATGTGCTGAGCACCCAAAGCAAAGCAGCCATCCAAATAGTCTTTTTCATTGCTGTCCTCCTCGACTGGGCAGACAGGAGATGATACTGCCGCAATCAGCAGATCAAGACGTCAGAGCGAGCCGAGTGCAGGCCAGACCTGCGAACTCGTCGTGCTTGTGACAAACACCCTGAGGCTCCGGCCCAGATAAATCCCTGTCGTACCCTTGGCTTAGCCGCCATTCCATCACTTTTCGCAAGCCTAGAACCGGCAACTATCCCAGCGACCGCCCACGCTACTGCTGTTTCGAATACTTGTCAATTCGTTTTTATTTGGAACTGAATGCTTTCATTTGGTTGCGGATCTGAGGAGCACCGAAAGTTGGCGGAAGTGCCTGGTATGGACGAGAACTGCAATCTGGAAGCGAAGACGAGTTCGGCGTCAGGAGAGCCGCAACAGCCGAGCCGCGTTCTCGTAGTACACCTTTTTCAGAACGGGATCGCCCAGCTCAATTCCGTAAATTTTCCAGCGGCCCTGCGGCGGAACCTTCGCCGGCGCGTAATCGAAGTACTCATCGTCGCTCTCGAGGAAGTGGTAGTAGATCTCGTACAGGGCATCGCCAAATACCTGCTGGGGAAACTTATCTCCGTGAGGAGTAGCGTCCGTGCCGAACACGATCCGGTCCTGATACTTATCGAAGAACCTGCGGGCGGCGCGCGGCTGGCGGCCGAGTTCGCCAATCCGGGCAGCGATATCAACCGACATATTGGCAAAGCGATCGAGATTTTCCGACACGTTTTCCAGGTTCTCGGCGAAATTTCCCACGTGCAACACCACGAACTGAGTCTTCGGATGCCGCGCCATGACGCGATTCCGCGCCTCCAGCAACTCGGCGTTGCTGGGAAAATCATGATCGTAAAAGGACCAGTCGGGATGATTGCTCAGCTCTTCATAGCGCTCGTTAAAGCGGTCTGTAGGCAGGAAAAAGGCGATGGGATCGGAAACGTGAATGGCAACAGGGAGATTCAACTGCCCGCACGCATCCCACATGGGGTCGAACCTGCGGTCATCAATTTTCACCAGCGTGCCCGAAGTAATGTTCTCGCGCAGATAAAGGCCCAGAGTTTTGAGAATTTTCAGGCCTTTGGCGCCGTCATGGTACGCCTGCTGGATCGCGTCTGCCTGTACCTTGGAATAGTCCGGCTCTTTGAAACGCGCATAGCACGGTTCGGTGAACGAGTAAAATCTCCCCGGAAAGGCGCGGTCGTATTTTGTAACCGCATCTACCAAACCCCGGTCATAGCCTCCGGTGAGGTTCAGCATTGCCCGCAGGCCCTTGCGGTCCATGACCGCAAGCAGTTCCTGGGGAGTGCCCAGGTATCGCCGCTCGGGCGACAGTGCGACCCCGTTTTCAGAGTTTTCCGAAACTGAAATATGCGTATGAAAGTCAATGGCAGGATAGCGGGGGCGTTCGATATGTGTTTCCCGCGCCTGCAACATGCTTTTTGGTTCATACTCGGCCAGCGGCAATTGCTTGTCGTTGGCCGTCGCGGGAGATGGATTCTGGATTCCCGCTCTTGAGGAATTTGCAGCCGTCGGTGCCGCGGCCGCGCCGAGCAACGTTCCTGCTCCCAATAACCATTGGCGACGATTCATTGTGATTTCCCCACCATACCTGCGCGTGAGGCGCCACTATAGCAAAACTCTAATCACACCCGGCCTGAAGCGCTGGTATAAGAGTGAAAACGACTCCCATGTGGGCGCGCTCCGGGGCGATGGAAAACCATGTTTGCTCGCATGGTGGTTATTCTTGCCAGGCCAAAACCCTGAGGACTGGATTTGTATTGCAGGGAATAATCGTATATTCTTGCCCGACTGTAAGAGCAGGAACGCCGAACGCCGGCACGGCTGCGACGGGGCATTCCTTCCGTTCTTAAGGAAAGATCGCCATTCTCGCGGTCTTTGGGGTCTGGGCCAATCGAATCGTCCGTGTAATGGCAACGACGTCGTCGTTGCTGTATTGATCACGGATTGTTGTAAAGGGCCTACTAGGTTCCGCAGAGGGCTCCAGCCATGAAGTTTCGTTGCGTACCCACGCTTCTTCTCGCTTTCTGTGCATTCATCAGTTCTCTCCATGCACGGGCAAACACCTCAAAGGAAGTGCAAGCGCCAGCTTCTGAACCGGTGACAATCACCATCCCGGGCCCGCTGCACTCGTTCCTGCGTATGGCCGGGATCAGCCAACAGATCTCCCCGGACGATGTGCTGCCCCTTTTAGCTCGTAACGTGGTCACTCACGGCTACCAGGGATGGCAGGATAAGCCGAGTTCACCGACCGAATTTCTGGTGCTGCTGAGCCGGTATGTGCAACAGGCAAAGGAGTTGACGGCCTTAGCCGGGGCAGACGGTGTTATTCGTGTCTCCAATTGCGGCCAGGCCCCTGCCTTGCTGCACATTCTCGGTTATCGTTTCCGGCAAGGTTGCGGCACGGCGCTGGAAACCGCCAATCCCGACAGGGCGTTCCTGACCATTGACGCAGCTTTCCCCCTGGTTGATCTGGAAGAGGCTCTCCACGCCGGCAAACCCTTTAGCTATCCCTTTCCCGGTTCCCCCGTGCCGATACTGTTCCGCGAAAGTGATTGGACATCGATCCGAGGGACCCGGGCAAGCACCCTGCTTGAGGCTCTGCTAGACAATCCCTCGCTGGCACGCCTATATCTCGCCCTTTCTCAAACCGATCCTGAGACCCGGCTAGCTCTGAAGCGATCCCCCGGACTAAGCAGGATGATGGCAGTTTCGGCGGAACTCGACTTTTATGGAACTCACATTGCGATTCGCTTGGGGCGAGTGGAAGTGCCGGGAGGCCCCTCCGCGGCAGCGGCTTGGCAGGATCTGGTGGGTGCAAGCACGACCTCTCCGGGTCAATTCGTGGTGCGGTTGTTGAGCAAAGACCAAGGCTGGTTGGCTGCCTATTTCGATGCTTTATCGCGCACCAGCCGGAGCCGGCAGGCTTATTTTTGCGAACCACGCCGGCTGCGAAGTTTTTATCAGGGTCTGCGCGGGCGTGATCCATCTCCCGACGCTTACAAGCGGATATTCCGGCCCAATGCCGGTCTCTTACTGCTTGTGACTCGGCTTCGCCTGGGACCATCCGGCGAACCCCAGATCCCCGGCAATCTGCAAGTATGGAAAGAGATTTTTCGCCAGCAAAGCGATTCGAAAATCGTCCGGAATCTGATGAAACATTCGGACCAGTGGCGAACCCCCGATCAACTGGTGCAAGCGTTATTTAGCGCAACTCGCGGCGAAACCGATTCCGGGCCGCTGCAAATTTTTCTCCTGGTTAGCGAACTCGACGCGCAACGTTCGCCCGAGCGCCGCCTGACCCCAGACACAATACGGCTGTTAACCAAAAAGTTCGCACCCTTCAGCGATCAATATCTGATGTTTTCCGAGTTTCCGGAACTGACGAATGCATCAATCGTTCGGTTCGTGGAAATAGCCGATCGACTGGATCGAATTTCCGATCACACTCTGCGCGGCAACGCCCTGGGAATTTTCCAGAGCAACGTTGGGCTTTGGCAAATCCTGGCGCGCCAAGGCCAGATCCCTCAGCGGTCACTGAACGATTCCTGGCAACGGGTTACGAGTCCGTTCCTCAGAATTTCCTCCTCTAGCCAGCTCTTTGACGCCGGCCGCAAATCACTGGAGGAGTTGGTAGAAGCCGCAACTGGTAAATCTACGCCCTCACAGGACGGACTCATAGAATTATTGGCTGGTCCGGTTCAATCCAGTCCTGAGGCCCGCCAGATACATGAGGATCTGGCAAAAAAGCTTCGCTCAGACCTCGATGGGCAGCGACTGGTTTCTCTCGACACCATACTGGCGCTGGGAAAGCAATTGGATGCCGCAGCTACCGCCGCAAGCTCACAGCCTGTAGCAATACCGCTGGTTGGCGAACTTCGGGAATTTGAGATGCCGAGGCCAATCTTCAGCCGCGGCGAAAGAACTGAATGGGCGACGGGAGTTTACAACAACAGCCATACCGACCTGGAAATGCGCACCAATCTGGCGAAGTTACTCAAATCCCACCCCTCTCCCGACCGGTTGGCGCGAGCTCGCGGCGAACTCGCGCCCTTCCTTCGCGATACTCTGGTGGGCTTGAACTATGTCTACTATGAACCGCCCGGGGCTCAAATCCTTCGTTACAACCCGCTTTTCGTCCGCTCCCATGATTTCGCCGGGGATACGCTCACGGGGCTGGCGTCGGTCTGGAAAACGCCGCAACTGCTCGGAGTCGGTTACCCCGCGGGCGGTGGCGCTCACCTGGTTGGCTCATTGGCGGACCTACCCTACGTGCTGGCGGAGACCGAGGAAGACTTTATCGCTCCCAAGAATGTCCAGGCGCTCATCTGGAAAGAGATGGTATCGGTTCTTTTGACCGATGCGACTGTGTCGCGGTGGTGGAATGTGAGCCGCAATGAGCTCCATGCGGTAGCACTCTACCAGCAAGCGGGAGAAGAGCTTCTGGCTGCGTCCGAAAAAAATGAACGGCTGCGCAATGAGGTAATCACTGTTTTGGGGGACCGCATGACGCCCCGCAGGCTCGAGCAGGTCGAGACCGATCTGAAAGTGGGGCATCTCCCAGGAGGACTTTCGCTGGTTATGCCTGCGGATACGTTCTATCTGGAAGCTGAGTTTCGCCGAAGGTATCCGGATGACAGCGCTTCTTCGGGACCTGCCGGGAAGGAATTGCAGGCAATGGAGGATCAACATCACGGCGAGGTCAACTGGAAACGGCTGTCGCGGGACTTCGGTGTGCCTCACCCGATGCTGGGGCAAAGTTATGCGCGCGAGTTGTTGAACGTGGCGCCGTTCCCAGCGTGCGAGGGATACGGGAGCCGCCTGCTGGCTGAGTCTTGGGACTCGAGTTATCTGTACTGGGCCCGCTTGACGGATGAGATGGGATATTCCCCGGTGATGCTGAACGAACTGGTTCCGGAACTTACACGCCGCATGGTGGAAGAGATCTTCGCTTCCGACGCGGAAGACTGGCCGGCTCTGCTTCGGGCGTTGCGCCAAACCGGAGAAGAGCTGCGACAGGGAAAGATTGCTTTGGCGGGCCCTAAAAATACGATTTCACAGGCAACAGATTCATCACAGACGCAAAAAGACCCCAATTAGCATCCGGGCACGGCTGTGAAGGGCAGAGGCTCCCATGAAAACGTGCTATCTCCTTCTCGTTGCAGCGTTAGCAGCCTTCTTACTTTATCCCCAAACCGGGACCCTGGCTCAGGAGGCCGAATCAAGGATTCTTGTGGTCGTGGACATGGTGCAGCTGAATGTGGCTGTAACCGACGACAAGGGTAATTATGTAACCGGACTGAAACCGCAGGATTTTGCAGTTTCAGAGGACGGCATCCCGGAACGGATTGCTACCTTCGGAGAAGGCAACGAGCCCACTCGCTCCCTGTTGGAAGTTGCTGACGCGAAGTTGCCAGCCCAAGCCGATGAACTACACGCGTCGCTTCAGAACAAGCACACAGAAGATCCTCCGGAAACTTTCGCCTCCGCTATAGCCGGCTCAAACGTTTACATCCTGTTCGACACCAGCAACTATATGTATCGCCATTTTGTCTACGCGCAGGATGCAATTGCGGATTTCATCCGAACACTGGAGCCTGCCAGCCAAATAGCTTTTTACTCGTATAGCCGTGACCTGTTACGAGCCACTCGCCTGACCCCCGATCGCTCCCAGATTTTGCGGGGAGTACGTTCCACCGTAGCCGGCGATGATGCCGCTCTTTACAACGCTCTCCTGCTCACGGTAAAGGATGCTGCACAACACACAGGACGAAAAGTGGTAGTGGTCTTTTCTAATGGGCCGGACAATGCCAGCACGGTGCCGCCAGAAGATGTGGCGGAGCTGGGACAGTCGAGCGGGGTCTCCATATATATGATAAGCACCCAGCAAACCCAGCTCGATCCCGTATCCACCGCTGTGTTTGAAAGGATGACGGCAGCCACCGGGGGGAAAGCGTACTTCACGAAGAGCTGGAAGGACCAGGAGAGAGCATTTGCTTCCATCCGGGACGATCTGGCGCACCTCTATTCCATTAGCTACTATCCTCAGGCTAATCCGAATCGAGGTTGGCGCACGATCTCGGTGAAGCTGGTCGGCAAAAATTTGAAGAAGTATCACATTCGCACGCGCAATGGATATCGTCCCCAGCCGGTGCGATTTTCAGCGGGCAACGTCTCGAGCTCTCATTCCAACTAAGGTTTGCTGGTTGGAAAAACAGGGGTGCTTAGGGTGCCGATTTTCCCTATCCAAGCTGCCACCTGAAACGGAGCTGAGTTCCTCATTGCAGGGCGACCAGTCCTACTTTGTTAACGCCGCTGCAAGCAATCGCGATATTGGCGCCCCGGGTCACCGACATGTTGCGTACAACGCCTCCGCCCGACGGAATGGCCCAGGTTTGAAATTTCTCTGTTTTGGAATGCGACGGACCGCAGCAAGCGTGAAAATTGAGGCACTTCCGCACCGTAAGCGAGTGACCTGGATCACAGCAAAAGCGCTTGCTGCGAAGGTAAGGTTATGGTTAAATTCCCACTGCGAAGGAATGAAAGCAATAGACAATATTCGTAATCAAACGTAGTACGGCTCAGGGCAATTCGAAAGGTTTCGACTTCCAACCAGGGTATCGGAACGCACTCAGGGGGTGAGCTATGAGCCTGGAAAAGTCTCTGCAGTGGTTACTCCTTCCCGTGGTTCTTCTTTTCTCTATAGGCGCCCTTGGTCAGGCGAGCTACACGGCGCAGATTCGTGGCGTGGTGGCGGACCAGACGGGAGCAGTAGTGGCCAATGCAAGGGTCACTATCACCAACGATGCTACCAATATTTCTCTCACCGCGCACAGCGACGATCGCGGGCAATATGTTCTTACTGGTCTGCGCCCGGCGAGTTATACCATCAAGGCTGAGGGTTCGGGCTTCCGGCCAGTGGAACACAAGAACGTAGTGCTGCAGGTAGACCAGCAGACGACCATTAACTTCGAACTGCGTCCCAGCGGAATGACTACAACAGTGGAGGTTACCTCCGCTCCACCCTTGCTGGATACTGAGAATGCGTCCGTCGGCACCGATGTTACCAATGAGTATGTGCGGGACATCCCCCTCTACAACCGCAGCATGTTCGGACTCGTGTTCCTCTCTGGTGGCGTCACGGAAACCACGGGCTCGGGAATCAACGACAACTATCCGTCGGGGACAAATTTTGTCTCCAATGGCCAGCGCAATGCCACCGCGGAGATTACGCTGGATGGCAGTCCTCTGAGCGCCCCGGAACAGGGCGAAGGCGGCAATTCCAACGTCTATTACCAGCCCTCGGTTGAGATCGTGCAGGAGTTCAAAGTTCAGAACAATAGCTTCTCCGCCGAATTTGGGAACAACGGCGGCACGATCGTGAATATGGTGCTGAAGCAGGGCTCGAACAACTATCATGGCAGCGGTTGGTGGTATGGACAGCGCTCCGCCTTCGACGCGCGCGATTATTTCAATACGGGGCCGAAACCTGATCATCTTCGCGATCAGTATGGTTTCGCAGTGGGAGGGCCGATCATCAAAAACAGGACCTTCTTCTTCTTTGACTTTGAAAAGTCCCGCCAGAACGATCCCCAAAACATCGAAGGGATTGTTCCCACCGATTTGGAGCGCACAGGCGACTTTTCGCAGAGTCTAGCAGCCAACCCGGGGGGAATTTTTGATCCGACACAATGCACGCTGGCAAACCCAACTGATCAGACGTGTACGCGACCGCAGTTTTCGGATGGCGGGGCGCTGAACAAGATACCGGCAAACAAGATTGACAAAATCGGGCAGGCGATTCTGAATCTCTATCCGCATGCCAATGTGCCGGGCGCGGTTTTTCCAGCTCCCAACTTCCGCAAGGTGATCGTAGACAGTAACCCCGGTTATCAGTTCGATATCAAACTGGATCATCAAATCAACGCGAACCACAGGATTGGCAGCCGCTACAGCCGGAGTCACAGTTCGGTTACTTGGCCGACTGTAACCGGAAACGGGAATTTCAACGACGGCTTCATCGACACGCCGACCGCCCAGAACGGCAACGTGGAGTACAACTGGACCATCTCTCCCACCAAACTTTGGACCAGCCGCTTCAGCGTGGACCGCGTGCATGAACCCGTACAGAACAACAACTACCCAACCCTCAGTGATGTGGGACTGCCCTCAATCCTGGCGGCCAACGGACTTACCCGCATTCCCGCTATCAATGTCGATGATCCTTTTCTTTCCATCTTCACCCAGTGCTGCGTGGACACTCACTTCGCCCACACCCTCTACAGCTATTCCTCGTCACTACAGTGGGTGCACGGGGCTCATTCCATTAAGTTCGGTGGCGAGCAGCGCCTGTTCTACAACAACTTTTTTCAGCCCGACAATCCCACGGGTATTTTCAACTTCTCGCGCGATGTGACCACTCAGCAGCCCGGACAGGGACTGGGAGAGAGCGATACTCCGCAAGGCAATCCCTTCGCGACGATCCTTACCGGGTTTGGCCACGACGCCCAGTTGCACATCATCCCGGCAGTGGCGGACAAATCAAAGGAAACTGCCTTCTTTGTGCAAGACGATTGGAAGGTCACTCCCAAGCTCACACTCAACCTCGGTTTGCGATATGAGTGGAGCACCCCTTACTCCGAGCGTCACAATCGCTTGCAGTTTAGCGATTATAAGGGGAACACGGGAATAAGTATTCCGGCTCTCAGGGTTGCTGGGTTTCCCCAGTTCGGTACGATCGGCCAAGTCCTAGGCACCAGCGTTTTCGCCACCTCAGCAAATCGGAATGCGCCCGTGGACCGCAACAACTTCGCCCCGCGTCTAGGCTTTGCTTATCAACTCGCCTCCAACACGGTGCTGCGCGGCGGCGCCGGCGTGTTCTATGGCATGAACGTGGCCACCAATTTTCAGTACGCAGGGCCATCGTTCTCCCGAACTGCCAATATCTTATTCAGCAAAGATAATTTTCAGACCCAATATGCGAGCCTGAGCAACCCATTCCCGGCAGGTTTGACGCCGCCCCAGGGAACCAAGTACGGAAAGCTGGCGCAGTGGGGATACGGTAATGCCAGCGACCTCGACACAGGTAGCGTTCGGAACGCCCAGATTTACCAGTGGAACCTGGGGGTTCAGCATCTGTTCCCGGGACAGATCGTGGTGGGTGTGGACTACTCTGCCAACCGCAGCACGCACCTCCCATGGGCGGGAGCCGGAGGGCAGGTTAACGGCATTACTCCCCGCGATCGCAACTTTCTGTCGAGTGCCATGCGCCAACAAGCGCTTGCACTCGCTCCCGGCGGCGACGTAACCGGTTTCCTCAATCAGCAAGTTCCCAACCCGTTCCAGTGTTTCTTCACAGTGGTAAGTCCTAAACCGGCTTATTGCCCATCGTCGCCGATCTTCCAGCCTGCCGACGTGGCAGATTCTATCTACCTGGATCCGACGATCCCGTTATTGAACCTGCTCCGGCCGTTCCCGCAATTCGATGGCTCATTCGAGGGCCTGCCACCTTTGACTGCCAACTCCTGGTATCACTCGCTGCAGATTCGTTTTCAGAAGCGGGCCAGCCACTATCTCAGCTTTGAAGGCAACTACACGTTCTCGAAGGCGACTGACGACTCTTCTGCTGGACGCAATGCCTGGGTTGGCAACCTCCAGTTTGACAACCGGCAACTGCTCGACAGTGTGCAGGGGGAGTGGGGCATTAGTTCCAATGATGCGACCCACCGCCTCACAACGGCAATCATTTTTGACTTGCCGATCGGCAGGGGACGCTGGGTCGGAAGGGGCATGAACCGGGTTCTCGATGGTGTGGTCGGGGGCTGGTCGCTCTACACGTTCCTCACTTTGCAGTCAGGACAGCCGATAGCGGTTTATGACAGCACTGGCCTGCTGGCCGATGGCAATCAGCGGCCGGACGTTATCTGCTCGCAACTGCGAAC
>Ga0070713_100003060_pt1 | contig 10988 bp, 10 predicted proteins | sample LARL82metaG_FD_65465 | JGI IMG/M metagenome (GOLD analysis project Ga0070713, IMG submission 65465) | Corn, switchgrass and miscanthus rhizosphere microbial communities from Kellogg Biological Station, Michigan, USA - LAR L8-2 metaG | ecosystem: Host-associated > Plants > Roots > Rhizosphere ... | reverse complement strand
ACGATCAGCGTCGCCTTGCGGCCGATGCGATCGCCGAAGTGGCCGAAGATCACGGCGCCGATCGGCCGCGCCACGAAGCCGATGAAGTAGACGCCGAACGCCTGCAGCGTGCCGATCCATGGATCGGAGCCGGGGAAATAAACCTTGTTGAAGACGAGGCCGGTGACCGTGCTGTAGATCAGGAAGTCGTACCATTCGATGGTGGTTCCGACCGTGCTTGCGATTACGGCGCGGCGTAGGGCCGATTGATGATCGACCTCTGACATGGTTGGGCCAACGGCCATTGTCGTCACGCTCATGGCATTTCCCTCCTCGTTTATGATTCGATGGCGTTTCCTTGCGATGTCTTGCTGGTTGTTATTGCTGTGGGCATTCCGCACCCCGCGCGGCAATGCGACGGGATCATGAACCAATCCGATGCTTCCGGCCAGACCAACTTACGGCGTGAGGTGGGGACGCGGCCCGCCATGCCGCGCCGCAATGCAACGCGCGTTCTTGGTATGATGCATCGCGGTCGCGTCGCGCGCGATCGTTCGATCGGCGAAGATCCGCTCAGCCCTTGCGCGCCGGTGCGAATGATCGAGCCGACATGCTCGCCGCGCAGCGCGGCGGTGAGGCGGCCGGGAAGGAGGCCGTTCACGAGCAGCAAATGATTCAAGGCGGTACCATGGGTATGCAAGCAACGCAAAGCCCGCTGCTAGCCTCGCGGTCAGAGCGCGGCTTCTCGGCTCATCAAAACAGGCGTAGTCTTTCTGAAAGGGGCCAAGAAATATCAAGAGACATCAAGAGACCCCATACGGGAGGCTGACATGCACGACATCGTTATTCGTGGTGGTACGATCGTGGATGGCACCGGCAAGGCCGCCTTTACCGGTGACGTTGCCATTGCCGATGGCAAGATCACCGCGGTCGGCGGCAAGCAGGGACCCGCGCGCCGCGAGATCGATGCCAATGGGCTGATGGTGACGCCCGGCTGGGTCGACGTGCATACCCATTACGACGGTCAGGCGATGTGGGATCCGCTGCTGGCGCCCTCCTGCTGGCACGGCGTGACCACCGTCATGTTCGGCAATTGCGGCGTCGGTTTCGCGCCGGTGAAGAAGCATCACCGCCAGGCCCTGATGGATCTGATGGAAGGGGTCGAGGAGATTCCGAACCCGGTACTGTCGGCAGGGCTGACCTGGGAGTGGGAGACCTTCCCCGATTTCATGGATGCGCTGGATCGCCGCGAGCGCGTCATCGACATTGCCGCCCAGGCCGCGCATTTGCCGATGCGGGTCTATGTGATGGGCGATCGCGCCATCCGCCGCGAGAAAGCAACCGCGGACGACATCGCCCAGATGCGGCAGATCACGGTCGAGGCGCTGCGGGCCGGCGCGTTCGGCTTCACCACCTCGCGGACGGATTCGCACAAGACGCCCGACGGCGAGCTCGTGCCCTCGCGTGATGCGGACGATCTGGAGTTGCTCGGCATCGGCTCGGCGCTGAGCGAGGTCGGCGCCGGCGCGTTCGGCATGAACAGCGACTTCGACGACGAGGACTATGAGCTGCGCTGGATGCGCAAGCAGGCCAAGGCAACCGGCCGCCCGGTCTGGTTCCTGCTAACCGATCGCTTCGAGGATCCGGAGCGCTGGCGGCGCCTGATGAAGGCGGTGCATGCGGCGCGCGCGGACGGGTTGTCGCTGACGGCGCAGATCGCGGGACGGCCGATCGGTGTGATGATGGGCATCGGCACCGCACTCAATCCGTTCACGGTGCGGCCGACCTACAAGGCGCTGGAAAGCCTTCCCATCGCCGAGCAGCGCAGGCGGCTGCTCGATCCCGAGCTCAGGCGGAAGATCCTTGCCGAGAAGCCGGATGAAGCCGAGGTCGCAAAGCTCTCGCAGTTCCGCCAGCTCGTCACCACGCGCTGGGACAAGTTCTTCACCATGGACGACCCGCCGGACTACGAGCCGGGTCCGGAACGGAGCGTCGCCGCGATCGCCGCGCGCACCAACCATACGCCCGACGAAATTGCCTACGACTACATCGTCGAGGAGAACCAATATCTGTTCTTCCCTGTCGTGAACTACGTGACGGGCGACCACGAGGTGATCCGCGAAATGCTGGGCGATCCGGCCTGCCTGCTCGGCCTCAGCGACGGCGGCGCGCACTGCACCTCGATCGTGGACTCCGCCTTGCCGAGCTTCATGCTGGCGCATTGGGGCCGCGACCGCCGTCGCGGACCAAAGCTGCCGATCGAGCACCTGGTCAAGCGGCAGACCAGCGAGACCGCCGATTTCTTCGGCCTGTCGGATCGTGGCCGGCTGACGCCGGGCATGCGCGCCGATGTGAACCTCATCAACTTCGACCGCCTGCGACTCTACAAGCCGGAGCTCGTGCACGACATGCCGGCCGGCGGCCGCCGTTTCGTGCAACGCGCCGATGGCTATGAGGCAACGCTTGCGGCCGGCATCCCCATCTTCGAGCGCGGCGAGCACACCGGCGCGATGCCTGGTCGTCTGGTCCGGGCGGGACGCAATGGCCATGGTTGAGCCGATGTAGCCCGCTCGCGCGGACTGTGCCGTGCCGAGGGCGCGACCAAGCTCGCCTCCACTGCATTTGGAGTTGTGCATCGATCGACTTTGGCGCCGTTCAGCTTGAAAGGCCAGAATGAAGCTCGTCGTCAGCGCGTCGCCGCATCCGTTGCAAACTTGGCAGTCATTTCGGCGGTGAGTCGAGATCGACATAAAGAGCCATCATCCTGCCGCTTTCGGCCCGGCCGCCCAGGCCAGACGTCCGGAATTGTGCACCACGCGAGGCATAGACCGAGTCCGGATGCGTCGATCCGAGATCGTCGCGTCGGTCGTTTGCCGCACTGAACCCGATTTTCGTTTCGAAACGCTACAATGGCTTGCGCGTTTTAGAGAGCGAGCTGTCTCGAATGCAGCTTGCGCGCGAGCACTAAACATACCAGCGTGCATAACATGCGCGATTCAACCTCGCGCTCCAAAAAATACCGGATTCGCTTTTTCTGCCTAAATTGCGACGCGCGGCGATGCGACGACGGCCCGCGTTTTGTTGCGTTGTTGCGCGGGGACATCGGCTCGGCCGTCGGCTGTCCAGCGTGTGGAGTTGGTCGATGAGTCGATTGAGAATATCCCTCCCGCTGTTCTTGCTTGCGATGGTGACGGCCCCGCTCGCGGTGTTTCAGCCATCCCTGGTGGGCGCGCAAGCGACGAAGCACGTGCATCGGTCAAGTCCGCCGCCAAAGCCGCAAGAGACGACGGCAAATCCCAATCCGAGGGAGGCCATCAACGCCTGGACGGTCGGTCTCGCCGCGGGACTTCTGGAAGGCGCGCCGATCCGCCTTGCCTCGGAGATGGCGAGGGTCGTCGACGACGGCAACAACATGCATGTCCTGCCGGTCGTCACGCGCGGTCCGACCGAGAACGTCAATTCGCTGCTCTATCTGCGCGGCATCGACGTCGCAATCATCAATTCGGACTCGCTCGATGAGTACAAGAGCCAGGTGCCGGACATTCAGAACAAGATCAACTATGTGCTCAGTCTTTTCCCGTCCGAGCTGCATATCTTCGTGCGGCCCGAGATCAACAGCCTGAACGACCTTGTCGGCAAGAAGGTGAATTTCAACACGCTCGGCACGGCGGCCGCCTATACCGGACCGCTGATCTTCAGCCGTCTCGGGCTCGATGTCGACAAGACCTTCATCCCGCATCAGGTCGCGCTCGAACAGATGCGCAAAGGCGAGAACGGGATGGCGGCGGTGGTGTTCGTCACGGGAAAGCCGGTCGACGCGTTCGTGCGCGGGCACTTCGATCCCGGCTTCAAGTTTCTTCCGGTGCCATACAGCAACAAGCTGGACGACTACTACCTTCCGTCCAAGCTCGAATCGACCGACTATCCAAACCTGATCAAGCCGGGCGAGCGCATCGACACGGTCGCGGTGCAAACGGCGCTGGTCTCGTTCAACTGGCCCGCCAATTCCGACCGCTATGCTCGCGTCGCGCGCTTTGTCGACTACCTGTTCACGCGCTTCGGCAAGCTGCAGGGAGCGGGCTTCGACCCGCAATGGAAATCGATCAATCTGGCCGGCAGCGTTCCAGGGCTGACGCGCTCTCCGGCCGTGCAGGCGTGGCTGGATCACCACTCACGTCCAAGTCAGGCTTCGCAGTAATACAGGCTTCATGGTGAAACGCGCGGTACGCTTGCTTCCAATCGCACTCGCTCTGGTGAGTGGGATCGCCTCAGCACAAGATACGACCCAGCCGGGCGGCGGCTGGATCGTGAGCCAGACGATGTCTCCGGTCGACTATTCGCCGATTGCGACGGCGACGACCGCCTCGCGCAAGATCGCGGGCAGCCCGCCGATGCGGCTGTCGATCCGCTGCCGCGACGGACGCACCGAGCTCGCCGTGTCGGGGCCCGAGATCACCGGCCCCGGCGATCACTACTTCGTCTCTTATCGCGTGAACGATGGGCAGTCCGTTCAGTTCGGCGGCGTCGCGCCGTCCTTTGGCGACGGCGTCGCGTTCAAGGGCGATGCCGGCGCACTTCTGCGGTCGTTTCCGGCCGGGGGCGAGCTTGCGGTGATGGTGATATCGCTGAAGGGAATCTCCCAGCAGGGAATTTTTTCCCTCGACGGGATGGAGAGTTTGCGTGCGAAGATCGGTGCGACCTGCAAATGGCCACATGTTCTCGCTACGCCCAACAACTGACGTTCAACGGGGAACGACGTTCCAAGGGAGCCAGGTAATGCGTAGGTTTCGGCATAGCGTGAACATAGCGGCGGCAGGCGCGGTGGCGCTGTTGGTGACAGCCTGCTTGTCCGGGGCAGCGGAGGCGCAGCAGCCTCTCGCCAGGACGGCGGCTGTGACCGGCAAGACCACGAAGCCAGCGGCCGCCGCGCAGACCCAGAAGCGATCGACGGTCGCGCTCGCCGGACAGCCGGTGACGGCGCCGAAGGAGCATCATCTGATCCTCCAGATGAACACCAACGACGCCGCGGCGATGAATCTCACGCTGAACAACGCAACGAACGTCGCACAATATTATGAGAAGGTCGGCGAGCCGGTCAAAATCGAGGTGGTTGCATTTGGACCCGGCTTGAGCATGTTGCGCGACGATACTTCACCGGTCAAAGCCCGGATCGAGACAATGGCGCTGAGCACGCCGGAGGTGTCATTCAAGGCCTGCGGCATCACGCGCGAGAACATGCGCAAGGCCGAGGACAAGGATATTCCGATCGTTCCGCAGGCCGAGGTCGTGCCTTCCGGCGTGGTACGCGTGATGCAGCGCGAGGAAGAGGGCTGGAGCTACGTCAAGCCGTAAGGCCGGGCGACCAATTCGGCGCCGTGCCGCGCGACGAATGCGGCACGGCGGTTTTCGAATCCACTCGGCTCCGAACCCTACGGGCAAGCCTGGTAAAAAGCGCCCCTCAATTTGCCGGCGCGAGCACCCGCAAGCGGTGGCCGTCGGGGTCGAGCGCGACGAAGCTGTGCCCGAAAGGCAGCGTGGTCGGAGCCTGCGCGATTTTCGCGCCGCGCGCTTTCCAGGTCTCATGGGTGGCGTTGACGGCGTTGGTGTCGGCGACGGAAAATGCAATTTCTCCGCCACCGGATTCGTTGCCGACGCTGGGTTCGACGGCGTCGCGCTGCCAAAGCCCCAGCATGCCTCCGCCGCCAAGCGGCAGCATCGAGAATTTGGGCGAAGATTGCGCGATCGGCTGGCCCAGAAGGGTCTCATAGAACGCGGCGCTGGCGTCGGAATCTTTGACGTAAAGCACCACAAGATTGAAAGTGGTCATGGGAGGTCTCCTTCGCTTCTCGGACGAGCCGTCGGGCTCGTCCATGGCCAGTCGCTTACAGGATGACCCTGCCAATTTCTGTCAGCATGATTTTTGGCGTGCTTCACGGGGTGTCGGGCTTCGTAATGCATTTCTTGTCCCGCCATTCGCGCAGCATGTCGAATCGGCGGCGCGGATAGCGGCTGTCGGTCATCTTGAGCGAGCGAATCCTGTCGGTGCGGAAATGGCGGTAGTCGCGCCGCGTTTCACACCAGGCTGCGACGACGCGAATCCGCTCGAAAAATCCGAGCGCGATCGGCCAGATCGTACGCTGGGTACGGTTTTCCTTTTCGTCGGTGTAGGAGATACGGAGCTTGCGCTCGCTGCGGATGGCTTGGCGAATGGTCGGCAGTTCAGTGTCGCCGGCAGCCGCTGGCTGCGAAGCCACGAGCAGGCTGGAGGTTTCAAGGCTTCGCTGCAGGTCGTCGGGCAAGACGGCCGCGATCTTCGAGAGGGCGCTGCGTGCCGCCTTGCCGAGCGGCTCGTCGCGTTGCGCGGCGACCCAGCGGCCCCCCAGCACCAGAGCTTCGAGCTCGTCTTCCGAAAACATCAGCGGCGGCAGCATGAAGCCGGGCCGCAGGATGAAGCCGACGCCCGGTTCGCCATCGATATGGGCGCCCTGGCCCTTCAACGTTTCCATGTCGCGATAGAGCGTGCGAAGCGAGATCGCGAGCTCATCGGCAAGCTCCGTTCCCGCGACCGGAATCCGGTGCCGGCGCAATATCTGGATCAGGTCGAGAAGACGTTGCGCGCGCGACATGCCGAATCCTTCTCGGGAGGCTAGCACTATCTGTTGCCAGATTCTGGCAGCATAGGCGCATAGGATATCCACGTGTGAGGATCATAGGGTGGGCAAAGCAATGATCCGGGTGGGCAAAGCAATGATCTGGCGTTCGGCCAGGATCCGTCTGGGAACGTTCGCGCGGCGGAGGCGTGCTCAATTTGAGAACTGCCCCAATGACGGGCAACACCACTCCGTGGCTCTTCGAGTGCTCAATCGTGATTGGGCCGGTCTAGGCAGCGGAGCCGGATGACCGCGCCGCTGGCTCGGTACCATGATCCTCACGCGTCGCCGCTCTCACTACTCCAACACCGCAACTTCCAGTTTCGGCGCAGCCGGATCCTGCCTGGTTTACGTTAATTCCGAAACTACGTTGCTGATTTTCCAAATAGATTGTTCCTTGACGGGCATGGATATTATTTCGGTTTCTAGAAAAGCTACAACGAGGACTGAATGTCTTTCCGGCCCATTGTGCTTCTGCTCGGATTATCGATTTCGTTCGTCGGTGGTTTGAATCGCGAGGCCGCAGCTGAAAGCCTGGCTACAGGCTGTCAGGCAAGGCCGTCCGGCTTGCTCCGTTCGGAAGGGCGCTGGATGTACCGGCTGCTTCGGGCGACGGGCGAGAAATGTTGGTTTCGAGCTGGCATAGGGCGCGCGCAGCGCACCGAGCGAGTTACGGATGTTGCAGCAAGTGAAGCGCAAATTGATCCGGAAGAATCGACGGTTCAGGCCTGCGTTGCGACCCCGACTGGTCCAGCCCCGCGCACCGGCCAATGGCGCTATCGCTTCGCGCGCGGCACTAACCAAAGGTGCTGGCGCCTGTCTCGTGTGGCCCCCGCGCAGATAGCTGTGAGGCGAGCGCGGACAAGTCTGCGCGGTCAATCAATGCAGATCGAAGAGGACAATCTTCTTGCGTTACGGTCTGTTTCAGGTGCGCAGGCCAGCCTGTTGGAGCCCGACGACATGGGTGTCAACGCGGCGAACGTCGCTCGCGTCGACGTGCCGCAAGGTACGTCGGGCCCAGCGCAGGCGACGACCTTCGCCTCTCGTTGGATTGCGCCGACGGAATTCAACCCGTCGATTGATGCAACGATCCGTCAATGGGAGATGGCCGTGTCTGCTCCCGACGGTCGCGAGCGAGCTGAGCCTGACACCAGGAGGCCGCTGACGGATCGGGCCAGTATGCTCGATGCGGTGCGGGTGTCGGGCCTCTTGATCGCTACCGTCGCATCCATCGCGATCGCGACGGGCCTGTACGCCTCCATTAATGGTTCGGCGTCCTCCATCGGGTGGATGCGCGGTCGCGCTTCGGCTTTTCGTTCTCGCGAGGACATGCGCGATCATCGATTATTGCCACCGCGCGACCATACGATGGCGGACATACTTGAACGGTTGAGCCGGGAGGATGATCCCGACCTTTCCGGGATGCCGAGAACAGCCATGCCGGAAGCGGACCACGATCGCTTTGTGGTCTCTGCGAAAGCGCCAACGCTTGATTTCGCAGGCGATGCCAATGGGACAACTGACGTCAACGAGGGCTTCGAGCGGCTGAGTGTGAAATGACGAATTGAATCGAAGGTTCTCGCTTGGACGCTGCGCCTTCAATGCGAGCGAAACTGGACGGACTGAAAACACGGATGGACAAATAAAATGGCAAATTCTGAAATGGCTGGTTCTTTTGCTGATATCGAGCGTGCGATTCAAACGGGAATTCGAAACGAATTGGCGACGAATGTGCGTCTCTCCGATATCCACTCGCCGACGATCGTCGCGCCGGATATCGCTCTACCGGATTACGTCGAGCACCGTAATGGAGCCACGGAGATTGGCATGCTTTCGGCGGAAGCCGTGGTTCGCGAACACGAGGCGGCAGCGAAGGAAATCGAGTCCATGGGCGCCGATCTGATCGAGTGCGTGAAGCGATGCGATGCAGTGACTCGCGACGCTTTGGTTGTGACTGGGGAGTTGAAAGAAGTCGCGGCCCGCTACCGCGCGGAAGCCAAACGCGTTTTCGAGCATATCGAAAGTTGCTCGGCGATCGTCGCTTCGGTTCGCAAGACTTGCGTCGAGATGAAAGACAAGATCGCCAGGCCCGTCGCGACCGAAGCCAAGGCCAAAGGCAAACCGGCATAAAAAGGCTCGCATGATGGAGCGTCCCGACGTCAGAGCCCGGAAGGCGCGATTTCCCGGCGCGCGGTTGGACAAACTGACCGACCGCGCCAGCAATGCCCCGCAAGGCATGAGGGCTCGCAGGATCGAAGCCGCGATCCTGGAGAAGATGCCGCTTGAGGGATGGTTCACCTGCACATCGGTTGCGCGGCTCATTGGCGCGGACGACGACCGCAATACCCGTGCACGGCTTGACCGCCTGGTGAGGGACGACAAAATGGAACGCAAACGCGAGCGGGCGACTCACGGCTTTGCTTATTTCTATCGCAGACTTCCCTGATCGCTGGGACTTGGGTCGATGCTGTCAGGCATAGGCTCTCTCGCCGAAAAATGAGGGCAGGAGCAGTCATGCGGTGCGAATCTCTCGTTCTCTCGACGGCGATAGCGATTGCGCTCGCTTCGGATCGCCTTGCGAATAGTCGGCAGTTGGATGTCGCCGGCAGCCGCCGGCTGCGAAGCCACGAGCAGGCTGAAGGTTTCCAGGCTTCGCTGGAGGCCCTTGCCCAGAGCCGGGTTGCAACAACCGGGCAGCCGTGGAATAGGCGCATCATGTCCGCATCACTTGAGCGCCGCACGGCAAGAGCGATCCTTCTCGATGACGGCGGACGCGTGCTCTTGATCCGCTTTGCCGTCGCCAGGGACGGAAACGCGTTTGTCTTTTGGGCGACTCCGGGCGGCACGGTCGAGCCGGGCGAAACCGACCTGGAAGCGGCAAGGCGTGAAATCAGAGAAGAGCTAGCGATCGAAATCCCGCTCGCGGGACCGGTGCACAGCTCCGTGGATCGATTTACCCATAAAGGTGTCCCGGTCGAAAATACCGACATCTTCTTTGTCGGAAGGCTCAATCGAACAGCGCCTCGGCTCCACGCCGCGACGGAAGACGAACGAGTTGCCATGCAGGAAACCAGATGGTGGTCGGGCGAGGAAATGGAGGGAACGGTTGAGACCATTTTTCCGCGAGACCTCGCGACGGTGGTTCGTCGCCTGATACGGTCTTGATGGCCGGCGCTACCTTGTGAGGGGGAGCGATATCCGGCGCCTTTGCCCACCCCGCGATCCGCAACCTTACAACTGTCGATTCAGCCACCTTCCGCGTTGACGCGATGCAACACCTGCGCGAAGCTTGTGCGTAACCAAAACAGAGCGGGAGTCCGCCATGCTGCGCGCCGAGGACAACCAATTCCTGACCGAGAGCGGGGCAGGAACCGGAATGGGCGAATTGCTGCGCCGGTTCTGGATTCCGGTATTACTGTCGGCCGAATTGCCGGAGGCCGACGGCGAGCCGAAGAAGATCGTGGTGATGGGCGAGGAGTTGCTCGCCTTCCGCGACAGCAGAGGCGTGGTCGGTGTGATCGATCAATATTGCCCGCATCGCGGCGCCAATCTCTGGTTCGGCCGCAACGAGGAATGCGGCATCCGCTGCGTCTATCACGGCTGGAAGTTCGACACCGACGGACGCTGCGTCGACATGCCGACCTCCTATCCCGACCTCAACGCCAAGGACAAGATCCGCATAAAATCCTATCCGGTGCGCGAATGGGGCGAGATCATCTGGGCCTATATGGGCCCAGCGGCCGCCATGCCGGAACTGCCCGATCTCGAAATGGCCCTGGTACCGCCTTCGCATCGCTACGTTTCCAAGAAATGGCAGGACTGCAACTGGGTGCAGTGCATGGAAGGCTCGATCGACACCGCGCATTTCACCTTCGCGCATCTGTCCTTCGACAAGGAGGAGAACGAGATCCTCGACATCAAGAAGCATTTCGTGAATCCGATCGCGCGGATGAATGTCGATCACATGCGCTGGATCGCCGAGGATCCGCGGCCCGTGATCAAGATCAATCCGCACGATGCCGGATTGACCATCGCCGGCGGCCGGCTTAGCGGATCGGACAACATCTATTGGCGAATCGCGCAGTTCCTGATGCCGTTCCATTCCTATGCGCCGAGCCCGATGCCGGGCGAGAACATCTTTGGCCAGACCTTCGTGCCGGTCACCGACACCAATTGTTGGATCTATACGTATGTCTGGAATCCGGAGCGGCCGCTCACCGACGCCGAGCGCGAGGCCTATGATAAGGGCAATGGCGTGATCGCCGAGGTCGACGAGAACTACGTGCCGCGGCGCCACAAGGGCAACAATTATTTGATCGATCGCAAGCTGCAGAAGACCAAAAGCTATACCGGCATCAA
>Ga0070713_100003059_pt1 | contig 10989 bp, 14 predicted proteins | sample LARL82metaG_FD_65465 | JGI IMG/M metagenome (GOLD analysis project Ga0070713, IMG submission 65465) | Corn, switchgrass and miscanthus rhizosphere microbial communities from Kellogg Biological Station, Michigan, USA - LAR L8-2 metaG | ecosystem: Host-associated > Plants > Roots > Rhizosphere ... | reverse complement strand
GACGGGAACAGGCCGGGGACAGAGCCCGCCAGGACACTGGCCCCCCGCCGCCGCCCACGGGGCCCCGCGCCTGATTCGAGGGTCATTCAGGAACACTGGCCCAGCGGAGTGCTGAACCGCTTGGGCTTAGTTCGTCCGCGCCGGGCGTCGCCCGCCATTGATTAGCCCCTCGGCGCTCACGCGCCCCTCCCGGTCCCCTTGTGCTCCATCAACTGCAGGGTCACCCCGAACGTCGTCTGCGGGACCGTGAAGATGAAGTGGACCTCATCGGTCTCGACCTCGCCCTCCAACGCGACCCCTCGGCGCGTCAGTTCGGCCTTGGTGTCTTCAAGATCGTCGACTTCGATTCCGAAATGGCCGATGACGGCAGTCTCGCCATCCGCAAGCTTTGGCATGCCGAAACCGGCAGCGCGGGCCTCAATCAACTCTAAGGTCGATTCACCGCACAGCAGAACTTGCAAGTCGATGTCGTCGGAGACAAAACGGCCACCAACAGGTCTGCCATCAAGGGTCTCGCCTGCCCGGGCGACGGTTTGGTCGATGTCGCGCACGACGACGCCGATGTGATCCAACCCAAGTAGCTTCATTTTGATCCTCCGCTGTCACAATCAGGGGATGGGGCCTAGCAAGGAGCAGAACGTTTCCTAGGAGAGATCCTTCCCATGCAGACCCCTAGACCGACCTTCGGCTCAGGGGTCATTCCGGAACACTGGCCCAAGCCAGAGTCGCTACCTCTGACGTTCGACCTCATCCGGGCCTCAGGAAGGCGGGGTACGTTGCTCGCCTTGAAGCGGGTTGTCTTGTCGGGCTTTGCAGCGGTCCTCTTTCTGGGACTGTTGTTGGCGTCCACCGAGGCGCCCGGGGCTCTGGGCGGACGCTCGCTCGCGGCGATGGCACCGGATCGAGCTGCTGCGATACGTGTCGCGGCGAGGCCGTGCAGCGGCGCGCCCAGGCCCCCGGCGACGTTCAAGCACGTCGTCTGGATCGTGATGGAGAACCGGAGCTATTCCGAAGTGATCGGCTCGTCAGGCGCGCCCTACATCAACGAGCTCGCCCGCGAGTGCGGTCTCGCGGCAAATTTCTCGGCCGAGTCGCATCCGAGCCTCCCCAACTATGTAGCGATGACCTCGGGCTCGACGCAGGGCATCGGAGACGACGGCGATCCTTCCCAGCATCGCCTCGCGGTTCCGAGCATCTTCTCGGTGCTCGGCGGGGGCTGGCGCGCACTCGCTGAATCAATGCCGTCCAACTGCGACCTCAATGGCAGAGGGGAATATGCGCCGCGCCACAACCCGGCGGTCTACTACACGAACATCCGGGGTCGCTGCGCGCACCGGGACACGCCGCTCGCCGCTCGGCCGGACCTTTCGGCGCGCTTCACGTTCATCACGCCGAACCTCTGCCACGACATGCACGACTGCTCGACCAGCGCTGGAGATACTTGGCTCGCAGGCTTCGTGCCGAAGATCCTCCGCAGTCACACGTACCGGGCGGGGTCGACGGTCGTCTTCATCACCTGGGACGAGGGCTCGGGCGACAACCACATCGCGACGCTCGTACTCTCGAGGTACACGCGCCCCGGCACCGTCTCGAGCAAGCCCTTCAACCACTACTCGCTGTTACGCACGACCGAGGCGCTCCTCGGCATCCACGCGAAGCTCGGGGCCGCGGCAACAGCCAGAGACATGCGTGGCGCGTTCCGCCTCCGCTGAGAGGCGCTACGACCTCGGCGCTACGCGAGCGGCGGCGCCCTAGCCCTCACGGGTCATTCCAGAACACTGGCCCAACCGGGCGTCCTATTCCCCGAGCGAAAAGTGAAGCCAGGTCACGCCGGTGACTGCGATGCCTTCTGTGGCCACATTCCGGAACACTGGCCCACGCCAGGGTCGGGCACGCGGGTCGTTAGCCTGTAGCGGTGGCCGCCTACTGCGTCAGCCGCTTCGACGCGATCGACGAGATCGACGACGGCGGCGTGCCGTACCGGCCGGTGAGGCACCATTTCGGGATCGCGTCCTTCGGCGTCAACAGCTTCACCGGCCGCAAGGCCGGCGACCGGATCATCAACGAGCATTCCGAGGAGGACGACCAGGAAGAGCTGTACCTCGTGCTCCAGGGCCGAGCTACCTTCGAGCTCAACGGCGAGCGAGTGGACGCGCCGGCGGGAACGTTGGTCTTCGCCGAGCCCGGCGTGAAGCGGACGGCGTTCGCGGACGAGGACGGAACGACGATCGTCGTTGTCGGCGGCAAGCCGGGCAAGGCGTACGAGGTCCTCGGCTTCGAAGCCTGGGCGCCGTTCCACGGACTGTACGAGGCCGGCGACTACGCCGAGGCCGCCGATCAGGCCCGCGCGGCGATCGAGGCGCAGCCCGAAGCGGTCGGAGCCTTCTTTTACCTCGCGTGCTGCGAGGCGCGGGCCGGCCGCGCGGACGACGCGGCGCAGCATCTCAGGCACGCGCTCGAGCCGTCAGGGCGGCTGCGGGGCCTTGCCCGGCGGAATCCCGACCTCGATTCGATCCGCGACCGGCCCGAGATCGCCGAGCTACTCGCGGGGTAAAGACCGCGGCGCCGAACACAGCCGCTCACGTCGGCGAGAGGCTCATCCGCTCAGGGACATTCGAGAATACTGGCGCAAACCACCGTCCTAGACTCCGAGCCTATGCCGAGGGTCGCCTTTCGCTTCGTCCCGTGCGACGAGCACGGACATCCACGCGAGGAGAGTCAGTTCACCTCGATTCATGAAAAGGCCGAACCCCTCGCGGTCGGCTCGGTGATCGAGGCTGACTTCCTCGGCTACGACCGATGGGAGGTCGTCGAGGTTCTCGTCGAGGTTCGGGAGGACTCAGAGGGACTGATCGGCGCGACCGACCGGAACGGCGATCCGATCCCGCTCGGCGGAACGCTCGTATGTCGCTGTGTCGGGTGACATTCCCGAACACTGGCCCATGCGAGGGTGCTCGGTCTTGCCGGCGTGACAACCTGCGTTTTCGTGTCGTATCTTCGGAGCGTGAGCGTCGTCAGAAGAGCGGTTGTGCTCGCTTTGATTGCCCTCGCGGTATCTGCTTGCGGAGGCAGCCGTCACGTCGCGTTCTCAAGGTTCACAACGGTCGGCGAACTTTCGGTTCCGACGCCGCCAGGGTTCCACCACCGATCATGGCCTGGAGGGGTCACGGTCAGCAACGCAGCAATAAAAGGAAGCGGACCCGGGTTTCTGGCGGCGGGCTATCTCCCGCACGACCGAAACCGGGTCACCCTCACCGTCTACCGACTCAGCGAAATGTCTCCCGGCATGCTCGCGCGACGCATTCACCTCCCGCTGGCGTTCGACCGGCTTCCCCGTGGAGGCGGTGCCTGGGCAGGCGGGGTGCTCCGCGGCGGTGCCTTCGTCTTCCAGACGAAGGTTGTCGGGTTCAAGACGCGGGCTTACGGCGTTCAGGTATGGCTCGGTCGAAGCGCCCCCGCGGCTGACCGCTCAGTCGCTCTTAGCGCCGTTAGAGCAGTCAAGCCCCGCTGACCGCTCAGGAGTCATTCCGGAACACTGGCCCAGGCGATGTATCTGTCGCCAGCGACCGCTTCGAGGTCTAGGGGAGGGCAGTCACTTCGACGCGGTCCAGCGCGTCGTCGATGAGCACTCGGCTCGACTGGGGTGAGTCTTGGAGTGCTTGCATTGCTAGTCGTAGATGGGCGCTGGTCCATCGGTGGTCGCTACCGCAGTGAGGGCAGGGCACTTGAATAGCAGCACTGCCATGACTTCCACATCGTACGGCGGAGCGGAAAGACTTTCGCCGACGCCGCCGTAGTCAGGGGGCGCATTCCGGGACACTGGCACGGGCTAGGGTCCGTCCCGGGAAGGGGCTTCAACAAGTACCGAGACGGGAAGGTCACAGTTCGTGCCGTCGAACAAGAAAGAGCTGGACGATCAGCTTCAGGATCTTGCGGAGAGGGACGAGGCGCTGGTCGAGATCGTGCGTCGGCTCGCAACTCATATGTCCGTGGTCGCCGTCGCCTTGCGCGACCCGCAGGCGGTGCCGCCTGCAGACCTCGACGCCGCTGTGGCCGGAATCGCTGAAATCAGCAGTACGATAGGCGCCCAACCGTCGGCCAACTGATTGGTGAGACGCTGCGGCCTTGAGTACCTTCCTCGAGATCGTGATTACCGCCGTGACTGTCGTCACCTTCGCGGTCGTCGCCTGGGCGTTCATCTGGGCAGCGAAGAGAGACGGCGAGGAAGAGCGGGCCTTCCAGAAGCGCCGCGGCATCCGCCGCCGCACCCGGCTAGGGCGCTAACCCCCGACGAGACAGGGCACTCGTCGGGAGAGGAGGCAGCGGCCGAGTCGGACGTCGGCGGCGCGGCCATCCGTCGCTGAGGAACGCCGAGAGCAGGAACGCCGGCGCGATCAGCAGCGCGATCACGCCTACGCAGACGATCCAGGCGCCGATGCCGGTGCTCGAACCGCGCCGGTTGCTCGGGGCGCCGGAGCTGACAGGTCCGCCGATCAGGTCCGGGGGTCCGGTCAAGGCGCCGGCCAGGTTGTAGGTCACCGCCGTGTAGAGGCGGTCTACGAGCCAGCGCGAGCCGCGACGGACCACCCGTCCTGAGAGGGCCCAGTCACCCAGATGTGACCCGCGACGAGGAGCCACGAGAAGCGCGAACTCGACGAAGTTTGGGCCGGCGTCGAGCGTCTTCCAGTTGTGGAACGTCTTGCCGGCCACTGGGTAGTACGGAATCGGGCTGACGTCCTTGCGCCACTGTCCGAGCGTGGAGCCGGCCCTCAGCTCTGGGCCGGCGAGCCGCCACGCCGTCGTCATCGAGCGCTGACCGACACCAGCAGGAATGAAACGGTCGAGGATCTTGTCGACGGCGCGCCGCTCCGCCGGGCGCACCCGCAAGCTGACCGGCCTCACGACCTGCCCCGAGCCCGGCTTTCCCGTCGCAGCCCTATCCGGCTGTTGCGACTCTGGCGCGAGCACGAAGACGAGCAGGATCGCGCCCACGCCTGCGACACCGATCGACCACCGGACGAGGCGACGACCGAGCCGAGGAGAAGACACCCTCATGCGTGGACTCACACCCATCAGAGAGTATGAAAGGGGGCCTTCGCTGGACCTCATCCCGGCGGGATGAGGTCGCGGCTGAAGTTGCCGCCTACGATCCCATCGACCTCTACGTGATGCCCGCTTCAGACCTCGACACCGCGCAGCAGTTCCAATCCGCTGTCGAAGCTGCGTTCCGCACGGGAGACTTCGGGCCGGTCGCCGCGTTCCTCGCCCCGGATGTGGAATGCGTCACGCCGCAGCACTCCCTCTCCGGCCCCGAGGCGATGATCGAGGAGTTGAACCGTGCACGTCCGGCCGGGAGGTTGGACGTCGAGCTCGAGAGCGGTGATTGGAAGCGCCGGGGCGACGGACGCTACTCCCGAGCTATAACGGCGCTTTTCCGGTCGCAGGAGACGGGCGAGCTGTCCTACAGTCGCGATCGCAGCTTCGAGCTGACGATCCGCGATGGGAAGGTCAGCCGGTACGAGATGCGATTCGACGCCTGAGCGCGCCCGTACTCCATACTCCGCGGCATGGCCACAAAAGCTGACTTCACAGACGAGGAATGGAAGGCAATGCAGGAGGGCATCGCCGGCGCCGGGCTGTTCGTCGCGCTCGTCGACCGGGGGTTCTTCGACAGTTTCAAGGAGGCGAACGCGCTCGCCCATCATCTGCGCGACGCGCACGAGCACAGCGACAGCGTGCTCGTCCGCGACCTCGCGACCGGTCACGACCGGCCGTTCGGGTCGACGGACTCGCCACAGGAGGTCGAGCAGAAGACGGTCGCAACGCTTCAGCAGGCGGTCGCGGCACTCGAGGCGAAGTCGCCCGAGGATCTTCCCGCCTACCGGCAGCTCGTGCTGGAGGTCGCCCAGTCGGTTGCCGAGGCGGCGAAGGGCGTCTCGCAGCAGGAGAACCAGGCGCTGGACAGCATCCGCGCGGCGCTCGGCTCGTAGCATCGACGGAGCGTCGAGTGGCCGCGGGGAAGCCCCCCAAGTCGCCGTATCCGCCGGATCTCGACGAGGACGCCGAGCCGGTCACCGAACTGGGGGACCTGGACGACGCCGTCGCCGACGGTCTCGACTGGGCGAACCGGCAGGCGCGCCGTGTCTTCCTTCGCCGCGCGGAGCTGCGGCGCTGTCGCCTGACGGGCGCCGAGCTGGCGGAGGCCCGGCTCGAGGACGTGAGATTCGACGACTGCCGCCTCGACCTCGTGGGGCTCCGCGCGGCGACCCTCGAGCGCGTCGTCTTTCGCGACTGCCGCATGGGCGAGTGCGAGCTCAATTCCTCGACGCTGACCGACGTCCTGTTCGAGAACTGCGAGTTGAGGCAGGCGACGTTGAGCGGAGTAAGGGTGAAGCGCGTCGAGCTTCGCGGCTGCGATCTCACGGGGCTGCGCGGCGTCGAGGCGCTGAAAGGCGCTCGCATGCCTTGGAACGACGTCCTCGAGAACGGGCCGCTGTTCGCGGCCGCGCTCGGGCTCGAGATCCTCGACTAGCTAATGCTTCAGGCTCAACTGCCACTCGCTGCGCGGCAGCACGGCGAAGTGCTCATCTGCCCGCGGCTCCCGGCCGAGCACGTCCTGGATCGCCTGCCCGCGTGAGCGGCGCGCCGGCAGGCCCGGACGCCGCCCGACCTCTCCGATCACCCGCCACTCCTCTGGCGCGACCCGCTGCAGCACGACGTATCTCCCCGCGTCAGGGCTCACTCGCCGTGCTTCTCGACGATCAGGTAGCGCAGGTGCCGCTCGACCACCGACTCGACGTCCAGCTGCTCGTGCCCGGGCGCGACGATGAACTGCAGCGGGTGCTCCCGAACTCGGCGGAAGACGCTGGGCTCGACCTCGAGCGGGATCGAGCAGCCGGTTCGCACGCACTCGCAGACGAGCGGGAGCATCTCGCCCGAAGCATGGACGCGCGCCTCGAGATCAGCGATGTGGACGTTGACCTCGCGAAAGAGCGCCTCGTTGCGGATCGCCCGCTCGTCACGAGGTGACATGTGGGCGGGGATGTTAGACCGGAATCGCGCCAAGCTCGCAGGTGAGAGTTTCGCTTTGTGTGGGTATGCGATGCACCCATGGACGCAGATCCCACCGTAGGCGACCTGCTCCGGCTCATTGCCGGGGCCGAGGTCGTGCTCAGCGCCGCCCAGAAGCTCGATGCCGACATCGTCGACGATGCCGGCCTCGCCGAGGTACACGAACTCCACGACCGCGCAATGCGGGAGCTAGCTCGTCTCGAGTATCGAGTTGACGTTCGGTAGCGACTGAAACCGCGTAAAGGTTCCCTCGGCGGCGATCTCCTGTGCCGCAGCGAGCCAGCCCGCCCACGCGGTAAGGGCGAGCGCTCCGCCGACGCTGATCCTGCGGACGCCGAGTGACATAGCCTTCTCGACAGTGACGAACGGGCCGTTTGCCAGCAGGTTCACGGGCTTCGGCGCCACGGCGGCGACGATCGCGGACACCTGCTCGTCCGTCGTGATGAACGGTGCGTAGAGGCAGTCGGCGCCCGCGTCGGCGTATGCCTGGAGCCGGCGGATCGTGTCCTCGAGATCAGGCCTGCCGACGACGAATCCCTCGGACCGGCCGGTGAGCACGATTCCCGTGCCGGTCTCGTCGATCGCCCGTCGTGCGGCCTGAACGCGGGCGACCGCGAGCTCGAAGCCGTAAAGCGGCTCGTCCGGGTCGCCCGTTGAATCCTCGATCGAGAGCCCGGCAATCCCTGTCGCCGCCGCGAGCTTTACGTTCGCGGCGACCTGCTCGGGCGCGATCGCGTACCCGCCTTCGAAGTCCGCGTTCAGCGGCACCTCGACGACTGCGGCGACGGACCTCAGATGCTCCAGCGCCTCGTCGAGCCGTGCGCCGCGGTCCGGACGGCCGAGCGTCCAGGCGAAGCCGGCGCTCGTGGTCGCGAGTGCCTCGAATCCCATCCGCTCGAGCGCGATCGCGCTGCCGACGTCCCACGGGTTCGGCATCACGAAGCAGCCGGACTCGTGGAGCCGGCGAAACGCCTCGACCCGCCCGGCCTGGGTGCTCATGCCTCCCGGGACGCTAACTGACGCGGCGCCGGCGCGACCCGCGTCGCCGCGAGCCCATGCGCCGGAGCGCGTCGAGCTCCTCGAGCGCCGCGCCCGCGCCGCGGGCCACCGCCGTCAGCGGCTCCGGGTCGCGGCTGACGGGGAGGCCCGTCTCGCTCCGCACGAGCTCCGGGAAGCCGGGAAGCAGCGTGCCGCCGCCTACGAGCGTGACGCCGCGGTCGGCGATGTCCGAGGCGAGCTGGGCCGGCGTCTGCTCGAGCAGGTCCTTGAGTGCCGAGACGATGCGGGTGAGCGGCCGGTGGAGCGCCGCCCTCACCTCGTCCTCGCCGAGCGTGATGCGGGTGAGCATCCCCGTGGACATGTGGCGTCCAGCGACCTCGGTCTCGGCGATCGCTGCATGCCCAACGAGGGCGCTGCCGATCTCGAGCTTGACCCGCTCCGCCTGCTCGTGGCCGACGAGCAGCCGATGCTGCTCGTGGGCGAATCGGACGATCGCGTCGTCGAGGTCGTACCCGCCCACGGGGAGCGAGGTCGAGACGACGATGCCGCCGAGCGCGATCACCGCCATCTCGCTGGTGCCACCGCCGATGTCGAGGACGAGCGAGGCCACCGCGTCCTCGACGGGCAGGCCGGCGCCGATCGCGCCCGCCATTGCCTCCTCGATCAGGTGCGCCTCGCGTGCGCCCGCCGCCAGCGTCGCCTCGACGACCGCGTCCCGCTCCACCCCCGTCAGGCCGCTCGGCACGCAGACGATGATCGCCCGTCGCATCCCGCCGCCGCCGACGCGCTGGACGAAGTGGGCGAGCATCTGCTCGGTCGTCTCGAAGTCGGTGATCACGCCGTGCCGCAGCGGCCGGGTCGCGACGATGGTGGCCGGTGTACGTCCGAGCATCTGCCGCGCCTTCTCCCCGACGGCGTACACCTGGCCGGACTGCTCGTCCATCGCCACGACCGACGGCTCGAAGAGGACGATCCCCTCGCCGCGGCGGAAGACCACGGTGTTCGCCGTCCCAAGGTCGACGGCGAGATCCGTGCCGGATACGAGCGACGGCAATCTCACGGACGTTTCTCTCCCACCTCGACCCCGCGGCCCGCGGTTCGGGCGCCACGGAGTAACACCGTAGCCGTCCTTTCAGAAGGGCCCGCGGTCAGCCGTAGCTGAAGCCGAGGTTGAGGAGCGTCCGCGCGTCGCCGTACATGTTGGGCGAGTCGAGGATGACCGCGATCAGCTTCCTGCCGTGCCGCGTCGCCGTCGCGACCAGGCACCAGCCCGAGGCGTGCGTGTAGCCCGTCTTCACGCCGTTCGCGCCTCGGTAAGCGTGGAGGAGGTAGTTGTTGTTGAGGTAGATCTTCGAGTTCGTCGGCTTCGACCAACGCACCTGGATCCGCTTCGTCTTCACGAGCGAACGGAAACGCGGGTTCCGCAGCGCATAGCGGGTCAACGCGGCGAGATCCCACGCGGTCGAGAAGTTCCCCTCGTCGATCACGCCGCTCGGGCTCCGGTAGTGCGTGTCGTGGAGGCCAAGCGCGTGGGCTTTCGCGTTCATCTGGCGCAGGAAGCCGTGAATCGACCCTGCGGACGAGATCGCGAGCTGGGCTGCGTCGTCGTTGCCGGAGTAGAGGAGCAGCGCGTAGAAGAGCTTCCAAGCCTTGACCCGCTCGCCGGCGCGCAGCCCCTCCTTCACGAGCGGCACGGTCGTCACTCTCTTGTCGACGGTGACCGTGCTCTTCCACGGCACCGCCCGTAGCGCGAGGGTCGCGGTCATTATCTTCGTCAGCGACGCGATCTTGCGGCGTTCATGCGCTCGCTTCGTCCAGAGCACACGGCCGGTGTGGGCGTCGACGAGGATCGCCTCCCGCGCGCTGACGCTGACGTGCCGCCCCTCGAGGAGCGGCGCGCCGGCTAGGAGGCGCGCCGGCGGCTTCGCAGGGTGGTGCTCGGCCGTCTGGGTCTCAGTCACGGGCCGGCTCGCCGGTCGGTGCGAAGCGGCGGCGTGGTGGTGGTGCGATGTCACGGAGTGCCACCCGAACCAAACGCCTGCGCCGACGGCGAGCAGCACGACCAGGAGCAGCAGAGCGATCCTTGCGCCGCGATACCGCCGCCTCCGGCGCCGTCGTGCGACCGGCGTCAGAACGTCCAGAGACACGGATCGATGCTAGCCGGGTGAGCGGCGGGCCTCCGTCAGTCCCGCTCCTACAATGGCCGCCGTGCGCACCACGGCCGAGCTGCGGGAGGGATTCCAGGCGTTCTTCGAGGAGAAGGGACACCTGCGGCGGCCGTCCGCGTCGCTGATCCCGCGCGCCGACGACCGCTCGACCCTCTACACGAGCGCCGGAATGCAGCCACAGATGCCGTACTTCCTCGGCCACGAGCCGCCGCCGGCGCCGCTCACGACGACGTGCCAGAAGTGCTTCCGCACCCCCGACATCGACGAGGTCGGACTCGATACCTATCACCTCACGTTCTTCGAGATGCTCGGCAACTTCTCGTTCGGTCAGTACTTCAAGGAGGGCGCGATCGAGTACGCGACCGAATACCTCCAGGAGCGGCTCGAGCTCGACTGGGACCGCATCTGGGTGAGCGTGCACGCCGGCGACCCGGGCCTGAAGCTCGGCCCCGACGAGGAGGCGATCGGCCTCTGGGAGCGGATCGGGATGCCGGCCGAGCGGATCGTGGCGCTGCCGTCCTCGGAGAACTTCTGGTCGGTCGGCGGCCCCGGGCCGTGCGGCCCGGACTCGGAGATGTACTGGGATTGGGGCGAGGAGACGGGCTGCGGCGCCGACGACTGCCTGCCCGGCTGCACGCGCTGCGAGAGGTTCCTCGAGATCGGGAACCTCGTCTTCATGTCCTACGAGCTCCATCCCGACGGCACGCTCACCGACCTTCCCAGCAAGAACATCGACACCGGCTGGGGGCTC
>Ga0070713_100003058_pt1 | contig 10989 bp, 7 predicted proteins | sample LARL82metaG_FD_65465 | JGI IMG/M metagenome (GOLD analysis project Ga0070713, IMG submission 65465) | Corn, switchgrass and miscanthus rhizosphere microbial communities from Kellogg Biological Station, Michigan, USA - LAR L8-2 metaG | ecosystem: Host-associated > Plants > Roots > Rhizosphere ... | reverse complement strand
CTGTTGCTGCTGGACGTGGTCGGCATCATCCTGCCCGGGGCAGGCCTGGCCGTTCACCCAGTCGCGGCGCTGAGCCGGGCGGCGTGCCTGGCCGGTGGTGTCCTGGTTGGCGCCACCGCGCTGTGCTACCAGCGTCACTGGCGCGGCGCCTGCCTGGCCTGCGGCCGCACCGGCGAGGCCGTCCGGCCGGCGCGGCCGCCCCGGTGGGCCTGGCTGGCGGCCTGGGCGGCGGTCGCCGGGTGCCTGGTCCGCCTCCTGGCTCAGGTCGCAGTGGGATTCGGCGGACTGCTGCGGGCGGGCGGGTCGGTGCTGCTGTTCGAGGCCGGGTTCCTGCTGGCCGGGACGGTGCTGCCGCTGGCGCTGGTCTATCGCTGGGGGCGGGTGTTTCCGGGGTGGGTGCCGCTGCTGGCAGGCCGGGGTGTGCCTCGCTGGCTGGTGCTGGGTCCGGCGCTGGGGCTCGGCGCGGGAATGACGGCCTACTTCGGGGTGACCATGGTCAAGCTCGCGGCCGAGACGGTGACCGGCACCTGGGCGCACGGCTTCGGGTCGGATCCGTTGTGGTTTCTCTGGGTTGCCGTGCCCGGGTACCTGGTCTGGGGCCTGGGGCTCGGGGCTGCGGCGCTGGCCTACCGGCGCGCGACCCGTCCCCCGTGCCGGACCTGCGGCCGCTGATCGCCGGGCCGCCGCTACCCCTGCGTGGTCCCCGGGCCGGAGTGGGCTGCGGCCTTCGCGCCGCCAGCGGCAGCCCGCCAAACTCGCTGACCGGTGGCAGGGTCTCGCTGACACGCCGTGCCCGTCCTGCTCCTGATCACGGGGCGCCGGACCGGGAAAGCCCGGACGGGTCCCGCTGCTTTACATCCGTGACGGCGATCGCCTTGTCAGCTGCAACGTGAACCCCCGCTTCTAACGGCTGCCGTGGGTCTTGAACCTCTGCGCCGAACCGCATGCTCAGGTCCAGCTCGGCCGTGGCACGGTCGGCGTCCAGGCACGAGCTGGACCGCTACTGGCCGCAGCTGACGCAGATATGGCCCGCCTACCAGGACTTCTACGAGGAAGGCGGCCAGCGATCGGTATTCGTGCTCGAGCCGGACGCCCAGCCCTGAGCCACGGCGTCCCGCCATGACCATGGCCAGATGTCTGAGCCGCCGGTGGTTCGCCGGGAACGGCGGGCGCGTTCATGCGAGGCAACGCAGGGCCATGTGACGTGCCTGATCTTCCGCTCTGATACAAGCAGGCTGCTTGCTGACCAAGCCGCCGCCTTCCGCGCAGTGCCGGTCCTGGCGCCGTCGAGACGCGGGGAAGCCTTGCGTCGCAGCCTGCGCGAGTATGTCGCCGACCCGGCCGCCCGGCTGCTGAGCCGGTTCGGCATTCACGGCATCGAGGCGACCATCCGCAACGCTACAGCCATCATCAAGCGGGTCGCCGGGAGCCACCGTCCCAACGATTAGATCAGCTTGTTCCGGCCGGGTCGGGGGTTTCGGCGCGCCTGGCGATCGCCCGCAGCATGGCCACTCCGTAGGTGGCATCGACCAGGCCCCCGGGCAGCGCAAGGAACCTGACGGCACGCGGTGAATAGTTGGCCCGGGTGCGCACCAGCAGGCGCGTCCCATGCCCAGGACGATCAATCAGCACCAGCGCCCAGGTGAAGTCGATATAGGTGCCGGCCTCGCGCAGCTGCTGCTCGACCCGCCGCGGGGAGGCCGGGTCGGTGATGTCGATCGGGCTGCCGCGCCGCGGATGCCGGATCGAGCGGTAGACCAGGGCATGTTCCGGATCCACGCGCACGACCCGGAAGTAGGAGGCGTAGCCCGGGCCGTCGCAGATCAGGTCGCCGACGGCAACGTGCTGATGCTCCGGAAGCAGCCGGTTCGCGCTGGCTGGAAACGGCTGCCGGACACCGAACACCCACCGGTTAGCGAACAGGTCCACCAATTCCGGTGTGTACCAGCCGCCTCGGCCGTACCCCATCTGCACCAGCCATGGCCATACCCGCTCGGCGGCCGCACGGACGGTGACGCCGCGGGTCCACTCCACCATCGGGTGGACGATGAACTCATCTCCGGGCAGCGACCCGAATGCCTCCTCGTCGGAGACCCCGGTCCGCACGCTGACGCGCCGGACCCACGCGCCGAGCCCCCAGCCAGCCAACGCCCAGCACGCCGTCGCAGCCGCCGATACCGTCGGCCGGCAGGAGACTGCTCGCCATCGCAGCACATGCCAGTGTGAATCACCGCCTGGCCCGGAAATCGTCATGCAAGCATTCTCACCGCAATACCTACGGCATCCACCCCAAAACCGCCCCGATGCGATCGCCGTGCCATCAGCCAGAGCTTCCGAAGCCCGCCATGAGCTACCGGGTCCCCGCCTGCCTCACGTCACCCAGTATGACGTCCTGATCCATCAACCGAGAATTAGGAAGCCGATAACCAGAACAGGCTTATCCGCACACCGTCACCCAAATGGCCGACTCGTCCGCCAGCTGCGCATAGTGCCGGCAGGTGGACGCTACAGGAAAGGCGAGAACGAGCCGGTGCGCGGCGGACGTCACCGTTTCCGTGTGCGGTCAGCCCGTCAGGTGGCGTTTGAAGAAGGCGGCGATGCGGCGGTGCGCGTCGCGGGCGGCTCGTGGTAGCGCATGCCGGAGACCTTGGTCAAGACCATCAGCAGCGGCGTGATGCGGCCCACCGCTGCCGGCCGTGATGAGGAAGCCGTAAGAATTGGCGCGCAACATCCCGACCGCCAGGCGCGCCAGCCCAGCGGCGTCATCCAGGCGCATAACCCAACGGTAGCGACCGGCTACCCGGTGATCCCGCCACGCAGCCGCGAGTTCGCGCTGGCCCTTGCCAGACGGCCGGGGACCAGAACTGCTGTGGCCCGCGCTTCAGGCGGTCACTGAGTTGGTGATCAGCCTCGAAAGGACCGGGTGCCAGGGGTGGCAGGCCCGCCGCGCCGGTGCGGACCGGTGAAGATGGAGTGGGCGTGGGGGGCAGGCCGGAGCTTGACGCCTGGATCACGTTCGAGTCCTGTACCGCGCCATGAGCGGCGAAACGGAACCATCGCCCTTCTGGACGACATTGGGGCGGTACGCCGTGTGACCATTGCCATCACGTGTTGGACACCGTGCCGGACGCTGGCACTTTCGTTCATCTCGCTACGCGCCATGGTGCAGGCGGTGGCGAAAGGCGAGGCCGACGGCGCCGGCGGCCGCCACGCCGTTCACCCACCGTCTCGGGTTGCGGACGTCGGGCCGCTTATGGAATGAGAACAGGTCGATCAGGAGCCGGGTGGCAGTCACCCCGTCTCCAGACCCTCCGCTGAACACCACCGGGAAGGTGTAGCCGAACTCGGGGAGTTCAACCCGGAATACCCGTGAGTCGCCGGGATCGTCGGGGTAGAGGCGCATACCGCGCCGCATCGCCGGGACCAGGGTCAGCGGCTTGAGCATCAGGTGGCCGCCGTGAACGGTGACCTCGGCTCCGGCGCCGAAGAGCGCTCTGGTGAACAGATTGGTGACCGGGCCGGGATCGGGGCTGTACCACCCGCACAGTTCGCTCCAGGTTTCGGGGCGGGCCGGGATGCCGGTGCGGATCGCCTGATCGGGAAGGCCGAGCACGCGCCGGAGGAGGGCCGTCGCGAGGGGCGCCGGCGCGCCGCGGCCGCTGAGGCCTCCGGTGTTGCTGAGCGCGAACACGCCGATCCCGTCATCGGGAGCCAGCACCATCGCCGAGAGGAAGCCGGACAGGACGCCGGTTTTGCCGACGGTCTTGTGACCGCTCTCCTCGCCGGGCTCGAAGGCCAGCCCCATGCCGGGGGACCGGGGATCGGGCTGGAAGTGCGGCTGGAACATCGATGCCATGGTGGCGGGCTTGAGCACCGAGCCGTGCTCGCCGGCGCCCATGCGCAACAGGGCGGCAACGTAGCGGGCCATGTCCCCCGCGGTGGAGTACATTCCGCCCCCACCTGGAGTTGGCACTTCGCGGTCGGCGACCGGCTTGAGGCCACCCGGGCGCAGCACGTACCCGGTGGCCAGGCGGGGCCGGACCCGCCCGGACCGGATCAGGTCGGTGTGCTCCATCCCCAGCGGCTCGAAGATGTGGTCGCGCAGATACCAGTCGAGGGACTGGCCGCTGACGTCCTCGACGATCTGGCCCAAGACGGCGAACCCGTGGTTGCTGTAGACCCACTTGGTCCCCGGCTCAACCTCCACCGGCAGGCCTTTCCGGTAATAGTCCGCCAGGGGCGGCGCCCCCGATCGTCCCGCCCGATCGCCCGAGCCGACGCCCGGCCGGATCAGATCCGACAGCCGCCGCCAGTAGCCAACCCCGGCGGTATGGGTCAACAGGTGCCGCACGGTAGCGGGCCGGAAGCTGGCCTTGGCCGGGACCAGCTGAAAGGAGCGCAGGTAGTCGTTCGCTGGCGCGTCGAGATCCACCAGCCCCTGCTCCCACAGCTGCATCACGGCGATCGCGGTGAAGGTCTTGGTGAGGGACCCGATCCGGAAGACGGTGTCCTCGGTGATCGGTGCTTTCGACCTGACATCGGCGACGCCGTGGCCCAAGAACCACGCAAGCGATCCCTCGCGGACCACGCCGACAGCCAAGCCGGCCGAGGGCCAGCGGCCGAGAACCCCAGCCACCCTCGCCGTCAGGTCGGCCTCATCGATTCCGGGCGGGGCCTGGCCCGCGGCCCTCATCTTCGGTCCGGTGGCTGAGGTGCTCATCGCGGGCTCCTTCCTTGTGACGTCACCGGCATGCGTGCACGGCGGCTACCTGGGATCGATCGGCGTGATGATGCCTAGCCTGTCCTCCAGCGCGGCCGCGGCATCCAGGCACAGGTCCTCGCGGTACCGGGGGCCGATCACCTGCACCGATTGAGGCAGGCCGTCCCCGATACCCACGGGAAGTGCCACGGCGGGCAGGCCCAGTGCGTTGACGGCGATAGCCATGCGCATGCCCCGGATGGTCTCGGCCACAGCACCGTCGGCCAGGTCGGCGCCTGCCTCGAACGGGACGCCGGTGAAGATCGGGGCGACGATCAGCGGGTGTGTTTCCTGAAACTGGCCCCAGGCCCGCAGCAGCGACTGCCGGGTCATGAACCCCTGGAGGGTCGCGGCCGGGTCGGGATCGCCGGCCGCCTCGTAGAACGCGGTGAGGAACCGCTGGGTGTCGGCGGGCAGCAAGGACACCAGCGGCAAGGCCGCCCTGATCTCGGCGGTGTTGAGCATGGCCAGGTCCGCGGTGGCCGCTGCGGCTATGGACGGGGGCTCCAGCTCGTCGACCGCGTAGCCGGCGGCCTCCAGCGCCTGGCCCGCTGTCTGGACGCCTTCTTGCACCTGCTGAGCGGTACCTTGGCCGGCCGGGTCGGCGACGAGGGCCACCCGGATGGGCCTGGCGGGCTCGGGGCCCCGCAGTGGTGCGGGCACGGTCCACGGGTCGCGCCAGCTGGGCCCGGCCATCACCGCCAACGCGGCCCGCAGGTCGGCAACCCGGCGGGCCATCGGGCCCTCGACGAGGGTCAGCTGGACGCCGATCGGCTCATCCGCCGGTTCGATGGAGGTCGCAGCGGGGATGCGGCCCAGGGTGGGCTTGAGAGCGCTGATCCCGCAGCATTGAGCCGGCCAGCGCAGCGATCCGAGCCCATCGCCGCCCACTCCCAGCGGGGTCATGCCAGTGGCGAGCGCTGCCGCGTCGCCGCCGCTGGAAGCGCCGGGGGTGCGGGAGCGGTCCCACGGGTTGATGGTGGCTCCCCACAACTCGCTGACACAGTGCCAGCGAACCCCGATATTGGCCAGGTTGGTGTGGCCGAGCGGGATCGCCCCAGCTGCCCGCAGCCGCTCGACGTGGGGTGCGTCCCGGGCCGGGTACGCCTCTGCCCACATCTTCAGTCCCTGGGTGGTCGGCGTGCCGGCCAGGTCGATGTTGCCCTTGACGGTGAACGGGACGCCCAGAAGCGGCGGCAGGTCACCGCCGGCGGCGGTCATCCGGTCGGCTGCCGTGGCCGCCTCGAGCGCCTGGCCGGCCAGCAGGATCGTGATGGCGTTGACAGAGGGGTTCACCGCCTCGATTCGCCGCAGGTGGGCCTCGATGACTTCCCGGCTGGACGCCTGCCTCGATCGGATGGCCTCGGCGAGCTCCACCGCGCCCATGCGCCACAGGTCGGTGCCCGCGATGCTCATGCCTGCACCCACTTACCTGGCCTGCTACGGCGCCGGACGGCCGTCGCCGTGGCGGTCACCGCAGCCGCACCAAGCGCTCCGGTGACCCAGTGCCGGGGGTTCTGGTTGGACGGCTGCTTGCGAAGTGAGAGCGGAACCATGTCGGTGTGGATGCGCGTCGTCCCCGTTCCAGGTTCCCGGCTGAACACGATCCTGGCGGTGCCAAGGCCGAACTGGGATAGGTCGACCCGGAAGACGTAGGGATCCTTGTCGTCGTCGGGGTGGAGGGCAAAGCCCCTGTACACCGCGGGTATGGGGCTCAGAGACCGAAGCGTCAGCTGACCGCGCCGCACGAAGACCTCGGCTCCGAGGCCGGCGATGCCCCGCGCCTGATTATCGGTCAGCTGGGCGGACACCGGGTACCAGCCGCACAGGTCTGCCCAGATCTCGGGATGGTGCGGAACATCGGTGCGGATCACCTCATCCGCGACGCCGAGCAGTCGCCTGAGCAGCCCGGCGATCTCAGCCGTCAGCCAGATCACCGCCCCGCTGGCCCCGTTGGTGAAGGCCATCACACCGACCCCGTCGTCAGGAGCCACCCAGATCTGCGAGTTGAAGCCGGGAAGGACGCCCTGGTGCTCGACGGCGAGATGCCCGCCCAGATAGCTCCGCCAGAATGCCAGCCCGATACCCGGCACCCGGGGATCGGTCTGGTAGTGGGGCTGGAACATGGTGGCCAGCGTCGCCGCCTCGAGCACTCTGCCGTGTTCGTTGGCGCCGCCGCCGGCCAGGGCCGCGAGGTAGCGAGCCATGTCCCTTGGCGTGGAGTAGATGGAGCTCGCTCCCGGGGTCACCGACTGGCGGTCGGTCACGGCCATCACGCCGCGGGAGCGCAGCTTGTATCCCGTGGCCAGGCGCGCCTTCAGCCGCTCCGATCGCAGCAGGTCGCTGTCGGCCATGCCGAGAGGCTCGAAGATGTGCTCGCGGAAATAGCAGTCGAGCGGCTGCCTGGTCACGTCCTCGACGATCTGGCCGAGCGTGCCGAATCCGTGGTTGCCGTAGGTGAACCGGGTGCCCGGCTCGGCCGCCAGGCGCAGGCCGCCACCGTAGTATTCGGCTAGGGTGGGCAGCGGCTGCCCGAAGTCATAGGTATCCCCGCTCTCCGTCAGCCCCGCACCGGCGAAGAGCTTCATGAGTGCGCGCCCGGGGTGCGGCATCTGAGGGACTCCGGCCGTGTGGGTCAGCAGATCCCGCACCGTCGCGGGCCGGAAACTCGCCCTCGCCGGCAGCAGCCGGTAGGCGCGCAGGTAGTCGCCGGCGGGCGTATCGAGGTCGATGCGCCCTTGTTCGCACAGCTGCATCACGGCGATCGCGGTGAAGGTCTTGGTGATGGACGCGATCCGGAAGACGGTGTCCTCGGTAATGGGCGTGTTCGAGGCGATGTCGGCGACCCCGTGGCCGTGGAAGAACTCAAGTCCTCCGTTGCGGACCACTCCCACCGCCAGGCCGACGGCGGCGTGGCGGTTAAGAATCTCCTTCTCCCGGGCTGGCATCTCCAGCTCATCAACTTCCGGCATGGCTCCCCCTTCCACCTGGCTGGCCGGACGGCCCGCGCCGCCCCGGACGACGGCGATGGGCCCTTAACTCGACGCTGCCTGGATATGGCTGGGGGAAAAGAGGCGACCGGCCCTGCCAGCCGGGCCGAACGTCCCTGGCCCCCGCCCGGCCTGGTGCCCGACGCTGGCCGGGAAACCAGAGTGGGTGATGCCGGTGGAAAGGCTGACCGCGGAAGACCAGCTCATGCTGTGGCCCGATGAGATCTGGCCTCAGGAGATCGGCGCCCTGGCCATCCTCGACGGCAGCAGCCTGCTCGACCCGGGCGGTCGCTTCCGGATCGAGGCCGTGAGGGACGTGATCGCGGCCCGGCTGCACCTGGTGCCCCGGTTCCGGCAACTGCTCTACATACCCCGGCGAGGGCTCGGCGGGCCGCTGTGGGTGGACGTCCCCGCGTTCGACCTCAGCGACCACGTGCGGGTCGTGCCGCTCCCTGCTCCCGGTGACGAGGCCGCGCTTCTGCTCGCCACCGAGCAACTGCGGCGGCGCCGCCTGGACCGGTCACGGCCGCTATGGCAGATGTGCTTCCTCCCAGGGCTTCCCGAGAACCGGGTGGGCATGTTCGTCAAGATGCACCACGCCATCGCCGACGGCATCGCGGGGGTGGCCACCCTCGGGGCGTTGCTGGATGCGGCCCCCGGCGGCCCCGCCGGGCCAGCGCAGCCGTGGACACCGGCACCGCCGCCGGCGGCACGTGATCTGTTCGCCGACAGCCTACGGCGGCACATCGACGGCCTCGGCCGCGCGTTCTCGGCACTCGCCCAGCCCGTAACCGCCGCGCGGCACGTCATGGCCGGGTGGACGACGATACGCGAGATCCTTGCCGCGGAGCCAGGGCCGCGGACAAGCCTGGACCACGTCGTCGGCCCGGGCCGCAACCTCGCCCTCATCCGCAGCGACATCGACCTGGTCAAGAAGATCGCGCATGAGCACGGCGCGAAGGTCAACGACGTCTTGCTGGAGGTCACCGCCGGAGGCCTGCGCGGGCTCCTTCGCAGCCGTGGCGAACCCGTCGAGAACCTCGTCCTGCCGGTCTACGTACCCGTCACGTTGCGCCAGCCGGAGGCACGAGCCCAGGCGCGGGGAAACCTGATCGGGCAGATAGTCGTCCCCCTGCCGATCGGAGTGCCCGACCCCAGCCGCAGGCTTGCGCAGATCGCCGCCGAGACCGCCGCACGCAAGGCGAGGAGCCACCCCTCCCTGGGGGCGGCGTTCCGCAGCCGCACCACCCGCCGGGTCCTGCTGAAGGTCCTGGATCGTTATCCGGTGAACGTGACCACCGCCGACGTGCCCGGCCCGCAGACGCCGCTCTACCTCGCCGGGGCCCGGCTGCTCGAGGTGTTCCCGGTGCTGCCCCTCATATCAAACGTGTCCCTCGGCATTGGCGCATTGTCCTACGCCGGACAGTTCAACATCATGGCCATCGCCGACCAAGACGCCTGCCCCGGCCTCGACGTCTTCGCCGCCAGCGCCAAAGACGAACTGCGGGCACTTGCCGCGGCTACCGCGGCCAGGCCAGATCGTCGCCAGCAGCGCTGAGCATCTCCGGCACCGGCAGCACCCTCGTGCAGCACATGCCGCCGTTACCCAACCGTCGCGTCTAGCCAGCATGCCCTACCCGAATTCCTTCGGGTTGGGATGCGATCTCTTTCCCGGCGCTCGTCGCCCCAGTCCGCCAGCCAGACCGCCCCGACAGCAGGAAAGCGGGCCACGATCCGCAGCGGGTGACACGGTGGGCACAAGGCCACCCGATGGCGGACGCCGGCCTGACGCCAATCGCCCGGAGACCCGAGGACGCGCAAAACTGCCCGATCTGGGTGCTCCAGCCAGCACACTCACCAGAACGCATACTCGGCGGTATGGAGCATTCCTTGGATGGCCCGCCACGCCTGAATGCTCGTCCGTTGGTGGCATCGCGTGACCTGGCCGGCGGCTTACGGTGGGTTTCCGCTTAACCGCTGGGGCCGGAGCTGGCCCAGCCTCCCCGGTTCCAGCCCGGCCGGGAGGTGCCCCGATGACCACTGCCGCCCCATCCAACGCGCTCGCCACGATCCAGCCGCCTTGACCGACGCCGAGCGGGTTGCGCTCGCCGGGTTCCTGGCCGGGTACCGCCGACCGGGGAACCCGGCTCGTCGCCACCAGCGTGAGCCCGGGCGGCGTCGATCGCTAGTGCCGATGGTCTCCTCGCTCCGTACCCCAGTTCCTTAACCGGTTCGGGACCAAGGTCCCTGGCTGACAGCCCGCGCCCGGCCACGCTTGGAGTATGAGGGTGCGGGTGCGTGACACCTGCCTGTTCTTCGATGTCGAACGCGTCGGGCTGGGTCATTGACGGACCCGCCATGCGCGGGCGGTTCACGCTCGTGTTGCGGTCGGGGGCCGGGGTTCGGCCACACCGTGTTCAAGCTGAGCTTCGCGCAGCTCGGCGATGTGGCGCAGGTCATCTGCCTGGACTTCCGCGGCCACGGCCGCTCTGACCGCGGCGGCCCGGCGCGATGGACCGTCGACGATTACGCCGAGGACGTGCGCGCCTTCTGCGACGTCCTCGGCATTGGCCACCCGGTCGCCCTCTCGTCCGGCGGCATGGTCGCGATGGCGTACGCGGCGCGCCACCCAGACCACCTCGCCAATCTGGTTCTGCAGTCGACCATGGCCCGGCTCGATATCGTCCGCGTCACCGAGGGCTTCCGCCGAGTCGGCGGCGACCAGGCAGCCGAGATCGCCCGGCGCTTCTGGTCCGGCGCCGGCCCGCAGACGCTCACCGGCTACGCCGAGACGTGCGCCCCCTTGTACGGCCCGGGCCGCGTCGACCCGGACGCCGTGGCCCGCACCGTTTTCAACCTTGAGTTGCTCAGCGGCCCCGGCTCGGTCATGGGCGGGTCGACCTGCTCCCCGAGCTGGCGCACGTGACTTGCCCGGTCCTCGTCGTGGCCGGTGACCTGGACCCGGTCTGCGGTGCCGACGCCGCCGCCGAGATCGTGGCTGCACCCCCAGCCGGCCTTGTGCGCTTCTGCCAGTTCCCCGGCGCGGGGCATCACATCCACCGCGACCAGCCCGACCGGTTCTTCCCGCTCCTGCAGGAGTTCGTGGCCGGTCAGGCCGCGCCATCGATGCCGGTGCCAGCCATGCCGGCCGCAAGCCGGATGAGCGCGAGCCCTGCAGTGTCCGCCGTGCAAGATCGCGCCCGGTTGCCGGGAGCGGCGGCAAGTTGGGACGAACGACCC
>Ga0070713_100003055_pt1 | contig 10994 bp, 7 predicted proteins | sample LARL82metaG_FD_65465 | JGI IMG/M metagenome (GOLD analysis project Ga0070713, IMG submission 65465) | Corn, switchgrass and miscanthus rhizosphere microbial communities from Kellogg Biological Station, Michigan, USA - LAR L8-2 metaG | ecosystem: Host-associated > Plants > Roots > Rhizosphere ... | reverse complement strand
GTTCACCGGAAACCCAAAGTGGCCATTTTGGGAACGGGTGATGAACTGGTGCCGCCCGGCAGCGACCTCGTTCCCGGCCAGATTGTCTACTCAAACGCATTTGCTCTCGTGGCGCTCGCGCGCAGCGAAGGCGCTATCGTTCTGGATCTCGGTATCGCGGTTGATCGAATTGAGGCCATCACCGCCGGCGTGCGGCGCGCGCGCGAATGGGGGGCCGACATTTTGGTCACCACAGGCGGCGCCTCCGTTGGTGAGCATGATCTGGTGCAGCGCGCGCTGGCCTTGGAGGGCCTCGATTTATCTTTTTGGCGGGTGGCCCTTCGGCCCGGCCGGCCGATGATGCACGGCCGGTTAGGCGGCTTGCAAGTTCTGGGACTTCCTGGAAATCCCGTCTCTTCCTACGTCTGTGCATTCCTGTTTCTGGTGCCCCTCATCCGACGGCTGGCCGGCCGATCTGATGTCGAGCACACTCCAAGACGCGCGCAGCTCGGCCGCGATTTGTCCGCGAACGATGAGCGGGCCGACTACCTGCGAGCGACACTTGAGGATGGACCTGACGGTCCGGTTGCCACTCCGGTGCCCGATCAGGATAGTTCCCTGATGGCACCATTGGCCAAGGCGGGCTGTTTGGTGATTCGGGAACCGCACGCCGTAGCGGCTACAGCCGGTTCAGACTGTGTCATCCTTAAGCTAGGCCTTTAGGCGTCTTTCGAGTTTTTCACCCCAAATTAAACAGTTGCGGAACACATATCGAACAGATAGTGTCCGTTCATGATTTGTTTCTGGCCTGTCCCTCCGGGGGCCTGACGGGGAGAGACCGATGCTGACCCGCAAGCAGTTCGAGCTTTTGCGTTTCATCCACGAGCGGCTGACCGAAGCCGGGATACCGCCCTCTTTCGACGAGATGAAGGACGCCCTCGACCTGCGGTCAAAATCGGGCATCCATAGGCTTATTACGGCCCTGGAGGAGCGTGGTTTCATTCGGCGCCTCCCTAACCGCGCCAGGGCGATCGAGGTGATCAAACTGCCGGATTCGGTCGGTCATGGGCTTGGGTCGTCCCGGTCGCGGGGCTTCACCCCAAGCGTGATCGAGGGCGACCTCGGCCGCGTCCGCACCAATTCCGAGGATGATGGCGGCCGCCCGGTCGCCGTGCCCGTTATGGGCCGTATCGCCGCCGGCACGCCGATTGAGGCAATCCAGACCCGTAGCCATGTCATCAACATGCCTCCCGACCTGCTTTCGGCTGGCGACCACTTCGCCCTGGAAGTGCGCGGCGACAGCATGATCGAGGCTGGCATCCTTGATGGCGACATTGCACTGATCAGAAAATCGGAAGCCGCCGATACCGGCGATATTGTCGTGGCGCTGATCGATGATGAGGAAGCAACCCTCAAACGCTTCCGCCGCCGTGGCGCTTCAATCGCACTTGAACCTGCCAACACTGCCTACGAAGTGCGGATTCTCCCGCCGAACCGGGTCCGTATTCAGGGCAAGCTTGTCGGACTTTTCCGTCGGTATTAGTCGTCCGCGGAGAGAGCGTCCTCGCCTGGCGTCGCATCATTTGAACCGCGTGCGGTCGCCGCTTGTGTGCCGTCCGTTGCCAGCATGTGGCTGCCATCCCAAGGCCGCTCAGATCCAGGTGGCCGCCCGAACGCGAACAGGAACTGATCGCCGACCTTGTGCAAAGCCGCGGCACCATGTTCGCGCGAAATTTGGCGGTCTACGACAGTAGCAGCGCAGCCCGATGCTCGCACATCGCGCGCGCTAACGACGACCGCAGCGCGAGCGCAATCCTCGGCAACCGCTTCGGCTGCAAGCACCATTGAGATAAAACGCCCGTCGCTAAGCGTCCCGATACAGCCAACTGCGTCGCATCTGACGCCGTTCGCCAGACTTGGATCTTTTGGCGTACGCGCATCGGCATCAGCAGCAAGCCATTCCTTGATCGCGAAAGTGTCGCGACCACTGCGTAGAATTGCCAGGCGCCCATCGGCTCCACGAAACGCTGCCGATTGGCCGTCACCGGCAATCAAGGCGTCCGGCTGCGGCGACATGACGGCCCAAAGGCTGCCACCAACAACCAGAGCCGCCCCACTCCAGCGCAACGGCGTACGCAGCAAGCAGACGAGCAGGATACCCGCCGTCCCCACCAACAAAGGGCCGACCCCAAAGGCGTGTAGCCGTCCCACGGCGCCGGGCAGACCGGCAACCCAAAGAGCAACACCATTCATCCAGTCAATGCCCGCACTCATCAGCCGCCAGAACGGGGCATCGAACCCGAACGGCATCGCCAGCAGCCCAAGGATGCCCATCGGCATGACCAGCGCAGATACGACAGGCATCGCAAGAAGGTTGGCGAGAGTCCCGTAGGGCGCGAGCCGATGGAAATGATAGGCAGCGTAGGGCGTTGTTGCGAAGCCGGCGACCAGTGAGGCCATCAGCAACCCGAAGACTTCTCGCACGCCCCAGAGCGCCACGCGCATCCCCAGCGAACTTTCCTTATTTGCGCGCCATGGCAGCCCATATTGATACGCCGCGACAAGCGCCAGCGTCGCCGCAAATGACATCTGAAAACTCGGATGTATGACGGCCTGCGGCGCAATCAGCAGCACACCGATCGCCGCAACCGAGAGCGTGCGAAAGGTAAGAGTTGGACGATCGACCATCACGCCAATGAGCACGATTGCAATCATGATGAAGGAGCGTTGGGTGGCAACCTCGACACCTGAAAGCAGAAGATAGAAACCGGCGGCGACAAGCGCGCCGAGTGCTGCCCATTTTTTGATCGGATGGCGGCTCGCCAACGATGGGAATAGCGCAAGCCCAGCGCGAATAAAAAAGAATACAATTCCCGCCACGACAGCCATGTGATAGCCGGAAATCGACAAGACATGGGCGAGGCTCGAAACATACATGGCATCGTTGACCGGCGTGGAAATCGCGTCGCGCTTTCCAGTGATCAGCGCCGAGGCGATAGATCCATTGTCTCCGGCCATGACGGCGCGAATGCGCTTGTCGATGGCCTCACGCACATCATCGACAATCGTGGCGTATTGTAACCAAAATCCGCGCGAGACCGGTGGAGCCTTGGTCTTGATTGCACCAAGGGCATAACCGGACGCCCCGATGCGTTGAAAATACATGTCGCGGGCAAAATCGTAACCACCGGGCCGCAGCGGTTGCATTGGTGGCGACAATCGCGCCTTGAATTCGACAAAGCTTCCGACAGCCGGAGCACTTCCTTTGCGTACTGCGACCCGAACGCGCTCCGGTACAGATTTGCCGGTCGAGCCCTCGTTAGCTTGAATACGCACGACGATCCGATCGCTGCGCTCGCGCTCTTCACGGATCTCGACAAAACCCGACACCAGCACACTTGCGGCAGGCGACAGCAGGATCGGATGTGCAATCCGCATTGTTTGCATAGTCGCCGTCGCAAAGCCCGCTGCGATCGTCGCCAACCCAAGGACAAGCGGAAATCCAATTGGGCGATGGCGGGCGAGAACGGTTATGCCGACGACTGCAATCGCCAAACCCGCCGCCGCCCACCAGGCTGGTTCGCGATCAGCGCTGAAGTAGACAACGATGCCGAAGCCGAAGGCGACCGGCAGCCACGGCATCAGCCGACCAGGAGCAACTTCCGCCGCAATCCACTCTGACAGCAGGCCGCGCAGCGACCCGGCCGCATCGACAATCCCATGCGGCAGCAAAAGGCCGGCCGGGCGGCGGGCAGCATCAGCCTCCGGCGCCCAGGTTTTGGCGCGAGCGCGTGGCCGCCCGGGATGGGTACTTTGCCGAACCAAAGCGCGGGGGCGCCTCCCCGACGCCGGACCGTTACAACCGCGCCTATCCTAACTCATCCATAGGTTGTGGCCAGTCCCTTCCCGCTCAGCCTGTGGCTTTCTCCTTGGCCCACGTATCGCGCAACCCAATCGTCCGCCCGAACACGGGCTTGCCGGAGGAAGAATCCCGGTCGAGACAGAAATAGCCCTGGCGCTCGAACTGAAGCGGCTGCTCGGTTTTGGCCTCGGCGAGCGCAGGCTCCAGACGGGCTTCCGGCAGTAGTTCGAGCGAATGGGGATTGAGGTCGGCGGTAAATCCTTCGCCCCCACTGGGATCGGGCTTTGTAAAGAGCGGATTATAAAGCCGCACCTCTGCTGGGATGGAATACGCGCCCGAAACCCAATGTATCGTCGCCTTGACCTTGCGCCCGTCCGGCGCATTGCCGCCGCGGGTCGCTGGATCGTAAGTGCAGCGCAACTCAACAACCTCACCGCTCGCATTTTTAATGACCTCGCGGCAGGTCAGGAAATAGGCATAGCGCAAGCGAACTTCGGATCCCGGAGAAAGCCGGAAGAATTTCTTTGGCGGATTCTCCATAAAATCTTCCCGCTCAATAAATATCTCCCGCCCGAATTTAATCTTTCGCGCACCGGCTGCCGGATTGTCCGGGTGATTAACCGCCTCCAATTCCTCAATCTGCCCTTCGGGGTAATTCTCGATCACGACCTTAAGCGGGCGAAGCACCGCCATGCGCCGCAATGCGGTCTTGTTGAGCGCTTCGCGGACGGAAAAATCAAACATCCCCACGTCAACAGTACTGTTCGCCTTTGCGACGCCGATACGTTTGACAAAATCCCGAATGGCTTCGGGCGGAACTCCGCGGCGGCGCAATCCCGCCAGAGTTGGCATGCGGGGATCGTCCCATCCGCTGACATGGCCGCCACGCACCAACTCCGTCAGCACGCGCTTGGACAGCACCGTGTAAGTCAGATTGAGACGCGCAAACTCGTACTGATGAGGTCTCGACGGCACATTCAAATTCGCGATGAACCAGTCGTAGAGCGGTCGATGATCCTCGAACTCCAGCGTGCAGATCGAATGGGTGACCTGTTCGATCGCGTCCGACTGACCATGGGCATAATCATAGCTTGGATAGATCTTCCACTCAGTGCCGGTGCGGGGATGATTGGCGTGAAGAATGCGGTACATCACGGGGTCGCGCAGATTGATATTGCCTGAGGCCATATCAATCTTGGCCCTCAGGACGCGCGTCCCGTTCGGGAACTCACCCGCGCGCATGCGCCGGAATAGATCGAGATTTTCTTCAACGCTACGGTCCCGGAACGGGCTGTTTTTTCCCGGATCGGTCAGCGTGCCTCGATTGATGCGCATGTCATTCGGATTCTGATCATCCACATAGGCCTTGCCGGCCCGAATCAAGTCTTCCGCCCATCCATAGAGCCGCTCGAAATAGTCCGACGCATGGTAGAGGTGTTTGCCCCAATCAAAACCGAGCCAGCGCACGTCGCGCTCAATGGCATCGATATATTCCTGTTCTTCCTTAGTTGGATTGGTGTCGTCAAACCTGAGATGGCAGCGTCCGCCGAATTCTTCTGCAATTCCGAAATTCAGACAGATTGATTTGGCGTGCCCGATATGCAGATACCCATTGGGCTCAGGTGGAAAACGCGTGACCACGCCCTTGGCCCGCCCAGCGTCCAGGTCGGCTTTAACGATATCGCGGATGAAATCGCGCCCGGGTTCTCCCTGGCCCACTTCGCCTCTTGCATTATCGTTCGTCGCCATGCTTCCTCAAATTCCGCAATATTCCATCCGGCGCCACGAGCGGCGGCCTATGCCATGACGGGACGTCCGGCTCAATGTCAATCGCACTGACACCTTTTCCGGCAACTGTGGTAGATCGCCGCCGATGAGCGAGCCCGTTGTCACCCGCTTTGCGCCCTCACCGACCGGCTTCCTCCATATAGGAGGAGGCCGAACCGCCCTGTTTAATTGGCTGTTTGCACGCCGTCATGGCGGGAAAATGCTGCTGCGGATCGAGGACACGGACCGCGAGCGTTCGACCGCCGCAGCCATCAATGCCATCATCGACGGACTGACCTGGCTGGGTATTACCTGGGACGGCGAGATCGTCTTCCAGTTTTCTCGTGCTGCCCGTCACCGGCAGATCGCCGAGCAGCTTTTGGCGTCAGGTCACGCTTATCGCTGCTACTGCAGCCCGGACCAATTGACCGCCATGCGGGAGAAAGCCCGTGCGGAGGGCCGCACGCGGCTCTACGACGGCCGATGCCGCGACGTCGCGCCGAAGGATGTCCCGGTCGGTGTAAACCCGGTCATCCGCCTCAAAGCTCCGTTGACAGGCGAAACGGTCGTCGAGGACCAGGTCCAAGGCCGCGTCGTTTGGCAAAACGAAAACCTTGATGACTTCGTGCTGCTGCGTTCGGACGGTACGCCAACTTACATGCTGGCTGTCGTGGTCGACGACCATGACATGGGTGTCACCCATATCATTCGCGGCGATGACCACCTCAACAACGGAGCACGCCAGACCCAGATATATCAGGCGCTCGGCTGGAAGGTGCCGATCATGGCCCATATCCCGCTGATCCATGGTCCGGACGGTTCCAAGCTTTCAAAGCGTCACGGCGCGCTCGGCGTCGACGCTTACCGGGCGATGGGATATCTGCCGGCGGCGATGCGAAACTACCTGGTAAGGCTCGGTTGGGCGCACGGTGATCAGGAGATCTTCACCACAGACGAAATGATTGCAGCCTTCGACCTGCCGCAAATCGGCCGGTCGCCGGCGCGCTTTGACTTCACGAAGCTTGAGAGCCTTAACGGCCATTACATCCGCTCGACAGAAGACGCCGACTTGATCGCTGCTCTAGAGCAGCTCTTGCCCCACATCGCGGGCGGCCAGGAACTCGCGAGCAAAATGACCCCCGCGTTGCGCGCCAAATTCCTGGCTGCCATGCCGGGATTGAAGGAGCGGGCCAAGACTTTGGTCGAACTGTTCGACGCCTCCCGGTTCCTGTGGACAGGCCGCCCGCTTGATATCAACGATCAGGCCAAGGCTCTCCTGACCGCCGACGCAAAATCCGTCATTGCCGCTCTCCTGCCCGAATTGGAGGCGGTCACGGACTGGAACGCGACGTCAGCGGAGGCCGTAGTACGGCCCTATGCTGAACGAGCCGGCCTGAAGCTGGGCGCTGTCGCGCAACCGCTTCGGGCAGCCCTCACCGGCCGAACCACATCGCCGCCGATCTTTGACGTGCTCGCGGTGTTAGGCCGGGACGAGAGCCTTGCCCGGCTGCGGGACCAAGCTGTTCCCTAAAATTTTCATATCAGGCAAACGCGCCGGGAAGCGCCTATATACGGGGCCGCGGCGCTATCTTGCAGCGCACACTTGAATGGGATACGCACAAAGCGGTCGGATTCCCTAACGCCCGAAGTGGCGTCACCTGCCCGGCCAAGACGTTTTCCACGCGCATCGCTCGCGGCCAATTCGAGGGCTCGACCATGGACGCCAAGACCAGCGCCAAGAACAAGACCGGCACATTGTCGGTTGGCAACAACAACTGGGACATGCCGATCTATCCCGGCACAGTCGGTCCCGACGTCGTCGACATTTCGAAGCTGTACGCCCAGAGCGGGATGTTTACCTACGATCCCGGCTTTACCTCGACCGCCAGCTGCGAGTCCAAAATTACCTATATCGATGGCGACGAGGGCATCTTGCTCTATCGCGGCTATCCGATCGAACAGCTCGCCGAGCACGGCGACTTCCTGGAGACTTGCTACCTGCTGCTCTACGGCGAACTGCCCACTACGTCGCAGAAGGCCGACTTCGATTACCGCGTCAACCGGCACACGATGGTGCACGAGCAGATGATGCGGTTCTTCCAAGGCTTCCGCCGCGATGCACATCCGATGGCTGTGATGACCGGCTGCGTCGGCGCGCTGTCAGCTTTTTATCACGACTCCACCGACATTTCCGATCCGCATCAGCGAATGATCGCCTCGATCCGCATGATTGCTAAAGTGCCGACGCTTGCGGCCATGGCTTTCAAATATTCAATTGGCCAACCGTTCGTGTATCCGAAAAACGAACTTGATTACGCCTCGAACTTCCTGCGCATGTGCTTTGCTGTGCCGACCGAGGACTACAAGGCGAACCCGGTGCTTGCGCGCGCAATGGATCGAATTTTCATCCTGCACGCCGACCACGAGCAGAACGCATCGACATCGACTGTTCGGCTGGCCGGCTCATCCGGCGCCAACCCATTCGCCTGCATCGCGGCCGGCTGCGCGTGCTTATGGGGGCCCGCACATGGCGGCGCGAACGAGGCCGCGCTCAACATGCTGCGCGAAATTGGTTCAGTCGATCGCATTCCGGAATTCATCAAACGCGCCAAGGACAAGAACGACTCATACCGGCTGATGGGATTCGGTCACCGGGTCTACAAAAACTATGACCCGCGCGCCAAGATCATGCAGAAGACCTGTCATGAGGTCTTGACCGAACTCGGCATCAAGGATGATCCGCTCCTCGACGTCGCGATGGAGCTCGAAAAAATCGCTCTGCATGACGATTATTTTATCGAGAAGAAGCTTTATCCGAATATCGATTTCTATTCCGGCATTACGCTCAAGGCGATGGGGTTCCCCACCACGATGTTCACCGTTCTGTTTGCGGTCGCACGCACAGTCGGCTGGATCGCGCAGTGGAAGGAAATGATCGAGGATCCGCACCAGAAGATCGGGCGCCCGCGGCAGCTCTATACGGGCGCCACGCGGAGAGATTACGCGCCGATTTCACGGCGGAAATAGTCGTGCTAGCTGATCTTGCCGTTGGATTTGCCGTTGAGCTTCGGCGCGGTTGCGCCGTCATAAGCCCACTGCACGTAAATTCCTGCCCAGGTAAACCCGCCGCCGAATGCGGCAAGCACCATGCGGTCGCCGCGCTTTAGTTTCGGCTCGTAGTCCCATAGACAGAGCGGAATGGTGGCATTGGTGGTGTTGCCGTATTTGTGGATGGTCACCATCACCTTGTCCATCGGCATGCCCATACGCTCGGCAGTCGACTCAATGATGCGTTTATTGGCTTGATGCGGAACCAGCCAATCGATCATCTCGGAGCGCAAATTGTTTCGCGACATGATCTGGCCGGCCACTTCCGCCATCTTTGCGATCGCGAATTTGTAGACTGCCGCACCTTCCTGATGGACATAGTGCAGCCGCTTGCTCACGGTTTCGGCGGTTGCCGGCATTCGGCTGCCGCCCGCCTTCTGATGCAAGTGGATCATGCCTGACCCATCGGAATGAATCAGTGCATCCATGATGCCGTAGCCGCTATCGTTCGGCTCGAGGAGTACCGCTCCGGCACCGTCGCCGAACAACACGCAGGTGGCGCGGTCAGTGTAGTCGATAATAGACGACATTTTGTCGGCGCCGACGACAACGACTTTTCGCGCGGTGCCGTTGGCGATGAATTGCGCCGCGATCGTCAGCGAGTAAAGAAACCCCGAACAGGCTGCCTGCACATCAAAACTGCCAACATTGCGCACACCCACCATGTCGCAGATCAAATTGGCAGTGGATGGAAATTGCAGATCCGGCGTTGTCGTCGCGCAGATGAGCAAGTCCACTTCTTCCGGCTTGGTGCCGGTCTTCTGCAGCAGCCCACGCACGGCTTCAGCAGCCATGTGTGAGGTGCCGAGACCTTCGCCCTTGAGGATATGGCGCTCCTTGATGCCCGTGCGCTCGGTGATCCAGGCGTCGCTGGTGTCGACCAGCCGCGCCAGCTCCGCATTGGTGAGCAGATCAGGCGGCAGGTAACCATGAACGGCCGTGATCGAGGCGCGCGGGGAAATGGTCAAGGCTGAAATCCGGTTTGCCACAAGGACATACGCCTATACGGGCGGCCCCATCAAGCTAGGATTGTGACAGGGCTGATATTCCTGTTTCACGCAATAATTGGCCCTTTTTTATCACACTATCGAGCACCACGGACGCGGCCCGGTCGCTGGGCTGCGCGGTGCCGATTTCCATAATCTCATCAAGGCGGGCGAAGGCATCGATTTGCCGCCGGCGCTCTGCGGTGTCGGCCAACAACGGCAGCACCGCGTTCGCGAGCCGTTCGTCCGTGCATTCGCGTTGAAGGAACTCCGGCACAATATTTTCGCCCAGCGTCAGGTTGGCCAGAATAACCGAGGGGACGTTGATCAGGAGACGTGCTGCAAGTTCTTCGATCAAACCCACCTTATACGCCGCCACCATCGGTACACCCGCAAGCGCGAGTTCCAGGGTCGACGTGCCCGATTTCGTCAACGCCGCCCGCGCCGCACGGAACGCTTCGTTCTTTTCGCTGGCGTCAGTCACCACGCGTGTCGGAACGCGCCAGGAGGCGACTGCGGCTCGCACCGTGTCGGCAAGCCTCGGCACCGCCGGGACCACCGCTTCAATGTCGCCGAACTGTTCGGCTACACGCGCAACCGCCGCACCAAAAACCGGCGCCATGCGTCGCACCTCACCCGACCGGCTGCCCGGCATCACCAGAAGTAAGGGAGGGCCCGCCGTGCGCAAACGCTTTTCAAGCTCGTTCGGCCGCAAATCATTGAGCCGCTCTATCAGGGGATGACCGACGTAAGTACACGACGGCCCACCGAGCTCACCAAGAACTTTTGGTTCGAACGGCAAAAGTGCGAGAACATGATCAACATACGCGCGCATGGCGCGCGCCCGACCAGGCCGCCAAGCCCACACCGACGGGCAAACATAATCGACGATCGGAATTTCAGGCGCGCTGGCGCGCACAGCGCGCGCCACGCGGTGGGTAAACTCAGGGCTATCGATGATAACCACCGCGTCCGGTTTTGCCGAAATCACAGCATTCGCGGTCTCGCGGATGCGCCGCAAGATTTTCGGTAACCGCACCAGGATTCCGCCGAATCCGATCACCGCAAGATCTCCCAGCGGAAAAAGACTCGGCACGCCTTCCGCCGCCATGTGAGCTCCGCCAACGCAGGAAAAGTGCGCGTTTCCTTGCGTGCGCTGCCTGATCGCGGCGATCAGCGCGGCACCGAGCCGGTCACCAGATTCCTCGCCTCCGACGAGAAAAATATGCGGGCTCATCGCTCTGTTCCAGCCGGAACACCGACAACAAAAATTCCGGCGCGGTCGGCATCCA
>Ga0070713_100003053_pt1 | contig 10996 bp, 9 predicted proteins | sample LARL82metaG_FD_65465 | JGI IMG/M metagenome (GOLD analysis project Ga0070713, IMG submission 65465) | Corn, switchgrass and miscanthus rhizosphere microbial communities from Kellogg Biological Station, Michigan, USA - LAR L8-2 metaG | ecosystem: Host-associated > Plants > Roots > Rhizosphere ... | reverse complement strand
GTGATCCAGGGCGGCTTGAACAGCACCACCTATACGCTTACGGCGAACCTGGCCGCACCTGCGCCCATCGGCATGAGCTACAAAGTGGACGCGATCACGCTAACCACCGCATTGCAGACGATCCAGATCAATGGGACTTACGGCATTGATATCGCACACAACCTGGATTTGGTGATTTTGACGGCAGCGCCGGGAGCAGGCGGTCCGGCAGTAAATACGCCAATTACGACGACGATCAATTTTACGGCGACAGCCAACTGAGTTTTTGCAGTACAGCTTTTTGCAGTAACGAACTTTTTGAATTCGAAATGAGGAGAGGAACACAATGAAGAAAGTAATGCTCTTAACCATCTTTGCGGCGCTGATGATGATTTCATCGGCGGCCGTTGCACAAACAACAGCCAGCGGCACGCTCACTGTGACTGCCACTGTGACGGGCAGCATCAACCTGGTTTTCAACTCTGACCCTTCTGGCGTGACACTCGGGAGCTCGGGAACAAACGCGGCGACCCTGGCATTCGGCAACGTGTCAGCTTTTGGCGCGATTTCAGCCGGCATCGTCCGCAGCACCACGGCGAGCAACTTTACCGTGAGTTCCGCGGTTGATGTGCTGGTAACAAAGACCAACTCCGCCAGCGCAAATTACACGCTGAAAGCCCAGTTGGGTTCAGCGGACGCAGTGAACACCTGGACAGTCGGCGGCGTGGCCGTTACCAACGCTGCGCAGTCCACGCTGACCGCGACCGGAACTTATGCCGCAAACAGCAATTTTCCGGTAGCCATCACTGTGCCTTTCACCACGGCCAGCGGAACCCTAATCAGCAACACCATTAATTACGTAGCAACGGCCAATTAAGGGTTTAATTGGAATTGGCAAAGCACGGGGATAGACAGATGGATTAGAGCTTGGGCGGGAGGTGCGAAATCGGGCTGCGTTGTGTCCTGCCGTTATTGCTGTTCGGTTCCTCCCTCATGACCGACGGGTGGGCACAACACAAGAGGCCGGTTAAACGCACCTCCAGCGCCATATCCATGAAGTCTGCAAGTGAAGGGGCAATTTCAGTGAGTTTTGTAAGCGCGCCGGATGGCGCCGCCTTGACCGGCGGGACCTCCGGCCAGCGCAGCTTAAACTTGGGGACCGTCTCACACGCAGGCGGCGCCCAGACAGCGAACGTCCAGACGCAGAAATTGCCTGGGCGATTTGTTGTTTCTACGCGGTTCGGCATGAGCATCCAGGCTGGATCACAAACCGCAACCACCGCTGCCGTGCTGGCCGCGCTCACCGTGCCCGATCCGGCGTATACGTTTCGACTGGATGGGATCACGCTGGAAACCGTTCCGCAATTGCTGCAGGGCCAGGCAAGAACGGGGACCACGGTGATACATCGCCTGGAGATTGAAGTGCCCACATCTCTTACGGAGAAGAATTCTCAATTAAATAATGCAATTATTTTCCAGGTTATTCCGAATTAATATGGCGCTTCGGGTGTCCAGGTCCTGTGCGGCTTATGTGGCACAGGCACTCCTGCCTGTGCGTGTAGCTGTCTGCCTCGGCGTGCTTTGCGTCTCTGCGATGCTGTACGCGCAGACGGCTCCCGTCGTTTCTTCTCAAAACCCTGCGGCTCCGAAGGCTCCTGTCCAGCCGGCAGACAAGCCTTCAATCTCGCTGAGTCCAGCCGTGGTAATGGCAAAAGGCAGTTTCAGCCAGACGCTGTCGCAGACGCTCACGCTTACCAATCAAACCGCACGCGACTTCGCCTTTGAGATGGTGGCGGAGGATGTCGTGATTAAAGATGGCAAGCGAGTTTTTGTTAGTGCGGGTGAAACGCCGAACAGCATTGCAGCATCCGCGGTCTTTACGCAAAAAACTGTGCTGGTAAAACCTTTTTCTTCCGCATCGGTAGATGTGCGGCTTACGCTGCCGGCAGAGACAAACATTCGTGCCGTGGTCGCGATGTTTCGCGGGACGGACAAGCTGCCGACGTCTTCCGGCGCAGTGGGCATGACTGCATCTCTGGGCGCGCTGATCACCTTCAACCTCACGAATGACGTGAAGCTGAAACCTGAGCCGGTGCGCGTGATCCCGGCAAGCGAAACAGCGAATATGAAAATCGCGCAGTGGATTTCCAACACAGGCACGGAGCCAGTGCTGCCGGAAGGCGCTGCGGCGGTTTTAAACTCCAACGGTGCGTTGGTCGGCAAGGCGATTTTTGATCCGCAGCGGCTGCTGCCGGGCGAGCGGCTGGAATTTTTCGCTGAATATCCCGGCGAGTTGCCTCCGGGAAACTACCGCGCGCTGTGCTCGTTCCAGTTTGAGGGCAAGACGCAGACCACGGAAGCCGCTTTCGAAATACCCAAGAAATGAGACGATGCTGGAGCTTTGTCCTGTTGGCGACCGCCTGCTGTGTGGTGGCACAGGGACAGACTCCGCTTTCTGTCGGCTACCAAAAAACGTTGCAGGTGCCTGTGGCTGGAGCCACAGCGGCTTACTCACTCGATCCCAACATTGCTGACGCTACGGCCGCCAACGGCGTGCTGGAAGTTGTGGGCAAAGCGCCGGGTTCCACCAACATTGTTGTCGTCACTTCCGCCGGGGCGCAGACTCTGGCCGTGACCGTGCCTGTTCCGCCTCCCATATTGCCTCCGGGATTCGAACCGCCGGAGCGCCAGGGCACCGGCGAGAGCGGCACGTACGAATTTCGTTACAACTCAGATCCCAACCAGATCACAAACTCGATTGAGATGAAGCGGACGCAGGGACAATCTTTTACGCGCATGCAGGTGATCAACGCCAACCTGTTTTCCGCTTCAGGGTCGACCTCGGCCATCGGCTTCCCTTTTCTGGCCTACCAGATCAGCCGGCCGGACAGGGACATTACTTTTATCGACAAGAACGTGTTGAACTCTCCGCTCACGCTTGATGGCTTTCTGGTTCGCGGCTTTCACATGCGCCAGGGGCCGTGGGAATTTCACGGCGGCTTTACTTCCATCGCCACGTTTCAAGGGCTTTTTCTTTCGACTGATCGCGAATACACGGCGGGCATCACGAGGGTGTTTCACATTGACGATGTGAACTCGCTTGAGGCGAATGCTTATTACTTTCAAAACCCTGAGAGTCAGCGCGACTTCGCCAGCAATGGCGCGGTTGGGTCTGTCGTCTATCGGCGCAAGCTCAGTGACAAAGGAAACTTTCTGGCGGAGCTGGGCGTGAGCCACGGCTTTGGGTTTGCCACGCGAGCCGCCTTTGACGATAAGCGCAACCATCTGCTGGGAAATTTTCACATACAGTCGCGCAACTTTGCTTCGCTGGCGGTGAACAACCAGCACGGAACGTTTGCCGATCTGAACGCCAGCCGCAAGCTGACGGAGCGCCTTTACGCGAGCCTCGATTTGAACCAATCGAACTACAACCTGCTCACGCTGAGCCAGAATACGTTCACCAGCAGCGGCCTGCTGAACTTCAAGTTGAACCAGCATTTCTCCGTCAACGGTGGCGGCGGATATGCCACGTTTCAATCGAAGACTCCCGTTGGGCCGGCGGTGACCACGGTGAACCTGCCCGCAGGCGTGGATTACTCAACGCGGCATTTTGGAACAGGCTTTGAGTACCAGCGCACGGTCAATATCGAGGGTGGAGGCGGAGGGAATGATTACGCGGTGAATGCGCGCGCTTCCGCTGGACAATTCCAGATCAACGGCTTTTACCGGCATGACGTTCAGGTGCCCACGCTGGCCGCCATCTTCTCACAAGTCCCCGGCTTGCAGGACGCGCTGGACCGCGCAGGAATTGTTGCGTCCACGCCGGAGCAGCTTGCCAGCCTGCTGCAGAACACTGCGATTTTGCAACTGCTTGGATTCACCAACGCGTTTGTCGTGAACCTGGCGCCGTCACGCAATGACCTGAACGCGGCAGTGAGTTGGATGTCGCACAGCCAGAACCGCCGCAAAGTTGACTTGAGTTATTTTGACAGCGATACCGAGCTGTTGCAGGGACACTTCATATTAAAGACCGCGACGCTCAGCTACTCGCAGCGGTTGAAATCGACGAATGATATTGTGGGCTCCGCCGCCATGGTGCAGACCACGAACAATGGCGTGACGTCGACGCATCCGTTGTTCAGCATTTCCATACAGCACAGATTTTTTACGGTGCCGACGCTTCTGCTGCCGGGACGCCACGGCATGATCCAAGGGCACATCTTCCGCGATGACGATTCTGCCGGAACCTACAACGCGCAGATGCCCGCAATGGGCGGCGTGGAGGTGCGGCTGGATGAAGACCGCGTTACGCGCACGGATTCAAGCGGGTATTACGCGTTTCATCATGTGCCGTTCGGCGTGCATCGGGTGGAAGCGAAGCTGCAGAGCGACGAGCCGTTCTTTTACACCACGGATTCACCCGCCACCGTGGACATGAACGCCACGGCGGATTTCGGGATTAACTTTGCCAAAGGACAGATCTTTGGCTTTCTGCTCAATGACGCGGGCAGTGGCATCAACGGGATCACAGTGGAGTTGAAGGGCGATAAAGTTACGCGCCGCGTACAGACTGGCGTGAACGGCAAGTTCGCGTTTACCGGACTTGTTCCGGGAAATTATTCGGTGGCCACGCTGCCGGATTCTTATCCGCCGGGATATGCGTTGCAAGATCTGGCGGCCCAGAGTGTCGCAGTGGAATCTGGCAAGCCGGCCAGCACGCAATTTACGGTGAAAGCGCTGCGGTCGATAGCAGGGCGCGTGCTGGTCTATGACAAAGCTACGCTGCAAACAGTCCCGCTGGCTGGGGCGGTGGTCCGGCTGAAAGAAGTGTCACTTGAAACTAAGACCGGGGAAACCAAGACCGGCGCGACCGGAGCGTATATCTTCCGCAATCTGGCGGCGGGAGCTTATACGGTTGCGATTGAAAGCGATGGCAAAGAGATCACGCGGACGGTGGTGGTCCCGGCGGGGCCGGCGAGCATTCGAGATGTGGATTTGAATGCCGGGACGAAGGAAGCGCCTGGACAGCAAATTTAAGCGATCCAGATGCAGAACCGATCCCGCGGTTGTAAGAATATACCTAATTGTCCTATTAACACTTGGCTGATGTCGAACTTATAAAGGAGTTTCTGGTTCAGGCTTTTCTAGATCTCTTTAGTGGCCAAAATTCAACAAGTCGTATTACCTTACAGAAAGCCCCAACAGTCGGTTGCCTCCCAAGGCTTGTGCCAGAAGAGTGTAAGATCTAATGGCACACGAGTTCAGAATGGACTTGACGCGGCATCGAGAAAACCTGACAATGATTGCCATCACCCCCGAGTGGCCGTGCATCGCCAACGCCACCTTCTTTGGCGCATAGGTGCTGTTCTGCAGCGTGCCTCTATATGTGAGCATAGCTGTAAATTGAATAATGATGAGCCTAGATTAGTAACTTCCACAAACTTGCCGCATGATGCGACATGAATCGGAAACCATCAGATGATCGATTACCCGCTAACGCCATTTGAGGAACGGTTTGCTAAGACAATGCTTCAGTCCGAGCGTTCGCATGTGAACAAAGCCTTAGCCCAGGTTGTTGCGTCACTCGATCCTGAAGGTTCTTTTTCAGAAAATCAACGCCAGGGATCCGCGCGATTCAGCCCTGATCTTTTCTTTACAAAGTGGTTTGGGAACCCACGATCATGCAAGCTTTTCTTGTTTAAGAAGAATCGAAAAGTGACCGACATTCAAGTAGCTGAGTTGTTGTCGTTGATTCAGCTACATACATTGGTTTGTGCGAACCACACAAGGGCTAAAATCGATTTTTTATCACGAACGGACTTCTGCAAAGCAATTGAATCCATTGTGGCAGTGTTTGAGCGCGACGACGCCAATCCATTTGAGACATATAAGGCTGTGGCGAAGCGTTATTCTGACCTCGTCCAGCACGCAGCAGTCATCGAGAACTTTTGCGGGTCTAGCGTTGTTTATATCCCCCCATTTCTTGAATTACGAATGGAACGTATTTGCGGTGAGTCTGGATACATTCACTCCTGCGGCAATCTTGTTTTTATTCGAAATGCATACAGTACGACAGACACTGATTTTTTTAACGCCTTAGATGAATATCTGCCGCGAGACGGAACGAAGAAACTATTTACCGCTTATACTCATGAAGATTTTACGGAATTTGATCGGGCACAAAAGGACGATCTGAAATATGGATTGGACGATATCAAGTTCTATCTGGACAAAGTATACATGGGGACTAAGAGGCTTGCCACAGTCGTGCAGGAGATGCGCATCAGATTCAAAGATCGGTTAGTGTTTCCCGAGCCGGGCGACTATAGGATCACTCACGAGGCGGCTTTGGATATACCTGATCTCAACAAGACAAGCTCTTTGTGGCTCATTGTCGATCGCAACATTGACCAGCGCGGCAGGCAACCTGGAGACCGTCGCTACTACATTTGCTATGACCAAGAACACTTAAATGAAAACCCATTTCATATTTTTGATGAAAATAAACCCGGCTGGATTGACCACACAACGATTCCGCATACTTTATTGGGAGCGATGCTCAATATTACGCGGCCGTATTGGCGCGATCCGAAGGTCGTTATCTGTGATCCTTTTGTCGGCAGTGGCACTTCATGGCTTGAAGGTTTGAAATTTCCGAATGCTAGTTTCATGATGTCGGATCTGAGCGAGTTTTCACCCCTTGTCACTCGAGATAACCTGGAGTTGCTCTCTTTAGCATCGTCTAGCTTAAAAGACTACAAGAAATTACTTGGGGGGCTCGCAGATGAACTCAGAGTATCTCCGCCTAAACGTGTTAGCACATCTCTAGAACAATACGACGATGCAATGGAGCTATATAATTCGATTGGCTTCGACGATACTGACGGTCTTAATCTCTCGCACGCGGTTGCTGAACAAGCAGAAAAAAAACCGCTTGAAGTTAGACTAATCTTTTATTTAATCTTGCGGACGGTTCGGCGCTATACTGCGGCATTAGACAGGGATGCTCGTTCGTGGAAAATTCTTTTGAGCAACGAGGCAGCAGTACTTTCGTCTCAATTTGAAAGGCTAATCAAGCTCCGGAGCAGCGAAGAAGTTGGAACCTCAGACGGTAACGGTTTTACTGTGTATTCCGGCAGTTATTCCACAGCTTGCTCGATAAACAGCGCCCGCCTACGCGAGTTGCGTCAAGAATGGTCACTCCATCAACCTGTTACGATCCAGGACGCACGATACCTCAAAGCACATCCAGAGTCTTGCGATGTGATTATTACCGACCCACCTTACGGCTTCAACACTCGCGAAGAAATTGAGAGTCTTGCGGAACTTTATTCGGAAATGATTGAAATAATGATTCTAGCCTTAAGACCTGGTGGTCAGTTGGTCTTCGCGGTTCCGGAGTGGTCTCACACGGGTCGCCAGCTTGCCCCTTTTACGCAACGGAACTTCATCGCCCATCAAGTCCTTGTGACGGCGCACAAATGTGGACGTCATGTTGTGGCTACTGGAACACAGATCCCTAAGACTTACGTGCCGGTGTCGGCGCCTTATTATTGGGAATCCGAGAAGGCGCTTAGGAGAGCTATTCTACATTTTAGATTGGCACCAAGTAGCGTCGGCATTGACGCTGGGACTTTGGCAAACGAATTGCTCTACAAAAAATCAGATATTTGAGGCTTGACATCAGGCGAAACTTTATTTAAGTTGTTGATAATATGGAGGTTACTTGAATAAGATTGCATCTTTAACTGACGACTCGGTGGCGCTTCAGACGACAATCAAAGATGCTTGGAGTCATCTTAATGAGCAGGAGAAGCTAAAACTTCTGCCGCATTTACTTTCAAGCACTCAGGAATGGAATGCATGGAGATACAGTGGTGTTGGGCTGATTAGCTGGTTCAAACGAAAGTTTGAAAAGGCGGGAGTGCAATTTTAAGCCCTGCTCTGAATAGTTGACCATTGCCGATAACGTCAATCTCCGCATCCCCATGATACCCTCCCGCGGAGCCTGCTGAGCGGCCGATATCAGTGCTCCGTCGGATGCCGCGTAGTGATCCCCCGCGTGTTGGTACCAGCATGACTGCGTTCGAATCATCTCCAACAACGTCGAACACGACTTCTGCCTGATCAGGTCGCCCGAGGGATCTCTTAACTAATGAAGCCGGTATACCTTGACATCAATGGGTTTCTCATCAGCCATAAACACCGAGACATCCGCCATAATATTTGAAAGTCTATTAAGATATGTGGCAAGGCATCCGCACTGGGCACGGCACCGCGCCAGGATATTTTTTTGAATGTTGAGTGATTGCGCATGGAAAAAGCCAAGATTGCAAAATTTGAAGAGCTCCTCAACAGGAAGCGCGAGGAGCTACGCCGCAGCCTGAGCCGCACACAGGAAGAGCACGCTGAAGCCCAGGATTTTGGGCGCGATGAAGGCGATCGGGCAACGGCGTCACTTTCGAAAGAAATGACGTTTCGCCAGAAGGCCCAGGAGCGAGGTCTGCTGCAGTTGGTGGAAGCGGCCATTGGCCGGATCAACGGCGGCACCTTTGGCGAATGCCTCCATTGCGGCCAGGACATCAGCGTGAATCGATTGACGGCGGTACCGTGGAGCCGGTATTGCATCACCTGCCAGGAATTGATCGTGGAACAACAATGAGGCAAGAGCTCTAACCACAGAGGACACAAAGGAACACAGAGGACGGCGCGGAGTGCGGAGCGCGAAGGATGGGGCACCCGGCAAATTCTTATTCACCCTCTCTAAGGGCGCTTTTTAATCCATTTTGGCCATTGCTGGATTAACAAATACACGTAATCTCTGGGCGGCGTCGTCCCAGGCGATGTCCAGCCACTTTAGCGGCTCTGAACGCTCCTTGCCGCCGTCAGTTCTCCTGAAGGTTGCAAAAAATTCTGTGACCCTTGCAATCTCACATTCTTGGCGGCCCCAATTAATACCCATTGAAGCGTGAGAACCGGCATTCCATGACAGTGTGACCTTCTTACCGACCCAAAGCATCAGTTCGCGAGTTACTGCACTTCGGAGTGAAATTAGCTTTTCAAACATTTCAGCAGAAGCTTTGACGCTTTCATTGCCTTTGCGAACCCACGCTGCGTCGCCGAAATGGGGTGTGTCTCCACTATATTCAATTTCAATCCGCAAACAGGTCTTTCCATCCTTCTCATAGGGTCGCTGCCTGAACACAATGGCCGGATAAATTTTCTCCAACTCAGCCCGCACCTCCCGCTGCATTTTGTCAGCGTTCGTAATTCCAGGCACCAAGCCGTCATCACACTCGCCGATTAGAATTGTTGCGACGTGCCCCGGATACACGCTGTTGGCAAAGGCGACTGCTGTACGCCTAATATCTTTGAGGTCACGCTCTGTTTTCCGCTCAAGTAAAGAGTCTTCCCACGGAATTTTGTCAGGTTCCATAAAGTTTCAATCAACATAACACTTTCTGCTTAAGATGTGGACGAGGAATGCCGCAGAAAGTTCTTGCTTTCGTGGTTTATTCGTGCTATAAAGTAAGCTGCTGGAGCGACCGAATGATCGACCTGTGAGCCCTCCAGAGCCGGCCAAAATGGCAAGCCTACAATCGGCCGGCGACACCCGCGCCGCTTTATCTACTGCGACGGGATTTCCAATTTTTGCGAATTCGAATTTTGCGAGGGTGAAGCCATGCAGGGCAAGAAGTCCCTAATTTCAAAAGAACAGGTCATCAACACTCTGCAGCGGCTGGCCACGGAGCTGGGACGGGCACCCACACGGGAAGAGCTGGAGCAGATGAGCGGGATTTCTCCGGCGGTGGTGAGGAAATATTTTACGAGGCATCGGGCGGCGGTGAGAGCGGCGGGGCTGGAGCCTGCGCCGACGGGGCCGGGGCGGGTGATCCAAAACGAAGACCTGCTGGAGGACTGGGGCCGGGTAACGCGTGAGCTGAAACGGATGCCTACACAGGCTGAATACGCGAACGCAGGAAAATATTCATACCGATGCGTGATTGACCGGTTCCAGCGCTGGAAGCTGACAGGGGCGGTCTTTGTTGAGGCAGAAGCAAAGGGCGCGCTGCGCGGCGAATGGAAAGACGTGGTGGAGACGATACGAAGCACGCCGGAGCGTCGGCAGGTACGGCAGGCGCGGTGGGCGAGAAAGTTTATGGCAGCGGTACGAAGAAGCGGAGCGCCGAGTTTGCAGACGGAGGCGATGAAGGCGTTGAAGCCGGGGCTGCCACCTCCGGTGGCGGAAATGAAGTGCGTAACGGCGACGATGCTGGCGATGCTGGTGGCAAGCACGGTGCTGGGAGGCGGATTCTTAAGAAGGGTGCTGCCGGACCGTCCGCTGCTGGGAGAGCCGATGCATACGGCCGCGCTAACGCACGAGCCAGTGAACGAGATGGGCGTGAGCATGCTATTTGCGATGATGGCGCGAGACCTAGGATTCATTCTTGAAGCATTACAACCGGGGTTTCCGGATTGCAGAGCAAAGATGGAAGTGCTGCCAGGACGATGGCAGGACGTAAGAATTGAATTTGAGAAAGACAGCAGGTCATTCGCGGAGCATGGGCACGATCCGAAAGGATGCGACATGATTGTGTGCTGGAGGCACAATTGGAAAGAATGTCCGAAGGAAATTATGGTGCTGGAATTGAGGAAAGCAGTGCGGATGAGAGCAGGTAGATCGGGTGATCGCGCGTGATCGGGTGATCGCCGTGATCGGAAAGGCAAAAGCTTAACCGCTGATTAACGCGGATGAACGCAGATCAGGAAAGATCGAAAAAACTTTACTACAGAGGACACTGAGAAACGGAGGAAGAACGGGAAATAGAACAAGATCTTTTTACCGCAGAGGACGCAAAGGGCGCAGAGGAAATCGGAAGGCAAAAGCTTAACCGCTGATTAACGCGGATGAACGCGGATCAGGAAAAGCGGGTGATCTGGTGATCCGGTGATCGCCGTGATCGGAAAGGCAAAAGCTTACCGCTGATCGAGGGATAAATGCAGATGATCGCGGATA
>Ga0070713_100003050_pt1 | contig 11003 bp, 10 predicted proteins | sample LARL82metaG_FD_65465 | JGI IMG/M metagenome (GOLD analysis project Ga0070713, IMG submission 65465) | Corn, switchgrass and miscanthus rhizosphere microbial communities from Kellogg Biological Station, Michigan, USA - LAR L8-2 metaG | ecosystem: Host-associated > Plants > Roots > Rhizosphere ... | reverse complement strand
AATGCTACTCCGGGCCGGACGGCCGATGAACGGCCCGTTCGGTTCTTGCTGGGAGGAAGGCAGTACCTGGTCGAAACCGTGCTGGACCAGTGGTACGACCCGGCGAGCATCTTCTATAAGGTTCGAGCCAATGACGGCAATCTCTACATTCTTCGGCAACAGACATCGCTGCCTGGTGGGGCTTGGAAGTTGGTTTCGTTTCGGCAGTCTGGAAAGGAACGCTGACCCATCGGAAAGGCGCGTCCGCTACTCAATGGAACTGCGGTTTGATCACCCCTAAAATGACTTATTCGACGGCTACTTTCGTGCCCTTCTGAGGCTGACTCGACAAATGCTCAATGCGCGCGTCCAGCATCTCCCGGAGTGCCTTCAGAAACTCGACGCGTGAGTTGGTCAAGTGCTGTCGCGCAGCCGGCGAAATTCCCAGATAGTCGCGAACGGTGTCTACAATCTCGCGGCACGGGCATGGCTCATGAGCGGCATGCTCCCTAGTTGTTGATTGAGCTTCCTGTGGGTCGTTCATTGCGCCTCCTTCATTTCGACCGTCAAGACACGATTTTCCAACCGCGCCCTAGCCGGCAGCAACCCTGCCATCGACCGCGGCAGACCAACATGGCGGCGAAGCGTGCCGATCTCGACCACCAGTTCGTCGCCCTTCTTGAACAATCCGATTTCACCCTTGGTGGCAAACGGCAGCAGCACCCGAACCTCATACGTCCCATTGTGTTTCCCGAAGGTAAAGGGCTTCTCCGTCCGCGTCACCGCCGACGGATCTTCCCCCTGAGGATACAGCACTCCGGCCAGCTCCTCCAGTCGTTGTCTCCCCAGGACTTCATGAGAGAACAAAGGCACACGCTTCACCGGAACAGGTGCAAAGTATTCTTCAATCTCGTGCAGAATCTTGTCCTGCGAAGTGTGCCACTCGTTGAACCAGGTGTCGCTGACTTCATGTGGAAGCAGGCGGTTCACTATGACTGCGTCCACCGTCAGCCCGTGCAGGGAAAAATACACGAATGCACGTTCAGTTTCGCGAAGCACCATTTTCTCGGGGTTGGTGACCAGTCGAACGCTAGTGGTTTGGGGATCTTCCATGATCTCATCCACGCCTTCCAGCTTGCCAAACAGATCGCGGATGTTCAGGAAGTAGTTGTCCGTAGGGAGTTCGAACGGTGCCACGCGGTTCGCGATCGGCCGTACGGCCTTCAAGAAGTTTCGCTGGAAAGGAAAAATGTGCTTCATGTACCAGTCGAGTGTGGTGGGCATGCTGATGAAGCGCATAGACTCGGCGGTGGGTGCGGCGTCGAGCACGATGACGTCGTACCGCTGCTCGCGCCGGTATTGGTTTACGTACATCATGGCGCTGAGCTCTTCCATGCCAGGCAGGATGGCAAGTTCCTCAGCCTCCACCCCGCTGATCCCGGTCGTGCGCAGTACTGAGGTTACGTAGGAAGAAATCTCCTGCCAATGACGCTTGATCTCCTTCTGAATATTCAGCTCCTGGATCCAGAGCCGCTCACCCACTTGTAACGGGTCAGAAGTCTGGAGGTGAAAGAGATCGGTCTCCAAATCGAAGGAGTCTCCCAGGCTGTGTGCCGGGTCGATGCTCATGACCAGCGTCCGGTAGTTGAGCGCGGCAAGTTTGATGCCGGTGGCGGCGGCCAGGCTGGTCTTCCCTACGCCGCCCTTGCCCGTGAACATGAGGATTCTCATATCTTCATTATTGTAATGGCCCGGGTGTACGAGGGATTAGTGGCCAAAAGAGGTGAAAAGGTGACGACAACGGCGATGCCGGGGCTAGCGTTGTCGAGCGATCCAGATTTGACGGCCATAGAAGGCAAGATTCAGAGCGCAGATGATCACGCCTGCAACCGTGAGGACGGTTGCAGAGATGTCCGGATAGACCAACTTATCCAGGTAGTAGAGCAGGAACCCGCCCTGGTATGGCTCGACTCCGGCTTTGGCTTCCAGCCGGTTCTCCAGCAGGGTTAGGGGACACGGCCAAGGAAGTAGTTCGGTAAGAATCCCCCAGACGAGTGAAGCGATATGCGGCCACCGAAGTACTGGTCGTGAGCGCGTCAGCAAGGCACCGAACACTACCCACAAGATGAAAAGCGCATGCAGCAAGAGGACGAGAATCGCGAGCGAAGAATAGAGGCTCGAAGCTACCTGCATTCTTAGAATTTACCGCACCCACACTTCGACGATTTGCGCGATCGACCCCCGGACGCCGTTCGAAGATCCAGAGTCGCAACCGGAGCGGAAAATAGTGACGATCATTCGTGACGGCAAGAATATCCAATGCCGTGCACCCTCTAGAATAGGAGTTCCAGCCGACGTTGATATGGAAACGATTCCAATCCCAGGAGCGGAAATCTACTACGAAAAGAATTTCCTCTCGGCTGAGGATGCAACAAAACTCTTCGAAGCGCTGCGGGCGAAATGCGCCTGGGAACGACGTATATCCTCGTTCAAATACTCGGTACCTCGGGATGAAGCCTACTACGGCGATCCGGAAACGAACTATACGTACTCGCGGCGCGAGTACAGGCCGCTCGCTTGGATTCCGGAATTGCTTGGCTTAAGGACGCGCGTCGAGGAGGTCACTCCCGCCGCTGCTTATGCCAACCTGAGTTTGCCGAAACTCTCCTACAATGCCGTTCTCTGCAATCTCTACCGAAACGGAAATGACAGCGTCGGGCTGCACTCCGACGCGGAACCAGAAATGGGACCAGTGATCGCTTCCGTCAGTTTAGGCGCGGAAAGGCTGTTTAGGCTAAAGAGGCCAAATGGAGCTGTAGCTTTTGCGGAACGATTGCCACATGGCAGCGTGTTGATCATGGCGGGAGCGACGCAGAAGAATTTTAAGCACGAAGTTCCAAAAGAACCGGCTATCACTCAGGCGCGCATTAACCTGACCTTTCGACGCATTGACCACAGATAAGAGGAGCCGATGGGCTGAATCTCATGAATGCACCCGTTACAGTTTGAGTCGCATTTCGCTGGATGGCTCGAATCCGAGTGATTCGTATAACGGCCGGCCCAGGTTACTGGCGTGCAAATAGACCCATCCAAACCCTCGTTCACGACACCACGCAATTATGGTCTGAGTGAGCCGACGTCCGATGCCACGCCCCCGAAACGTGGGCTCGATATACAAACTGTGTATCCATGCTCGGCGCGGGGTTGGGTCCAACCTTCCCGGCACCCAATGGACGATTTCAACAGAACCGCAGCCGCCCGGCTCAGCAATCCAAGCATGCCATCTGCCTTCCGGAATAGCGGAGCGCAGATAAGGTTCTAAGGCTGCGATCATACGATTCACGGCCACTTCATCAGCGCTATCGATCTCCGCGGCCATGGCGCGCCGATAGTTGAGGAGAAGGGGCAAGTCTGTCAGCGTAGCTTGCCGAATTGTGACTGTATCCATGCTCGCTTTCACGGTTGTATTGTGCTGGACAATGGCGAGTTCGTGCAATAGATGGCAGACACTCGCATTCTGCAGCGTGGGAGCAGGAATAGTATGGATGCAAGACGATCATGCGGAAGATTATCCATGTGGACATGGACGCGTTTTACGCTTCCGTGGAGCAGCGCGATGATCCCGAACTACGCGGGAAGCCCGTGATCGTAGCGTGGAAAGGAAATCGCTCGGTTGTTTGCGCCGCTTCGTATGAGGCGAGGGCTTTCGGCGTGCGTTCGGCCATGCCAGCGAGGCGGGCAGAACGGCTGTGTCCGGATGCGATCTTTCTTGCTCCGGATTTCACGCGTTATCGGGCCGTATCCGGGGATGTGCGGGCGATCTTCAAACGCCACACAGACCTGATTGAGCCATTGTCGCTTGACGAGGCCTACCTCGATGTCACCACCAATAAAATGGGAATGCCGACGGCAACACTTGTGGCGCGAACGATTCGGGGGCAGATCCGGCAGGAGTTGAACCTTACGGCTTCTGCGGGCGTGGCGTCCAACAAGCTCCTGGCTAAACTCGCCTCCGACTGGAAAAAGCCGGATGGACTCTTTGTGATCCAGCCAGAAGAAGTGGATGCGGCTTTGCGGCCACTGGCGGTTGGAAAGCTGCCGGGGGTCGGGAAAGTCAACGAAGAGAAGTTAGCCAAACTCGGAATCACAACGGTTGGCGACCTGCGAAGTTTGGAGCGATCAAGACTTGAGCAGGAATTTGGCCGCTATGGTGTGCGCCTTTACGACCTTGCGCGAGGGATTGATGAGAATCCAGTTGTCCCAGACAGGCCGACGAAGTCCATATCCGTCGAGGATACGTTTCAAGAAGATGTTCTGCTGGCCGACACCGAACCTGTGATCCGCCGCCTCGCAGAAAAGCTGTGGTCCGCATCGCGCAAGGAGCCGCGAATACCACGAACGATCGTGCTCAAGTTGAAGACGAGGGAATTCAAGATCCTCACCCGGAGCTACACTGCTGACAATCCACCATCCTCATGTGATGAATTGACGCTCATCGCGTTGAAGTTGCGAGATCGAGTGGACCTTGGCCCACAGCAACGCTTTCGGTTAGTAGGCGTGGGTCTCAGTAATTTTCAAGACGCAGGAGAAACGAAGTCACAGCCGACTCTTTTCGAATGAAACCACGTCAGTCTGCTGCGGCCGTACCCGCCGGCTGCTGCTTCATCATCTCCTCCAACCCTTTCTTCATCTCTTTCGCTGACGGTTCGGCCTTATGCGTGCCGACCATCCAGGAATAGCCATCGGGATCGACGACAGTACCGCAGCGGTCACCCCAGAACTTGTCCATCACGGGGCCGTGGCTGGTCGCACCGAGTTTGGTCGCCTTCTCGATCACGTTGTCCACGTTTTCGACATAGAGATATAAAGTGGCCGGCGAGGCGCCGATGCTCTTGGCGGTGCGCCTGCCCATGGCTGCGCTCTCCGGACCGAGCATGAGCAATGTGCCGCGCAAGGTGAGTTCCGCGTGCATCGGCTTGCGATCGGGGCCATTCATAATGGCGCGCTTCGCGAAGCCAAACGCTTTCTGGTAAAAGCTGACAGCGGCAGGAATATCCGCAACGGTGAGCGCGGCCGAGACCGCGCCATACGCCTTCTTGTTTAGGGGATCAATCTTCTTCTTCGCATCGTGCCGGACCACAGGATCCCAAAGGGAATGGGCGGCGCGTGGCGAGACGACTATCCGGACAACGTGCAAGCAGCCCACCGGTGGTGTAACGAAGAGAAAGGATCATCAAGGATTGACGGCTGACGGCCGATCAGCCATATCGGTTGCGTTTAGCCCATAGATAGACGCGGTGCGCTCCGAACGGTGTGCGGCACGTGCGCCTCTATTTAGCGGGCATTAACTCACGGCGAGGGCTTCGAGCGGGCACAAGAGTCGCCGCAAAGACTAAGGCTTCGCGATTCATGGGTAGGCTGAGGCTGCGCACTACCTTGTTGCTATCCAGGCCAAAAGAATAGGCAAAAAGATAAAAATTTCGACCGTCTTTTGAACCGTCCGCAGTGATCCGGTAGGGCATAGTGACAGCCACAGATTCACCGCTGAAATTGTGGGGTGAAGCCCAGTCGCTTAAGCTCTGTGTGAACGTCGAGGAGGTGCCATCGGCGTAAGTGACCGTGAAGGTCTGCAAGTCCTGGTCGCCGTTCACGCCGACGGCAAGGATTTTCAAACTGTCGAAGTTACCTTGCGGCAGCGTTACGATCTTGCCAGTAACCGCGTCTGGAGCGTTCGCCGGGCCCACTGCAAAGACAACGCCGCTTCCGACCTGCTCCCGACCCAACAAGTGTCCTGAAAGCGCAAAGCCGTCGCCATCCAGGCTCGCCGATGGTGCAAAGGTCGCGCCGTCATCATAGATGCCAGCCACGTTGTACACCGATGCCAGATCGACTGGCACAGTGCCTGTAATGACGGGAGTCACGGATGCGGTCGCGGCGAAGCTGCGGGATAAATTTCCTGCAGTCCCGGTGATGGTGAACGAAGCAGTGGTTGGATTTGTAGAACGGTCTGCCGTTAGCGTGAGCGTGCTTGATCCTGCCGTACTGGCCGGAGCGAATGAAGCAGTCACGCCTGTGGGCAATCCCGATGCGCTCAACGTGACGTTCCCGGTAAAGCTGCCCCGCGGTATTATGATGACGCGGCTCGTGGAGCTGCGTCCCTGGGGCAACGAAACGATGGATGAAGAACTTGAGAGTGTGAAATCGCTCGGACCAGCGCCGGGCGAAGGAAGCACATCGTACAGCGGTTGAGCCGGCCGCACTGGAGGATTCTCGTTCGCTACAGAGATCGCCAGGATGCGGACGCGATCGTTGTCGGGAAGTTTGACGCTTTTTGTGCCCGGCGGCAGGTCGATCCCATAGCCAAAAACATACGAATAAGAGTACGCGACGTTCTGGCCCGCTGCATTGTGATGGTGGCTGCAGTACCAGGCCAAATCCGCTCGCTTAATGTAGGCGGGCTTGAGACCCACTATATCGCCGTAGTCGTCATGCGATGTATCTTTCGAAGTCCACAACCGATCGTCCCACTGCCCGATAAATCCGCCCCATTCCTGCATGTTCAGCTGCACTTTGCGGTTGGCAATCTCAAATGTTGCGTTCTGATCGCCGTCGGCAGACGACGCCAACACATACATGCGGTTGTAGGCTCCCTCCGGCAGCTTGATGGTCTGTCCTTTTGCCAGTACAGCATTGGGGGTGCCGGTCTTTGCCGGTGCGAGCTGAAATCGCACATCGTTGAACAGTATGTGGCTTGGCAACATCTCCGCTGGCAGCGAATTGCCCTTCCCGTCAAAGCCGCTTTCGGAATGATCGCCGTCATTGGTCGCGGTCGCGAGGTCGTAGTGCAGCGGAACCGACGTGGAGTGGATGGCTGCCACTTTGGTCGAGGAAGGAGCCATCCGAACCGTGAACGTACGCGGCTGATATGCACTAAATGAAGTGACCAAGGTGCCGCTGGTCACCTTCGCCGGACCCACGGGCTGCTCTTGTCCGTTCACCTCACGTGCAGCGGTGATGGGCGCCGCGAGAGAGATTCGGACATTCGATTGAGGCTTCCCCTCCAGTTCCACAAATCGGACGATGACTTCGTCGCTTTGTTCTGCTTTCTTTACTGCCAGGACGCGTATGCGGGAGTTACTGACAGTGAGGAATGACATCTTCCTACCGAGGGCGCCCGGGTGTTTTGAGGTTGCGAACGCAATCAGCGGCGCGTTCAATCGCTGTGCCTGCCAGTCGGTTTCTGCATCGCGCCAGCCCCGGGCATGACCGGCGATGCCGTATAGGAATTCGTGATGCCCAATATCCTGCGTCCCCTGGTCGGCGTAGCCGCCTGCGGTGCCGGGGGTACGAAGCAGGGTGAGCCGGATGGTGTTGTCAGTGGGCTTATCGGAGCCATTCTTGCAGTCCGTCAGAATGGTGGCGCCGAACTCGCCGCTTATGTCAGTCAAATCGATCCATTGATGCGACGGAACCTCAAACTTGCGTGGCTCTGCTGTGGGGCGTTCGATCGCGCCGATGTCCCAGTTGTAAGTGGCCACGTGATTTGAGGCGGTCAATGGGAAAGTAGCTTTGAGATTTGATTCACGCGTGTTCCAGTCGATCACGTTGCCGAACTCGACGCGCTTTCCTGCGTCGCCCGCCGAAAGACTGATCGTCTGCACAAAGCGCGAGCCCGCCGCTTCCCGGGAGACTTCCAATGTCACACGGACCGGACCCCTTTCAACGATGCGGACCTGTGCCGGACCGGACACGAATGCCTTGGGTGCCGCTTGCTCCTGGTCCCAATCCATATTCCACGCCGGCCACTGCCGCGGATTGTCGTACGAGATTGCAAGACGCGCGGGTGCCGAGAGCAGCTCACGTCCGATCTCTTTGTCGAAGATGCTGGAAACATCGCCGTCGGAATTCAGCTTGACTCGGTAGTACTTATTCTCGAGCTCGGTTTCCGTCACGCGTAGGGGCGATGTGGAAGCTACAGCAATCGCAGCTCCTGGCTGCACGTCGTAAACGGCATAGCCCACCGATGGAACATTGGCGAGAAAGATCACCTTGCCGTCCGAAATTTGTGCCGGCACATCCTTTCCGTCTGGCCCAGTCGCGTGCACTGCCTTAGGCATGCCGCCGGGAAAGGCCAGGGCCGCGGTGACGACGTCCTGGCGTGCAACATTAAGCTGATTGAAGACAACCAGCGGCAATCCTTTGACCTGTGTGTTGAGCGCTGCAGCAACGCCTTCCGTTGCGTTACTCAATACGCCAGCGAACTGGTTCATCGCAATCACGTCGTCATTCCAAGCAAACTCGTAGGATTTGGGTGTGGCAGTCCCGGCGGCGATGTCATGGAAATGTCCACCCATGACGAGCGTCCATGCGTCATTCAGTCTGTCGAGTGGATAAGGCCGTGCACCCAGCCATTCGGCCATAATCGATGCTTTCTCGGCCGCGTCGGCCAGCAATTCTTCCTTCCGGAGCCAGCGCTTCTGGTAGGCCTGCGACGTCAGTGAACCCGCCGAGTGATTTGTGAGCTCCATCTCCCCGGTGTAGCGGGGCAAGCCAGACATTTCATCCGGCGTGATGTCGAGGAACATCTGGTCGGCCGCTGCGGAAATTACATGCACCGGTCCGTCGCCCACTTTCATTGGTGGCCACTCGGGGTGCTGCTCACCGTAGTAACCCCCAGCAGGGGGAAGCCCGACGGTTCCCTTGGTCACGATGGCTTCCAGACGCTTCACTGAATCCTCATCGGGCGTGCCGCCAACGTCTCCCGTACCGTAATAGTGATAGTCGGCGAACAAGCCACTAACTTTGCCATTCTGGGCAACGCGAGCGGCCCAGTCGTCCTGATAGCGCGAAAACTCATGGTCGCGCTGTGCCCGAACGAGGGCGTTCTGCTCCCGCCGCAGGTTGAAATATTCTCCAACTTCGTTTTGATCGAGTGGTTGATGGTTCTGCTCAACCTGCTGCAGCTTTCGTTGCAACACCCCGATCTTATTCTGTAAATCATCAAGGGCTGGATTAGGCGCTCCCGGCGCCAGCGCCTTACTGAGATCGGTGTCGATTCCTCCGCTATAGCTCCCCGGATTCAGGCCGGCAAGAACCGACTCACCGTCGGGTCCAACCCACACGCCAACATTGAACGGAGTTCCCTCCGGCGTCTTCTCTGTTGATTCTTGCCCTCCTCCGGGAGCGGATGAGCCCCAAACCAGTTTTTGCGTGGAAAAGCCCTTCACTCCCGAATGGGCGAGAATCGTCGGCAGCGATGCTGGAAATCCGAAGCAGTCCGGCAGCATGTACTCGGCACTGGCCTTGCCGAATTCTGAGCGGAACCACTTGTTGCCGTAGAGAATTTGTCGGATGATGGCCTCGGCGCTCGGTGCATTGACATCGCCTTCCTCCATCGACGAGCCGGCCGGAAACCATCTCCCTTCATTCACATAGTTCTTCAGTTTCGCGAAATCAGCGGGGAAATACTCCTTCATCAGACGATAGCGGTTGGCGCCGCTGAAGTTGAAAACGTAGTGGGGATACTTCTCGAACAGTTTGAAATTGTCCTCCATGGTTTTCCGGAGGTATTCGTCGATGACTTGCGGGTACTCCCATCGCCATTCGGTGTCGAGATGCGCATAACCGACGACGTAGAGCGTCGGCTGCTTGCTGAGGTCGGGCTTCCCACCCTCTTGCGCCCGGGCGGGAGTGAGCGAAGTGAACATCATCATCATCAGGCAGGCCAACGGAACGGCTGCCCAAGAAATGCGCGATCGTCGCATAGCCTTTCTCCCAACGTCCGATGTGGATTCAGTGAGGGCTGAGGGGCAAGGTTATCTCATCCCAGAACCGCACTGGACTTTCGATTCATTTCATCAAAGATATTCTTCTGTCGGCGGTCCAGCCGCCCGCACTGCTGACCGGCCATAACGATATTCTTCTGAGATTCTCGCTGATACGCCAAGGCCATCGGCGAACGATCACCCGCCTCAATGTTTTCGTGCGCGAAGACCTTGAGCTCGGCTGGCCAGTATGGAAGGAGCGCGCGTCAAAAGAAATAGTAGACATTTAACATTGATTGCACTAACGTAACGTTCCGTGCGCCTCGATGCCACGCAACCGAGCCCGCGATTGTCCGCGGGTGCGCGATTGATCGTGCATGAACTCGAGGAGTATCTGCGACAGACGCGAGTTCGCCGCATACATTTTGGCGACGGGACCACGGCCCCGCCGCCACTCGCCTATGTAACAAATTTTCCCCGCCTTTCGCTCCCTCTCGCGGGATGTCACACCATGGAGGTGGCTCATGGCGGACGCACGGAAACGATCAAGCCAATCCGCGGACATACTGTTTTTGTGCCTGACCATGCGTGGAACAAACCTGACTGGACTGGGCACGTGGATGTTTTGACCTTTCTCTTTGGAGTGAAGCAGATCGGTATCAGTCTGGTTAGGCATAAGGGTGGTTCTCAGGTGCCGCCCACAGCGGTCAAAGCCAGCGTACAGGGGGGCTACGACGTGCCGACCCGCAGTATTCTGGCGGCACTTATGGTTCTGGCCGCCGACCACTCCAGCGGACCGCTGGCGCGTCTTTTGACTGAATCCTTGCTGCACGCCTGCCTGCGGCTCCTGAAGTCGCCTCAGAAACAGCATCCCCGCAAGGCGATTCGCACGTACGAATCCATCTGTCTGTACTTGCAAGAGAACTTCCACAGTCCTCTCACGAGGGAAAGCGTCGCGCGGCAGTTTGGCCTGGCTCCGAACCACGTCTCCCGCCTCTTCCGCAGGGAGGGGTTCATGCGTTTCAATGACTACCTGAATCTGGTTCGCGTGAACCGGGCGAAGTTCATGCTGCAGAACTACAGCGTGACCTTGAAGGAAATTGCCGCCAGCTGTGGCTACAGCGATCCCGCATACTTCTGTCGGGTCTTCAAAAAGGCCTGCAAGGTCACGCCCACCGAGTATCGTTCCAACAATACGATCCAGATTTCGCAGCATCCCACACTAAAACCCTTATTTGCGTAAATGTTATTTAAGTACAA
>Ga0070713_100003049_pt1 | contig 11004 bp, 8 predicted proteins | sample LARL82metaG_FD_65465 | JGI IMG/M metagenome (GOLD analysis project Ga0070713, IMG submission 65465) | Corn, switchgrass and miscanthus rhizosphere microbial communities from Kellogg Biological Station, Michigan, USA - LAR L8-2 metaG | ecosystem: Host-associated > Plants > Roots > Rhizosphere ... | reverse complement strand
ACGAATGCGCCGTTCAAAGTTGTTCCGCCGGAGATGCCCGTGGCCAGAAATACGTAGCCGCTCTTAGGTATGCCGCCGGGGATGGCATTGACCAGCGAACTATCCAAAAGACATGCGGCAGCCGTGCTTGCAACGCACGGACTTCCTGTCCCGCCCAGGCCTGCCATATTGGCGGAATATCCTACCGAAGGATAACTGCTGAAATATGCAAATTCTGCTACTTTGATCGCCTGAATCGCACCGACTGCCGAGGCTTCATTCGCAGCCATTCGCGATGACAGAAGATTGGGAATAGCGATCGCCGCAATGATAAGGATGATGGCCACCACGATCAACAATTCGATCAGGGAGAATCCTTTGTCACCGCTTCTCATGTTGCTCTCTCTTTCCAATACTGTTCTGCAGCAAATCACATAGCTGTCCTTGCACGCGAACTGCCAGGGAAATGGCCTGAGGTACCAAAGGTATGGTTTGTTCTCCCTATCGAATCAGCCTCTTAGGCTTGGTGTTTGTGAGTTCGATAGGAAGGTGGTCTTACTCTTTGGATCGGCTCGCGCAGAGTGACAAAAAGTGTCATCCGACCGCCGCGAATGAGCCCCCGAGTGAGGGAAGTCTTGCGAAAGTGCTAGGGGAGAAGCTCGTGTGCTCTTTGCACCACTTCTTTCAGGTTGGGAGACAGGCGCTGTGCTTGTGCAAAAGCGTCGCTGGCCTCGGCTTTCCTGCCACTTTTCTCCAGGGCAGTGGCCAGCAAAAAGTAGCCTAAGTCATTCGGCTCCATTTTTAGAGCTCGGTTGAATGAGGCGACGGCACCCTCGAAATCGCCGCGTCGCTCTGCCATGATGCCCATCCCAAGAATGGCCCCAGGGGTGGCGGGATCGGCTTGCAGAGCTTGCTCAAAGTCGTCTTTGGCCTCCGGCAACTTGTTCAGCGTCATATTGGCCACGCCCAGGTCGGTCCACGCGATGGCTCGCATGTGAGGATCCTGCGTGGTCTCCAGAACTTTGCGGCACCGTGCCGCAGCGTCATCGGAATGTCCGAAGCGCATTTCATAGCCGGCGAACCGCAGAACTTCGCCTGCTGGATACTGATGAAACGCTTGCGCAATCTGAAATTCGCGAATGGCTTCCTGTGGCCTGTTCTCCAGAATCAGGATGCGGCCTCGATTCATATGAGCCATGAAATCGTCATGATCCACGGTCAAGGCATAGTCCCAAAGTGCCTCGCTATCGTGCCAGTAGCTCACGAGCTTCTGGGATAAAAGAGCCAAGGTGAGCAGTGACAGGCAAGCGGGTACCGCAAGCCAACGGCGTGACATATGCCAGGCGCGGCTGGCTTCGCTGATTCCCCACGTCGCCATCCAAAACAGGCCGAGGAAGGGGATATATGCGTAGCGATCAGCCATGGCCTGATCGCCAACCTGAACGATCCCGATCATGGGCACCAGGGTGCCTAGAAACCACAACCATCCAACTTGCAAGTACCGCTTTCGGCTGGCAAGTACGAATGCCGTCGCACATACCAGGAATACGCTCGAAAGCACAACCTGCCATAACGGAATTGCATTTCCGGGATGAGAATACGAAGGTGATAGATGGAACGGCCAGAAGCAGTGCCCTACATATCGCGCATAGGCAACGATGCAATTTCCGAGACGTCCGTAGAGGGAATACTCCTCGAAGGTGCGGACTGCAAGACCCCTACGTTGCGCGTACATGGTAATCACAGCGTCGGCAGCGGCGAGGAGGAACAAGGGTGTCTTCTCCAGCACTAAGCGACTAAACGAAGCGCGGGCAAACGCGGGTTCAGTCGCGCCATCTGCGTGGGAACCAAATCGTTGGAGCGGCCAGTAGTCCCAGAGCAAAAGCACGCAAGGCAAAGTGATGACTTGAGGCTTCGCCATCAAACCCAACGCGAATAGCAAGGGCACCAGGCTGTAGCGCCGAAGCGAAGGCCGCCGCGCATACCAACCGTATACCAGCATGGCGAGCAGGAAAAAGAACATGCTCAAAACATTTTTCCGCTCCGCTACCCAGGCTACTGACTCCACGTTAGCGGGATGCACCGCAAAAAGCGCCGCGACGATCCAGCTTCGCCAGGTAAATCCAGTGGCGCTTTGCAGCAACAGGAATAAAAGCACCGCGTCCATGGCGTGCCACAGCAGGCTTACGTAATGATGCCCGCCCGCGTTTTTGTTGAAAAGCTGCCAGTCCAACGCATGCGAAAGCCACGTTAAAGGATGCCAGTTGGCTTGCTCACAAGTGGTAAGAGCCCACTTAACGCTGGTCCAATGCAACCCCGCCTTGACGTTCGGATTGTCGGTTACGTAGAGATTGTCATCGAGATTGATGAATCCATTATGAACGACAGAATTGTACAGCCCCACGGTAAGCAGAAATAACAGCAAGGAGAGGATGACAGTACGTTTGCTCGTGGACGAGAACAACCCGATCTGTGCCCATCTTGGCGCACTATTCCCCGATTTCAAGGAGGCTGGCGGCAATTCTAAATCTGTGGGCATTCAACAAAATTATACGAGAGTGATCGCTTGGGTTCGGGGCAAGCAAAGTTGCGGAGAGGTACTTTCGTAAGCGCCTGAACTCCGACGCTCAGAACTGACCTCTAGGATTCGTGAATTACAAAAAAGCAAGAGAGCAGCGAACCTCGCTGCTCCCTCGCGAACTTCCATTCAGGAAGATCCTGTTCCTCTTACTGCAGAGGCGAGACAGTCGCATCGCAGCCGGTAATCGTGCTGGCAGTCGAGTAACGAACCACGGCATCTTCAAACGAACAGAAGGACCGGGTTCCCGTCTGATTGGCGATGGTCGGCTGCGCGTCCACGGTGTAAGAAGGTTGCGGCGTACCAGTGGTAGAACCGTTGCCTCCCACAAAGCCGTAGCCACTCTTGGTGCCAGTCGACAGAACGCTGTCGATCAAGCAGGCGTTGGCAGTGCTGGCCGTGCACGGACTCGCGGTGCCGCCCAGGTTGCCGATCGCCGATGTGAAACCGGTTGCCGGGAAGGTCGAGTTGTAGCTGACCTCGGCGGTGTTGAGTGTACGTACCGAACCCACGGCGGACGCTTCGTTCGCCGCCATGCGGGCGCGGAGCAAGTTAGGAATCGCGATAGCTGCAATGATCAGGATGATCGCCACCACAATCAGCAGCTCAATGAGTGAGAAACCCTTCTGTTTACGCATCTCGATTTTTGTCCTCTCGTTTTGCCACTTCTAATTTCTTGTTCTGGTCACGAATGACGCAGTCGTCCTGATGTCTGCACTCGCCACACCAAAGCTGGCAGTTACCTTAGTTTGGAGAATGCCGCAGGAAGCTCTTTGTTTTCAGTGGAGAATAAACTTCAGTTCGGTTCGCTCAGGAGCACTTTGTCAAAATGTGTCATGTGAGGTGACAGTTCTCGGCAACCCGCCTTGTGACACCTTGAACTTGCAGGCGGTTTGCGGCAAAGCTTGTCGATTGCAGGCCAACCGTGTAACGGGCCCATAAACCATCGGGGATTCGGAGAGGCGCCAAGCGCAGAGATGCCGCCCTGCTCCGAAACTCAGGATTGGGAAGCCGAAACTACTGCAATGGCGACACAGCGGCGGTGCAGCTCGTGATTGCTGAGATCGAGTAGCGTACCACCGCGTCTTCGAACGAGCAAAAATATCGGGTTCCCGTCTGATTCGGAATGACTGGCGAACCAATCACGTCGTACGACGGTTGTGGACTTCCAGTCGTTGCTCCCGGGCCCATTGTGAAAGCATATCCGGCTTTGGTTCCAGACGACAGAACGCTGTCGATGAGGCAAGCGTTGGCCGTGCTGGATATGCACGGACTCGCGGTGCCGCCCAGTTGACTGATCGTCGATGTAAAACCAGCCGACGGAAATGTTGAGTTGTAACTGATCTCGGCGGTGTTCAGAGTGCGAATCGAGCCTACCGCGGACGCTTCATTGGCCGACATGCGAGCCCGCAGCAAGTTCGGAATCGCGATGGCTGCGATGATCAGGATGATTGCGACCACGATCAGCAGCTCGATCAGCGAGAAACCCTTCTGTTTACGCATTCCGTTCCCTCATTTGTACTCCTTGATTTTACCCCGCTCCGACGGTCCATTCACCTCAACAGCCCGATACGCCCCAAAAGGCTCTTGGTACCTGGGGTTTCAAGATCCCCACCCTTCCCCAACATTGTAGAACGCGGCCACGGACCGCGCTTGCAAGCAGGATTTCTCAGCCTGACCAGGCTCTCCTCCGCCGGTCCACGGCGGACGGGATAAAATGTTCCCGCCAAGCCCCCGAGCCCATGACTGCTCCCAAACCACGATTTCACGTCGACGCCAGCATTGCGCGGGCTTGGACCTTGCCCTCCTATCTTTACGTCGATCCGCTGGTCCACGAGGAGGAAAATACCAGGCTTTTCGCGCATACCTGGCAGGTGGTCGGACATCGCGGACAGGCCGCGAATCCCGGCGACTACTTCACCACGGAGCTATCCGGCGAACCTTTGCTGCTGGTGCGCGGCCACGATGCTCAACTTCGCGGCTTCTACAACATATGCCGCCACCGCGCAGGTCCTCCGGCCACCGGATGTGGCTCGCGCAAACTGTTTCGCTGCGGATATCACGGCTGGACGTATGGTCTCGACGGCTCACTCAGCGGCGCTACGGAGTTCGAAGAGGTGGAGGGCTTCGATCCGGCGAATTTTGCCTTGACCCCGGTTCCCGCCGAAGAATGGTTCAATCTGGTATTCGTCAACCTGGATCCGGAGGCGCGGCCTCTGCGCGAGAGTTTGGGCCTGATACCCGACCATGTGCGAAAGTATCCGTTCACCGGAATGAAGCTGTTCGAGCGCCGTACGTATGACATGCAATGCAACTGGAAGACCTACGTCGACAACTATCTCGAGGGATATCATCTGCCGAGCGTGCATCCCGGGTTGAATCGCGAACTGGATTACAGCGCTTATACCGTCGAGCCCAGCGCCCGTCATGTGCGCCAGTTCAGCCCGATTCGCGGGCTCCAGTCCGGCGAAACCAACGGACGGCGCTACCCCCAATCCTCCGACACTCAGACCGCCGACTATTTCTGGATCTTTCCCAACTGGATGCTGAACTGTTATCCCGACAACATTTCCCTCAACATTGTCCGACCGCTAGCGGCGGAGCGGTCGGCAGTGATCTTCGAATGGTATGTTCGACAGAGCGATTACGATGCTGGGGAGGCCCGTGCCGCTGTCGAGTTCAGCCACCAGATTCAGATGGAAGACGTGGAGATTTGCGAAATCGTGCAAAGGAACTTGCGGTCTCGAAGCTACTCGCGAGGGCGGTTCAGTGTGAAGCAAGAAAAAGGTGTGCACGCCTTTCACCGCATGTACGCGGAATTCGTGCAATAACTAACTCCCCGGTGTGGCCTCTGACTTCAGCAGCAGGCAGGTGACGTCATCATGCTGCGGAGTATTTCCGACAAAAAGATCGACTTCGGCCATCAGGCGCTTCAGCATTTCGGCGGGCGTCCCGTTTTTCCCCGCCTCTATCGCTGCCAGTAACAGCGTCTCGCCATACTCATCCTGCTTTGCGTTCTGGGCCTCCACTAATCCGTCTGTAAAAATGATCAGCCAATCATCCGGTGCTAGCATCACGGTCGCCGATGCGTAGCGCACCTCGGGTTGGATGCCGAAGGGAAGGCCGCCGACGTCGAGGCGTTCGATCTGTCCGCTGGCGCGACGCAAAATCGGATTATTGTGGCCCGCGTTGATGTAATCCAACGTGCGATGGACGGGATCGTATTCTGCAAGGAACGCTGTGGTAAAACGCAGTCCGCCCTGGCTGTTGGTGCAGGCGTAGCGATTCATGTTGGCCGCGAGTTCGGGCAACGCCACTTGCGCGGTCGAAAGGGTTTTCAGGCTCGCCTGGAACGTGGCCATCAACATGGCAGCGGGAATACTTTTGCCGGCCACGTCCGCGACCGCAAGCACGACGCGATTTTCTGCGGGGGTGCGGCCCGGCCGCGGAAAGACGTCATAGTAGTCGCCAGCGACCGTATTCGCCGGCCTGGTCGCGTACGCGATTGTCAGGCCGGGAATCTGCGGCGGAGCTCCGGGCAAGAGCCAAGTCTGAATTTCGCGCGCGATCTGCAGATCGCGTTTCATGACCACGCGATCGGCGATCTCTAGCATCAGCAACATCAGGAGAAGGATCCCTGCCCAGAAATGAGGATCAAGTTCGACGGCGTAAACCTTGTCCTGTCCGCTGTATTGGAAGCCGCCGTGAGGTATCACCAGGAAAATCAAGGCCGCGAGCAGCAGGACGCGGCGTGCGGGCGAGAGTTTCTCGAATACAGCCCAGAAAAATTCTTTCAGAATGTGCAAGCGGCGGCCGCGCGCCGTGAGGCCTTCGGGCGTTTTGGCCTCGACATCGCGCGAGTACAGCCGGTAGCTGGTGCGCGCTTCCGACTCGAACTGCGACCACAGTTGGCTGACTTCGAGGCCTTCGGTGACTCGTTGCCAGAACCTCCGCAGCCGTACGCCGACTGGAATTCGTTCCGCAGGCGCTTGCCCGGCAGGTGGAAAAGCTGTAGCCATGGGATCAGGACGATTATAGAAGATCAGGGGAGGGAATGATTTCTGACCGGCAGACGTAGTCTCCCCACGGGGAAGGCCTCTTCCGCCGCCGATTGGGAAATTCCTCAATTGATTATCTTCTTTCCGATTTGTTCAAGCGAACAGATTCAGCTGCTCGTCGAAAGCCTGCACCGGCCATTTCGTGGCATAGCGTTCGCGGCGAGCACGGGTGATTTTGTATTTCTCTCGCAGGCGAGTAATCAGTTGCGACAGCCGCTTGGCGTAGGCAGGCGGCAGAAACGCGCGATCCTGATAGCGTTCCCGATAGTTCTGGGCCAGATGAGGAAAGTTTTGCTCAAGAAAAGGAAGAAAGACGGCAGCAGAGCAAGGCTTGAGAAAAAGGGGGTTGGCGAAAACGTACTCGGCTCCGGACTCTGCGGCGGCTCGAATCAGGTCTTCAATGTCTTTGGGTGCGTCGGTAATGCCGGGCACCACCGGCGAGCAACTCACGCCCACGCGGAGTCCCGCTTCCGCCAACGTTCGCACGGCGTCCATGCGAAGGTCGGGACGCGGAGCGCGAGGCTCGAGGATCCGCGCCAGATTCACATCGAGTGTGGTAATCGTCATATGGAGGGAAAGACGGTTCGCTTTCGCAACCTCTTTCAGCAGTTCCAGGTCGCGCACCACGAGATTCGATTTCGTCACGATTCCCAGTTCGTAGCCGCGATGCTGGGCGAACTCTTCCAGGATTCTGCGAGTGACTTCGTAGCGGCGTTCGGCCGGTTGGTATGGATCGGTAGCCGTTCCCAGAGCGATGGCTTCGTCCGCCTTTACCCGCCGGAGTTCATGGCGAAGCAAAACGGCGGCCTGTTGCTTGACATAAATTTTCTGCTCGAACTCCATCCCATCGCGCAATTCCATAAATTCGTGGGTATAACGCGCGTAGCAATAACGGCATCCGAATTCGCAGCCTCGGTAGGGGTTGATCGTCCACTTGAATGGCATGGCACGGTTGCTAACGCAACGGTTCAGCAGCGACTTGTTGGGAAGGGTGAAGTATTCGACCTGATGCCCTTCGCGCAGCGTTTCTGCCTGCGAGGCGAGCCGGGCGATCCCAACCAATCGAGGCTTTTCGGGAAGCGGAATCAGGGGAAGGGAAGACATCGTGTTTCGCCTTTTGTTCGCTAAATCCTAAACTGCCGGACACACCTTGTCAAGGCTCCAACGAGATAGGACACGGGAAAGTGAAACGGCAAATGGTCTTCAGCTAATACTGGGAGATAGGGAATGTTTCCTGGCGTCGATGCCCGGGTGCGAGCGAGCCTGCCATACTTGGTCTCAAACAGTAGTGCATCAGCGCTCCAGAGCGCTCCGGTCCCATTTTCCGGCGTCTGCCGCTGCCTCATAGGTGCTCTGGAGAAACTCCGTCAGCGCGGTCTTGGGAGAGTCCGCTCTGCGCACGTCGTCGTACATCAGCAGAAACTCTTTCAGTTGCGGATGGTAAAGAGCTGCCGCCGGACGCACCTTTCGTTCGGCGAAGCCCGGCGGTTCCGGCGCAGCGTAGGAATAGAACGCAGGCCCTTGGATCTCGCCACCGCCGGACCAGAAACCTGCGCTGCTTACCTCGTGAGAGTAGGCCTCACGAGTAATGGGATCGGCTCCCGCGCGTTCGGGAGCTCTCCGGCCAGAGAATCGAGTCACGGCGAGATCGAAGCTGCCCCAGAAAAAGTGCACCGGGCTGACCTTACCCAGAAAGCCGCTGCGGAATTCCTTGAATATCTGATCGACCCAGACCAGGATGCGCCAGAATGTATGCACGGCTTCTGCATCGTAGGCGGCGTGAACAGTGTCTTTCTCAAACGCGATCGGCTCGGGTACCTCGCACGGGGTTGTCCAGATTTTCACTGCGACCCCAAGTTCCTCCACTGAAGCCATGACTTTTTTGTAGAACTCCGCCACGCTCTGCGGTTTGAGCGAGATCGTGCTAACCCGGCCGTCGCTGGTCTCGAGCAAGAGTTTGTGGTCGACGAAATCAAACCGTGCCTCGATCGTTCCGCCCGGGTAAGGCATCGCCGAGGTCGTCATTCCACGTGCCGTCAGGTAGAAGGCGACGTTCCAGAAATGATTCACCAGCGGACACAGCCTGAGTCGTACCTTCCCGACGACCTGCGTCCACATGTGCACGGTGGCAAGAGTGTCCTTCCAACCGGCAAGAGGCAAAGGTGGTAGCTGGTCTTTTACATTCGCTGAATTCGGTTTCATGGTTCACCCGTCCCTGGCGAACCAATGTACACCGGAACGGTCCATGCGAACGGAGGCGCGCTTATTTTTGCTCGCGGATCTTTTTCAGCGCCGCGATCCCACTTTCGTTCTGCGGGTTCAGTTCGAGAGATTTTTCGTAATTCTGAGCGGCTAAGTCCTTCTGCCCCGCTTTTAAATAGGCCTCGCCGAGGCTGTCGTACGCATTCCAGAATTTTGGATATTCCTGCACTTCCAGATGAAAAATCTGGAGCGCAGCGTCGGTTTGTCCGGCGAAGAGAAAGTGGTAGCCAGGTCCGATGAGAGAGTTTTCGTCGAGAGAGTAAGGCCCTGACGAGCCTGCTGCCTTCAGTTCGGAATACCGTGTCATGACGGCCTGTGGGCCTTTCAGGCTGGCAACCAACATCAGCAGGCCGGCAGCGGACGCTTTGTCTGGGGTGTAATTCCATCCATATTCTTTGGCCACGCTTTGAGTCAGATAGTTTGCCACCGCGATGCCGTTGTCGGAGTTGGCCATGATAGCGACGCCTTTGCCGGAATCGGCAAACATAATCAGAAGCGCCTGAAAGCCTTCATCCGCGCCATTGTGACCGAATTCTTCGGGATTTTTGTACTCCCCGAGAAAGAAGCCCAGCCCGACCTGCTCGATCTGCGGTTTCAACATCTCGCGGATCGTAGCTTCAGATAGAACGTGGTTGGCCTTGCCCGGCTTGGATAGTGCGATTTCGATTCCGAATTTCGCCAGGTCAGTGGCCGTGGTCCACAGTCCGGCTGCCGCCATTTCTGGATAGATGTGCCATTTGCCGGGAATGGACATGCCGTCGGCGCGGGTCGCTGTTGCCGCCATCGCGGCGCGCGCAGGCGGGAGCGGTTGCTCGTAGGTGCTGTCGCTCATGGCGATCTTGTCGAGCACCGTTTCGCGCATGAATTGCGGAAATGGTTTCCCTGTTACATCCATCACCAGTTGCTGCTCGATGGTGACGCCGCCGCCGGAATAGCGAAATTTACTTCCGGGAATGAAATCCACACGGATCGGGGCTGTGTTGGCGGGCGGTTCGCCGTTGAAAATCTGCACCAGGGTTGGGATGGGACCACCGACTTCATAACCGGGAAATCCATGCACGGTAAGGCCGGCGCTGTGGCTCAAAATCCGGCGCAGTGTGACTTTCTGTTCCGTGGTGAACTCATTGTCGGGAACTTGCCATGACTTCAGCTTCTTATTGACATTCTCGTCGAGCGAAAGTTTTCCGCGCTCCACCAGCGAAAGCGTGCCTGTCGCGGCAACGGGTTTGCTTATCGAGCCGGCTTGAAAAAGAGTGTGCACCGTAACCGGCTCCTTGCCGCCAGCTTCACGCACGCCATACCCTTTGGCCCAGGCAATCTTAAAGTTGTCGACGACCGCTATGCTGAGCCCGGGAACTTTGTAGAGGTCCATCAGGTTTTTCAAGTCCAACTGCAGCGGCGGCTCGGTTCCGCTAAGAGGAATCGGAGGAATGCCGTTTTCAACGCGTTGCATACGGGCCGCAACGTCCGAATTTTGCTGAGCAGTTTGTTCCCCGGATCGAGTTGAAGGTAAGACCAGCAACAGCGCAGAGGCCGCTACCAGGTGCACGGACATTTGAAATCTCATTAGACCTCCCTGAAGGCGTGGCAGGGCCGGAACGATAGACGGCAGAAAGAATACGAAGTTAGCAGGCGCGAGCGCGAGACACTTTCTTTATGGCAACAGCCCATAGACTTCAACTTCGCTGCGCGTACCGAAGTATACGCGCCCGTTGGCCACGAGAGGGAAGACGAAGCGGGTGGCTAAACCGGCCTGATCCCTGGCACCGTTTTGTTGCGAGGTGTAGATGGGAGGGCCCAACTTGGCGGCGTCGAAGGCATAAAGGACGGCCGCTTTGTTGTCCGGACCATTCCAGGTTTTGGTGGCGACTGCCCAAACGATGGCGTTCTTCTTCCCGTCCGCAGAAACGGAAGGCGTGGCACCCGGATTCGCGAACTTTACGGAAGTGGCCGCAGACGGCGCGAGTTGGCCGTCGTTGATCGCGTACTGGCGTAGAAAGTCATTGTCAGCGGCGAAAAATACATGCCTATTCCAATACGCCATGGCGCCGTAGCCAGCGCCGGACATGGGTACCATTTGCAGCAGCGCATCCTTTTCGTTGTGGAATTTCCCCATGTTGTCGCGGT